>Ga0307515_10002936_pt1 | contig 36162 bp, 35 predicted proteins | sample 17_EM_MG_FD_194513 | JGI IMG/M metagenome (GOLD analysis project Ga0307515, IMG submission 194513) | Populus trichocarpa ectomycorrhiza microbial communities from riparian zone in the Pacific Northwest, United States - 17_EM | ecosystem: Host-associated > Plants > Roots > Unclassified | place... | reverse complement strand
CTAACCCTAACCCTAACCCTAACCCTAACCCTGCCGGAAAATCGATATCCACCTTCTCTAAGAGGTGCATGAAGACCCAACAATGGATATTACATCCTCAACCTCAAGAATATGCGGTGGTGATTCCAACAAAGTACAAAGATCCGCATGGTTGGGCTGATTGTGTTGACGGGTTCATCGGGGTTGTCAAACAGACTGATAAGATGCATATTGTACCTGTCGGAGCAATTGTTGGACCTGCACATTTGGTGCGGGAGAATAATGCTGCATCAGATAGAATCGATAGCGTATGGCTTGTAAATAATCATGTCAATTTAGATACCTACTGGACTGTGTATTAAAGTTACAATGCCTGAATCAAGGTATGCAGAAGATAGTTAATTGAATTGTACTATTTGATATAAACATTATAATCATCACTCCTGGAGAGTATGGCTCCAGGTTCGAGGTGCACCGGAGTACTCTCGGAGACACAGCCAATACTCCCAATAGCTCCGAAATTTGCACATCCTAATAGTTTGATTTGGAAGCATTTTGAAGACAACTATGCATTCTTCAGGATATTCTTCGATTTTGTTCCACAACTTCCAGAGTATTCAGGAGCACCGGTGAAGTAGTCTCGGAGCACCTGAGAGCACCTCGCTTTGCATGAAGCCTATCTGGGAGCATCTGGGAGCATCTGGAAGGATCAGTGTGGCTGTTCAGAGTTGCTGAGTTGTTCGGTTATGACTTCCAAACCATTTTACATTTGCTGATGTATTATACCACAATGTGTTGGAGTGGAAGCCAACTTTTTCCCTGGGGCAAGATGTTATTGACTGGAGACAGTCTATAACAACTGGCACGACGCTTAGGGAAAAAGATGTTGTTAGACAGTATGCTCAAGCTAATAACGGCATATTGGCGAGCGATATTACAGTATTGGATACCACGGAAACTGAAAACAACCTGCAATGGAAGAAAGAGGCAGAAATATGAAAATTGCACAGAATGGCCAAGGTCCACAACTTTTTGGAAATGTGGTAGGGCAGCCAAAATCTACATGCTATACGGAAGGAATCTCGCACTGAAAACAAGCAAATGATAGCCGTTGGATACATTTCCGATACCAATAAGATCATCAAAGAATCCTGGTCATACTTCCAATATGATGGTGCAGCTGCGTTTACATTTTCAGAAAGACCACCTTTGTCACCCGGGTTGTATGCACAGGACCTCACTGGAGGACGAACGAAAGTATTAAGCGTCTGCCAAATCAGAAGAATGAACCGTCATCCAGCCGAAAGTCTTGAGGACAGTGCACCCAAAAGCATTTCTGACACCAAAAATTGCCTTAACTGGAATGGTGATTTGGATAATCCAAACGAAAGGGAAGATGAATGTCAGGCAGACGATGAATCCTACATGGAGCCCTGCTGTGGCATTAAAGCTTCCAAAACCACAGATCACTGTGTTGTGAGTGCCGCACCAAATGTTACTGGATTAATTCAGCCAACACTGAAATCAATGAAACAGGGTGAGAAAGGGTTGGTGACAGTGAGTACAATGGAAACAAGGAGGAATAAGGGAAACAAGAAAAAGTAGGACAGATTGGGTCAATAGGTTTTCACCAGGTTTTATATGTTGTTTGACTGAGAATTTCAGTTAGAGATATATTATGGGAGAATGCTGAGCAGTCTCATAAGGATATTTGTTCTTAAAGAAATCTATAGCTGGCAAAATACCATATCCCGAGACATGTATCAATTTTGGTACAATAAAAAAATGGCCATGTAAGAATATGTCTGGGCTCGGCTTGACCAACTGGCTGATTCCGAATCGGACAGAAAGGCAGTGACAGAGTTCAAATAATTACTTCTTCAATTATTGATGACAGCAGGAAGTTACTATACAATACTTCAAAATGAGCATCAATGAAGCGTCAATGATTTTCAGTCTTGCGTGTTGGGTAATCAGACCGCCAATCTATTGTAAAAAGTCATAAAGGAATTTCTGGCCACCTTTATAGGCAAAACAGAATATGGTATCCTCTCTGCACCATCATGAAAATGAGCGTCACTGGAGCATCAATGATTATTGGTCGTGTATCTTCAGTAAGCTAGATGGCAATTCTTTGTAAACAGTCAGAAACGACTTATTGGCCGCCATTGTAGGAAAATGAGAAAGTAAAATGCTCCCTGCTCCATCGAGAAAATGAACGTCAACAGAGTGTCAGCGATTGTTGGCGTTGCATCATTGCTGTTCCCGGCGCGAAGTGGTCAGTATTGTCTATTTACATCACATTTACTGGTTTAGTATGTCAAAAGGCTTACGAACAATTGGTGGTAGCTCTGGAAATGAAATAAATCGTTACTATGCAGGAGAATGGGGCGGCAATATCCCATACATATTTGCCTATAAAGGCTGCGGCATTCTAGTTTATGGATGCTTGTGGTCAAGTGCCACTGATATTAACGAAGATGCAAGAGCAAAAATCTTTGACGCTCCAATGACACTCATTTTCAAGATGGGCTAGGGAGCGTGTATCTTTCTTTATTGTACAAAAAGGTGGCCAATACTATCTTTCTGACTATGCGCAATTATACGCCCTCCAGATTACCCATGATATATGACCCACAATCATTGACACTCCGTTGTCAGTCATTTTCAGGAGGTGGTAGGGTGCGTGTGTCTGCTTGTTTCCAACATTATGGTGGCCAGTACATCCACAACAGTTAGCTACATACCATTGTCAATATTTTGCATTTAACAGTAGCATATCTGAATGCCACTATAACTAGTAAAATCCGAAATGCAAAACCGGAAATAGCAACCAATGGGTCTAGCCAAACCCGGCAAATCCCGAGGGTTGATGGCTATGGGTCCCGGTTTGGCCTGGCAAGAGGCAGTGAGTTGGGTTTCTGGACAGGTCTGGAACCAAACCAACCCGTGTTTTGGGTCCAAATCCGGACCGCTGGCAAGTCCCGTGGACCTGTTGCTATCACTAGACTTATGACACAACTAGGTGCTACCTTTAATACCAAAGTATTAAAGCTGCCACCTGTCAATATTGTTAGGGTAGATAACCATGAGAAGACCTTTTACTACAGCTCTTGGTTTTGTATATGGCGAAGGAGCCACAGATTGTTTATTCATTCTGGTTTGCCTTGGCAAGCTGGTCTTTTTTGATGGTACTGTTTGTCCAAAAGTTCTTATTTCAGATCAGGCTGCTGGTCTTTTTGCAGCTGTTTCAACATATCCAACATGGAAAACCATCTTCCACCCACTCTGCCAGTGGTATATGATTGGAAATAGACAATTCTTTTTCCAAAACCATCAGTGAATGAAGACTGTAGTGGAGTTGGACAAGGTATTCAAAACTGTATGGGCTGTGATTCAATGCTGGAATAAGGAGGATTTGGAGATCAAGTGGCAAGAAATGTATCTGCTCTTTGATAGAGAAGAGATTGAGTATGATTGAAGCAACTGGATGCAGAATGAGAAAGAAAAACAGGTCATTACTGTACATGTACGTATGCATGCCAATTTGGGCTTGAACTCATCATCTCGCATAGAAGGACAGCATCCAGTCATCATGCGATTTCTGAATCACCAAATGAGCTTGGATGACGCAGCAAAACCACTCATCCGAAACCTATCTATGCAAGATATTCATGACAGTACTCGGAATGCACAAAGTCAGATCAAGCTGCACCAGCCATCAGTTCTTGGAATTTCTGCTCTTTGGCATCTTGAAACTGTTCTCACATCAACTGCAATTAATCTAATGAAAAGGGACATGCATCAAGCACAAGTGTGTGCATTGAATGGTCCTCCACAGCATAGTCCAGATTGCTGCCCACAGACATGCCAGAATCCTCTTCGCAATAATCTTCCTTGCCAGCATCTGATTCATCAATTTGCATGCCGAAAGGAACCTCTACCATGTACCCTCATTCATCCTTGCTGGTTTATCAACCCCACCGATGTACATATATCATCATCAACTGCTGTTGACACACCAGAACCCATACTGCCAGCACATTATCTTCAAGGTACAGGGGCGAACCATCTTGTTAGTCAGGCTGTGGCTACCAAAGTGTTCCAATCCCAACTACCACCAGATCAAGCAGAACAATATGTTGTTCATATTGAAGGAGTAGTGCATTCAGTACAAGAAGAATTCAACCCAGATCAACAGTTGGTGGCTGTGTTTCCTATACCCCCTCCCTTGAGCAAGAGAGCTGAGGAGCTAAGACGGAAATCCCACCAGGAAGGATCAATCTGCCTTCCAACTGCTACCGAGTGCACTGAGATTGATGTCCGAACAAGACATAGGGCAGAAACCGTACTTATATTACCCAAAGTTGACTTAATTCCCCCTTCAACTGCCCCACCCTACTTGGATGCCAAGACCAATGCTACAACAGTTTGTCCTCAGCCATGATAATATCTGCAGAAGCCAATGAAGCATACTCCAGATGTGGATCTGACACAGACTTCCGTGACACAAGCTGCAGTTAACTGGGAGGAAACCCAGGACACTGACCATTGGGAGGCACTGTATATAAATGGTATCAGTCTAGAAAGGAAAAGGTATGCAGCTGGAAACTCACAGGAGTTTCCAATTGTTCTTTGTAACATAGAGTCGCAGAATCAGAGGCCGATAGATGGTTATTGTGGTCGGGTGAGGGAACCTCAGGACAAGAATCAAGGTACAGGCAGCGGAGGTGGCAGTGGATATGGAGGTAGTGAGGATGTAGAGGTGTCCCAGCTTTCATGGCATTATGAACTTGACCTGTAAATAATCAAGTAGTCTTATAGTAATAGGGCACGCTTGCTGCGGCAAAAAGTCATGGATGGATAGTGGGATGGATAGTCCCCACGGGTCCCGGTTTGAGTGGGATGAGTCGAGTGCTAACTTGTGAGGCGCTAGACAAATGCTTTATGATCAAGTAGCGGACCCCTCCACATTCTGCGTTAACGCAAGCATTCTCTCCTCTTCTTGCAAAACAACTCAGCAGAGAACAACGACAATATCGACAGACGGAGATACCGTCAACTACATGTCAGTTGCCAATCGTTCCACCTGACGCAACGTCCACATCTACGATGCAAATGATCCCACTAACTACAGTGCTCGGAGGCCTCATCCTCACAAACGGTGTGACGAATGCCAACCTCAACTCGATGGTAGAGATCATCTTTGTCTTCGAGCGTGACTACTTCCTGCGAGACGGGGGCGGCTCGACGGTTCAAAGGGATAACTATCCAGGCAATTACTACATTCTCACGAATGGTAGGTTCTTCCTTATATTGTTAAACCGCTAATGATAGCAATAGGTTCCATCGCTGTCAGCGATGAGCCTTGGTTGGTCCGTACGATTTCGCTATAATCCAGAACCCGTGTCGCAGCATTCCGCGATGCTGTCCGTGAGCGAGATCGAAGATGCGTTATTACAGGGGAGTCCGCGGTAAATGCCTGAGGTGACTAGACTCGAAGCTGCACACGTCTTCCGCTAGCACATGAAGATAACTAGATCGCCAACAACTACAGTCACTGGATCACGATTCAGCCGGAACCCAGAGTATTTATCAATTCCGTTCAAAATGGTTTGTTGCTTGACAACACTATTCATGCGCTTTTCGACAACTATGACGTGTCGATCAATCCAGATGTACGAATACTTTATTTTCCTAATATATTCCAGGATAATTACAAGATAGTCTGCTTCAACACTGATAGAAAGGGCGTCGCTGGCAGGCATCTTGATCAGCGATTTCTTGAGGATCCGCGTTGGCCGGTCGATCAGCTTCTACGTTGGCATTTCAGGCAGGCAGTGTTGGCGAATATGAGAGGAGTTGGGGAGCCAGTTTTCGAGTTCGATTTTCCACCTGGTTTGAACATGATGGGAGAGATCATGAGCGGTCCTAGGGCTGAGAGGATGGAGTTTGAGCTGTTCAGTCGCTTGGGAGTGCAGTGCTGAGATTATGGAAGATGGGGGTACGAGGGCGAAACCCTGTGTAGTGAGGAGCGCAGCGATGGAGGGTAACTAGGATTTCGGGCGTGTCAGAGGAATGACGACAGCCATTTCTATGATTCCTCTGACATGCCAGGCACGTAGCACATGCGGAGTTATCACTTGGAGAGTGTACTGGTAGTTAAGAGGCACACGGCGATTTAGCAAGTACTCTCCTCGTAAAAGACGACTTTGTAGCGCAGCCCCGTCTTACTTTGTTTACATCTGACCTGACACGAAGTCTGTCGGGCCTGACACGGAGGAAGCTTGCCACTGGAGTGGTTCCAGCCGAGTGATAGCTAGTGTGTGCCAACCGAATGCTTCATCATGAGCCAAGACTCTTGGCGCGCTAACATGATCAAGTAGCGGACCCTTCCGCATCAACATTTTCTTCGCTGCTTCACGTCATTTGAACAGAGAACAACGAAACATCGACAGACAGAGACACAACGAACTCCATGTCGGTTGCCAATCGTTCCGCCGGACGTGACGTCCACATCTACAGTGCGAATGATCCTGCTACGGTTCTCGGAGGCCTCATCCTCACAAACGGTGTGACGAATGCCAACTTCCACTCGATGGTAGATATCATCTTTATCTTCGGTCAGGACTACTTCCTGCGAGATGAAGGTGGCACTGAAGGCGGCACCACGGTTCAGAAGGATGACCATCCGCTCCAGCCGGGCAATTATTACATTGTCACTAATGGTAGGTTTCCTTCAACGGGTTACATAGTCAAGTTGCTGATTCCAATAGGTTCTATCACTGTCAACAACGAGCCTTGGCTAGTGCGTACAATTTCGGTGGCTAGTGGAACCCGGGTTGCAGTGTTCCGTGATGCTGTTCGTGAACGAGATCGTCGATGTGTTGTAACTGGTGAACCGGCACTGCGAGCCGATCATGGTATCTGGAGAGGCTTCGAGGCTGCACACATCTTTCCTTTGGCATACGAAGGGCACTGGAACAAAGAAAACTACGGTCGTTGGATCACCATTCCGCCGGCTACCGAATCCACAGGAACAATCAACTCTGTTCAGAATGGGATGTTGCTAAGGGCGGACATTCACTCACTTTTCGATAACTATGATATATCGATCAATCCAGATGTACGTATGGCTAGATTATGATGGAGTCTCAACAGATAATAATTGTTTAGGATAATTACAAGATCATGTGTTTCGGACCTGACGGCAAGGGCATCGCCGGCAATCATCTCCATCAGCAGTTGCTTCAGGATCCGCATCGACCTGTTGATCAGATTCTGCGTTGGCATTTCCGGCAGGCAGTATTGGCGAATATGAGGGGAGCTGGAGAGCCTGCTTTCGAGATTGATTTTCCGCCTGGTTCGGATATGATGGGTGAGATTATGAGCGGTCCTAAGGCTGCGGAGAGGATGGAGTTTGAGCTGTTCAGTCGCTTGGCTGTGCAATGATTTCTTTTCTCTTTTTCATTAGGGTATCCGTGAATAGATGGCAATGGAGTTTCGGTTGTATGGCGATAATTTTGTTTTGAATTGATGATGTTTCTAGTTGATTGATTCAAGTGTGTTTGTGAAAGGCGAGATTAGAAAAGAAGGGGTACGGGGGCGGAGTTATCACTCGACTAGAGTGATCTAGAGTCTAAGTAGAGGCGCAGTGGTTTAGCGAGTACTCAACCTCGTAAGGAGCGGCTCTGAATGATGGAGCGTCAACCCATCCGCTTCACCTGCTGGCATTCGCTTGACACGCTCGTGTCAGGTTGCCACTTTAGTGGTTCCAGCTGAGTGACAACTCGTGTAGTACCAGCCGAATACTTTATCATGAGCCAAGACCCTTAACGAGCTAATATGATTAAGTAGCCCTTCCCCGTCAACGCAAGCATTCCTTCCTTTCCGTTACAGTTACAGTTCACGCAACAGCTGAGTTCAACAACACGCGACGATTGAGAGCACTCGAACGGATCTTGCATCACTTTTGACAACTTTCTTGGATACGATAGAAGAAATGGCTCAACCAAACTTCCAGAATCTTTCCAATGCAGTTGCTACTACGGCACAAGAACTCGCATGGATGCCGAACCTCCCTGCTGTTAGTTTCGGGGGACAACTGTTGTAGATACAGCAAACCCTCTAGCAAATTCAACAAGTGATGCAGCAGCAAGGCCAGCAACTGGTGCGGCTCCGTCAAGAGATCTCACGCTCGTATTTCTGCTTCTTAACGGAATTAGTGGACGTGATCGGTATTATAATGGTTCGGTTGGTGATTTTCTTCGGGTGAGTGGAGCGGTGAGTAATCGGCGCAGTGAGTACTTCGCATAACCGCTCACTCTTGCGTATCCGCCATGTAACTCTAACGAGTGCCAACACATGATGTGTTGCGTGCCTGGCGTGTCAGAGGAATCATAGAAATGGCTGTCGCCATTCCTCTGACACGCCCTCAATCTTATTACCCTACCGCCCTCGCTGCGCTCGTCCTCCGCATACTGTACAGGCGTACCTCCATCCTTTCACAATCGCATACCACTCAACAAAATTACAACTCTCTTGACTTCGACATTATCTCCACAAAATAAACCTAAAAAAAATTAAACGCAACAAATCCAAACACACTTATCGTATTCATGATCCAAAACAAGAGGCCACTTGTTCAAGTGGTGCAAGAAGTGGAAGCGACAGCAGGACGTTCTTTCGAAGGAGTTGAAGGAAAAGTGCAAGTGGAGGGAGAGAATGAAGGTCCCTATGTCGCAGGTGTTTGATACAGAGGAAGCAGTTAAGGCTGTACTGAAGTTTCTTAGGGAAATGGACGTTGGGAGAGTTTCGGGGGTGAGTAAGGGAGGGGGTTGAGGAAGAAGGGTGGAAGTTTGAAGTTAAAAAGGGTTCTTTTGTCAGGCGGACATGGGAAGAAGGAGAAAGGGGCGGTACAACATGGACCCAAGAGGGCCAAGGGGTCACCCGCAGCTCACACTGGTGATGTATCAGGAATAGGTTTTTAAATATGCCATGGCCGCAAGCGGCCGAATGCAATATGATTACAAACAAACAAATTTCATGATCCAAATCGACCCAAAAAACCACCACTTTCTACCTACACTCAAAAAAACACAACCAATCCAACTCTCATTCAAATAAATTAACCACGCAATGACAACCTAATCAACAACGCATCAACATCCAATCGACTACTCATACCCGTTGGCACAACAATTATCAACTCCTACCATAACATCAACATAGCCACTCATCGAAACAACCATTCAACCAACTACATATCTAATAACCATTCTTCACAACCGACTCCAACAACGTCGACGACACCATCTTAACATCTGCACATCTAACAACTCCCAACTATCCCATCAAAAATTATCCTGTCAATCAATCAACAATCATTCCCTCAATAAAAAAATAAATTATTGAAACTTACCAGTCTTCCCAACCATACTCACAACTTCCAAATCCTTCTCACTTGTAATACGTTCGCCAAACACCTCACCATCTATCTCACAATAATCATCCATATGATTTGAAAACTCCCAGCCACTCTGTCCTCTCCGCAGCAAACATATATTCCTCAACTGTCTTCCATACATCTTCAACACTTCGTTCATGTTGCCAACACAAACTCTCTTTGAAAACAACACATCTGTCACAAAACAATGAACACTTCCGCTCACATCCACCTCGCATCCTCCATGAATCTTCACTTCCTTGTCAATCGCAACCAAGTTAGCTTACAACACACCGAAACACGTTCAATCCGACATCGTGGAAACTCAACTCCCAATCTTCTTCCAACGAACCAACACGCAACTCCATCAATCACTGCCTCATCCACTCCACTTCCTCTCCGATACAAATCAACAACAATGTCAAGGTGGGGACTGGGACGACGTTGTAGGGGTTATAAAAACTTTGGAACGGGATTCAAACTAAGAACCGAATTGCGAGGATGCAAACAAGACAAGAGACATGAATCCGGAATCACGTAAAGTGAACAGAGGTGGTGCCGAACTGTAGTGATTGTTTTGTAGACTAGAGAACAAGTGAAGAAAAAAACCTATCCTCCGCTGAATGCCCTGCTAATATACAACATTTGCGACTGTTGTCACCTCAATCAACTTGTACTAAAATACATTCCAAACTCACGATAACATGTACACCTCCATCACAGTAATAACCACATCACGCCATACAATCTATCTTCGTATCCAAAACCTGATTCCTTCCACACATTCGATAACAAAACCTGATTCCTTCCGGCGAAACCGAATTCCTCCGACACCCAGCCCGATCCGTACGTGCCATGACAGCAGCTCCCTGCTTTGGTTGGATTCCTATGAGATTCCTGAGCCCGGCTTTGCTGGATAGTGTTCATGAAACTCGTCACTCGCCTTGAGCCTGTCCACATTGTTTGCTCGTTCCCAGGATTATTCATCATAACCTTTCCACCTGACCAGGTACTGAAAATGTCTGCGGAACATCTGCAAGTCCTCGCACATCTCGACCTCGTACTTGTCTTCTCCTTCAACCAGGACTGGTGGCAGTGGTTTGTACTGCTGTAGCAGTAGTGGATTGTCGGCTGCTTTGTCTAGGTGGAATATTGGTTGTATATCGTGAATGTCTAACTGATGGGGTAGCTTGATTCTAATGGCCCAGGGACTGCTTACCTTGACAACCTCATAAGGTCTGATATGTTTCCAGTTAAATATTTTGCTTGGTTAGGTTGTTGATAAGTTTCTTATGTCGAGCCACACTGTGTCTTCTACATTGAACTCCATTCCAGTTCAGCTCGACTTGTTGGCTTGTTTGGAATGGATAGCTTGTGACAGCTTGATGTCGGATATAAGATCACCGAACAGCCTTTGCATCGGTTTTGCTGTTTGCTTTGTGTTGACTTAGTAAACATCCTTCGGGACGTGAGGTGGGTGTTGTCCAAACGTCATTCAAGGGTGCAAACCATAATTACCGTAGAACGAAGAATGTCCTGTTGTCTTGGAGGAATGATTGTTGGTGGCGAACTCTGCAATTGGTAGCCAGTGAACCCAGTGGGTGTGTTCATAATTGACGAAATTGCGTAGGTACTGTTCCATTACCGTGTTGACTCTCTCTGTTTGGCCATCCGTTTCGGGGGGAAAGGCAGTTGACAACCTTTATTCGATACCTAACCTTTTGCAAATGTGTCTTGAGAATTGGGATGCAAACTGTGATCTTCTTTCTGACCAGTGTTAGCAACAGGTCTGGGTAACCTGCCAGCTGTCAGGGTTCGGACCACACCAACTGTTTGGTTGGGTTCCAGAGCCATCGAAACACACGACACATTGGGTCTTGGCGGGCCAAACATGTACCTGGACCGGTTAACCAACGGGTCTTACCAGATTAGGTTAGACCCATCAGTTCCACTCTCTGGTTCTGTGTTTCAGGTTGTCTATTTATGGTCGCATTTAGAGATCCTACTGCCAACCACAAAATATTAACTTTGGTACACGATTGTTTTTTTCGGATTAATCAGCTGCCTTGATATCTAAAAATCATACAGTCATGGTATCTGTCCCATCTTGAAAATGAGTGTCAATGGAGTGTCAACGATCCATGGTATTGGATTTTGGTAATCTGTTAGATAACTGCTTACAAACATTAAAAAATGAGATAGTGGCCTTCTTTAAAGCCACAAACCGAAGTAACATGCTCGCTGCCCCATTCTGCAAATCATTGTCAATGCAGTGTCAACGATTTTTACTCTTGTAAGTCAGGTAATTGAAAAGTGTTTTGTTTTTTGTTATGTATAATCGTTATATTGGCAGCATTTAAAGGCCGAAGAACAAGCGAGACGATCCATGCCCAATCTTTAGAATGAGGGTCAACAGAGCGTCATCAATCTTTGGCCTTTCATGATAGTTGATCAAAGTGCAAGATAGTTGCTAATGGCTATATATGGAGTTTTGAGCGGTTTTATTGCCTAAAAAGTTTAGGATCACTGAGTGGCAGCATCGAAAACAAATTAAGTTGTGATTGTCCGGGACGCTATCGCTGGACCATCTCTTCCTTATCAGCCTATAATGGCAGCCAAAACCTTGTTTTTTGATGTATGCGATCATTTGCCACCAAGATTACTCAAGATTGCAGTCCAAAAACCATTGTTGCTCTGTTGACGCTGTTTGACAAGATGGGGCAGGGAGAGTATCGCATTCTCTTTTGCCTGTAAAGGCTGCCAATAGAATGATTATAGATGACAAGGACGAATTCAGATTTTGATAACCTGACTTACAGAACGAAAAATCATTGATGCTCTGTTGACTCTCATTGTCATAATGGGGCATGGGGAGTACAGTATTCACTTTTGCGTATAAAGGCGGCCAATACGATGATTATAGATGACAACGACTAATTCACATTTTAATATCCTGACTTACAGGACAAAAAATCATTGATGCTCTGTTGATGCTCATTGTCATTGTGGATCAGGGAGAGTATCGCATTCTCTTTTGCCTATAATGGCGGCCACTATGATTATTCTTGATGACAACGACTAATTTACATTTTACTAACCTGACTTACAGGACAAAAAATAGTTGATGCCCCTTTGACGCTCATTTTGCCACAGGCGTATGCACATTATGCAACTATTCACTTTGGCCTGGAACATCAATGACTATCTTTTGGCGGTCATTCTATCCTCTTCATCGGCAAAAGTGCAAATCGTCGATGGGCTGCACTACACGCTCACGCACACACGCGCAGCTCATACCAAGCTTCCCATGGACCCCTCCGCAAAGTGCAGTCTCTATTCATCTATGGTCGATTCATACAATTGTGTGCGTGGGCCGATGGAACTATATACGGCTGCCAGCCAGAGATGGACCTATACTTGTCTTTACAGCCTGCTCTGTTACCGGTACTGTGCACACTATCGCTGTGAGTCTGCATGAGAGCCCGCAGGCGATTGAAAGCCTGCTCTGGAGCCTGCTCTGGAGCCTGCTCTGGAGCCTGCTTGAGAGCCTGCTTGAGAACGTGGTTGAGAGCCTGCTTGAGAGAGCCGCGCTTCGGGACGAGTAGAGTTTTCCTCCACTGGAAACTTTTGGCCGATGGCAAACTCTGAGTTTGTGGAAGCTTTGGCTAATAGAAGACTCTAGGTCTGTGGAAGCTTTGGCAAGTAGAAGGCTCTAGGTCTGTGGAAGCTTTGGCTAGTAGAAGGCTCTAAGTCTGTAGAAGCCTTGATGCTAACGTTGACATAGCCAACCTACTTGTCTAAGTGCTTCTGGTACTATGATCACCATCACCGACACCATCACCATCACCATCATCACCATCGCCATCATCACCATCAGCCCTGGCCCAAATGCATACACATACGCCCACAATCCTTGGGAAGCAAGCAGCAGATTCCGCTGGAAAATCTGAGTTGGACATCTGCTCTCCCCAAGATCCAATTGTCTACCGCTTCTACTGAATCTAAGGCAGCATTTGTTAACACAATTGACGTGAGGCATCGTGAGATTTCGTCTCAGTGGGTGCACTAAAGATAACATTCAGACTATGATATAGACCGATATCATGATTTCGGCCGGCCGCCGCCACCTGCCACCTGCCACCTGCCACCCGCCAACCGCCATCCGCCTGCAGCCTCCCCCGCCTGCCTCTCCGTCCCTGGTACCTGCAACTGAGCAAGTCACTGGATCGAGTATCCAGGAGCATATTCGGAAGGAGTAGAGTTTTCCACGTGAAGCATTTGGCTGTTGGAAAACTCTTACTTTGTGGAAGCTTCGGCTAATAGAAGGCTCTAGGTCTGTGGAAGCTTTGGCTAGTAGAAGGCTCTAAGTCTGTAGAAGCTTTGATGCTGACATTGACATAGTCAACCTACTGGTCTAAGTACTTCTAATACTATGATCACTATAACTATCACCAACACCGTCGCCATCGCCATCACCATCGCCATCGCCATCGCCATCACCATCACCATCACCATCGCCATCACCATCGCCATCGCCATCGCCATCATCTCCTTCAGCCCCATCCGAATGCACACACATACACCCAAAATTGATGGGAAGCAGGTACAAGATTCCGTTGGAAAATCTGAGTTGGAGATCTGCTCACCCCAAGATCCAATTTTCCACCTTTCCTGCAGAAGCTAAGGCTGCAATTGTCAACACCGTGACCGTGAGGTATCGTGACATCTGGTCTCGGTGGCCGTGCTAAACATGAGGTTCAGACTATGATATTGACCGACGTCATGGTTTCGGCCAACATACGCCGCCAGTCACCCACTCCCAGCCACCGACCACCCGCCACCAGCCTCACGCCTCCCGGTTCCTGGCGCCTCCAACTCAGCAAGTCTCTGGATCGAGCACGTAGGAGTATACATGGGAGCATATAGTCAAGTGTGATTGGGAGTGTTTTGCCCCTTGAAATTGTATTTGGGAGGGTACAGCCAAGTAGGCTGCGAGTGTCATCAAGTGCAATTGGGAGTGTACTTCAAATCATGCTCAAGAGTGTGCTTCAGAACGTCTTGAGTGCTTACTTGGGAGCATACAGTCAAGCAGGCTGGGAGTGTGCCATCGAGCGCAATTGAGAGCGTCTTGAGAGCTTAGTTGGGAGTGTACAGTCAAGCAGACTGGGAGTGTGCCATCGAGTGCAATTGGGAGCATCCTTGAAAACATGCTCTGGTGTGTACTTGGGAGCATACTTGGTGGTGTACTTGGGTGCTTACTCAGAGGTGTAATTGGGAGCGTACTCAGAGGTGTACTGGGAACTGTCTTGAGCGCTTACTTGGGAGCGTATAGTCAAGCAGGTTGGGAGTGTACCATCGAGTGCAATTGGGAGAGTCCTTGTGAGCATGCCCGGGAGGGTACTTGAGAATGTGCTCCGAGGTGTACTTGGGAGCTTATGTCAACCAGGCTGGGAGTGTACAATCGAGTGTAATCAGGAGTGTACTTCAGAGCGTACTTGGGAGCGTGCAATGATATGCATTTGGCAGTTTGGTTTCAAGTGTGTTGAATGCAGCATAATGTATAGTACCAAGCGTACATAATCGCATGCATATCATAATAGTCTAGTCAAATTGGAGGTCCGTAGGACCTCATTGTGCCACGCATCAAATATGCTATGGATTACCGGCCCAACGACAGCTTCTCTATGAGTTACGCGTCGCATCCGGTCATTTTCCCAGTGTTCATGTATGTTTTCATTTATCACTGCATTGTTCTTTAATTGTGCATATAAATATATCCTTTAAAATATACTTCATAGTGTCCGCTAGTTGTAGATAATGATAATACTCAAAACTTTCGTTCCTTTCAATGAATTCTCATCCACACCCTGATATTCACCCAATGTGCAGTTGTCGTATTCAAAATCAACGTCAGCGGTATTTCCACATAGCAAATAGTGTACTCAGCAAAGCTGAAATAAAATCTAAATCCTTCGCATATGCAGTATGATTAACAAATGGAGTGTTGGGATGAGAAAAATGTATCTACACACACAAGGATGGCATACATTCTATTTTGCAACTGTCATGTCGATCGCTGTCACCTGGTAGCGCATGTGGTGTTCCGGGTGGAGGCGGCGTTCTGGGCGGAGGTGCCACCAGTTCTGGTAGAGGATCGGTGGATCCTTTGCGCCTCCAGAGTGACGGCAGATTCTTTGCTGTACCATTCTGGCATGGGAGGCAGCTGTCTGTTTGATTTTTATAAACCATTGCCGGGTGTCTCTCTATCGCGGCCTTCACCTTATGATGACAAGGAAACTCAACTTCTCGCTTCATCCTTTCTTGGACTTGGGTGGGATGTTTCGTAATCAGTTGTTGCGTTTCCTCTATTGCGCCGCATGAAAACTGTCTTTCAGGCATTTTGGCCAAGTTCAAGGCAAGATGTATGTCGGACTGTTCTAGATGTACCCGACCTCCTTGCCTTGCCAATGTAGCAAACATGTTGAATACCTACAAGAAAGTAGTCGTGCCTTCTAAGAGGAAGGTTCGGCTATTACCTCAACTATACACCACTCCGTAGCCTCCTCTAAGGTCTTTCAAGCCAGTGTTGTCCACTCCCTGGATCCTTTATCACAAAATTTGTCCGCGACAATCCCAGAGCTGACAACATCATGATATTCATTTACACAGACTGTGTAGACAAATTCCTTCGTCGACCATGTAGGTTTGCTATTGTGGGCCGCGATACATTAGTCACCCAGCTCTCTACATACCCCAGTTGTAAATTATATAGTTAGTTGACCGCCTTCTACATAGATATGGAGCTACTCACATCCAATTGAATGCAGCTGTCTATTATTGCGAAGTCCGGTTTTATGTAATTGTAATAAATATGCGTCCTGGGCCATAATTTTGGTAGCAGCAATTGCAGTGTTGCGGTGGACTAACTGGTGACTGCGTTGGTGCTGTGTGTGTGCCCGCGGCGCATTGCATGAGGCGCCTCTCATTCGGCTTGGTTCGGATTGAATCCCACAGGGCTGAGAACTTTGTGGGGCCTTGACTGGCTATTGTGGAAAAGGTGAGGAAGATGATAACAAAAAGTGGAAAGTCTCAAGCAATATATAGTATGCTACAAGTCACAATGGAAAGAATGACAGTCAACTTGCACGTTCAATTTAAGTTCTATCCTGCAGTGTATGGCTGCAAGTGGAAAGTGATTCCGATGATTCCATGATTTGCAGTAAGTCGGTCCACTGTTGTTTGTGTGTTTGTTTTCAGGGACACATTGAATTGAGCGACAGCTGATATCTGATGTTAGATACATACAAAAAAGAAATTCTTCAATGGAAAAGACGTCTGGTCATGGTTGTCGCACACATTGCGGGGATCTTACACCAATTACGTACTAACTATTATGTCGTGTCGTTCGGTTAGCGTTACTCTTCCGAATGAAATCACGGTCAGAACGCAGATTTTATTTTGTTCAAGTTAATCAAACTTACGAACCTTGACATAAATGACTCAGCTTGCCTCAATGTGGTTCATATCTTGCAACATCCAACATCTCGCCCAACAACAAGGTCAACACATGATACAATGGTCAATGCTCCAAACAAAAACATTCCTCCTCTTCCGGCTGGCAAATACAGCAAATGGACAATGCAATCCACTCGCCCATGTCATCAAGTGAATGAAGGCCAGAGAGGCTTGGAGGCAGAAAGGGTCCGAGCGTTGGGCTCATTGCGCAGCATATGATCCATAAAGGAGTTTGCAGCCAAGAAAAGACATGAAACGCACTGTTTAAACAAGGAATAGAGACAGAAATGAAACAAGGATTCTGTGGAGAGAGAAACCCCAGTGGCAAGAAAGCGAGTTCAAGATGCAGAGACCACGATTACGCAAGAGCTGAAAGATATGACTACTGCATAAAGCGAGGGGGGAACAACCAGAAAGCCTGAAACAACATTTGAAGAGGTGTTGAACGCTATTGGAGATAGTCTGAGCGATCTTGCAACATCTGACGATGAGCAGGATGGGGAAGCCAGGGAAGATCAGGAAGAAGATACTGAGCTCGGCAAGCTGAGTGATGATGAACCTGGCTGGGTGATGGGCACAATCTCCAAAAATGTACAGCACTGCATGGAGAGTTTTTGGCAGAAGCAGATGAGGCGTGACGAATTGACGCAACCGTGATGGGGCGACTCAGCCAACTACATCTGTCAGCAAGATATGATGTACCGGACTGCTGAATTCAAGCTTCCGGCTGTTGTAAATCACCAGATAGACATGATTGCAGCCACACCATCCCCAACAATATTTGGAGAGCATAAGCAGACTCTTGAAATTGTCAGCAGATATTCGCAGATGCCCGCTGTGACTGCTCGACCAGGAAGTAATCAAATGAGGCTGCGTTCGGAGAAACCACAGTCACATAAATTCATACTGATTCTTTCACCCGTCACGGAACCCCATTCAACATCAATCCAGGATACGAAGCCTGTTGAACCCATATGCTTTGTCTTCTGCATCAAGCATCCCTAGATGATTACCATATAGAAATGGGACATGGATGAAGATATGGTGACGGCTCCTGCTTCCCCGGAGGTATAGACAGCCAAATAGTTAATTTTGGGGTCATATCTCTTGTAAAAACAAATTGTGTACCTACTTTGGAACTTCTCTGCATTTTCTTTATTTCAGTGACTGAATTGTGAGACAGGATATTTCATCAGTATGTGTGCAAGGGTCTTACAGGCCATGCGAAAGTTCTAGACTCTGAATGTGTTTGATAGATGGGCGACGAACTTGGTATCGACTTGCCTGTTACAGTTACATCAGAAAGCAAAACCTAAAATAGAGACCAAATGTTACACCTTTGAAGTTGTCACGGTTCCGCAGTCATAAGATATCACTCGGTGATGATGTCAGGTGGCGATGCAATAAGGTTCATCAGTGATAAGCAAACACTATCACCACACCAATGACCATTAGCCACATGTCACTCAACTACATCGTCACCACCCACCTTTGAATGTTGTCATATCAGTAGTGGTGTGTTAATACAATGCAAACACCCATCGCTATATTCTCTATGGACAAAGATAATGAATGACGCCAGCCATCGTCACCTCTCCACGAAGCAACCTTCGATTGGCATTAGTTATGACCAGTAGGATCGGGATATCAGAGCACGATATGGGAGAAGGCTATTGAATGGTACAATGAGAATCATGGTCCGGAAGACAGCAGTCCGATGGATACCAATCAGTCTGGAGATATATATCAGAAAGATACTGTTGGTCCGAAGAGACTAGAGTATTGAAAGGATACCATTTGCTCGGAGGAAGATCAGGCCGACTGGTTAGCAGAGCAAGGGGATTGGGGACCGAAGGGATGGTAGTAATTTGTCTAGAGAAAAGCGTAATTTGAATGAGCAGGTAGCGTGCAGAGGAAGGAGGTATAAAGACCTCTCAATTCTCCGCTGGTATAGAGTGCAACCTTCTCACGACTGAGAACAAGCCTTAACAATATATTCGGATTGGAAAGCTAATCTACATTTATTCTACTCTGATTACTTTCTCCGCCTGAGTGAAGCTTCAAAGTGAACCATCTATTAGTCCTTGTATAAGTCCCATATCAAGTCCGATAGTGAGACAAGATGAGTTGATACCTAGGAGGGATACTTCCAGTTGAGTGTATCTTGGAGTTGATTCCTCCCGCGTTACACCAAACTTACAAACAAAATTTTAGACAGTGATGTAATACGAGTCGTAGGACTAGTGATCAGTGCACAGTCTGAACCCAGATGAATGCCAGCTGTCAGGCGGCATTAGTCCATGCAGCTAACAGTATAACTCTGTGCTCAGACCTGCTACACATGGTCGAAAATTTCAAAATTGCTTATGGTACGTCATGGACATGGAGGAAAACCAGCTGGTAAACGATAGGTCACGATATCGGGTGTATATGTCTAAAGTTAGTAGATGGAACTGTATGCCGTAACATACCGGCTGAAACGGCAAAAACCAGAAGGAGCTTCAATATTTATCAGACTGATGATGTAAATACTGATAGCTCCGAAACTGAAAAGCCTTAATGCTTTTGGATGCACATGATAATACCTTGAAACAGTATATTGGCTGTCAAAAATAACGGTATGAATGTTAAGCAAAATTATTGCGCGCCCAATGACTGTTAGTATGTCTCCAAGGTGAGCGTCAACAGAGCATCAACGATTTTAGTTTGATCATTTTGGCAATCAAAGGGTTTCATTTTCACATCGATCTACAGATGAGTTATTGACCGGCATTAGATCAAAAGACGGAAGCGGTATGCTCGTTGCCCCATTCTAGAAATGAGCATCAATGTAGTTTCACCGATTTCAGGTCTTGAATCTTGGATACTCACTGGGCTGTGCGACAGCATTACTCTATAATAGATGTATTGGCCGCCTTTATGGGCACAATGGCCATCGACAACAATGCTACCCCCTACTAAGCATGAGCGTCAACGTAGCGTCAACGATTTTGGGTCTTGCATTTTGCATATTTCAAAAGCTCTGCAATGACCTGCTCCCATATTCACAATATTGGCCGTCTTTATAGGCAAAAATGCCGGTGAGAATTTCGCTACAAGCTTCTAAAAATAAGTGTCAACAATTTTTGGGCTTGCATCTTGGATAGTCAGCCAGAGATGCAACGGCGTTAACCCATAATCATTCAATCGGCTACCTTTATGGGCAACAATGCCAGTGACGATATCGCAACCACGTTGTACTTGTATGTCCTATTCTTCATCTTCACAAATCTGCATGCGATGGCTTGCAGGTTTCACCTTTTTCTAGCTTATAGCTCTAAAGTCAATATTTAAGATCCAGCATTGTACAGGACAATAACGACTCTTTTGATGGTTACCCAGGTCGAATTACCCAGAGCTCAATATACCAATGCAATGTCAGATACAAACTGTTTAATTACCTTGCTGTTAGAGGTTATGATATCTTCTAAAAATGAACGTGTCTTTATTCCTGATTTAAGCGACCTTACTGTACAAATCATCTTCAATGCTTTGTGGGCTTCAATGAATGTAGGCGTGAAGCTGCATATTGCTTGGAATAATTATAAATACGCACCTTCATGGGGATTCTATTTACACTGCAGAATTGGGGAGACCAGCTGCCCTGGCTTCATATGTATCATTTGTCACCAAGTTCTTCGCTATCCATCAGAATATGGGACCAGCTCAATGGGCAAATACTTGCTGGCAAACGCGCATATTGCAAAGTTAAACTAATTAACAGTGTCAGAGGTAACAGAATCAACCAGTTCAACAGTCGATTAAACAGCTTTGGCCATACTCAAAATGAAAGGAAGTAGATGTATACTGATAGTGAGTTCACAAACAAAATTCAAATGTAATATTTACGTTTGGAGTATACTGATTCAATTGTCAGACCAAATGCTCTAAACTGCAATCAAAGGACTTTCAAACTGCTCAATTTCACCAAGACACCTGGAATCGCTACCTCATGTAGGTTGTGTTTCGCCACATATTCCATGGAACGCAATATCAAAACTTGAGCTACGAGGTTAATACAATACATTACACAGTGATTTGGTGTTACCGTCAGCCAGCACTCTGGGCAATATTTGCCTGAGGGAATACGCACTGAGAGTGGTTGCAAGTAGGAAGCAATTGCCATCAAGAAACAATGGGAGTTTAGCTTTAGACGGATGGACATCAACGAACAAAGTAGCAATAACGTCGGTCGTTGGCTAGTATATGGATTGAAATTTCACTTTGCGAGAATTACAACTGGCATTTGATGAGATCGATTGCCCATTCTTTTCCTATTTCGAAAGCTGATTAAGGATTACAGGTTAAGGGTCAACATACTGGAGCACGGCTGCCCGGACATTTCAAGGAAGATCCTCATCACTTTGACCTGACTGAAGGCCGTTTACTCGGAATTTCAATTGATAACGCTTACTCAAATTCCTTCATGACTCGGGAGGTACAAACTACCTTTGAGGCCTCAAGCATCGAGTGGCCCACATTGAGAAACAACCTACCATGCATGGCGCACGTCATTCAGCTTGCTTTGGGGGTATTCATGATCAGTCTGTGTTTACAAGTGCGCACCAAGTCTTGGAAAGCCCATGAGCGCAATCAGCAATTTGGAGAAAATGAAACCACAGACATTGGGAAGAGTCAAAGACTTCGAAAAGAGGGCAATGCTAGAATCAATAAGGTGTCGGCAAGAATATCAGAATTAGCAAAGATCATTGAGACAGTACGTATTCAACATATTTTAAATGTCCAGACTCTGACCAACAACTAGCCGATCATGATTGCTGTATTGATTACGCTGACACCTGGTAGCTGAAACAAGTTCATCCATTGTCAAAAAGCCAAAGTCCGGATCGCAGTACTACCCATTATCGATCTGAATACACTTTGGAACTCAACACTAGAGTTGCTCGGGTGCATCTACCGATTACATGAATTCCCACATGAGTGGCTTAAAATCCCAAAATACAGTGATTACTGGCCACTATTTACAGCACAGGATGAGTGAATGATAGTTAAGTATGTCATGGAGGTTTTACGGCCAGTCCGGAACTGCACCCTGTGGATGTCGAAACGGCATTCCGTTTCTCTGCACCACGTCATCACTGTCTACAATGACATGTTTGAGCACATGGACGGTGTGATGAGTGTTTTGGCCAAGAAGAAGACTCAAAGAATGGAAGACATATTCTTTGCCATGAAGTTTGGGCGGCAAAAGCTGTCCAAATAGTATATCTGAAGTCACTTCAACGACTGCTATGATCCTGATTTCCGCACAGATCCTCGATTGTTTCCAGAAGTTAAGATCGTTTACGAAGTGGGGCAAGGGAATGGATAATCATCCTGAAGACGAGACTTCTTAAACTACCAAATACCAAGAGGCCTTTCTGAAGTATGTGGAGAACAAATACTGCACTACACATTGACAATTGCCGGTCACTAAACCTGAAACCATCCTGGACAACAATGTCATCTCCTCTGCGATGGCTTCAAGATCTGGTCAATCTTCTTATGATCCATATGATGTGTCCAGCGATGATGGAGAAGACTTAATGCCGAAAACTGTGGCCAAAACGACACCTGGACAAAGCGATCCTGCAGCACTCTTATTGACAGCAGGCAGGCTGTATTTGAATTCACCTTGTGAATTACCACCGAACTGGGGGCAAAAAATCCGAATCTTAATGATTACCACACTGACCGAATGGAGATTATATCAACAAAATGTAAAACGCTTCGGATGTCGTAACTCAATGACTCAGCTATTCCGAACAGCTACACCTATCCTTCCAGAAGCTTCAAGACGCTCCCAAACAGGCTGAATGCAAACGATTTGCTTCTGAGGTACTCTGAGAGTACTGCAGGTGCTCCTCAACGCTTCTGAAGTAGCGGAACAGAATACAAGAATATTCTGAAGAGTATGAAGTCGTCTTCAGAATGGTTTAAAATCATTCCTTTAAGTTCGAACAATTTCGGAGCTGCTGGAAATGTGACACGGGTCACCAAGACGATTCCAGTGCACCTAGAGCCAGACTCACCAGGAGTGATAAATATATAATGTCGATATCGAATAGTAAAATTAGATAATTTATCTCACAGCTATCCGCCTGAATCAGGCATTCTAATCTAGATTAATATACAGTCCGGTATGTATCTAAATCAACATAATTATTTACAAGCCATACGATATCCATGCCGCCCAATGCAGCATTCTTCTGCACCAAAAGTGCAGGCCCAACTATTGCTCTATCGGGTACAATATGTATCTTATTTGTTTGTTTGACAACCCGGATGAACCCGTCAACACAATCAGCCGAACCATGAAGATCTTTGTACTTTGTTGGAATCACCACCGCATATTCTTGAGCTTGAGGACGTAATACACATTGCTGAGGGATTTTGCACCTTTCAGAAACGGTTGATATTGCTTTCCCGGCCGGCAGGTGATCCTGAAATTGGCGAATGTAATTAGGTGGAGTCCAGCTGAAGTATAATACAGGAAAACAAGGAATTTGACCTTGGAAGGTATTATCGAGGTCATTCTCTTCACTTTGCATATACTGGACCCAGATGTTATGAGCTCCAGGCATGATCCCTTGGTTGGCATTGGTATACACTACCTTGCAATCAAGTCCCAGACGCTCAACAGAAGTCGGGTTGTGAAATGGTTGACGGTCATACAATAGCCCATTCTGGTGTTTAATCAATATACTGTCTGAGAGTACATTCTGATCATGTCTGAGCACGATTCCATTAACTTCGCATCCCCAGTCCTCTTCAATTTGTGCATGGAATACCTGTCCAAAGTTGGGAATTCCGAAATCTTGTGATACATCTCTGAGTGTGGTTAATTTGAAACTTCTGCACACTCCGTGGACATGCGGTTCGCTCAAAGGATATACTTGCTGTGATACAGGGCGGATAATGCGCTCATCCAGGATTGTTCGAAGACGTAACAGATGGGCTCTCCGTGTACTTCCCTGTTTATCAGTCGTGGACAGTAGGTTGAAAACATTCGCAGAGTCAATATTGTACAAGACTTCGAGTGCAAGATATGACAGTGTCTCCTCCATATAGTCAAGACTGGTACACAGGTCATTGTGCTTAAGCATCTGTCGAATGTAATTGACTTTGTTGCTAGATCGGTATGCCTCTTTCACATTGGAGATATGTTGCCGTTCGGAAATATCAGTGGTAACATTGTCACTGGAACCCATTCGGCGAATTGACTTTGAGATATGGCTCACAAGATGCATCATTGGATATCCAAAATATATCACACACTGTTCAATGGCTGTCTGGAGAGCCTGAATGACGAATGTCTCCCACCAGGGTTCAAACTCGATCAAACGGATGGAGAATTCCGTCTTGAACCGCTTCTGTTCATTCGAGGTGATGCCATATATCTCTCTCTCCAGTTGGATAGTGACACGCTCCGTATCAGCCACGCTCCAAGTCAAGGCTTCTGTCTCAGCATCGTGTATGTGGAGCTGAAATTGCAGTCGCTTGTCAGCGGTCATATTTGCCACTCTGTATGCCTCGTCTTCAACGGCAGTGGTCTTTAGGGCAAGTTCTTTGGAAAAGTTGCTTCCGGGACCAGTTGCCTTGGTCTTGACTTCCTGCAATAGTTGTCACACGTGACGTTGGAATAATTCAACAATAAGCTGGCGTTTAGCAGGTGTCAGCTGATAGATTTCACGCTCCAATCGCTCAATTGCCTTCTGACGATCAGCATCTGACCAAGTTGTTGCCGGTTGTCAGGCTCTGGTAAGGCACACCTGAAATTGCGTACGTTTTGTTGTGGAAACCCTTTCAGCCCCATTCACAAGGGCCTCCATTGCAGCACGAATCTTATGATTCTTTTGTTCGTGTAACTGATGGTATTCTGTTGCCAACAGGTCATCCACTTTGGCCTTCACAGACTTCGACATTTTCTGTTCTTGAAAAATACCTTTATTCTGGTAAAATCGCTTCAGTGCGTCATCTAGTGCTGTGAGGGATAGATCAGACTGATTTTGTTGGCTAACAAGGAGAGAGAATTCACATGATGCCCACACTGCTCCTATTACCATTTCATCGGAGGCGTTTTCCGCCGTAATGTTCCCATCATCTTTGAAGCAGTCAAGAACTGGAGGGCAATTCACTGCCTGTGTTCTGATCATTCCAGGGATCTCTTTACCTTGCCAGGTGCCGCATTTCAAAGAATCGAATGGTTTAGAGAAGTGCTGGAGGCCTGGATATCGTGGCACCGATGTGAATCAATTGTCAAATTGATCCTTGACATTTCTAGCTTTCAGGTATTTGAGCAGCCAGTGTAATAAGTCGTTAACTAAACCCAGGAGCAGCTGATGCAATTGATCAGGCTGCCAAAGCCGATAGACATGGCAGAGAGGGTATTGCCAGAACTGGTTGCGGATTGGGCGGACACCGAGAGTGTGCAGAGCTTCAATATTATTGTCCTCCAGCAGCTCTGAGTAAATATGCTAGTCTCTTCAGTTATCGAGTGGTCTAAAAGTTAAATGCCCCATCGGCGCACCTTTAGGAATTTCACACATCAAACATGAGCCATATGAGACTTGAGCAATCATGACTTGTTCCGGATAATTCCTGACCGAGAGTGGTAACAGAGGGTAACATTGTTCCGGGAATCCTTCGGCACAATCCTATTTCAAGCCGGGGCCAGTGATGTCAAGATGCCTAGGTTGAGACAGCACAGTTCCAACCACGGAATGCCATGCTTCGTCAATGTTCTTGCCACCCTTTGGGGGACATGGGATCAGCCCGAACAGAATCCAGGGGCGTGTTTTTGGTGTGCGGTGAATATGTTTCCGAATTTTGCCAAGTGTGAGATACAGCGGCCAGGCACGCTAATCGCCCGAAAAATTGGTCAACTGAATTATGTCGGATGCACATATGACTCGCACAATTGTCGCTCTGGCAGGAAGTTGATCCTGTGTACCACACCACAAATCGCGCATGTTCATCTTGCTGTAGAGTCATCAACCCTCAGAGTTAGCAAGGTGCACAGGTTCCAAATCGTGGTGCGCCTGAAATCGGAGATGTGCCAAAAGCAACAGGATACATTTGATAATATCCCTGTAGTATAACGTTCCGAAGATATATGAGTCATCTTCAATCCAACCTTCATTGCCGAGTCCAAAATCAAGTTCAGAGAGGAGCTTTCAAAGAGCTTCTGCTGAATGGAATGATTCAATTGTGAAGTTTTCCAGACCACGCCAGAGATGTTGATTTATTCAGGTTTTCGTTTGCTGGCTACAGGACTGAGCCTGCAGAATGTTGTGTGCGGACCGTGATAGATGCCATGGATTCCATTGTTCTGAGTTCTTTCGATGCTTATTGTACAATCCAGTTTCTTTGCCATACACTTTCCCCCCCACATTTTCCACTCCGACTACCTGCTTATGAACCTTCATCTTGGTTGGATCAGGGGTGTAATGACTGCATTTATAGGTGAAAACGAATGTGACACGGTCATTGCCCCATTCTGACAATGAACGTCAACTGAGCGTGAACAATTTTTGGTCTTGTATATTGGATAATCAAGGCATCATGCGAATGTATGAGCTCATACCTGTACTATTCACCGCGTTAGTACTCCTAAATAGAACACACAAAACGAAGAACATTGATTCCACAATAGCCAATGTCGCAGCCCATAAAGCGTTTAAAAACGGATTGTTGCATGTCAGTTGAGCGATTTTGATTAAATTCAGTTATCGAACAGCAATAGCAAGAGCATTATATGAATGTACAGCCGGACCCGCTGGAAAACCCGCTGACAACCCACCCAATCCGGACAGGTTGCAAGCAGTCCATCGAATCATACCCAAATTGACAGTTAGTATTTTTCAACTACCTGAACCACGTATTTGGGGAATGTTCGGATCCACCCCGGACCTGAACCCGAAACGGCGGTCTGGAACTGTTGCTAACACTAGACATTGGACAAAGTCCATTACAATCAGTTGGCTGATCCAAATCACCTTCTCGACGATGATTACAAACATTTATTTTATCGCCATCCTGTTAAATGTAATGTGATCTTCATGCAACAGCCTGCATTCAGAAAACATAAGCCGTATGCTCCAACAAAGGAAATCAATTATACTGAGGATTGTATCTACTCAGAGATGAAATCACACGTCTTGTGGTGGAATGATCAGGTACGTTAGTTGAATTTCATGCTAACGATGATGATGATGTTGACCACTTCAATAGTTATGGTGGCGGCTTGGGGTTACGACTGTCCCTCTATTCAGCAATTCAGACCAGACACATCTTCCCCAATATTCTGGTGACATGGGGGAAGAGACAGTTTATGTAAATCTCAAAAACATCAGCTTCATGACTACATCAAACCCTTCGAATATTGGAAGCACCTTTCAAGCCGTTCATCCTGTTCCTCCAATCTATCACTTTTAAGGACATCGAGTAACAACTTCCATGCAGGAACAACAAATCTTAAATTGAGTAGGTTTGAGGAAAGTCTTTGAGCTAATTTTGAGCCCTCTATCAGCAAAATGTAATTCAGTCCCTGGGAGCCACCAGGAGTGTCTCAGAGGATAAGAAGTGTAAACTTAGATGCATCAATTTCAGGAGAGTGTCAGACCATAGGAGGACATTCCGACCGGCCTTTGGAGTAACTGGGATTACTGATGTCTGGTATAGGAGTACAATGGGAGTGATGGTGATAAGTTTGAGATCACCTGGGAGTGCCGAAGACATGCCTGGGAGCACCTAGCAGTGCCGGCGTGAAGCCTGGGAGCACCAGCGACATGCCTGGAAGTACTTCAAATCACTGTAAAGCAGTCTGGGAAAACGACATCTTTTGAAACATTGCAGGTGCGCCTGGAAATCCTGGCTACTACTCATTGTTCAATGATTATTAAAACTCACATGTTCAGTTTGTATTCTTATCTATGTATCTCTATAGCTACACATCTACACACAGTATATGTGGACAGACTGCAGCCGGAACTTGAAACCAATTCAAGATGCGCCTGAAATTGATGATTGAGTAAACTCAGAGATACACTCAGAGGCCATGATCGAGCCAGTTTAGAGATGCACTTGGAGGCAGTAATCAAGCGTATTTAGAGATACACTTGAATGTCATCATCAAGCGAGTTTCAAGATACTCTTGGAGGCCGGAATCCAGTGTATTTGGAGATTCACTACGGAGGCTGTGATGGAGCGCGATTGAACAAGTACTTGGAGGCGGTTGGTGGACGGCATGCCTGGTGCTGAGACTCTATTAATCTGTTAGTTGACTTGCAAATGTGAGAATGTAACATGGTGACTTTATCTTAGAGCTCTCTGGGCGAGCTCGCTGAAGGCAGTCGATCATGTATGGAGGCACACTGGGAGCTGAAGCTATATTCAGGGGTCAATTCGTAATCTTGAAAATGATGGGAAGTCAAACACTCTTGGGTATACTGTACTCGGTGTATACTGTACTCGGTGTATGCTGTACTCGGTGTATGCTGTACTCGGTGTATGCTGTACTCGGTGTATACTTGTACTTGGTGTCAAATCACGACCATATAATACAGAGATTGAGATGGATGACTTCACTTTGTGTTCTGTAATGATAGTAGAAGTTGTGGACGAGAAAGAGAGAGATGGGGGATGAAAATGGAAATGATGTGGCGGATATAAGCAAATATGAGAAATCAGGGGTACGACTTGCCTGATTCCGTTGGCACGATGTCCTATCAGGGGAATTACACCCCTGATTGGGACTCGTACCTGCCATTTCGGGGATGGTAAATTGACTCTCACACAAGATTCTCTCAAGTCCCAGTTTCCCATGATGATTTGCCCCATCTCCTCTCATCTATCTCCTTCTCGTCCTCAACTCTACCATCATCTAAGACCACTAAGTTAACTCATCCCTCTCTATCTCTGCATGCCATGATCAAGAGTAAACACCGAGTACAGCATACACCTACTACAGTATACACCGAGTACTGCATACACCGAGTACTGCATACACCGAGTACTGCATACCCCGAGTACTGCATACACCGAGTACTGCATACACCGAGTACTGCATACACCGAGTACTGCATACACTGAGTACTGCATACACCGAGTACTGCATACACTGAGTACTGCATACACCGAGTACTGTATACACTGAGAGCTGCATACACTGAGTACCGCATCATCCCAAGATCGAGTGTCACCCGCCCCTAGCCAGTCCCTCAGCTTGCAGCGGACCCTGTTGTACTCAATTCTCTACATTCCCACAATTACGAGTTAACCAATGAATAGAGTCTCAGCTTCCATCGCACATGCCACCCAATCCACCACCTCCAGATTCACTGCCTCCAGATGGACCGCCTTCAGATCAATCACCTCCAGATCAACCGCCTCCAAGTACTCCTCCAATCTTGATTGATCATGGCCTCCAAGTGCATCTCTGAGTTCACTTAATCTCGGCCTCCAAGTGCATCTCCAAATTCGCTCGATCTCAGCCTCCAAGTGCATCGCTGAGTTCACTCGATCTCGGTCTCCAAGTGCATCTCCAAAATCACTCGATACCCGGCTCCAAGTACATCTTCAAAGAGTGACCGTGGGTGCACTGTGATACAGGGATAACGGAGGTGGACAGAGTGACAGGGAGGATATATTCGGCAGACCCTGGTGTAGATAGACATCATCTCATTTCCATCCCATCTTATCATACAATGAAAATACACACTCTATCTTTCCCAACTTCTGGTCTCACTCACTCTTTCCAAGATTTTGTGGATCCACACAAGTGCGTGGATCTTGCATGGATCCTCAATGCCGGATAGTATCCTATCTTCTCACCCGATTCCTACGCTCCTCCAACCAGAACTGCTCTTTCTCATTAATTCCGTTTGGATTTCGCGAGAGTGCAGCGGAGTGTTGATGGTGGGCTCTCTGCCTTCTAGCTCCATTGTTTCACCACAACGGCCTCCAAGTGGTGCATCTCTAAGTTCTCTCAATGGGCGTGTCCAGGTGCTCCTCCGATTATGCTCGACTACCATTTGCGGCTAGATTGACTGTATGTATATATATAGAAAGACTTCAATAATGCAAGCCATATTATGATGTAGCGAATCTTGTGACTGCAACAAAGACGAAATGCCTTGTGGTAATGTAAGAACCACTGCTGTGAGAATTTGCACCAAGTCTCTCACAGAGCTGCGCAGCAGTCTCAGCTTCTCTCAAAGTCACCCGCAGATCTGCGCAGAGGTCTCAGGAGCTCCAAAATTTGACTATCATATCAATCAAATCTCATAGCATCTTGAGAATGCTCTTGCAGAGTCTGAGAGCAATTTGCTTAGCTCCAGGGGGGTCTGGGAGCATCTAGAAGTGCTTAGAAGCACTGGTGAGGTCACCCGGAGTGTCTGGGAGGATTGCGTGTTGCTTCCGGACCGATTTACATTTTGCTGATGTGTGTTCCATTACCCCTAACATCATTGTTGATGTTTTTGGTGGTTTTTGTTTGTTTGAAAAGACAGGACTTGCAACTTTGCTTTTGTTTCTTTATCTTACAGGAGAAGTGGGGAGGAAATGTGTATAGGATATGCCATGGCCACAAGCGGCCAAATGCAATATGATTTCAAACAAACAAACAAACAGGTCAGCTACTTTACGCACTTTCAATTACTTACTATAATGTATACACGCTGTCCATGTAGACATTCTATTTCCTCTCTCTCTGTCTCTAGTATTCAATCTTGTGCATCTCCTCCATAATTATCTGATGATGACTGAGAGGAGGTGGTAGTGGTAGCGCCCAGAATAATGGCGCGAGTGCAGAACGAGACGACAAGAACCTTTATAATAGTCTCTCTAAAGTTTTAGTCCTAAATGTGAAACAAGGCTAGTGAGGATATTCCAGACGAAGTCTGGTCATCCTCTTTGACAAAATTGTCTACGTAGTTATTTTTTCATGCTCCCAGACCTAATATGACGGATATACAGACTTGGAAAGATAGCCAGACGGTTATACCACTCTTCTGAGGTTCGCATGTCGCTTATAATATGACTGGGTTTAGACCATGGAGTTCGGAAGAACAAACGTGGGGCGAAGACATTGACAACAAGAAGCAACTACACAATTTCGTACCGCTCTGAAATCGGTTAATCAAGAAGCATTCTCGGGATTTTTGGGCGACTATCACTCGCTACAGTATCAAACAAATCATCGTTCAATTCTTTCCATTCCAAAGCAAGAACCGCAGTTAGAAACCTCCCGCAAATCGCGAAACGGTCTGATCCTGCACGCTGTCTCGCCTCATGGACTGGTATTGCCGGGATTCGGAGTAATGCGTACCGATAAGCTATAAAGCGTAGGAGCTAAGGTCACACTCTTAATCTTCAATACGGTAAAGTCCGGCGCGGTAGAACGAAACTTATCCCCATATTGCTAATGCCAGTGCGCCCTTCGTCCTATTTCCCCAAGCCCTTCAGCTAGCAACAACACCAATTCTCCAAGCCTAGACACTGCTCCATATTCAACCTCCACCTCAAAGTCCCCAATTAAGTCGGTCGATGATCTCGGGCATCACTCCATCGACCACAATCCTGCTGTCGAGTTGGTTCAATCTCTTGATCTCAAATTGGATCTGCACCACGTCGACATTCAGCGCAAGTCCGGATGGACTCTTCTGAATTCAAAGCCTTGGGGTAAGCCATTGCAGGTTTCAACCGTATGGGCGAGCCCTAACCCAGCACTGATTCTCCTTTTCGATCTTGTTCCTCCGCTAGCTCAAATAATATCTCCCCTCCACTTCGTCTTGTTTGTAATCACCACCAGAAAGCGGCTGCCTCCACCCTCCACCCCACCCTATTCCTAAGTGCGAGTGCATTCGGTCTTCTTTCGAAACGTGTGAGTGGTGCAGACATGAGCGCGGGTTTGGGGAGTCCGCCGTTGGCGCATGGCTACTCTATTCTGGGCCCAGGTAATGTTGTTTAGTAGGTCATGACCGCGGCAGATTTTCGGTAGCTCCTCCGTCGCGCTTTTTGTCGCATGCAGCGACTCACCCCTGGCGGATAAATTCGCCAGTTTTATAATAATGCTGATGTGTGTTCGATGCTCCGGCCGGTAGCCGAAGGCGTTGGGGCAGCATTGACGGTAGAAAGACAGTGTATTTGCTAAGGCATCGTGAAGTTTTGACCGACAACTCAATTATTGACTGTTTACAGGACAATTCAAATACGTACATAGCGGCGTGCACCAAACTAGGCTAGTGTAGCGCAGCCGTTCTCTTGTAGGTTACCCGCATTTATGCCGGCCAGCCCCGCGAGCGGATACAGTCCGTTATATTTTCTCCATCTGGTTGTCAGGGACGTTGCCACTCGCACCCTGACACGATGAATTCCATGAGCTAGCATGGGTAGACAAGGAGTAGGGTTTTAGCCAGGTAAGCGCCCGGTAGACGGAAATTTAAAAAGACCACCTTTCATGATCCTGTCCGCTGTGGTGGGTATTGGCAAGGTTCCAATCTGCTGAACGGTGCCGTTAACTGGCCGCGGCGATGTGTTCTCCACCCCACGACCAACTGGCGTGCACGTTCCACCACCTTAACCTGACGTTCCACGATCACCAATAATCCCGACAGTAGAGTATGTACCCATGCTCGCATAAAGACAGCCCCACAACAAGAGCCGATCTTAAGCTTTAATGGGAAGCATTTCCATTCCATCCAATATGGAGCTGTCTTATGCCAACGCATCGGTGCCTCATTCCGGAGTACACGTAAAAACGGAAACGGCGCGTAAAGAAAAAAAGGACTCAGAATCGCCACTTGCAGATAAACTAATCTACGTTCCCCGGCTGAAATAAAGATCCAAAAAGCTTCGTTTCTCCAGGCTCGCAATATATTACGAGATATAGCCATAATCGCCTCGTCTTCCGTTCCGCGTTTCAGGCATACCTCTTACTGTTACTGTCAAGGCAGACACGTTTCGAATCCTAAGGCAGTCATCACGGCAGACAGGATACAAAACCGACCAACCATGGTCTTTCACGCAGAGAATACAAATGACCCAAAGGAGGTTAGGAATTGGAAGGTTCAGATCCTCGGTATGCATATGGTATAGCTATTTTTGAACCAAGCTGACAAATGGATCGCTGTCTGAAGCTTTGGGGGTGTCAATGTCTGCAGTAGCGATGGGGTGTATTCAATACAGCGCACTTATCCAGTAATTTATGCTAATATGGTAAAGATTTGACACCGCATTCATTGGAGGCACCCAAGCGCTGGAGACTTTTAAGGTATATTTCCTCAAGCTTACACATCGTTGGCGCTCCATGAACTGATATTTTCACCAAAAGCGAGATTTTGGACTGAATAATAGAAGTCAACACGAGCGAGACACTTTGTCGGGTGGGTGATAAGTCTTCCTACTGGCACTCTTTGCAACCAACTAACATATCTTCTTCAGGGAACATTGTATCAACATTTCAAATAGGATGTTTCGTTGGGTCTCTCCTAACATTCCCGCTCGTCGAACGGTTCGGACGCAGAAACGGGATAACTCAGGCATCGATAGTGTTCTGCGTGGGTGCGGCGATTATGGTACTTCAACTCTTGGTTACACCGAATACGCAACCAAGCTTGCAAGTCAGGGCTAATGTTGGGTGCAGACTGCATCTGCCGGGAGGTTGCCCATGATCTATGCCGGTCGGGCAATAACAGGCTTGGGAATTGGTAGCGCTTCTCTGATTGTCCGTAAGTTAGCGTATTTCCAACTCCCTTGCAACATGAAGGTTGACTGCCGGAAGCTGTTTATATTTCCGAGACTTCGCCACCCAGTATCCGTGGAAGACTCGTTGGAGTATTTGAAGTGCTGAGTCAAGGTGGTGGCATGCTGGTAGGCACACCTTCATCTCCCTTGTGCTGCGGGCAATTTGACAGCATCTAGGGGTTCTGGATCAATTACATCGTTGATAGAACAGTGAGCCCTGCCGGTTCAATGCAATGGTTGATCCCGGTCGCCCTTCAACTTGTACCGGGTGTGCTTCTTTTGATTGTATCTTTGTTTGCCTTAGAATCACCTCGTTGGCTTTGCAAGAAAGACAATTGGGAGCAAGCCCGGAAGAACTTGGTGATTTTGCGAAACCTTCCGGGAGACAGCGATTACATCTCCGAGGAACTCCGAGGAATCAGAGAGCAGATCGAATATGAAAGATCAAAGAGCGGCGGGAAAACCTTGATGTCGAAGTTCAAGGTGATGTCGTCCAAAGGTAATCGCAACCGTGTAGGTATCGGCCTAATATTGATGGCTTGTCAGAATCTGACGGGTGTCAACGTTTGTACTCGCTCTACAGCAGTAACACGCCTATACTAAAGCTTTGGTAGATCCTCACGTATTACTCGCCCCGGATATTCGAGACACTTGGCCTGACAGGAACTTCGACAAAGCTCTTTGCCACCGGCTGTTATGGGATTGCAAAAACCCTTGGGATGGTAATATTTGCACTCTGGTTGGTGGAGAGAATAGGACGACGAAAGAGTTTGATATACGGCGCATTTGTGGGTAGTATTCCAATGTGGTATATCGGTGGATATGTTATGAAGGCCGACCCTGCCAAAGCAGCAGCTCAAGGAGAATTCACGAGAAGTGGCTGGGGTTATCTTGCGATGGTTTGCGTGTACCTCTATGGAATGGTATATTCCCATCTGTGCGACGCGATATTACTGTCACTGACGGTTTTTGATTGATAGATCTATTGTATGTCGTGGCAAGGAACAACCTGGGTTTACTGTTCTGAGATTTTCCCAATTGGAATCCGAATGCTTTGGTGCGTGAGCGCGTTTACTCCCAAATCGAACAGACATTCTAACATCTACACAGCGTGGCGTTAACCACGGCTGACCAGTGGCTTTGGTCATTTATCGTATCCCGCACAACTCCGTAAGACCCACCCGTGTCCTAAGCGTCTTCAATCCTACTAACGTTGTTTATTCCCAGATATATGATCACTGACATTGGGTACGGGACGTATTTCCTCTTCGCAACATTTATGGTCCTCATGGGAGTATGGGCCTTTTTCTTCGTGCCCGAAACAAAAGGCCGTTCACTTGAGGATATGGATAGACTATTCGGAGTCCCTGAGAGGGCTGGAGAAGGGGCTGGGTCAGAGAAAGCAGCCGATGAACCGGCATCCGAGAGAATTGAGAGAATTTGAGGGCGGCCAAATTCAAATGTATTGAGTTAACGGTTCATGATGCCTCTGCGCAACGGCCGGGTGCTGTACATGTTTCGTTGCTTTCTGAAAGCGAAGGGGCAGGTCACCTCCTCAAGGCGTAGGGCCGCTGTGTAACGCGCCTGCATGCATGTACTCGCGGCTGGGGCTTGGAATGGCAATGCAGGCGCCACCACCAAGTGTAAGTATCTTCACGTGCAAATACAGTGTCGGCACATTAAGAGTGCACTCTGAGTTGTCACTTTCCAACCCCACCCGGTACAATCTGCGGACGAAAGCAAAAGATGTCATTGGAACTAAAAATCCCAGGCAGCAAAACAAAAAAACAAAACAAAGCCCAATGGAAAAATCCTGTTACTCCACCGTATTTAAGAACCCCCACCACCCCGCCATTTCTCAACCCCTCATCATCGACACATACACTCGCTGCGGGCTGTAGGCGGGTACTACCGCTCGAAAACATCATCTCTTACCGCCATCAACAATCCTAATCAACACATCCACCATGCCGCCAAAGTACCCTTACCCCTCCCACGGCCAATCTCACAACGAGCCCCAGACCATGTATGACTGGCCAGATGCCGTTGCCGTCGGTCCACCGCCCATTCCCCCTCCGGGAAACTACAGCAACTGGGAGATGTCAGACGAGTCCGACTCTGGTGCTCCATGGGATGCAGACCTTGAAGCAAAGAAGCCTACGGGGGGAGACAATTATAGAGCTGATTGGGGTGGAGGAGACCAGTATGGAGGCGGGGGGGGAGGGAGAGGACGGGGAGGGGGAGAGAGAGGGAGGGGGTTTAGAGGAGACCGTGGAGGTGGAGGGGAGGGGCGGGGAGGGCGGGGAGGACGTGGGAGAGGAGACTATCAAGGCGAGGGTAGAGCAGGCTGGGGAGGACGTGGGAGTGGCGGAGAGCAGGGTCAAGGGGACGGGCGAGGAGGAGGGGGAGGGCGAGGGAGAGGTGGAGATCAAGGCCAG
>Ga0307515_10002935_pt1 | contig 36165 bp, 34 predicted proteins | sample 17_EM_MG_FD_194513 | JGI IMG/M metagenome (GOLD analysis project Ga0307515, IMG submission 194513) | Populus trichocarpa ectomycorrhiza microbial communities from riparian zone in the Pacific Northwest, United States - 17_EM | ecosystem: Host-associated > Plants > Roots > Unclassified | place... | reverse complement strand
ACTCGAAACTACAACCTCCTGATTCGTAGTCAGACGCGCTACCATTACGCCACACGGCCATTGGAGACAATATTGAGAGACACGTGTTCCCGCCACCGCTTCAAAACTTGGTGTGGCAGAAGAGGGCAGAACGAGTTGACATCTATATGCTTCACCTTGGTTTTGTCCTATTGATTTGCCTACAACAGTGGTGTTCCGTCATTTGTACAGGGCTCACACGTAAACTTTGTGGACCCGTCATCCACCCTTTACCAGCGGCGGGTCCAAGGATGTACATGGTTCCGGAGAGTGAGCCAACTTGGGGGAGGGAGGGGGTAGAGATATTACCTTGAGGACAGCAACCAAACTTCGTGATCTGGGGTAGGGCCTCAAGCTTGGATGATCTCAAAGCAAGGTATTATTCCGTCGCCAGCGTGTTGTCTCCATACCACCAAAAAAATATGGCATGTAGCCTACATTGAAGCTTGCCCGTCGTTCTCATGCTCTTGAAGACCCGTCGTCTCCCTGATCCGCCTGCATATCGTTTCGATATACGCACGGTTAAACCTCCAATCCCCATTCTCTGCTAATGATTCGGTATTCTGTCCCAATAGATCCACGTCAGCGTGGGTATCTCGTGACGTGTGAGTAAGATTTACCACTTTCAGCGCATCCAACCTCTGCAAGAGGGCGCTCAGCTTACGCGGGACCTCTGTCCTGAACGACTCGGCATCCATGGACGTCACTAGCCTCGTGATATGCGGAGTCGACGCCTGGATTTGAGACCCGGTAGGTCTTGCTTCGATGTAGTATTGAAGGTGTCTCCAGAGCAGAAGGAGCAGGATCTCCAAGGTATCTAGATGACCAAAGGTTAGCAAGCGGTCGTACTCACGAAACCACGATTCCTACTCACCAAGCAAACTCTGAGCCTTATTCCGAGCCTCATGTCTGAGGATTTGGATTTTTTTGGCGACCAGGGCCCGTTTCTGCGTCATATCGAGGTCCTGCATGATCTTAATTGTCCCTATGTCGAAGATCTGCAGACAGTAAATTCTCGAATGCCGTTGGGAAGGTTTGGTACAACACCGCACCTGAGTGATACTGTCCACACGTATGCTGTCCCGAGCAGCGAGCTCAGCAGATAGATCAAGAATGTTCTTGAACGCTGTCGTGAGAAAAGCACACAGGTCATTGAGGGCCTCAATGGCATCGCCGACGGATGGTACTGTTGCTGTAGATCATTTAACACTCGCGTGATGAATTAAAGCTTGTCCACGCACCATAGAAGCGAACACCTCTCTCTTCGTGCCGTGGGACAGCTGTCACTGGCGAAAGTACCAGCGAGATTTCTGGTTCTATCAAGATCCTTCAGGAAAGGGGCTTATGGCTATGCAATCATTGACCAACCTGCAAAGGAGCTGGCTGACCCTAGATATGTGGACAACAATCTCCGCAACATCATTTCCTTGTGTTGCGCGTTCAATCTGAACCTTGTTTCGTGGCGGTTTACTGGATCGTGGGCGGTGGCATCCGCGAGTTCTGCGTCGGTTGATGGTCGGATGCTCTCAGTCCACGAAGGGTTTCCAAGCGTCGTTGCGGCCAACGCAAAGATAGCATTGTGGATACCACCATAACCAGAAGATGAGAACTATAGTACCGCACAGTCAGTCGTTGTAGGGTTGCTATGCACAAATGTACGGAATACGTACCAGCTCAGACTTGGACACGAGAGGAAGAATAGCATTGCAGATGGACACAACGAGATTGATTTCGTCAATAACGGCGAGTGGGATGTCGTCCAAATCGATCTTGAGAAGAATGACAATGGTGTCACGATGCGCGTTCAGGAATTCTAGGACCTATTTTGGCAATTTGGCGAACGTCATAAGAGGTCCATCCGACACAGCTGTCTGTACGTACCTGCGAGGTGGCGGTTTGGTGAGAACTGCCCAACGTCATCAGCACTCCGTTGACAAGCTGGAGGGTCGGCATGAACAGCTGATGATATCGTTGGATAGCGGACGGGAGGAGACTACTCTGATCTGTGCAGAACATTCGGTTGAATGGCACAACGTAAGAGATACTGATTCCACATACCAACGAACATCTGATCTACTTCTGGCCGGGCATCGAGATAGTCGCAGTGGCTGAGGATAGGGATGACACGAGACTCGAGGAGCCTTTCGGCCCCTTGCCGAGTTTGTGAAATCTGTATCAACAGCGACATCTTCGTTTCGTACACGTAAAGCGCGTTGAGATCGTCTACGGATGGACGGGTGAGTGTTGGCGGATCTACCAACAAAAATATGGTTTACCTGGGTCTGGCTTCAGCACTCCTTGTAATCGGACATCAGACTCCTTCAATCCATGCACGAAGTTGGAAAGGATCCCATGACGGGTGAGTACAGTCAGAATCGAGGACTGCTTCTCCGTTCGACACAGGTACACCAATGAATCCAACAACATAAAGGCAACCGTTTTCCACACTTCGGTTCCATCGATGGCATCCCGGGTAATGGTCCCCACGAGTTTCTCGATCACTGTCCTAATGATGGCAGCACTTCCGGATACGAGCGAGGCAGAAGACTGGCGGGTCGACAGCGCGAGCTGTTTCCCACCCCCAAAGTCAGAGTCGTCCCTACTAATGGAGAGAGATAACGAGGAAAGGGAAAGTTGGTTCTGTGGGGAGAGTTCCAGTACTCGCTGCTTCCCGTTGGTGACCAGGTGGAGGTAGTTGATGAGCGTGGCGTACAAATTACCGCGTACGAACTGGTTCCGGCTGGAGTCCAACACGCAATCAAGTGCCAAACGCAACAATGCATAGAGTCGTTCCGACGGCAAGGAAGCATTGTCCAACTCTCCAGTGTCGGACTGGATGATCGCTTGACGTTGCCTATCCTCGCGCAGCTTGGTGATGGTAGATAGGAGGACGCCAGAAAGGAGCATTGCTGTTGGCTGTTGTACATTTGGAGATTTGAGGATGGTCGGTAGGACGTGTAACAAGTCGAAGAGCATGCTCTCCCGGCGTTCTTGTGGAAGATAATCAAAGCATTTAACCAAAGCCATATCGAGTAAATTCCTCCATGACTCGTAGCCTTTGATCATCGCGTCGTGAACTTGCCGACGGTGATTCTCCACCGCACAACTCTCCAGGATGTAGTTGGTCTCCGCCTTGAGTTGTTCAACATGCGCAGGGGTGACCAATCGACCTTTGGAGTGAAGGACGCGGCGCGCCGTTGAGAGGAGCTCCAAAAGTGTGTCCCTATCAATAATCTCGGACCCGTACTGGTCGATTCGCGTACAAGCTTGGAGATTCAACTGGAGGAACTCAACCTGGACGGGTTTGGCGGTCAAACTGTCGAACCAATCGAAATCAAGAGAGTGCAGGTACTCGATGATTCTGAGATTGGACTGGCCAACCTCTTGGAAATTTTGGTATGGCGCGTCAACAAACTCATCCTCGTCATCCGTGTACCCGTCGTCGTGGCTGAAAAGTAGGTCCAAAAGCTCCGAGACGCCTTTATTGTGGCCCTTGTTGGTTAGAACGTGGAGTTCTAGTGCGACCAGAGAAAACACCGATGATCGCAGCCGTAGGAAAGCGGAGAGCGCATCGACTGTCGAAGCAACCCGAGCCTCGTCCTTATAGATGATTTCGATTGGGTTGGCATCCGGAATGCTGGGGACTTTGAATGGGATCGCCCTGAGATGACGAGCAAAGAAGTTCTCGCGTGTTCGCAGATACCTCATGCTGAATTCGGCCGTCCTGGGGTGCTCGCACAGCTGTTGAACCACTCGATAGCAACGCTCGGCAAGTCCAGGCAAGATGATAAAGAGTGGTTCGAGTTGTGAATCAACCGCACGTCCCTTCCCTTTAAGTTTTGGGATCCCGGAGTTGAGCAAGTCCAAGATGGAATGTACACAGTTCCTTCGGGAACCGAGGGCGTGAGGGTCCTGGATTTGTTGGTCAGAGGTTAGACCGCCGAAGAGGAGGAAATGGGCCGTGTTGGGGTAAGGACGATCGGGAGATGTGTTGGCGAGGAGGAAGTCAAGGATCGCAAGTCGGGTAGCTTGGGGTAGGACCTCGGGAGGTGCTTCGAGATCTGGAGCGCCGGAACCGGTGTACTGCTCAGCAGTCGTCTCCGCCTGAATGATATCGTCGTACACTTCTACGTCCATGGCCTTCTGGTACCCTGCTAGAATACGCTCCGAATCCGCACTTCGGTCGATGGTTGCACTGAGGTTGCGGATGTTCGTAGAAGATGCAAGGCAAGAGAGGATCTTCACGGACAGAAGAGGCATTTCCGGATATTGGGGATAGAGAATGTACGCAACGATGGCGGGAACGGTCTGGGCGGAGAATGTTAAGGCTTGATCGAGACGAGTGAAGTACGAGCGGGTGTGCACGGTTCCGACGAAGGGCGAGCTGTCGAACTCTGATGATGAGGGGATCACGATGTCGAGGAAAATGTCCTGAATTTCCAAAACGCGAAGTATGATCCTCAGGACGCGGACCATTGTGACCTGGAAGTAGTACTCCTCTTCCGCAAGGCCTTTGTCCAAGCCCTCTATACCGTCGACAATGTAAGTCAGGAGTGTTGTCTGGAGTGGAGTGGAAGACAGGATCCGTTTCATCATCTCATATCCAGGATGGACGAGTAACGGGACAAGAGCATCTCCCTTGAGCTGTAACTCTTCCACTGGTGAGACGAGGGATTCTAGAGGGTAACTCGCCAGACACCGTTCGATAAAGCACAGACAAAGATCGTTTGTCTGCCACCGGTCCGACGGCTTGGCGTATTCCCTGCTTGAGATCTTGGAGAATACATTATTGACCACGAATGAGACGAAGGGACCGATGCCAGGCAAACGATATGGCTGACCGAGCGTTTCCGGGATTGTATTGACCGACTCCGCTTCCGATAATTGGTCTTTCAGCGGGATCCTCTTCTGAGTGTGGATGAGAGTTCCAAGGAGCCTCAGGAACGGAATGGTGGCAGGGTACAGTCTGTGCGCAGCTTCCACTTCCTCCAGTTCTATTTCCACCCCTTTGGACATCGGAACCCCAGTACCTCCGCTCGACCTGACATTGATAATTTCCGAACGTTCCATCAACGACCACACGGACTTGCACAGGTCCACGCCAGCCTGACCTCCGCCAGGCTCGCAGATTGACGCGAGTGCATTGAATAAGGCACCTTTCAACTCTAGGGGGATTCCCAGAGGAACGAGGGCCAGAAGGTTCTGGATTGCGCGGAACTGACTATGGCCAGCGATCGCCATCCTGACTGGGACAGAGTGGAATGCGATCGAAGCGAGGACGCGCAGGAATGATTGAGCGAGCAGAACATCTTTCTCTGTCAATGCGAGTTGTTGGCGGGGCAGTTGCTGGGTTGATTGCGGTTGGGAGGCCCACCCATACTGAGTGATACTCTGCTGTGGTGGTGCTTGGCTCGTGCTGAGGACTGCCCAGTTTTCGAGGGTGCTGAAGATGAACGCGAGAGAGATGGTAGGGGCCGTAGAGTTTGATTGCTGAGAGAGTCCGTTCCCCGCTATGACTTCCCCGCCACCACGGACCAAAAAGTTATAGCCAAGTTCGCTGCACTGAGCGCCCTTCGTCAGCCCTGCCAGCATGTCATACAACGCCGTGGTCATATCGACATCTCGGGATTGCGTCGACCACACTGCCCACTGGAGAAACGCGGGTAGCTTTCCGGAGGTGGCCTCGGCGTACTCTGCGTAGGTGGTGAGCTCCCTTGGTGCAGCGCCCCAGAATTGTAGCGCTCGTTCTGACGGGAGGGATGTATACAACAGCCCGATAAAGGATAAAAGTGTTGCAATATCATTCCGGGGTTTTTCGGCTTCCGTCGGGGGCACGTTTGTCGAGGAACCGGCAGGACCGTTACGGAGATACCTTGATCGATCGTTCCGTGCAGAAGCGAGGAGGAAATCCTCTTGTCTCTGTTTGATCTTGCGTAGTTCCGAAGAACCGTGGGTCAAAAGTAGCCGAATCAGGGATTCAAGGGTCTCTAGAACCAACGGTTTAAAGTCCTCTGTCGGGGGTTCTGTGTTATCCTGTTCCAGGTTTGGGATGGTGGAGATGAGGAAAGATGAGGGAAGGTGGCCGCCACGTTTTCTGTTAAGTGACGTCACTGTGCGGGCGAGGTAAACGAAGGAATCACCCTGGACGGCGTTCCATATCTGAGTGACCAGTTGCTCCGTCTTGAAACCGTCAATGTGTTCCAGGGGAGGATCGTGATGGCGTGTGTCCGTGAGGAACAATGTCCACTTGAGAAGGATGGTAGCTTTTAGCCCAGGCTCTTTCCATTCGGAATTTGTGGCGTCCAGTTTCCTCCTCATATATGAGACGAGTTCCTTGTCCATCGATAGCTTCTTGCGAAGCTCGTTTGTGTTGCTGCCCGGGGCGGCGGGTTCGAACGCGGCAAGAACCGAAGAGAGGACGTACACAGTCATAGGGTGTCTGTGATTCGATGCCAGCCAATCAACGGTCTTCTGAGCGTCTGCGGGGGTCAGGAAACCTATCCTCGCCATTTGGAAGTATACAATAGCGAAATTTCGGCGTTCGTACTTCACAGAATCGTAACTAGCTTTTAGGATTGTGTGGCCCAGTGCGATGTTTCCTATGTAGACGCGGTTCAAATTCCAAGGTTCAAATATGCGGGTCGCACTATCATACCGTTGTTTATCTGCGTGTTGCTAGCAGCATTCTGTACAGCATTCTGAATTTTTGACAGCTTCTGATCGAGGGATTGGATGTGGGTCAAGATTTTGGTGGTGAGGGGTGCTTTGGTCATGGAGGAGGGTGTGATGAGCTGGTGTCGCGCGTAATTCGCGAGTTGGTGGTATAGAGGGTTGGAATCGTCAGCGATGGAGAGGAAGACGGCTTGGAACAAGCATCGTAAACAGTCGACGAATCGCCGTCGGTAGGTGTGGTACTCGAGAATGGTGTACTCGATCGAATCAATGGGAGACACGTTAGGGTTTTGTACCAAGACTGTGTGGAGAAGCCCAGCGGCGTAACGTTCGGAGCATTCCAACTGCTGAGCAACGAATATGGCCTGTCTGGCAAAATCTGCGTTGACTGCCATAGACTTTCCACCAACGGTGGTCCTACCTATTGGAGTTTAGAGGTGCGTTTCCGAGCGCGAAGGGGTTAGAGAACGCACCAGACTCGAGTTCCTGTCGTTCCTGTGGGCTTTGTGGCCCGACATGGTAGAGATCGAGGATGTGTTGTTTGTTTGAAACGAGCTGGTCGAATAGTTCCTGCTCGATGGTCTGGAAGCCCTGGGGGCTCAGGGCAGAGATGAGAGCTGACCTAAGACGCGAGAAGGGAGACATCGCGTGGGACAGACTTAAGGTGAGAGTGAAACGCGACCGGGGTACGCCGTGTGGCTGAAGATCAGGGCGGCTATTCTAACCCGCCCCGTTTGACACGAGATCATCTTGATGCACTAGAGAGAGCGGTATATAAATCACTCTCCCTCCGAATCTACTTCTCCCTCGTCCTCCCACCATGGCTTCAGTCATCTACCGTCAGTACACCGGCGAGCCCGACCTCCCTCACATCATCTCCCTCGTCGAACATGAGCTCTCTGAGCCCTATGTCATCTACACCTACAGATACTTCCTGAACCAATGGTACGTCTCTCTTCTCTCCGTCCCCGGACCAAAAACTCACCCCGCCTGCCACAGGCCGCATCTCTCCTTCCTAGTGAGCTGTATTCCGGATCTCCCATGTCATTCTATTGTCTCACCTCCACGCAAATGTTCTCTGAACGCCCGCTCCACAGGCTTACCCGGATGACGGCTCTGAGGTCCCCGTCGGGTGTATAGTCTGCAAGCAGAGTCCCCACAGAGAATCCAGGAACCGGGGCTACATTGCCATGCTCAGCGTTCACAAGAACTGGCGGAAACGCGGTATCGGTAGGAGGTCGTCTGACCATGTCCCCCGCCTCGTGTTCTTACTTGATTGCACCAGCCACATCCCTCATCCGACAATCGGTGGAAAAGATGAAACAGAATGGGGTCCAAGAAGTGAGTAGGCAGATCTCTGTACCAACTCGCGTTGCAACCGGGACTAACTATGTTCCGCACTATAGGTTGTACTTGAGACCGAGTTCGATAACGCGGCAGCATTAGCACTGTACGAGTCTCTCGGTTTTATCCGAGAGAAACGGTTATTCCGGTTTTACCTGAATGGAAAAGATGCCTTTCGCCTCACGCTCTCTGTGGCCCCATACTACCCTCTTCCGCCTCGCCACCCGGACCTGAACTACAGGGCCATTTACATCGCACCGACGTACTCTGACTCAGATGACGATGAATCCTCCAAGTAATTAGTTCCCAACAACGTACATAACCGTCTGCCTCTGCTTTTGTTGCACGATTCTGTTTTTTTTTCTGTAGCACCTCCGTTTCTTGGGCATCTTGGAGCAACGTCGTGTACTTTTACGTACAGGGTCTCACCAGTCGCATATCCCCCAAATAATTATAGCCTATTCACTCCCATCCGCCCCGATGTTCCGTCTCCCGAATGGAGCCACCCTCGACCAAATCACCCGCGTTACGTACACGTTTAGGCAGACTGTATGGGGTTAGACAGACTCGGGTTCGCATCAAGGGACCGTCTCCCCTCGAGCCAGAGCATGCTATCTGTGGCGCGCGGAATCAATTGTACGTCCCAGAAGCATTTCATTTCACTCAAGCGTACCTTCATATGTCTTTGGGACCACGTTTCTGGATAACGGGGGACCATCGTCCAAGGTCCAGGTGAATCGGAAGTCGTTGGTCGTCTCTTCCAATCCCGTTGACACGTCCACGACATTGGCTTCGACGCGAACATGCTATGTACGAGCAAGAAGGATTTAAGCGAACGCTTACGAAAACGGAAGGAGAACTGACGACGATTGCGGGATATTTCTCGGATGCTGTGCTGTGGATGACCGTAGATCGCAGCCTGAGGATACCCCCGATTGAGACAGGTTTGGTAAATGCAATTTTATCCAGGGACAAGAACCGAACGGGCCGACGGCAGAAAAGCGTGGCGTTGGCGAATCCAAGTTCGTAGGCCAGACGCATCAGATAACCTACATGGAAAGGGGCGAAGAATGTTAGTGGGGGCAGCTCACATGATTCTTCCGACCCGTACCCCCGAAGATATTTGAGTGCGCATTCCTGCTTTGGGGAAACATAAGCTGCGATTTCTCTATTCGGGTGTCCGGCATCCACACCCTCTCCGGTTGCTGGGGGGTAGAGGGGATATACGCATCTTCGTATTGACCCGCTTCCAGATAGAACGAGTGAAGCGCCTCCGCTTCTGTAGATGTCGGAGGGACCCGTGCCAACGAAGTCCTGGACTCTATCTGCCGTTTCTCTCGGAACTCTATGTCGAAACTGCTTTACAAAGCAAGAAGAGAGCCAAATAAAACGACTGTTCACCTTTTCCAATCTCGTAAAGTTTCTTCTCCTCGGGAGTCGTAAGAGTCAGTTGGGGAACCTCATATGATCCTCCGCGGACATCCCTGCAAACCATGCAGAACCGGCCTATGTCCGCGTTCTCAGTGGTGAAAATGATACATCATTGTCAACTCCCTCACCGAGCATAAGCGTTTTTTCGGTTCCGCCGTCACCGAGCGCGACAAGCTGTACCGCGACTTCCATAGAAGACCGGCCGGTATGAATTACGTGGCCAGACAGTCTCAGATCTCGTAAGGGCGGATACATTGGAGCCAACATGTCCAACCTTGTAAACGGTACATTGGATGACTTTCTCTCCGTTGATGATCCTCTCACCTGTCGACTGAGGCAGTGACGACATAGAACCCTTGTTCTTGGATTGTTCCAACAGTCTCGGCCTCCGGGCCCAGGAGATGTTTGTATGCCACCGAACCAGCGGTGGAATCTAACACTTCCATGATCTTCCCGGTCCGGATGCCCCCGGAGGCATTTGTGTACTGCTCCAAAAATTCTCGCGAGGATCTAAACGGGAGGATCACCTCGCAATAGGAGTCGTGCATGTGACGATGGGTCGCTCGGAGTTTCTGTACAGCACTTGGATCCGCAGCTTTCTCTGTTTTGGATTGAGATTTCATGTTTAAGAGAGCATCGGACCAGAAGACGTGGGGCCGGATCACCCTGGCATATGTCAACGTGGATGCTATTTTCTTCGAAAGAACAATGATGTGCTCACGATTGACGCCTGGTGGACCTGTTGCCTGAAATGCATGGTTCTCAATGCGTGAAACAAGGAGATAGGTGTTCGTTACACTAACGGACGGCGTTGAGCAGCTTGTTCACGTTTTGGACGTTCTCACTCTCCTCTGCCGGTGAAACTGCAGAATACAATCTGCGGCCCAGCAGGGAGGTTGTTCTTGTAGTGTACCGCCTAACACAAAACCGGAGCATCCCTCGGGGGTGGTGGAGACGGTTGTGTTAGAATATGAAAAGGCATGTGATCATCCGCGATCGTACGTCATGCATCACGTGCCATGCACAGGAAAGTCACCGCGGAGTTTGGAATCGTAATTGCTCACTGTCCCAAACTTAGGGACAATCTTCCAGCTAAATCCTACCTCGATCCCACCCGTGATCTTCAATCTCAGGAAAGCGGATGATGCAGCCCCCGGTGTAATCCACCAGGAGTTTTTTCAGTTTGGCAGGATGGGATCCTCAATGATCGGTGTTTTGCGTTCCTGACTAGTGCCACACTGCAGCCGGGGCCAGACACAACTCCCCCCCTCGGAGCTGAGCTGCCTAGAATTTTGGGAGATCAACGTTTCAATCCTCTACGGTTCACCGGAACGGCGACCCTCCTTCGGTATTGCGGGATGCCGTCAAAGTGGTCCAGTCCTCCAAGGAGGTTGCGTTCACGTGTGCAGATCGTGAGATCCCTGTCCGCTCTTGGTTCGGCAGCCCATGACGCCGGTGGAGCCGTGCTTTGAAATGCTTCAAAAGAACGTCAAGTGACCAAAGATCAATGGCACTTCGGAATGTGAGCCTACCTGAGCCCTGAATGGCCTTCCTCCTCCTTATGGAGACTACACTCTATCTGGCACGAGTCCGGGTGGTCTGAGAATTCTAGAGGTAGCAAGTCCTATTGTTACCCCCAACTAGGGGATGGCATGTGACATGTCATTTTTCTGACTTTGGTGGACGGATACCACCGACGGAGCCCGTCGTCAGGGTTCTAACCGTAACCTTTCTCCCCCATTCTTTCCCGATCCAACCATCAGATGCCTAGCACTCTATCTCAGTTCTTGTGCCCATGACCATTCAATCTCACCGTTACTACTTCCGAACTTACGCTCTCTAGAGAGGAGTGGGCTCATATAAATTGATTCAAACCACTAGGATGTTATACATGATATCGTGGCTAATAGAAGAACGATAGCGCATTCTGACATTGAGTTCGAATTGTTGTGCCGAAGGGCAGATTGAAAAGAATCTATACACGCAAATAAAGGCAAGCCACCAGGAAGTCAACGATTCACAACACTAAGAACCCTCACCACACCGAAGGGGACGTTAACCTTCCGGAAACCTCAGACTCAGGTCGGAAGCCTCAACCGTCCCAAGGTCACTATTCAAGCGTGATTAACGAAGACGTACGTACGTTCACCGGCAGGCTGTCTTTGTGGCCCCGAGAAGTCCTCATTTCCTCGCTGTTAGGACTTCGGCCGCTTCCCCCTGATAAGCCCTCGACCCGACGACGCAACGAACTCAATGAGGGCACACGTATGTTCGTCATAGTGTGGAACAGAGAGAAAGCTCAGGGAAAGTGGATGTTGGTGTGGCGATCGTCACTTGTACCAGCATGTATGAACGAGGAAGTTAGCCTCGGCGCAAACCGGGACCGAGCACCAGTGCTGCGGGGGATATCGTAGGTTTCCATTGAAAAGGGGACGAGGTCTGAAGGTATTAGACGAAAATCGCCTGTGGATTAATGGTAGTCAAGCAGAAAAGTAATGCAGACTCTCCCTCCGGCGGTATTCAAAAGGTCAGTGGGGTCCCCTTGTCCCGTGGCCCTGGGGACGGTGGGGAACGGCTGAGTCGTAGGGCGGGTGAGGTGGTACGTTCCTTATCCGACCTCTGGATCATGGGTATCGCTTGGGGATCGGCAACTCCCATTGCTGGGTCATCCAGTTACGTGCGGAGTCTCTTTCGATGACACCGGTGCGTTTGGTTTTTTTTTGGGTATCCTGCCTCAGAGACGTCTGTTGACGATGGCTGGGGTTCTGGACGGAGAACGTGAGACGAATCGCATTGGGGCACGGTCTTGAGCGGCCCACCCGCGGGATTCTATATGTAGCAGTCAAGTCGTTTACGCCACTGTCAGGACCCACACTGACCCACACCACTTCCGGCATTCAGCAAGGGGGAGTGCCGGTCATTGAGAAACGACTCACAAGAGGACAAGTTGTTTTTGGTGGCTACGGTTGTGAGGAAACACCTATATCATGAGACAGGGTTTCCCTTAGAGGTTATGTAACGGGTGCGCGGTCAGGTTGCGCCTACTAATAACTTTTAACACCAAGAATCGTGACCGAAGAGCATGACCAGGGGGGTCGCCGTGGGAGAACTTTTCGGGGTTCATGTCCGACGGTTCGTAGGTCAGCTGGGATAATTTTAACCGGTAACCAGCTGCGAAGGACTCGCATACACCTCCTGAAACACCAGTTGCAACGTCGTTGACAAAAACCCCCACATCGTTATTTTCAGGTATTTCGAATCTCCACTGCTTGGTGCTCAGTCAAATGCTAACCACAGCGATCGAGCTGCTCGCCATGCGAATTTGGTACAGAAGCCTAGCCGGAATCCGGAGAATGTGTTCTATGACAAGGACAGTCTCATCGCATGCTCCTTGACTTGTCGCTCCTGGTACATTACCGCCGTTCCTCACCTTCATTTACACCATTGCCACTCTAAACTTCTCCTTTTGGATGACGAAGCGCTTGTGGCCCAGACCTCTCCTGTACGTGTGCAGGCTTGGTTTGCTTCCCTTGGTCAAGAAGCTCCAGATCTACCAAGGCCTCTCCGCTGATCCCTATGGGTTTTTTTGTGGTATAGCAACGAGCACTTATGAGGCCGGCGTCTCAACCCCTGCCTTCTACCTCGATTCCCTCCCATTAACAAACATCCGAGGACTCGAGGTAGAAGACCCGGACTTCCCTGGGTTCATGCCGAGGGTCCAACGACACTTTAGGCACTCTCTACCAGCGGCGATTCGTGGCCCGCGGAGACCGTAGCTGACGAACGAGATGATTTTTGTGCTACATATATCACCCTCTAGAGCTCACTGTAAATCTGACGACGGTTCCCCTTCGCTCGTGCACAGCGAGCTGATGGTTCTGACATCCTTTACTGGCAACCACCATTGGGCGATACAGAACGAGAACGTCGGTAATGGGACGGCCACTACGCCCGTGCCTGCAACTGCTGAGATTACCAACATCAGCACTGTCCCTCCGGTTGCCGTACAGTCCGTCTCTTATAACCCACTTTCAACGGGTCTAAAATTTCCATAGACAGCTCCCCACATAGAGGTTGACGATGGTGCCAAATAGGAACTCGAGGAAGTGGATTACCTGACTTCTGCCTCTGTCGCCGAGTATGCAGATGACACCTGCGCTTCTGAGGGTGCGAATACGGTCAGTAGCAATGAGGCAGATGGTTGTGGGGATGTGGTCTACCCCCAGGACACGAATTCGCTCTACGAAAAACACCCCCTATTGCAAAGCTCCAGCTTTCCGTAACGTGACATCGCGCGTTAACAGCTGAAGTTGGTGGAAGGATAACTTCCCCTTTGCTGCGTCCCTCCACCACTTCTTTGGAAGATTGGCTGGGCTTCGAGCGAAAAAGTCGTGGCGCCGCGGTCCCAGATGCACGGCTTCGAATCAATGTCTCCCGTCCAACGCAACGATTTGGGCCCTGACAGTTCCCTCAAAAAGCTCTCAATACCCGTCTAGACTCGGTGTGTACACGATATATGATTAGACTTTAATCCAGCCTCAAGCCCGACTGCCTTATCAAATGGCCCAAAAGATTTACGGGGTCGCGAGGAACATGAGACGTATGGAAGGAGGGCATCTCATCCGTTTTTGAGCTTCCTACCACCAACAGGATCAACATTTGGTCTGGGGGTTTCACTTTGCAAATTTTCGGCTCAAAGATGGAATTCTGTATCCCTTAGACGGTGGCGTGTCGTCGTAACAAATGCGATTGAGGTTCCTGCACAGGCAACAATTGAAAGGAAACCATGTTCCCTAGCACACAGTGCCAGCATTTGCCACATGTGCACCGCCATCCATAGGAGTCGATGCTGGTACACAGTTTTTTTCTTGGTGGGATGAGTGAGCTCGGTGCCTCCAATAGTGTTGGGGGTTGACTGGCTCCATAAAATCGTTTTTTGTCGATCTAATCTCCAGGGCCCCACTAGGAATTTCCCAAGTTTCAGGCCTGAAAGCGTCGCCAGTCCGATGGTACATATTTCTGGCGAGGCCTGCAATACGGCAAATCGAACGGTCGGGTTCGTAGGGTGACGAAAAGGAGGGACGTCTATAGTGAACAGTAACGATATAGATGATAATACATGACCAGATCCGCAGCCTGTAGAGAGCGCAAGATAGAAGTGAGGGTAGATGAAGACGGAAGCAAACGGAACCCAATAAGGATGATGACCCAAGAGGATATAGGGGCGAAGCAACGCGATGACAGCCAAATTCGATAGATGTAAGAAAAAAATAGGGGAAGTAAGGTGGGAGAAGGGGGGTGGAGCCAGCGGCGTGATGGGCACTACACCCGTTCTAGTGCGAAGAACCGATTTCAACCTCTTGGATGGTTGGAGGTCTATCGTGGCGGTCTACTTCAGTGCTACAGCCCTCGGCAGGGGCACCAGTGGTATAGGTGGTACCAGTCAATTCGGAGCCACCGATTGTGGTCTCAGTGCGCGGTCCTCCGGTGAATCGGAGGTCGGTGGACATCTCCATTTCAGTTCTATTCTGATCGGAAAGACTCCTAAGGTTAAGAAGAAGCCGCGATCCCTGGATCGGAGTTAAAGCGAGGGCAGGCAAGAAACGGGTGGGGTTGACTTACGGCGATGCATCCTGCGGTATTAGATGGGGTGACGAACAGGGAGGAGAGGAACGGGGGCGCATATTCAAACACGAAGAGGTTGACGATAAGCAACACAAAGATGCTGTTGATACCCGATCAGATCGATCGATGATCAGCCTATCATTAGCGGGGCAGAGGCGGATGAACCCACACAAAGAAATAGACAGCAGAGTCTCTGGCCTGGTTATAACCGATCAGAATGGAACGTTCCAAAGGACGAGATTTTGAAATATACCATCAGGGTCAATGTAGGGGGAGCGGCCGACCGATCTTTCCACCAAGCAAATGCCCTCCACATTACGAGAACAAACAATACGCCTGGTGGTTACCGTAAGCGCTGAGGGGAGATGCAACGTTTCATAACTCACTCTCGATGATGACGGGTGCAATCCTACACATGGGTTAATTAATTGAGTACGGCGCGAAATTTGGAAAATCGATGGAAGGCTGACCAGTAACCAGCGATGATTGCGGGAACGCTGGCGGGATAACAGCCCGGGAGGGTACTGAAGTCCTGGACAACTGTTAGGGGGAGGTTAGAGTTTCTGGAGGGATATGTGAAGTGGGTGGGCGTACTGTGAACTTGTTCCCCAACGTAATCTTGTATTGTGAGGCCGGCAAGGGTAACGACACCACCTGAACGGACGAGCATCAAGATTTGGTTGGGATGTAAGAAGGGCGGTTTAACCTGCCTAGATACAAAAAGGAAGCGACGGCCAAGACGGGCTGGGTGGGGAATGAACGGTGGGCCCTCGATGGAGAAGTAAGTTTACCGTACCTTATTGTCACTGTCTGTTGGGAAAGGTTAAGTACATGGAGTGATAGGCGACAAGGCGGTGACATACAAAGAGCCCATACACGGGTGAGGAGAATGCCTGACAGAAGATTGAGGGAGGTGGAAGACTGAGATGAAGGGAAGGAAGGGTACCTTCGATGGTCGAGTGAGTGACGGTTATACAGCTGGGCAGAAATTAGCTGCAGGTGAGAATATTTGCGAATAATGTACCCACACAACCAGCCAACGCAAGTAAAAGACACAGCTGCAAGAAAGTGCATTGAGATTTTGAAGTCAGGAAACTTGGAAGTACTGACAACTATCCGGGATTTAGCATGAGGGATGAACGAGATTCATACGGGGAACGTACGTTTTCCGGAAGGTGAGTCCTCGATGAAGCTGGGGGGAGGGTGAGAATGAGAGAGATTGGAGGCGGATTGACGATATACTTGCCGATCCCGTTAAAGCTGGAACAGGATTAGAGGTGTGGGGATAAACGGGGTGATATGGTCGAATACGCACACTAGCATAGGTAACACGACATATCTGTTGATTAGGAATAGGCACTTTGGTATCGAGAGGCGGAGACTGTGGGGAGTGACTAGTGAGGATCGATCGAGTGAGGGTGAGTACGGGGGTAACTGACGACCACATTCTTGCGATCTGCGGAAGCAAATGAGGGTGATCAGATGGCTTAGTGAGGAATGGGGAGCAGATTATCCGCACCTCTTCTCCAAGAGTAAGTGCATAATCATACAGAAGGGCCGTCGCGCAAGCGGCTATGGGGGGGATTAAGAGAGTGGGAGAGGTGGGAAGGTCGGGGTGAACGGAACCTGTGACATAGGCGACGACATAGGCCTGGTTGGCCATTGTAAGGTATTCTTGGGGGGATATCTTGGACATTAACGGGGAAGAGGGGAAGGGGGAGAGGGGAGGAGAGGATGGAGAACGAGGGACATCCAGTCAGAGGGTGAGGAAGAAGGAGTTACGGGACACAGCCGGGGAGCCTCGAGCAACTCCTTAGCTCGACCGATCTGACGCCTATCACATTTAATCATCGATCATCGTCATCAACAAACAAACATCCTCTCTGGTTCTCCTGTCCATGGACCACTACCCAACGAGCAACTCGGCCTTGATCGAAACCCTCAAGCTGCAAGAACACACCGAGGGCGGTTATTTCGTCGAAACAGACAGACAGCCCGCAGAAATACCGTCTCCGTTCGCAGGTGAGATAGCTCCAGGTCGAATGGTACGAGAAAAAACATGGGGACACAGATAACGAACCGAGGTCATTGGCGACGGCGATCTACTACTTGTTGACATATGACCGCCCGGAGGGGTTGTTCCACATGAACAAGTCTTTTGCAAGTCGCTCTCACTTTCCCGTCGCTCATCTACCTGACCTGGGTTTGCGCAACAGACGTACCACGTGCTCCACCAGGGGCGCGCCGAGTACACCCTCATCACCCCGGTTCCCGGTGGATCGCCCGAGATTGAAGTGAAGGTGATGGGGACCGGTCCGGGAGAACACCGTCAGCTATTGGTCGGAACAGGGATATGGAAGAAGTCGCGAATCCTTCCGGGAGATATCGCGTTAGGCAAGTCGGACCAAGATAAGGACGGGGTCGGTTGCTTGATCACAGAGGTCGTCGTTCCCGGATTCCATTGGGAGGACCATGTGTTCATGAAGAAACAGAATCTGAAGGATTTGTTCAAAGGGATCGAAGGAGGAGAAAAGACCATCGCCGAGTTTGAAAAGTATGTCAAGAACGATTAGCTACTACGAAGGTACCCGGGCTCGTTCCGGAACCTGCGCACGAGGTACGCGCTATGTATATACACTTGACGATCAGCTTCATTCGTCCCTGAGAGTCGGCCAACACCGAGAAGCCGATGGCTATTTCAGAGAAGTCAATCTCTCCGGAAAGCCAACGAGCACGCAGTGCCGGATCAGAAAGTGATTCTGAGTTCTCTCCCCAACTAGGTCATATTGGCCGTCAAAGTGTGTCAACTGATTGTCCGTACAAAAATTAGCCACCGAAGATCTCCTTGAAAAACTTCTTGACCTCCTCTCAGCTCGTCTCTCACCTATTTCACCAATTCCCTAATTTGTCCAGCAAAAAAATATAACATCTCCTGCAGGAGCAAGTCGCCGAGCGCGTCAGCGAGTGCCTGCGATCGCTTCCAAGCTTGGCCGGCTTGGCAGTGCGATGGATGTTGTTCAGCCCCCATCTCATGAGTGAACTGAACGCCTGATGTTGATGAACACATCCATTCGTGAGAACCATCAGCACGAGCAACAAGTCTTTCGAACTCTGCCCACAAAGTCAATTGCTAGGCCACCCGTGTTTAGGCCAGAAACCTACTCGGTATCACCGGGGGTTGTGGAGAGACATCCTCCCCGTTTTTGAACCTGAGGCTGGACCCATGTGGGTAGAAGAGTGAGAGAATACAAAGTCCGCAGGAAGTTGCAGGAAGAGCGTCTCGCTTTTCTGAAGCAGTCACGTGCATCCCCCTCATCCGTCTCCTTTCAATTTGCGGGTCCACCAAACTGACTGCGGGGCTTCACCAAGCCCGAACGATTATACAATCTCAGATCTCATCCCCCGACGGGTAGTGACCAGTAATCCATGTCACCCAACCAGTCTTCTACCGAGCAATCCTTCAGGGCCAATCTATCCCAGTTCCGGTGGGCCAACAGCGTCCAGGATGATTCCCAGCAACAGCAACCTCAGTCGTCCAATCCGTTCGCCAGATTCTACAACGCCGTTGGTGGAGGTTACATACCCCTCAGGTCCAATGAAAGGTCAAACGAGGAGGAAGCTTACTTTGCTCTCTCCAGATGGGACAGGCGCGTATTCAATCTTCTATTCTCGCCACATTGCATCAGAACCAGGTCCCCTTCATCCAGGTTGATAGGTTTCGGTGCATGTTTATTGGGAGCCGCAGTCTGTTTCTTTGTCGCCTTTGCGACGGCACCACTCATTCCCATACGACCCGCCAAATTCGCATTGGCCCTTAGGTATCCCTCCCCGCTCCTCTCCTCGACCGTCTGCTCATTCTTCCTTCCCCCAGCCTGGGTAGCATCCTGGTGATGTTTGGGTCCGTTCAACATCACCTTCTCATGCCCTTTCACTCACTCGCCGGTCTCATACAGATTCGCCGTCTTGGTTGGTCCCATTACCCACCTCAAACACCTTCTGTCCAAGGAACGGCTACCTTTCTCCGCTGCCTACATCGCCAGCCTTGCCTTGACCATTTACTTCTCTGTATCGGTGAGCCTCGTATCTCAGTAGGTTCTCAACAGAAACTCACATGGAATTCTAGGTCAAGTCGTATTTGGGGTCCCTGATCTCCGCAGTAGTCCAGGTCGCCTGCCTCGTCGCATACGTCCTCGCTTATTTCCCCGGAGGGACCACCACCCTTCGCTTCGGTTCCAGCATGATCTTACGAGGGGCATCCTCCATCTTACCCCGCTGACGTCTATCTCCGATCCTTCTTTGTCCGATTGGATATATAGTGTATGTTTATTCGCGTCGTCTGATAAAATACTACGATCAGGCACCAAAAAGTCGGTACACCCGCTACGCCTTACGCTACATGTATACTGAGGTCCGTGAACGATGCGTGATAGAGAACGAATTACAGAGTGGATATTGTGGAAGTGACAATTTCGTGGCGGATCATCAAAAGCCGTTCATCATACTTTGGTCGTTACTTCGTCTTGCTGAGTTTCGGGAAGGCAGAAACAGATTGTTGTATGTGGCGGGTTTCCTGGCGACGGTGGTCAAGACCACAGTCTCGCGGAGCGACCTCTCCACATTTGACATGAGCGCTTGGGATGGCTGTGCGTCAACAGATCTGAGCCAATTGTTCCTGCCCCAGAGGCTTACCGTAGACCGCAGTCATCACACTCGAGGACCGGTTTCCAACCAATTCGTTTGGTGCATATATCGCACTTCACCGTCAGCAGCCCGCTCGTGAAAATACGCTCGAATGGGTTCCATCCCCCTTCCCCAGGTGGTGAACGTTGAGGAGGCGAAACACTATCGCTCGACCGTTTGGCGCCAGGTTTTAGAAGGGTGAATCGATGAACGAGCGTAGAGGGAAGAGATCTGATCGTTGACCCTCCCTCGGTTGCCGCTGTAGTGGAAATCGAAGAGTGTGCAGTCTGGAATGTTTCCACCGAAAAGGCCGAGGTAGCGTTTCTTCTCCCCATATCGTCTCTGGCTCCGTCGCCCCCATTCCCAGCGGGTCTGACCGTGAGCACAGAAGAAAGGGGCGGCAGGTTATTGCTTTGCGGTTGTCGGATCACCGTGGTGCTGTAATCCGATAATCCGCTCTGGGTGTCTTCGATGAGCGGTTGCACACTATCGCCCGAGTGACCTGCACGAAAGTTAACAGGCGTGGTGGGTATCACGGTGTCCCTCAAGAGACCAAGTAATATCACTCACCACTCCATGCGCTGGTGAGACCGACCTTGGTCAGTTTTTCCACAGCCTGCGTCAGCTCTTCATCAGATTCGTCACTTGCGTAGTCTGATTTAGGGGAGCCATTTGCGATGTCCTTTCCTACGCCCATGCCAAAACTTGGTATCCTAGGCACTACACTTGTTCGTCTAGCGCCTGTCATAAACTTGATAGTGCCGACGTGGAGATCTTCAGCTTCCGAGGGCCTGCTCAGAACGTCCGCCTCGATCTCCCGGAGGCGGTCAAGGATCACACGTGTCGTTGGACGCTGCGAAGATTCGTTGGCCAGACAATCGATACATAGCTGGATGAGGGCAGGGGGGCAACCAGGGCTAGCGCGGCTCCGAACCTCATCTTGATCGATGGCGAAACTTGGCGCCGAGCGCTTGAACGTATTGTCGTCGGCAAGCTTGCGGCTGGAGATCTCGCAGAAAATGACACCGAGAGAATATATATCGGTCGGGAGATCGAATTCGTTGCCGAGGAGGATTTCGGGCGACATGTACGAATCTGTTCCGCAGAATGTCAACCGCTTGCTTTCGTCTGCATTCCGAGCGGCTATACGGGCAAATCCAAAATCGGTGATCTTTAAACGCCCGTTCGAAGTAACAAGGAGGTTTTCGCCTTTGAGATCTCGATGTATGCAACGACGAGCATGGAGGTAGGCAAGAGCGCGAGCTATGTCCGTGGCAAAGGAGAGTCGTAATCGCCATGGAAAGGGCTTGTTCTTATCGTGGATGTATGAACGGAGGTTCCCTGTAGTTTTTACGGACCTCATCAGCGCGAGTGGGTACATAGGGGGATGAGAAAATTCTACCGTTTTCGATGAACTCCGAAACGATAAATATCCGGCCGTCCGGGTCGGGGGCGCGAGACAGGCCGAGATAGAGGACGACATTAGGGTGCCTTGCCTCCCTAGAAGAGTTATCATGAGCGCTGGATCGCCCGAGGAGAACCCGTGAAAGCTGACTTCATGAGCCTCCATTCTCGCTCAAAGTATTTGGAGACATCGTAGTCCGTAGACGGCAAGACTTCCTTTATCGCGACTTCGATCCCAAGGTAGGTCCCTGCAGGTATGGTGAGCAGGGGATCGGCGAATGTACCGGCTTGGAGGGTTGACCTTTGTAGACGTTCCCGAAGGATCCAGCACCCAATTTCTTCCAATCGCCCTTGATGTCCTTCAAGGATGATAGAAGAGATTAGGCCAGGCAATTTTTAGAGAATTTGTGCAGTACCTCGAAAGGAATGACATCGAAAGCGTCGGAGTGCATGGCGGTGGAAGGTGAGAACAAGAAGCCCAGAGCGGAAATTGATTGATCTCTCGCTCGTCCTCCATCTCACTTGCCGACGTCCATCCCAACGAACAACGACAGCGACGACGCACAGTGGACGACGATGACCGACGACGACGACCACCGTCCCCGTCCCAGGGCAAATACTGCCTCCTTTTCTGCCTTTGGATGGCGCAAACCTCCTCCTCCCCAGCCGAGCACGTCAATGGCTACAACGTCCTCCAAACCCACATCCATCCACGGTCTCATCGAGGACCTCACACCACCCGCTGTACCTTCTTTGGCATACGCCAGGTCCTTGGCGGCCCTCCTCCAAACAGCCTCCCCTTGTCCCCCTCTCCCCACACTCATCCCGATATTGGGAACGCTCTGCACCGAACATTCTCCTTCATCCTTGGAGGCCGCGGGCTACGATATCCTCGCCGCATATTGCGGCAACTCTGAGACCACGTTAACCTCGAGCTCAGATGTCCTCGCTTGTTTCGAGCTCTTTGATGCACCATGGACAATCGATCTTTGGGAACCTCGATTCAAAGCATTCATCAAATTTCGTAGTGCGATATCATACAGAGACATATTCCTATCCAACATATGCACGACAATAATAGGCTGGATAAAATCCGCTTTCAACCCGATGTTCACCCCCGGTTGCCTCCCTCTATCAGAGACCCTTGAACGACAACGTAGCCTCAAGGAATACTTTTCCTTTCTGTTCACCGTTCTTGCTTCTCCCGAGTTCCTGTGCGGAGCCCACGAGGAAGAGGCGACACAGATACTTTCGCTACTGGGTGCGAATGTCCGGATTGCGATTCTCTTACCTCGAGAGGTAACCCCGACCTCATTCTCGGGAAGCAGCTCGCCCCGAGTCCACCGTAGAAACAAATCTTCTGCTTCCACCCCTACCATCGATTCGTCGGCTGTTCGCCACCCCGCGGACATTACAGTAGAGGCATACGTGGAGTTTCTATCAACCCACCACAAAAAACTCTCGCATTTGGACCTTTCCTCCATTTTGCCCCTTCTATTCCGTTCACTCGCTTTCTACGCGAGCCCACTCCCTCGCTTATCCTTACGTCAAGTGACCGAAAATCCCTCCGACATCGAGAGAAAAATATGTGGACTCATCGATTCCCTGTTTTCGGGGCCACATGCGAGCTCATGCACCCTTCTCTTACACCATTCGCTCTTCCCGGACACAGAAAACAATCAAGACCCTCTACCATCTGTGCAGCTCACATTTGGAGCCTACAGGGTCCTCAGGAACCTTCTCCGTCGATCACTCCTCACCCGGCTAGCTCGTGCTTATATATCGAAGGCGAGCTCACACACATACACCTATACGGGCGCAGCTGGTTCTGTCGACCTGCCCCAGGACTTTATATCGCTGGCATGGCCGAGGGAGGATGTATCAGTATGGGAATTCTCTAGGGTGTCACCGATCTTCTGCAAGTCATTAAGTGACTGGATGGTCTGGCAGCCAGAAGTCCACCCCCTTGATCCCATTTTATCCACAGGCACCGTATTATTGGAGGCCGCCGGTTTGTTGACCGACGTGTTATACGCGCTGGACGAGCGGGCAGAAGAGGACGATTTCGACGAAGAAGAGGTGGTAGCGTTGTCCAAGGCACTCCATCAGTTGGTCCCATATATGAGGGTTTACCGGTAACTTTCTCGTGTAAAAGGAAGGAAACATGTGCTTGACTACTGTCATTCAGAACTTCAGAAGGTGGACCCTATATCTTTTCGCGTTCTCCACATCTGGAGACCCATCCAACAATACTACAGACGATTTCGTTCATACTGTCGCGGGACATCTCCCTGCCCGTGAACTGGTTCATGCCGAACATCCTCCTTTCGGTTGCGGACCACCTCTCAGATGAGGATTCATGCGAGGCGGTCGCTGCGATCGCGAGACGTCATGGATTTTCTCCAACATTGCCAGAGTGGATGGAAACTTGGGAAGATATGCTGAAGAACCCGAATATTTTCTCGTGTTCCAAGCCCTTGACATGGGCCGCGATCCTAGAAGCCGTGGAAACCGTGCACTCCATCATCAAGGATGTTCCATCATACAGGAAGCCCTGGGTGGAATTGATGTTTGGCTTTTGGAAAGTAAAAGCCCACTCGGATCTAGGTGATGGTGCTGAGGTGTTATGGTTGATTTTCGGCGAGGAGATTGTCCTAAGGCAGGCCGAGTCTCGGCGGGAGATTCCGACAGATCCGGTCATGGACGATATACTACTGTTCTTAACAGAAATAGCCGTTAACGACCAAACCAATCTTGGCACCGAATCTCGGTCTCCATCGAGCGACAGTTCCACTTCCGCGTCCTCTGTTATTCCATCTTCAACCATCCGACAGGATGCACGCGTACCCCGAAAGGGTGGGGAACATACTTTACCCTCCGTCATGTCCATCCTCACTACCTTCACGACCGGGAATTCGTCTAGGTCCCAATCACAGAATAGGAGAGCCGGTGAGGAAGATGCTTCCGAATCCATGCAGGATCCAGAGACACCCCCCGCGCAAACCGCTCCATCAAACACTTTTACGAGATCTGTCGGAGCAACACTTGCCCTCATCCTAGCTTTCAGTCAGCTCGCATTCACACCTCATCCAGCGAAGGGGTTCGACTTCTATCTGTTGGTTCGAATATTCCGGGTGTTATTGCAAATAGCCTGTTCCTCGACATGCCAAAAAGCTCGCTCGACTTGCCTGAAGTTTCTGATGCGTCTCCGAGCAGACCGAGACCACAAAGTATACTTCGCCGCCTTAGGCCACGACCCAGACGGTCACGTGTCAGCCATGGCTAGGATATTGAACCGAGTCAGGCCGGAAGAGGAGACGATAGGTCTCCACGGCGGAGAGAGGAAGGAGCGCGGACGTCCAGCGGAGCCCCTTTCACAACGGCCCCGTGGCCGAGCACTCGCAGCAGCTCGCCACCATTCCCTCTCGAAGCCCAGTCGAAGCGCCTCTCGGGCTACCGGCACTACAGTTTTTCAGCCTCTCTGGCAGATTCCGGACGTCCTACCATTCAAAATTCCTTTCAGCGACGTACCTACAAAAGGAGTTTCTTCGTACGCTCAAACACCGTCCGAGGAGAGCGGGCTACTGCCGGTTTCCGAATATCTTCATATCATTATCAACTTATTATCGGAGGAACAAGACTGGGAGATCCTATCATTTATCCTCTGTCATCTGCCAGCACAGATCGGCAACAAACACATGTTTTGCGGGCCCAAATGCCGTACCCTCATGAGCCAGCTTCTCAAAACACTGTGCACCGGCGCTTCGACCAAAGAACTTGGAGCGAAAATACATCCTTGGCCAGACGGGCTCAAACCTAGGGACGCGTACGGTTTAGCCTATCATTCCCTCTCCGTTCTCATCAGCTACAAGCGTTGCTTCGATGGACAATCCCTACACCACCTCGTTGAAGTCTTTCTTGATGGCTTGAGTGGATCACCCTCGGCCATCAAGTGCTGCCTCCACGCCCTCTCCTTGTCGGCATTCGAATTGAAACCTTCGATGACCCGCTACTTGTCCAGGATCTTGGAGAAGTTGTCTCAAATCATGTCCAACCCCACGATGTCGGTGCACATCATCGACTTCCTATCCATCGTCGGGTCAATCCAGTCCTTGCATGTTAATTTCCGGGAACAGGATTACAAGATGGTCTTTGGTGTTGCGCTCCAATACCTCCAACAGCACAATAGACAAGATTCAGCGAATCAAATCTCGTGGGCGTTGTCCCAGCACGTTCGCATCATGTCGTACTACATTATCTACGTCTGGTTTCTATCCCTTCGACTATCCGACCGGTCGAGGCACATTCCGTTCATCTACCGTCAATTGTTATTGGCCAATGAAGGGCGTGCCACGGTTGATCAATCGACCGAGGTTTGTTTCGATTGGCTCGCACGTTATTCGTACGCTAGCGCAGATCCACGACCCGCAAACTCCATCCTCAGCGAGATTATAACCAACTCTCCCGGCGCAGTAGAGACCGCAATCTCGGAGAAGACCTGGATCGTTGGAAATTCCGTTGTCACTATTCGTACCCTCTCCAGACTCGGATGGCTGGAGGTCGTATCGCGCAGAGCGTCGGGCCTTACAAAGTTCCTTTGTCGAGCTGAGAATGTTCCACTCGTGGGGCCTGGTGACCTTAACCCGGATATGCTCTCGGTTCCTGCTAGTTTCACTATGGAACGCTCTCGGAGTTCAAGTGGTCTCATACCCGAGGCGAGTACCTGACTTGATGATCATGTTCGGCCTTTGTAAATATAAGTCACCCAGGAACCGTTGACCTCAGAGCCAGATGAAGCCGGCGTTTCCCCCCCGGACCCAATCACCGGTTACGTCTGGAGTGGAACAGCCCCTTCCCAGCGTCGTAAAGACGTAGCGATCGACCCCTCGTACTTTCCACTTCAATTGTCCTCTTTTCCGGATAAGGACAGTCCCCCTTTTGGGACCCTGGTAACAGACTCCGCGAGAATCAAGTCGTTCATCCGTGCGTTGGATCGGGTACCGGTGATCGACACCCACAAAGTTGGTATCATGTATGTCGCTCCTGGGCAAACCACAGAGGAAGAGATTCTCCAAAATACATATGGGTCACCTGCGTACACAAGGTTCCTGGAGGGGATCGGCCGATTGATCAATCTTCGTGGTCAAATGGACGTCTACGCGGGCGGATTGGATCCGGACGAGGACGGGGAGTATGCCTACGCTTGGTGGGATGATAATTCCCAAGTTCTGTATCACACCGCGACGTTGATGCCGACCGACCCACACGATAAGTATTCCAGCAAAAAGAAACGACACATCGGGAACGACCTCGTACGCATAGTGTGGAACGATTCGGGACTGCCGTACAGGTTCGACACGCTAGCCACCCAGTTCCAATTTGTCAACGTTGTCATAGAACCGCACTCTAAAGGGGTTATCGCGGCCTTCTCGGATAACGTCCACGAGAACGAATATTTCAAGGTCACTGTCCAGAGGGCTCCGGGAATGCCAGAGTTTTCGCCCGTCGGAGAATTCAAACTCATCTCTGCCCAGGAGCTCCCGCTCCTCGTGAGGCAACTGAGCCTTCTCTCCGATTGGTTCGCATTCGTTTTTCAGACGACAGAACAGGACACACAGCGTGTGGAAGTCATCACGAACTGGCGTTCTCGACTGGACACTATTCAACGGTTCAAAGCTGGGCTGGGCTTGACCGAGTTGCACCTAGGGGCTGCGAGTGGGGATAAGATCTTAGAACAGCAACATATTCGGGATTTTTCTAGCACATATTGAAAAACCTCGGTTCTCACGTTAGCCATCTTTGTCATTGTCCTAATCCCGTACCATACAGATGTATTACATAGAATCAAGTCAAATCAATGATATCGTCCGGAACCTGAGCCTGGGCTCTGCGGCGCGACCTCGCAACCAACAGAGGTGCAACCTTCGGCTGTGCGCGAGGTGGGACGGGCTCACTTTCGTCCGAGTCGCTGGAAATTTCTATAACGTCATCGGGCGTCGGGTCCTGGGTGGTCGAGGTAGACTTCTGTGGGAGGGTGGGCGTTGGGGCGGGTGAGGCCCTAGGTCTTTGCCTGGGGTGGTTCCGAACCTGGGAGGGAGGCAGAGACTGTTTTCCCCTGTCAACTAACCTCGGAGTGACGACTTTAGTGATTGGGAATCCTGCCTTGTCGACGATGGTGACAGGTCGGACCTTGGGACTTTTGTGTTGTGAAGCATCTGTGGTAACGATATCGTCGATAATGCTGAGGATTTTGGAGTGTCCAGTTAGGTCGGAACGGTCATCTCTGGAAGGCTTGTCAATTGGTTCCAGTGTCTGTTTCTGTGGCTTGGTAACAGGGTAGAACGTCTTTAGGTTGGGCTTTGGTCGAGGCTCTTGTTCCTGAGGTTCCTCCGCATCATCTGGGGCGGATGAGGTGCCGGTACCTGCTATCTTTCGACGACCAGTGGTTTTTTTGGTGGCCTTTCGCTTGGCCTTTTCATCAAATGAATCGATGAGAGAAGGCATCGCCGCCCTGACTATGTATGCGGATACCCACACACGGAAGTTGCACGACGGATCTGGCGGGGGTTTCTTTGCACGTTTATCATTTTCGTTTGTTAGGTCGTCAGAGGAGGAAATATCAGCAATGAGGGGTGGGCGAATGTCCTTTATTCCCGCGGAGGCGAGTGCCACAAGACGTTCGGGGGACACTTCGAGACGGTACTCCAGTAACCCGTCCGTGGAATCATGGTTGCGGGTCGAGTGGATCTTGAGGATTATGTCCTGGCAGATCGGTGAACCACCAATCTGAAGATGGGAGAGGGACGTTGCTGTAGATGTGGCTGGTGACGACGATGGTGGCTCGTTTGGTGATAGGTGTGTCGTGGCTGGTAAGGGGGGTCGACCGGCCCTTTGTGTATCCTTCTCTAATACCACTTCGCGCAGAAACCGGAAAACCGCGGCTGGCCAGATTACGGTGCGAAAGCGTTTTATAATCACATCCCGAACACCCCACTCGAAGTAGAGTTCGCAAATATGTGCGATCCTGCCTAAGTCAAGTGGTCGTTCCCAGGTTGCCTTGATTTTGTGAACCTTTCCCTCTGTCTCAGAAGTGACAGGGTTCGCATACGACATGAGGATGTCAATGTCCGGGAATTCTTCGGGGATGGCCTTAGATAAGGAATTATACCGTCGCCCCAAGATACCGCGGGAGTTGTTACGCAGTTCTTCTGCTAAATCTTTTTTCCAAGTGATCAGGTATTCCTGTAGACCCTCCCTAGGAAGGGTGCGAGCGGCTGACAACAATCTATCGCCAAAGCCGCATTTTGCGAGTCCGTGAGCCACCTTGGGACCACATCCAGACAGCCCAGCCTGGTGATAATCCCCGCCGCTCAGAAGTGCAATAAGAATGAGGCCACCGTGGGTCAGGTTGATTTCTGACATGTTGAAATCGTTCGCCTTGAAGACAACCACGTGATTTCCATCGTCTTTGGGTGAGGAAACGGCCGCTGGGTATGAGCGATTTCCTGACAAGGAATTGTTTGGGCTGAGGCGTGATTAGTAGGCGGCGGGGTGAACAAGAGGACGAAGCGCACTTGCGAATGACCATAGTTCCCCCAAACACGAAGGTGTCAACATCATCGGAGAGAACCGCGTCAATAACACCGGTTCTGTTGAGAAATGCCAACTCTGCTTCCGCTTCCCCTGGAGCCTGAACGCTATGCAGTTTCATCACAAGTGACGCAGGGGAGGAATGCCGTTACCATATGCCATTCAAAACCAAAGGCTTCAATGATGTTCTTCATACCCTCCGTCAGCCAATGTGCCTTCCCAGAAATCTTCTTGTTCCGTTTCATCGAGGGGCGTTTCGGGCCGTCAAATACGAAGAGAGGTAGCAAGGGGATGCCAAGTAACCTGGAGCATCGGAAGAACAGAGTTCTCAGCTCCGGATTCTCTCCTTCACGCCCGTATGTGGCGTGATAAAACCAGATGCTGGCGTCGATACCGACACGGAGCCCTCGGACGCCCTTGACATTGAGTTCGAAGCCATCCACGACTGTGAGATTGGTAAGGGATCGTCGTTTGCCAGCAGGCCGCAATAACTCGAGGAACTGTGAGCCGAGAGAGACCAAGGGTGAGGCGCAAAAAAATCTCACATCCCATAACCCAGGAACGCCCATCACGGACTCGGAGGTGGTTGCAGGAGGTAGGTGGCTGCTGATTATCGATCATAGCCAAGATGTGACGCGACACAGTCATGTGATGTAATCATGAAATAATAACTTAAATGCATGATACAAAATCCATAGTAAAGCGTACAGATAATCCAAAACCCAACTTTGCGCCCTCACAAATGTACTTGATTAACCACTGCTGTCATCTGTGAATCGATCCTTTGTTGGGTGCGCTCTGCAGCGGCATCATATGCATAATGCACCACTGGATGCCAAGGTATTCTGAAGCCATCGACGGGGCTAAGATTGAGCGAATCGGAGGAACTTGCTCGAACTTGGTCTTGTCCGAAGAAGCTGTCGCCAGCATCAGAGAGGCCTGTTAACAGTATCACACATCAGTGGGATACAAATGGAGGCTGGGGTGCATACGGTCATCCTCCTCAACAACTCTTCTCTTTCCAAGTGCCTTCTCACTTAACCCGATGGGGGCGATAATGTCGTACCCATCACTATCATCACCTTTTTCAGAGGACTTTCGTCCACTCCCTAGATACCCTGAGCGCGTGGTAATATCTCCGATTGACCTTTGGGGTGATGGCGTTCTAGATCGAGGTTGGTTGGGCGAGGGCAGCCGAGGACCGTGAGGTGCAGGTGGGGGTGGTGCAAGGCTTTGGGTGTTACTTGTATGCGTGGACACTGGCTGCAACTTCATTGGAGAGGTATTACCAGGGGAGGTTCCAGACTGATGCCCATGGGGGGCTGGAGATAATGAGCGCGAGCGATCCGTCACATTGTCGCGCGAGCGCTGGTCAAAATTCGTGTCTCCATGCTGCTGGTGCGTCAGGAACAAATGCGCGGGGGAAAGAATACCCGTACCGTCATCTGTTTCTTGATGCCATCGCTTTGACTCCACTGGTTAGCATCGGTTTCGAATCCAACCCTTTCCCAATCATCATACATGCGTAACGATTCGACCAATTCTTCATTCGAAATCAACAGGGCTGCAAGCAGCTGTTCTTCTACCGTCAGTTCAGAGGGGTCTTTACTCAAGTCGAGAACATTTGATTCTTCGTGGTCAACAGGATCGCCAGAAGACACCCTGTGGTTGCGCGAACGCTCGGCACTTGAAGTAGCCCAAGGTACTTGAGCAAATATCAGTTCCTGAGAGGCTCTACATCGTGCATAGAACTCCTGTGAGCGGTAAATACATGTACGATTACGGTCCAAACGAAACTTGCCTTGATAACAATCTCCTTCTCCTTCATTTCCTCCGGTTTTGTATAGGTGACGGCCTCCGCCAACAGTGCAGCGTTACCACGCCCAATTTTGCATTCCTGGAAAAGCCGTCGAATATCTTCGTCCAAAGGGATGATGAGGTTATGTGGATTGGTGAGTGAGTAGCTGGACTGAGGATTGGGTAAATCCTAGAGGATCGTGGATCAGACTGAATTCATATAGTGAAAGTGCGTCCTACGTGTGAGTCTATCGAGTAATTTCCCGTAGATGAGGGCGTCCCCCGTTGAACAGGAGGGTTAAACATTGCATCGTCGGGGTCAAACGGGATGCCCTAGGAGTGGGTAAACACCAGTCTGAGGGGAATCGATGCGGTAAAGGCGCACGCTATCAGGCTTCCCTGGAGGTTTGACCTTCCTCCATAGGCCACGAAAACCTTCTCGATCGTTTTCTAGAAATCATTCCAGTACATTCCAAGCTGATCGCGTGGTGACAGACTCACTTGAAACACTGATGTGGGCTGCTGCGGCTACAACAGTTAGAAGACGTTCTCTGACGACCGGAACAGTCTGGGGATTTTCCAGAACATCCTCGATGGTTTCCAAGAACTTGCGAGAACTGGACTGGTGGATGAACACTTGTGACGAGTTGCGAAGCATTATAGCCCAAAGCTGCCGGGTAGGTACCCCTTCTTAGATTGAGCAATTGTAGCAGATAGCGGGGAGTGACCTACACGAGCGGCGGACAGTTGGGCTTGGGGTTCTGCGTATCTGTGAATAGGGGTAGTGAGTCCATCGGGCTCAAGAGGGCCTGTAGAGAGCTACGAACTTGAATTCTCGTCTTAGGGCTTTGATGGCCTCTTTGGCGTTTGATTCGCTTGAGGACGCCCGTTCACAAACTTCTAGCACGAGAGCCCAATCCTCTGAAGCAGTCGCTGTCAGATAGCCTTCCACACAGTCAGTGCAACCGATAAAAACGCGACTGAAGGAATCACCACACCAATCATCCTTGTCAGTTCTGCCGGTCCATCATCCTCTCGCCCTCCCCGGTCGCGATTTCTCCCCCTTTCCCCATCCTTTTCTCTCTCTTTGCGTTCCCAAAAGAGCTTCCAATCCTTCTTATCATCCCTGATCGAAGGCTCATACTGACTAGCACGGTCATCCGTTGTGGTCGCGGGGTGAGTAGCTTCAATGTGTGGATCAAGTGCTCTCAGAATACCGACTGCAGCAACTACTCCTCCAGGTTGAGGTTTCTTGCGTAACAATCGGGAATCTCCCTCGCGCTCAGGTTTAATCGGCTTTTGTGGTAGTGGAAGCGAGGAGAAGGATGAAGACCTGGAGCCAGAAAGAGGGTACGGCTGAGGGAGAGGAAGCGGGGTATCCTCTTCGATGGCACGTTTTGGCTTGTCGCGCCCAAAGAATTTCTTCATGGCGGCGGCTCAGGGGTGAGGTCAACAGGAAGATGGGACGTTTGCCGGTGATGGAAAGTGCGGTGGGAAAGTCTCGGTCGGAGCTCGAATTCTCGAACTCGACTAACCAACAGCACTCTAGTTCTTTAGCTTCCGCCCTCGAAAGAGTGCCCTTCCGAATACCCGAGATTTGATAAGTGATTTTTACAATACGAAGAGGATCAGCACTCACCGGTGGTGTACAAATGCTGACCATGGAAGTGTCGAAGTAATGTTGTATGGAAATCTGACTGGCCGGTGGTGTTGGTTTGTTACATCAGCCGACATAGTAAATCCAGCGGTAGTCTCAAGATTGGATCCTTGGTTGAGAACACCGTCGGTGCTCATATACCTCGTTTCTTGGCCTCAAGATCATATTGTTTACTGCTGATCTGAGCCAACTAGGGTCACTTCCAACGCCAGTGCTAGTCAGTGGACAAAGCTGTGCTATAATTTTGTTGAGTGCCGCGGCCCATGTGTTCTCCTGACGGTGTACTGGATAAAAATCACACATAGCTCTGTGTCACCAGTTAAAAATGAACCCTGCTGGAGCTCAACACAATAAGTGATTGGGGGTTGGCAGCTGAGTGAGGCTAGTCTAGGCTTCTGTCAGAGCCTACTCAACCCTTCAAACCACCTCCTTTCATCCACATTTCACTCCTGGCTCGAGATCCTTGGACATCAGACAGAATACTTTCCCAGCTGTTCCTTTAATTCACTATCACTTTCTTCCTTGTATATTGGTGTGGTTATGATTGACTATCTGTAAGGTTGGCTGGGTTTCAAGCAAAGTGGATGAAGTGCCAGATTCTAAATGTGTGGTTTGGAGACTATCCATGCCCCAACACAATGGCTAGAGTCCTGATAGCCCCCTTAAAAGGCTCTAGGCATTTATCTATGCATGTCAGGGTTACAGCCTGTACTTACTGTTCTGGTGACAGCAGAGGATTAGCAAGTGAAGGGGTAAAGGTGGTAGGGTTGGGGGTGAGGTTAGGCATGGGAGGTAGGTGTGGGAGAAGAGTTGGGAGAAGATATGGGATAGGATGTGGTTCACAAATGTGTTAGAGGAGGGTGTTCTGATGACAGAGTAGGTATCCCCACCAGTTCTTGAAGTGTTTGACTATTTATTGGCAAGGGAGTTTGTTGAGTTTGCAGCAAGTAAAGATTGCTTTATAAATATATAAGTTGGGGATAACACAAGGGAAGATGTCCCAACAAGTGTAATACTGTAGGGTACCAGTATGTTAGAATCCATTCCATGGTTCTTGTTAGGATCCAACAATCCTAACACAATTCTGGATTCAACCCTGATCTGACCATTCAAACTTAAGTATCATTTTATGTTTCCACTTGGACTCTGTGCTTTTGGACTTGGATAGTTTGTTGTATGTTTTCCTTCAGACTCTATTAATTTCCGGTTATGTGTCTTAGTGACTTCTCAACTATATGTTTCATGTTTACCTTTCACTATTCTCTATGTTTCCCACACATGTTATGTTTTCACTTCTTCACTTTCTCAGACTCTGCAGTTTTCCCTAGACCCTAGTTTATTGCTTCACTTAAGCAATCTCAGACACCACTCCCTGATCTTGTTCCAAGACTTCCAAACACTAGTATATATATTTTGTCTACTTGTATCTAGATACCTCAGAACTAATATTACTTGTTCCCCTTTGTCTCTCTCTGAGGTTCCCTTTGGAATGCTTGGAAACTCCAGCTCAGCTCCAGCCATCTTGTTTCTCCTCTGCTCGACTCTTGTACTTCCCAGCACATGTTCTGGTGAGGATAGTCAATAGCTATCTGCTGGACTCACACTCTCATCCTATCCCTCAGTATGTCCAGATCCAGTCAGATCTGAACGTAACAGTTCTAACACAACCTAGAACTCTGCTGAGCTTCTGAGGTATGTTATCTCATTTGTTTATTTGATTTCTGGAAACTCTAGATTCTAATGTTTTCCATTTCTAGAAAACTCTGGATTCCATGTTTTCCGATATGTTTGTTTTGTGACATTAGTCATATGCTTTATGTACTTCACCTTTTACTTGTGACTCCATCTGCAGTATGTAGTACTTCACATTTCTTGGACTCTGCAGTTTCCCCCTGCCCTACTGTTCTCGCTTAGGTACTCAGGTCCCCTTCTCTATACCTAGTACAACTCTCTTCCCTTTATTAGTTTATCATCACTTGTATCTGTAGCTAGTCAATCAGAATTAAGATTGCTATCCCCATCATGTTATCCTCTCATCCTCCTTAACTCCTCCTTCCTCATCTCTCATCTTTCCACTTGTCTCTCATCTCTAGATTCTGGAATTTCTGGAGCCTAAAATTCCCACACTCCCTTGTACTCAAAATCCAGGATCCTTGAGGGATTCCACCAGGAACAGGGCAATACATATAGGGGGTAAAAGTGTGTGGGAGAAGCTCACTGAAGATTTATTGAACTCTAGGTAATTACAGAGAAGATTGAGAATGGGGAAAAGAAGAGCCAGGGGGTTCTCCTTATTTTTTTTTGGATTTTTCCAGCCAATAAATTTTCTTATTACATAATATAACCATCTATTTTCGGTAATTTCAGCCCCAGTGTCATCATGATCATAGCTATAACACTACATTTTACTCGACTCTTTCCTATACACTCGTTGAACAACCTTTACTTCATAAAGCTTTCTAATACTTCAACAACAAGTCACTCGTTCACCTCAATTCCCTCTCATGACTTTAATGACCCTTAACGAACTCTTACGAAAACTCATGAAGAACATTGAAGATACCCTTTCAATTCCCCACACTCGTTTATCGTACAACAAGGGAAGAGTCACTATGGACTCAGATTATCTATTTATGGAACAAGGCCGACACCAAGTCTGACATGTACTTGGATGGATGAGGACCACCCAGCGTATCCTCGAGCGCAGCTGCCATCAACTCAGTATCCTCCGCCTGACCAGTACCACCCACTACCTCGACCGACCCTTCCTCCATGCCGAAGTGGTGTGGGACTTGCATGTCCCAGACCCACTCGCGGTACTGCTCGAAGGACGTGCCAGGAGGAGACTGAGGTGTGTAGAACGCTGGACCCGCGACGTCCTCAATGGGAACTAGCTTGGCTCCTGGCGCAAGCTCTATCGGAATTGGAGCCGGAGAAGCCCCATGATGAGCCTCTGTATAGAGCAAACTCCAGGATGACTGAGCATTGTCATCCGTGGAAACCATGCTCTCACTGGGGGCAAAGGGCAATATACCCAGTGGGTACATTGTGAGTTAATTGTGGGTTCTGAAACAATTCGCCTGGCTCATACCCAGTGGGTAAATGGTGGGCACTTTCAAAAAGTACCCACCCATTTGCCCAGCCCAAACCCAGCAGGTAAATAGTGGGCACTTTTGAAAAGTACCCACCAATTTGCCCAGCGAAACACCCAGCAGGTACATATTGGTCATTTTCAAAAAGTGCCCACCAATTCACCTGGCTCATACCTGTCAGGGCCACTCTTGCCCTAGCTCCAACCACGCGACTCTGTATGGTGTGGGTGTCCCGTGCCAGGCCTCTGACTACAGCAACGAGGATAGTAGAACTATCTCTGCTCGAACGGATAACAATCTACTCCAAAGATAACACTCACTATAATCCTCAAAGAGGTATGTGGCTTATTCTGGGGCGTGGAGTGAGAGAGATCGAAATCGGTAGTACCAGACAGTACTACAAGCTAGCTTCTTGCTTGTCCTTGAGCTCTGAGGCGAAAGGGAAGAGGCGATAACCTGTAATATTCAGCTTACTCTGGTACAGTAGGAAATATGACTCCTTTAATACTACATTGACGGTGTACGCAGAGGCGTGACTAAAGCCGTCCACTAATGCAAAAAGAGGAAATAACTACTAAACTGGGTACCGTGTGGAGCAAGCGTGTGAAGATAGATAAGAGAACAATAAAGAACATATTTCGGGCAAGAATGGGTCATGATAAAGTTCCGCAGCAATAAATCAAAAGATAAGGAAATGGCGCAAGATTGAACAATAATGATACCAGAAACAATAGTTGCAGCCCAGATAATACAATCTTTTCAGTAAGTTAACATCCCTACTTTTTTTATTTTTTAAGTCAAAACCACTAATGAATTTGTTACTTTGTAACGTTGTTGCCTTTGTAAATGTGGGAT
>Ga0307515_10002934_pt1 | contig 36177 bp, 26 predicted proteins | sample 17_EM_MG_FD_194513 | JGI IMG/M metagenome (GOLD analysis project Ga0307515, IMG submission 194513) | Populus trichocarpa ectomycorrhiza microbial communities from riparian zone in the Pacific Northwest, United States - 17_EM | ecosystem: Host-associated > Plants > Roots > Unclassified | place... | reverse complement strand
CACGAGCGATGAGAGCTGTCCCGACGGCAGGTGCGATGTCGCGACCGGGACCTGTCTGGCCGCCGGCGGCTGCATCGACAGTGACGGCTGCCCCGACGGCCAGCAGTGCCTCGCCGGCATCTGCGGTGTCCCCGAGGGCTGCGCGTTCGACGAGCAGTGTGGCGAGGAGCTGCGCTGCATCGAAGGCAGGTGCACCGACTGCTCGAGCGGCGGCTGCGAGGAAGCGCCGCCGGGCCCCGACGCCGGTCCATCCGGCCCGGATGCCGGCCCACCCGGCCCCGACGCGGGTCTGCCCGGTCCGGATGCCGGCCTGCCCGGCCCGGATGCCGGCCTACCCGGCCCCGACGCGAGTCCGCCTCCCGACGGCGATCCGTCGGATCACCACGGCCCGTTCGGCTGTCCGTCGAGCTGCAGCGGACGCCTCGGCTACACACTGCTCTGCCCGATGCCCCCGCTCAACACCCAGGACTCGTGGTGCCCGCCGTCGCCGAGTTGCGGCGCGATGGACGCCTGCCAGGCGGCGCAGATCGCCGAGTGCAGCAGCTGGTGCCCGGTCGCGTGCGTGGTGATGTTCAACCGCGGGCCAACCTGCTGCGACTGCGGCGCCGGCGGCCACGCCCAGGGCTCGCTGGAGGTCGCCCCGTGACGGGCAGGATTGCCGTCGTCCTGGCGACCGCCGCGGCGATCGTCCTGGCGACCGCCGTGGCGAGCTGCCGCGAGGACGGACCCACGCGCAGCGCCGCCGTGTCCAGCGTGTGCGCCGCTTGCACCGATCCGGAAGCCGAGGCTGGCTCGTACGTCAGCATCGGTGTGATGCCCGCGCCCTACCCGATCTCGTGGACAAGCCCGTACCGGATGTTCGTGACCACACTCGGGACCAGCGCCGTCGCGACCAAGATCGACGCCGGCGGGCTCGACCGCTCGCACTCGATCGGTCACGTGCTGCTCAAGGTCCGGTGTGGCACCGACGAGCCGACCTACATCAGCCAGACCGGCGCCAACGGCAAGACCTGGCGCCAGTTCTTGGCGGTCTACCGCGCCGGGCCGAGCTACCTGTTCGAGACCCAGAACGACGGCAAGCTCTACACCGACGACGAGGCCCGCAAGGACTGGAAGGACTCGATCGACGCGCAGAACAAGCTCGCGAATGAGACCTACCAGAGCACTCCCAAGATCGAGGGCCTGGGCAACGCGATCGAGCGAACGGTGATGAAGCTGCTCGATGGCATGCCGACGGTCGTGCGTGACATGAAGGCGCTGCCGGCGGAGCCTCGCCACCGCTTCGTGCGCGCCACGATCCGGATCAGCGACGACCAGTGTCGCGCGATCCTGACCTGGAAGAAGGCCTACGTCGCCAGCGGTGGCTCGAAGCGTTACTCGGTGCATCGCGCTCCCTGGGTGATGGACGGCGACGGCCGCTACGACGGCGGCGGCTGCGCCTCGGTCGGCTTTGCCGGAGCGTTCTATGCGGCGGGCCTCGACTACAAGACGGTGGCGAAGCGGGTGACCGAGCGGCTCCAGATCGGTACATCGCGGCTCACCAGGACCACGGTGCGTGACATCCGCAAGCCGAACGGCTGGTACAACGTGCAGAACGTGTCGCGCTACGTGCCGGGCACGATCCCGTGCGCGAAGGACACGGTCGGCGGCGGGTGCTATGGCGCGGGCATCGCGTGGACCGATGACCACTGGACGAACTGGAGCGGCGGCACGCGGTGGCTTGGCGGCGCGAAAGACGAGGAGTTCACGTTCAGCAAGGCGTGGGTCACCAACAAGGACGTCGACGCGAGGACCGTGCCGCTGATCGTGTTCGAGCCCGAGCGGTTCTACCAGGAGATCCGTGCGCGCTGGAACAACGCCGACCACGACGCGTTCGGCTACGGCGACTGGTGCAAGCTCAACGGCAAGGTGCCGACCATCGTGCTCGACGCGAGCAGCGTGGGGGGAGCCAATCGGCCCGAGGAGGCCGCCAAGGGCCGCCCGAAAGGCCTCGCCGATGGCTTCCTCAACAAGGATGTGAGGCTGCCATGGCCATGAACCACCGCCACCTCGTCGCGGCGCTGGTCGCGCTGGCAAGCTGCCGCTCGTCCGAGCGCCTCGCGATGACGATGCAGAACGAGTGCGCCAGCTGCGTCGATCCGGAAGCCACCGAGGACCAGTCGTACGTCTCGATCGGCGTGATGCCGCCGCGCTATCCGATCGACTGGGGCTCGCCGAACCGGATGTACATCACGACGATCGCCGCCAGCCTGGGCTTCGTCGGCCGGTCGATCGAGAATCCGCACGGCGTCGGTCACGTGCTGCTCAAGGTGCGATGTGGCAGCGACGCGCCGTTCTACCTGAGCCAGACCGGGGCCAACGCGCCCGCGGCGGACCAGTTCCTCAAGGTCACCAGGTTGCGCGTGAACATGCTGTTCGAGACCTACGACGACGGCAAGCTGTACGACGACGACGAGGCCGAGGACGACTGGATCCGCTCGATCAACCGCCAGCGCGCGCTCGGCGCCCCAGGCACCTACCAGAGCGATCCGAAGCGGGTGCGCGAGCCGGCCGTCACCTTGGGTCTCCGCGCGCTGTTCCGCGAGATCAAGGCGCTGCCCCCCGTTCCACGGCATCAGTTCGTGCGTGCGACGATCCGCATCAACGACGCGCAGTGTCGCGCGATCCGCACGTGGCGAGACGCCTATGTCGCGAGCGACGGTCCCAGGCGCTACGCCCTGCATCGCGCACCGTGGGTGGCCGACGCCGACGGCCGCCACGACGGCGGCGCGTGCGGCTCGGTGTCGTTCGCCGGCGCGTTCTACGCGACCGGCCTCGACTACAAGGCGGCGGCGCGGCGGGTCATCGAGCGCGTCGACGTCGGCACCGGGCGGCTGACCTCGTCGATCGCGCGCGACGGCCGCCAGCTCGACGGCTGGTACCTGCTGCAGCGCAAGGACTACTACGCGCCCGGCTCGGTGGCGTGCGCGAGGGACGGCGATCGATGCGCGGCGAGCACGAAGGGCTGGCTCGATCCGCTGTACAACAAGTGGAGCGGGCCTGAAGACGTCGCAGGCCTGCACGGCCTGGCGTGGCCGGTGTTCGGCGCCATCGGCGGTGGCCTCGGCAGGATCGTCAACACCCGGACGGTCCCGCTGGTCGGGTTCGAGCCGGAGAAGTTCTACCAGGAGATCCTGGCGAGCTGGAACCAACCCGACCACGACGCGTTCGGCCATACCGGCTGGTGCAAGCTCGGCGGCCGCGTGCCGGCCATCGTGCTCGACGGGCGCAACGCCAGCAATGGCCAGCCGCGCGCCGGGCGGGCCGGGCTGCGGGGCGGATTCGACAACTCCGAGGTCGATCTGTTCTGAGCGATGCGATGACCGCGATGCCGCACACACTCGGCGGCGGGCGCTACCGGATCGAGCGCCGGCTCGGCGAGGGTGGCGGCGGGGTGGTGTACGCCGCGCTCGACGTCGCGCGCAACCTGCCGGTCGCGATCAAGACCCTGCGCGACCGCGGGGCCGAGTCGCTGGCGTGCTTCAAGCGCGAGTTCCGCGCCGTCCAGGGCCTCGCGCATCCCAACCTGGTCGCGCTCCACGAACTGTGGGAGGAGGACGACTGGTGGTTCATCACGATGGAGCGGGTCGATGGCGACGACTTCCTCGGCCACGTCGCGACCGCGCGCGAGCGCACGGTGACGGCGCGCATGACGGCGGTCGATCCCGACGACCGCGCCGACACGGCACCGTGCTTCGACGAGCAGCGCCTGCGCCGCGCGCTGCGCCAGCTCGCCGCCGGGCTGGTCGCGCTGCACGACGCAGGCGTGGTTCACCGCGATATCAAGCCGTCGAACGTGCGGGTCACCACCGGCGGCCGCGTGGTGATGCTCGACTTCGGCCTCGCTCGGCCGACGAGCGCGCCCGACGAGCGCACCGCGGGCACGCCGGCGTACATGGCGCCCGAGCAGGCGACGCCGGGCGGCGCCGGGCGCGCGGCGGACTGGTACGCCTTCGGGGCGATGCTCTACGAGGCGCTGACCGGTCACCTGCCGTATCCCGGCGCGCCGGGCGACGTGCTGTTCAACAAGCGGCACTTCGCGCCGCCGCCTCCCGGCGAGCTCTCCCCCGGCGTCCCGTCCGACCTCGCGGCGCTATGCCTCGACCTCCTGGCGGCCGATCCTGCTGCGCGGCCCGGCGGCGCCGAGGTGCTGGCGCGGCTTGCCGGCGAGCCGGTGCGGCGTGCGGTGGTGCCGGCGGCGGCGCCCGCCCTGGTCGGCCGCGATCGCGAGCTCGCCGCGCTGTCCGACGCGCTCGCGGCCCGGCTCGCCGGCGAGCCGGGCTTCGTGCGGATCACCGGCGAGTCGGGGATCGGCAAGACCGCGCTGTTCGACGCGTTCGCCGCGGGCATCGACGCCGGGCGCGCGTGGGTGGTCCGTGGGCGCTGCGTGCAGCGCGAGCTGCTGCCGTTCCGCGGCTTCGACGGCGTGCTCGACGACCTCGCGGCCCGGCTCGCCGGCGCGGGCCTCACCGGCGCGGTCGATCCGGATCTCGGTGGTGTGCTGGTGCAGGCGTTTCCGGTGCTGCGGCGCGTCCCCGCGTTCGCCGCGCTCGCGGTCCTCCCGTCCCGCCGCGAGACCGCATCGCGGGTCGCCGCGGCGCTGCGCTGGCTGCTCGCGCAGATCGCGGCGCAGCGCCCGCTGGTGATCGCGATCGACGATCTGCAGTGGGCCGACCTCGACACCCTCACGCTGCTGCGCGATGTGCTCGAGCCCGCGCTCGCCGGCGTGCTGATCCTCGTGGTGACGCGCGACCGCGACGAGCCCGCGCTCGCCGGCGGACGCGCGCTCGCGCTCGGCCCGCTCTCGCCCGAGGACACCGCGGACCTGGTCCGCCACCTGGTCTGCGGTCGCACGATCGACGACGCCGCGATCGCACGCGAGGCGCGCGGCCACCCGTGGTTCGCCACCGCGCTGGCGCGCCACGCCGTCGCCCATGGCCAGCGCGCACCGCTGCTCGACCACGCGCTCCGCCACGGCGCCCGGCGATTCGGGCCGGTCGCCGATCGGCTGCTCGCCGCGGTGTGCCTGTCGCACGCGCCGATCGACGTCGACACCGCGGGGCGCGCGATCGCCCAGCGCGGCGCGCCGCTGCTCGACGCGCTCGCGCTGCTGCGCGCCAGCCAGCTCGTGGCGTCCACCGGCATCGGCGCCGCCGAGCGGCTAGAGCCCTACCACGACCGGATCCGCCAGGCCGTGCTCGACAGCCTCGAGGCCGACGTCCGGCGCGCGCTCCACCTCGCGATCGCCAGCGCGCTCGAGGCCACGCCAGCCGCCGACGCCGAGGCGCTCGCGCTGCACTGGTACGAGGCCGGCTACCGCGCCGCCGCGGCGAGCCACGCGCTGCGCGCCGCCGAGCAGGCCGCCGGCGCGCTCGCGTTCCACCGCGCCGCGCGGCTGTACCACTGGGTCGTCGAGCTGTCGCCGGCGGGGCTCGATCTGCACGGCATCCGGATCAAGCACGCCGAGGCGCTCGCCCAGGCCGGCCTCGGGGTCGCCGCTGCCGAGGCGTTCCTCGCGTGCGCGCGCGACGAGACCGGCGCCGCCGAGCTCCGGCTCCGGCGACTCGCGATGCAGCAGCTGCTGTTGATGGGCCACATCGACCGCGCGGTGGTCCTGCTCGACCACCTGATGCGCAGCGCCGGCCTGCCCAACCCGACACGACCGCGTCACCTGCTCGCCGCGCATGTCGCACGCCGCGTGGCCGTCCGGCTGCGATCGCCGCGGCTGCGATCGCGCGCCCCCGACGACGTGTCCGCACTCGACCGCGCCCGTCTCGACCTGATCTGGGACGCCGCCGCCGGGCTCGCAATGGTCGATGTCCTGCGCAGCAGCTACTTCCAGTCGCTGCACCTCGACCTCGCGTTTCGCGCGGGCGACCAGCGCCGGCTTGCCCGCGCGCTGCTCAGCGAAGTGCCGTACCTCGCGAGCAGCGGCCGCCGTGGCCGCCGGCTCGACCGCATGCTCGACTTCGCAGCGCAGATCGCCGCGCGCGACGACCTGCCGTGGCTGCTGCATGTCGCCCACGGCGTCACCGCGTGCTTCTTCGGCTGCTGGCGCGAGGCCTACGACCGCCTGACCGAGGCCGAGCGCCTGCTCGCCGAGGCCCGCGGCGGGCTCGACGACGTGTTCGGGCTCGGCCACGTGCGCTCGGTGCTCCGCTCGATGCCGCTGGCGCCGCTGTTCTTCCTCGGTCGCATCGACCTGCTCGCCCGCAAGACCCCCGAGCTGCTGCGCGATGCGATCGCGCGCAACGACGTCGCCGCGGCCACGTCATTCCGCACCGGCACGCAGACCCACCTGTGGCTCGCGCTCGGCGACGTCGCGGGCGCCATCCACCACGCCGACGAGGGCTGGCGGCCGTGGGCCGGCGGCACGCGGTTTCCCAACGTGATGGACCTCCAGGCGCGCGTCGCGATCGAGCTCTACACCGGCGCCGGCAGGCCGGTCCATGCGCGGGTGTGCGCCGACTGGCGCGGCCTCGCCCGCGCCCACCTGCTGCGCTCGCAGTACGTGCGCGTCACGCTGCTCGACGCGCGCGGGCGCGCCGCGCTGGGCGCCGCGGCCTCCGATGCCGCCGCGCGCACCGCGCTGCTCGCCGACGCACGCCGCTGCGCCGCACGGCTCGCCGGGGAGCCGTCGCGCTGGGCCGCCGCGACGGCTCTCGCGCTCGCCGCGGGCGCCGATCTGCTGTCCGGCGGCGCCGAGGCCGGTGGCGAGCGCCGTGCCGCCGCCGCCGCCGCGCTCGCCGCCGCCGACATGCCGCTCCACGCGGCCGCCGTCCGCGGCGACATCGCATCGCTCGCCGCCGCCGGTATCTGCGATCCCGCTCGGTTCGCCCGTGTGCTGTTCCCACCGGGCTGACCGGGCGACTGCAGACATCGGGCCCGACCCGGTCATCGGTCGCGCTCCCGGGGTTCATGTGAGCCAGAACGCGACGAGTAGCGGCAGGTAGCCCAGCCTGGCGAGCGCCGTGAGCCGGTACACCCACGCCGGCTCGCTGTTTCGCTGATCTGCGAGCCGCTCGAGCCGCTGGTTGCCCATCCACACGAGCTGGGCGCCCAGCTCTCGCGCGCGCAGGTACCGCGCCGTCCGGTCGATCCCGCGTCCGGTGAAGCGCGAGAGCCACCGCACCACGACGACGTAGGGGAGCAGAAACGGCAGATCCAGGAGCGCCAGCCAGATCCTCGACGACGCGGCGAACGCGAGGATCGCACACCACACGTACACCGCATCGACCCGGCGATCCCACGCGAGCCAGAGCATCACCACGATCGAGATCGTCCGGAGGAACGCGATCACGTACCGCGCCACGCGGTTGGCTTCGAGGGCGTCGCCGAGGTCCCGCGGCGCGAACATCCACACCAGCCCCGAGAGCATCGCGCCGACGCACCCGATCGAGGCGACGATCGCGACCGCGCTGCCCAGACCGGTGAGCCCGCCCGGGCGCACCGGCCGTTCGCCGGCCAGTGACTCGACGAGCGGCCAGTAGCGGAGCAGCAGCGCGTACGCCGCGTAGGTCACCAGGTAGGTCGCGAACGCGGTGATCAGCACCCGGCGGATCGCGCGCAGGTGGACGAAGTCGATCGCGTCGTTCGCGTGCAGCTCGCGATAGGCGATCACGCTGGCGTGCGCTTCGTCGACGAGCACGAACAGCTGCAACCCCGCTGCGATGGCAAAGCAGCGAAACGCGAGCACCCCCGCGGCCGGCAGTGCGTAGAGCACGCGGCCGAACGCGAGCCCGACGCCGGCGGGGACCAGGACGAAGCTGCCCCAGGTCGCGGCGCTGCGCAGGTATCCGACGATCGGAAGCTCGGCGCGGCTCCGTGCGTGACCGAGCTCGTGCGCGGCCGTGGCCCAGTACGCCGGATCGGCCTTGAAGTGGGTCTCCTCGCTCAGCTGGATCAGCCGGTCGTCGGGCCGATACGCATCGGGTCGTCGGTCAGTGACGATCGCCGAGATCGGATGTCCGAGCGCATCGAGCCGCCCTGCCAGCCAATCACCGGCGGTCATCGGCAGGTCATCGGGGATCCGATGGTCGAGCGCGCTCTTGGTGCGCTTCGCGAGCACCACCGCGAGCGCCTGTGCCAGATCGGGGACCTGGAGCAGGGCGAATACCGGCCACCAGGTGACGAGAATGTCGAGCAACGCGATCAACGTAGGTCCGCCGGCCGCGGCGTGCAAGCTGGTACGCCGCTCGCTCCTCGCGGTCTCCGAGCCGGCGTCCGAGGCTCACGGCCGTTCGATCGGCGGCATCGGCCGGGCCAGCAGGAATGCCCGGGTGAACTACAACGCCCGCTGGCCCGCGCGTCAGGCCGAGTTGCGCTGGAGACAGCGGGGATTCCCACATGCCTCCGGTTGACGAGCCGGGCTGCACCGGTGAGGATCGGGAGGGATGCAGCGTGCGCTCGTGTGGATTGTCGTGCCCTGGCTGGCCGCGTGCGGCCGGTTCGCGTTCGACGCGGTCGGGTCGCCCGCTGGAGATGACGAGCCGCCGGTCGGTGGCTGTCCGCTGGCGCTGAACCTCGACCGCACCCAGCTTCAGGAGCAACTGGTCGACTTTCCGCTGTTGGTCCGGCTCGGCAGCGAGCACGTCGATCGCACGCGGCTGCAGCCCGATGCCCGCAACCTGGAGTTCTTCCTCGACGGCGCGGTGCTGGCCTACGAGATCGAGGACGCCGGCGATCCCGTGCTTGCCTGGGTCCGGGTGCCGGTGCTGTCGGGCTCCGGCCTCGTGATCCGGGTGGGTTACGGCGCGAGAACGGCGGCGGCGGCGAGCCAGCCGGTGTGGAGCGCGGCGTACGCGGCGGTGTTTCACCTCGCCGAGCCGTCGGGCCCGCCGCGCGACGCGACCGGCCACTATGCCGCGGCATCGATCGCCGAGCTCGGCACCACGCCGATCGCCACGGTGCCCGGTCGGATCGGTGACGGCCGCGGGTTTCAGAGCATTCGCAACCACGCGGTCCAGGTCGACGCGCTGGACCTGAGGTACTCCGCGTTCACCGTATCGGGCTGGATGTACGAGGTCGTGCTGCCCACGGCCTATCACGCGCTGGTCACGCGCGAGCACGCCACGGGCGCTGACAACTTCTTCTGGATCGGCGACCACGCCGGCAGCTACTCCGGCGAGGTGTATCGCAGCAGCGGCGGGCTGCTTCTGAACTCGAACAAGCCCGCCGCGGTCAACAAGTGGGTCCACCTCGCGCTGGGCGTGACGAGCGCCGGCGTCAACTCCCAGGCCACGCTGTTCATCGATGGCGGCGTGGATCTGATCCAGAGCATGGACGGACTGCCGCCGCCGGGCACCGAGCGGCCGATCGTCCTGGGCGCGGACAACAACTCCGGTGCCGCGGAGCCGGGCGTCGACCTGCTCGACGGTCGCCTCGACGAGGTGCGGATCGAGACCGTCGCGCGCTCCACCGAGTGGGTACGCGCCGATCACCTGTCGATGACCGATCAGCTGATCCGCTACGAGGTGCTGCCCACCGCGGTGTCGTGCGACGCGCCGGGCGAATAGCGCTGGCTTCAGGACGCCGGGCGGACGCGTTCGACCTCGGATGAACGTCTGAAACGGATCGTGGTACGCCTTGCCCGACGTGTCGTAGCAGCGGATCGCGCGGCGGTGTCGTTCGCGGCGATCGCGCTACGCTGGTGCCCATGCGAACCGCTTCGTGCTCGTGCGGACAGCTGAAGGCAATCTGCGAGGGAGAACCGGTCCGGATCTCGATCTGCCACTGCCTCGCGTGCCAGCAGCGCACCGGCAGCGCGTTTGGCATCCAGGCGCGCTGGCCGGCCGAGCGCGTGACGATCGAAGGTCGCGCGCAGGACTACGTCCGCGTCGGCGACGCGGGTAGCAAGATCACGTTTCGGTTCTGCCCGGCGTGCGGCGCGACGGTGTACTACGACATCGACAGGGTGCCCGGCTTCATCGCGGTCCCGGTCGGCGCGTTCGCCGATCCGACGTTCCCGCCGCCGCGGCTCTCGTTCTACCGCGCACGGCGTCACCCGTGGGCGATCATGCCGGACCTCGCGGTCGAGGACATCGAGTAGCGGTCGTCAGCGCCGGCGACCTGGACAAGCGCGAACCGCGTGCTTGCCGGGAGCGCGCATCCCGGGCCGCGAGGATCGTCACGCCTCAGGCCCGCGGGTTGCGCGGCAGGACATCGAGGAACGCCCGCAAGCGCGATCCCAAGGCGCTCGAGCGCCAGCTCGCCGCCCTGGCTGGCTAGATCCTCGATGACGCCGGCGCCCTGTGAGAAGCTCGCGGCATGGCTCACCCCACCCGGCGCGATGTGCTCCAGGCCGCCGGGGTCGGCGCGACCGCCGCGGCCTGCACGCTCCTGCCGCTGCGCAGGCTGCACGCCGGCGCGGCGACCCCGCGGATCCACCCGTTCGCGCCCTCGCGGGTCCGGCTGCGACCGGGGCCCGTGCTCGACGCCGCGGAGGTCAACCGCCGCTTCGTCCTGGGCCAGGATCCCGATCGACTGCTCCACAATTTTCGCAGAAACGCCGGCCTTCCGTCGAACGCCGCGCCGCTCGGCGGCTGGGAGGCGCCGGACAACGAGCTGCGCGGCCATTACGTCGGTCACTACCTGTCGGCGTGCGCGCTGATCTGGGCGTCGGCGGGCGATGCGCAGGCCAAGCAGCGAGGCGACAAGGTCGTGGCGGTGCTGGCCGAGTGCCAGCGCGCCCGCGGCAGCGGCTATCTCAGCGCGTTCCCCGAGGAGCTGTTCGATCGACTGCGCGACAACCGACCCGCGTGGGCGCCGTTCTACACCCTGCACAAGATCATGGCCGGCCTGCTCGACATGTACACGCTCGCCGGCAACGCGCAGGCGCTCGACACCGTCAAGGGCATGGCGCGCTGGACAGCGCGCTGGACCCAGTCGCTGGGCGACGCCGACATGGCCCGGGTCCTCGAGCGCGAGTACGGCGGCATGAACGAGGTGCTCTACGACCTGGCCGCCGTCACCGGCGAGGCCGAGTGGCGCGAGGTCGCGCATCGCTTCGATCACGAGCGGATCTTCCGCCCGCTCGCCGAGGGACGCGACGAGCTCAAGGGGCTGCACGTCAACACCACGATCCCCAAGATCCTCGGTGCGGCCCGCCGCCACGAGCTGACATCCGAGCCGCGCTACCGCCGCATCGCCGAGTACTTCTGGCGCGACGTGACCCAGCGGCGCGCGTACGCCACCGGCGGCACCAGCAACGGCGAGTCGTGGGGCAGCGAGCCCGGCGTGCTGTCGACCGAGCTGAGCGGCTACACGCAGGAGTGCTGCGTGACCTACAACATGCTCAAGCTCACGCGCCACGTGTTCGCCTGGACCGGCGATCCGGTGTGCGCCGACTACCACGAGCGCGCGCTGTGGAATGGCATTCTCGGCACCCAGCATCCCGGTGACGGTTCGAAGCTGTATTACGTATCTCTCGCGTCCGGATACTGGAAGCTGTTCGGGACGCCGCTGGCCGACTACTGGTGCTGCACCGGCTCGGGCTGCGAGTCGTTCGCCAAGCTGGGAGACAGCATCTACTTCGGCGACGAGGACGGCCTGTACGTCAACCTGTTCATCGCCTCCGAGCTGGCGTGGTCCGAGCGCGGCGTGACGCTGATCCAGGACACGCGGTTTCCCGCCGAGCCGAGGACCAGCCTGACCGTGAAGGCCGCCCGCCCCGTCGCGTTCGCGCTGCGGGTACGCGTGCCGTCGTGGACCGCGCGCGGCGGATCGGCCCGGCTGAACGGCAAGCCGCTCGACGGCTTCGCGGCGCCCGGCGGCTATCTCGTGATCGACCGGACCTGGCGCGACGGCGACCGCGTCGACGTGTCGCTGCCGATGGCGATCTCGACGTCGCCGATGCCGGACGATCCGAGCCTCCAGGCGATCTTGTACGGCCCGCTCGTCCTCGCCGCGCGCATGGGCACCGCCGGCCTGGGTCCGGGGATCCTGCGCGCCGAGCCGACCCGACCGCGCACGATTCCCGAGTACCGGGCCGAGGGGCTGCCGACCCCGAGCCTGACCGGCCCCGCACCGTGGGTCCGCAGCGAGCACGGCAAGCCGCTGACGTTCCGGACGACCGGGCCCGGCGAGCACCGCGAGCTCGTGCCGCTCTACCAGATCTTCGACGAACGATACGGCGTGTACTTCAAGACACCGACCTGAGCCGGCGAGTCTTCGAGCCGATCGACAGAGAGTGGGAAGCGAAAGATTCCCACTCTCCGAGTGCGCGAGATCCGGGTCAATGCGCCGCGGGCACGGGCGCAGCATCCACGAACCCGGCCACCGCCTGGAGCTTGCCGTCGGCGGCCACGGTCGCGAAGTCGGTCCCTCCGAGATAGAGCGGCGCCTCGGGGGTGCCGCCGGCCGCCCAGCTGAACCGCAGGTAACCATTGTGCGCCTCGATCCCGCTGACGAGGCGAAGCTGATAGCCGGGGAACCGGTCCTGGGCAGTCTTGATCATCGCATCGATGCCGTCGTGGCCTTCTCCATGGCGATGCGCATCGGTGTATTCACCGCGATCGGTCCAGGTCTTGGCGACCAGCGCCCGGCGCCGCCCGGCGTCGCGCTCGTTCCACGCGGCGAGGTAGCTCACCACCAGCTCGTTCGCGTTGCTCGCGGGGCTGCGGGCCGCGGGCGCCACGTTGCGCGCGGCCGGAGCCTTGCCGGGCGGCTGGGCTGGCTGCGCCTGCAGCGGCGAGCTCGCGATCGCCGCGAAGATCGCGCTGAACGCGGCGAGCGCCACGATGACGCGCCGCCGCCGAGCTCGCGGTTCGCGCGCGCCGGCTTCGCCGCGGCCGATCTGGTTCTGTGCCGTACGATCATTGACGTGGATGATGGGCATGCGCCAGAGGTAGCCGCGGCGCTGCGGGGCCGCCATGACCTCGCAGGTAAGGCTCCGTGCGGCCGCGACACGGTCGCTGCGGGAGCGCGGGAGTGCGGCCCGCTTGACCCGGCGCGGGACCGGAGCGAGCATCGTGCTGGTTCGCCGGGGAAGGAGTGGATCGAGACATGCCGCCGATCGAGACTCGAGACGACCTGATCGCCGCGCTGCACGAGGCGTCGGAGATCGAGCATGGCCTGCTGCTGCAGTACCTGTTCGCCGCGCTGAGCCTCAAGCAGCGCCCCGACGAGGAGCTCGCGCCCGAGCAGTTCGTGCTGCTGCGCCAGTGGAAGGGCGTGATCCTGGGGATCGCCGTCGACGAGATGGGCCACCTGGGGACGGTGTGCAACCTGCTGGCGGCGGTGGGCGCCGCGCCTCACTTCGAGCGCCCGGGGTTCCCGCAGCCGACCGGCTACTACCCGTTCCCGTTCGAGCTCGTCCGGTTCTCGGACGAAGCGCTCGAGCGGTTCGTGACCGCCGAGCTGCCGCGCGGAGGCTCCACGGCCGATTGCCTCGGCAATCCGTCGCTGGCCCCGGTGCGGGCGCGAGCGGCGCTCGTGGATCTCGTGCCGGAGGTGCCGGTCTACAAGTACGTCGGCGAGCTGTACGAGCAGATCAAGGCGGGGATCAAGGCGATCCCCGAACCTCAGCTGTTCATCGGCAGTCCGACCCGGCAGGTCGACAACAACTGGTCGATCAACGTCGACATGCGCGTCATCACGGACCGCGCGAGCGCGCTGGAGGCGATCGACGACATCGTGCGCGACGGCGAGGGCACCCCGTCGCGGCGCGCCGACAGCCACTTCGGCCGGTTCTGCCAGGTCTGGCGGGCCTACCGCGCGGCCCCGTTCGACGCCGCGCGCCCGGTGGTCCGCAACCCGAGGACGCGGCCACCCCGCGCCGCCGCCGCGGGCGCCGCCGCCGCGGGCGCCTCGATCACCATGATCACGGACCCGACCGCGCTCGCCGTGGCCGAGCTGTTCAACGCCGCCTACGCGGTCATGCTCCGGCTGCTCGCCCAGTTCTTCGCGAACGCCGGCGAGTCCGACGCGCAGCGCGACGCGATCCGGAGCGCGTCGGCCAGGCTGATGAGCACGGCGATCCGGCCGATCGCCGAGGTCCTGACGTCGTTGCCGGCGACGCCGGGCGGGAAGGAGACCGCCGGTCCCAGCTTCGAGCTCTACCTGCCGGTGATGGTGCCTCCGGAGCTCGGCAACCGCTGGCTGATGCTGTTCGAGGAGCTCGATCAGGTGATCGCCGCGGCCGGGCAACTGGGGCGCGCCGGCGCGCTCGGACGCCTCGCGCACATCGCGGACACCCTCGGGATCATGAAGCAGTCGCTGCAGGTCGCCGCGCGGAGCGACGCATGATGCGCGCCGAGTTCAGCGGCTGGTTCCAGTGCCGGCTGGCGACCGACCCCGATCCGCACGACGAGCCTCGCGGCGTGAGCGGCTACGTCAACGCGTACGCCGACGAGCCCGATCTCGATCGCATCCTCCACTGGCAGGCGCCGTCGTTCACGCGCGTCGAGGGCCCCGCGGTCGGGGTCTCGGTCCATCGCGTGACGTTCGACGGGACCGAACCTCACGCGCATCCGCTCGTCGGCGCCCGGGTCTCGTTGCTCGACGGCGCGCGGTTCGAGGGCCGCAACGGCGTCATCGCCGACGATGGCCAGGAGCCGATCTATCCGTTTCACCTGGGGATCGAGGCGCCCGGCGGCACGGTCCTGCAGCGCCATACCGTGCCGTCCGATCCCGACTCTCCCTATCGCGAGTTCTACGCGTCCGGGGTGCAAGGCGGACCCGACGTCGCCGCCGAGATCGCGGCCGCGACGGGCATCAAGAGCCTCGCCAGCGTCTGGCAGCAGCGACTGGCGGCGCTCCAGGCCCGTGCCGCCGCCGCCACGGGCGTTGCCAAGGTCGGGCTCCAGGAGCGCATCGACACGCTGTCGCGATGGCTCGATTCGCCGGGCAGCCCGATCGGCTTCTTCGGGGTCAGGATGGTCTACGACTACGCCTTGCGCTCCGCTCCCGTGGTGACGGGCTGGTCAAAGCCGCTGGGCGTTGCTCCGAGCCCCGACGTCGAGTGGACGGCGAAGTTCTGGCTCGGCGGCTGGGACGCCGATGCGCTGTGCGGGTTCTGCAGCGGCGCCCTCGAGATCCCGGCCGCCGACCCCGCAGGGCACCACGTCATCGGGGCACGCGGCGACGATCGCGACGCGCTGATGCGGCGAGGCCGCCGCTGACAGGGCATCGCCGCGCGCTGCAGCAGAGTCGGCCGCAGGTCCCCCAGAGCTCGAACTGCGGGCGGCTGACTCGTACGACCATCGCAGAGAATTCAGAGGTGACCGGAACCGCAGGTGATCGAACTCGCGATCCGCGCGCTCGAGTTCACGGCCGAGCACCGGGCGACGCTCGTGCTCTGCGGCGCGGGTGCCATGGTGTCGATCGCCCATGCGCTGCATCGGCGCACACTCGGTGCGGAACGGCCGTTCGTGGTGTGCGATCGGAGGCGTCACCAGACGTCGCAACGCGTTTCGGGGTTGAGCGTCTTGCCCACGGGACATGAGAAGACGCTGGCGAATTCGGGCATGTTGCTGACTGACCCGTTCACCCGAAACCGGTGCGGGGAATGGGTATCGGTCTGCAACAGCGTGCGCATCCGCTCTTCACGCCATTTCGTGCATTGCGACTGACCGAACGACAGAAAGAACTGCTGATCCTCGTCGAATCCATCTGCCACGACGCGCTGTCCTGCGCCGTTCCGGAGAGCGCGGTATGCGCGAAAGGCAAGCTTGAGGCCGCCGATGTCGGCGATGTTCTCGCCGAGCGTCAGCTTGCCGTTGACCTTGGCGCCCGGCAGCGCTTCGTAGGCCGAGTACTGGTCGACGACGCATTGATTCTTGGCCTCGAAGCGCTTGCGGGTCTCGGGCTCCCACCACGACGCGAGGTTGCCATCGGCGTCGAACTGCGAGCCCTCGTCGTCGAAACCGTGCGTCAGCTCGTGACCGATGGTCATGCCGGTCGCACCCATGTTGACGGCGAGGCTGAAGCGGGACGAGTACAGCGGCGGCTGCAAGATGCCCGCCGGGAACACCATGTGGTTGAGCTGCGAGTCGTAGTAGGCGTTCACCGTGGGTGGGCTCATTTGCCAGCTCTCGCGGTCGACGGGCTTGCCCACCCTGGTGAGCTGGCGCTTCACCTCGAAGGCTCGTGCGCCGAGCACGTTCGCCGCATGCACCTTCCTGTCGACAGCGAAGTCATAGGCACGCCACGTGCTCGGGTAACCGATCAGGTAGGCGATCTGCTCGCGCTTCTTGCGGGCGCGCGCCTTGGTCATCTCGTCCATCCAGTCGAGCTCGCCGAGGCGCTTGCCGAAGGCATCGCTGACGGCAGCGACCATCTGCCGGACGACGTCGCGGTTCGCTTCGGCGAAGTGGCGAGCGACGAAGATCTGACCGAGCGCCTCACCGAGCGCCTGATCGGTCGCCAGGACACAGCGTCTCCAGCGGTCGGGGAGCCGCTGTTGACCGGACAGGAACGTCCACAGCGCGAACGATTCGTCCTCGAACCTCGACGGCAGGGCGTCAGCGGTGGCGTTCAGCACCTGCCACTCGAGGTACGCTCGCCACTGCGCTGGCCTGGTCGACGCGAGCAGTGTCTCGAGGCCCCGCACAAAGGCCGGCGCGGTGACGTTGATGTCGTGCAGACTCTCGAAGCCCAGGCCCTTGAAGTAGGCGTCCCAGTTCAGGGCGGGCGCGAGGCGCACGAGCCCGGCGCGGTCGACCTTGTTGTACATGCTCGACGGGTCGCGCCGCTCGAGGCGCGTCTTCGAGACCTTGGCCAGCTCGGTCTCGAGCGCCATCACGTCGTCGGCGGCCTGCTTCGCGTCCGCGTGGCTCTTGCCGGTCAGCTGCACCATGCGGCCGACGTGGTCGAGGTAGTGCGCTCGAATCGCTTTCGACCGTGGGTCGCTGTCGAGGTAGTCGTCGCGGTTGGGTAGCCCGAGGCCGCCCTGGTCGAGCAGGGCGATGACGCGCGTCGCCTCGTTCGAGTCTTGTTCGCTCCCGATGACGAAGAACGGAAAGATGCCGTGGCGGTGCAGCTCGGCAACGGCAGCGACGAGCGAAGGCAGGTCGCGGACCGAACGCACCTTGTTCAGAAGCGGGTCGATGCCCGTGGTGCCTGCAGTCTCACGCGCCGCTTCGTCGATGCAAGCGCCGTAGAAGGTGCCGACGGCCTGAACCACCGGATCGGAGCTCGGCTGCGACGAAGCACTCTCGAGAATGCTTCGCAGCGCGCGCTGGTTTCGCTCGCCGAGCTCGACACTGCGACTCCAGCGAGTGCGGTCGGCGGGTATCTCGTTCCGGGAAAGCCAGCCGCCGCAGGCGTATTGATAGAAATCCTGGCAGGGGTCGGCTGTGCGATCGAGCGCCGTCGGGTCGAGGCCGACGTCCCCGAGCGTGACGCGTTGTTCACGCGGGGCTGGCGGTGACGCGGCAGGGGCCAGGGGAGGACGAGGGGCGTCACACGCGATTGCGCCGGCCGCAACAACGGCCAGCACGACCATTCGAAGCTCCGGTACGATCTGCGACCGTAGAATGTTCGTTGAATGGTTGATTGTACCGAACCATACTCTGTATGCCATGGATTGATCAGAGATTGCTGCAGCCCTACGGGACATGCCATCGAATAGTATTCGCCAAGGACATCCGGATGACCCACCTCGACCGAATCGATCGCAGCGTTCTGGCCGCGCTGCAGAACAACGCGCGGATCTCCAACAAGGAGCTCGCCGCGCGCGTCGGCCTGGCGCCGTCGTCGTGCCTGGCCCGCGTGAAGCGGCTCGAGGCCGAGGGCGTGATCGTCCGTTACCGCGCCGAGCTCGAGCCTCACGCGCTCGGCCTCGGGCTGCAGGCGATGATCTCGGTGCAGCTGCGGATCCATGTCGATGAGGCGTTCGGCGGTCTCGGATGCCACCTGCGATCGCTGCCCGAGACCGTGGCGGTGTACTGCCTGGGCGGTGCGATCGACTTCCTCGTTCACGTCGCGTGTCGCGATACCGAGCACCTGCGCATTCTGACCGTCCGGTCGTTCCTCAACCGTCCGGAGGTCGCCAAGATCGAGACCTCGCTCATCTTCGCGTTCTCGCGGATCGAGCTCGACACCTCCGCTCCCGATCCACCCGCGGCAGACCCCCGCGGCGCGCGAGGCATCCAGCAGGCTGCTGGGTCGAGGGCACGCGTGCGCGCGGCCAGGTCGGCGCCCCGCCGCGCGCGCTGAACGAGCGGGGGACGTCGGCGAGACCAAGCAGGTCGGCTGCAGCACAAGGCTGCACGCGCTGTCTGCCATCTTGCGAGAGCATCGCGCCGATGGCCTGGGAGCAATTTCCTGGATTCGCGCTCGTGGGCGCCCTGTTGGTTTCTGCGTGCTTTCACCCGAGCTATGAGCGGCCCTTGTGTGGGCCCAATGGTGCGTGTCCGGCCGGACTGACCTGCAGCACCATGCAGATTTGCGAGACCAGCCCGTCAATCGCGGTCGACGCGAACGTCCAGGATAGCGGCGTCGAGATCGACACGCCGGGTGCAGTCATAGACGCGCAGCAGATATGCTTCGGCACCGGGATCGTCGAGGTGTGCCTGGCTGCCCTTCCCACCACACAGCTGACGGTATCCGCGAACCAGACGATCTCGACCGACGTGGGCGGCGCGTCGTGCGTCGCGACGACCAACGCCGCGGCGGCCGGGTATTGCGTCGTCGCGGCGACCGCGATCCAGATCAACAACGGGCAGACGTTGCGTGGCATGGGCACGCGGCCGCTCGTGCTGGTCTCGACCTCGACGCTGGCGGTCGACGGCACGATTGACGTTGCGAGCCGCAGCACCTCGCTCGGCGCGGGAGCCAACTCGGCCGCCTGCGTGGCGGGCACCGCCGCGGACACCGGCAACAGCGGCGGCGGTGGCTACGGTGGGAGCTTCGGCGCCAAGGGCGCCAACGGCGAGACCAGCGACGGCGGCAACGGCGGCGCTGCGCCGGCCGCCATCGTGCCCACGGTCCTGCGCGGCGGCTGCCCCGGCGTCAAGGGCGGCGGCCAGGGCGCGATGGGCAGCGCCGGTGCCGGCGGTGGCTCCGTCGCGCTGATCGCGGTGACCTCGATCTCGATCGGCGGGACGATCAACGCCTCGGGCTCGGGCGGTCGCACGGGAAACATCCAGCGGGCCGGCGGGCCGGGCGGCGGCTCCGGCGGCATGATCGTGCTCGACAGCGCGCTGATCAGTGTGGCGGGAAGCGGCAAGATCTTCGCCAACGGCGGGGGCGGCGGCGGAGGCAACAGTACTGCGACCCAGGGGAGCGATGGCTCCGAACCGACGTCGCCGGCCGCGGCGGCAACGGCGGGCGGCGGCGGTGGCGCCGGCGGCGACGGCGGCCCCGGCTCGCTCGGCAGCGCCGGCGGGGCTCCTCCGGGCAACGCGACCGCGAATGGCGGCGGCGGCGGTGGCGGTGGCGGCGCCGGCGTGATCAAGTCGAACAAGCCGCTCAGCGGCGCGGTATCACCTGCACCGAGCTGATCATCGATCGCGTCGGCTGGCTGCTACGGGGTGTCGCGCCAGTCGGTCTCGTCACCCTCGCCGACGAAGCAGCCGCCCGGCGACGACACGCCGTAGGTGTGGCAGCGAAACTCCGCGACGAGGTAGCCCTCGGTGGTCATCCCCTTGACGGTCTTGTCGTCGAACGCGTTGCGCAGGCTCTGACCGTCCCTGGCCATGAGCACATAGCGCAGCACGGACGAATCATCCCGGGCGTCACGACCGTCGCACGAGGTGCCGTCCTTGTGCTTCACGTGCAGCGTCTGGTGGCGCTTCGACGTGAACTTCTCGGAGGTGATCGGAACCGCGGTGATCATGTCGTCGCCGTCGTCGCTGCTGGTGCTGTAGCCGTATTCCGGCATGATCTTCACCGGCGCCTCGTGGACACCTGCGTGGCGAGCCTTGTCGACATACTTGATCCGGACGCGATTGCCGCCGGTCCCGGCGCTCATCACGATGCTCCTGTCGCTGGTCTCGCAGTCGCGCGTGTCCGTGCCGGCGAGCGCGGGGCTGGAACAGACGACGAGGGCGAGCAAGGTCAGGCGCATGGCATCTCCTCGGCGGCTCCGCGAGTCCTCGAGACAACGGTCGACGCCAACGCTTTGTTCCAGGACGGCCACGCGCGTGCGGTGTGGATCAGATCACGGCACCACGATCGCGAAGAACAGGCCGACTCACAGCTTGGGACAAGTACAGGCCAGTTCGCCGCGCCGACCTCAGCGAGCGAACTGGAACCAGTTGAGGTTGACGAACTCGCCGCCCGGGCCGGTGAAGGTGATGAACACCGTGTGCACGCCGGTCACGGTGGACGTCAGGTTGGTCGTGACGCTGCCCCAGGTTTGCCAGCCGCCGGTGTTGCTCACCGCGACGCTGGCGATGATCGGGCCGGTCGTGCTGTCGAGCCGATACTGGACGGTGCCGGTGGAGGTCGAGCCGGAGGCGCGGCGCGTGATCACGCGCAGGGCCGTGGACGAGCCGAAGTCCATGCCGGCGTAGGCGATCGAGTCACCGGGGGCGATGAAGCCGACGTTCTGCCCGCCGCCGGTGTCGGTCGTGGCCTCGACCTGGACGCCGGTCTGCGAGCTGAAGCTCTCGGCCTGGGTCATCGCGTAGGCGTCGCGGTTGGTGGACGCCCCGTAGCCGAGGCCGAAGCCGAACGCGAACAGCGGCACCTTGCCATCGCCGTCGTTGATCGGTTGCTGGCCGACGCTGCTCATCCAGGTCATCGGCAGCTTGCCGGTGGGTTGCGCCACGCCGAACAGGATATCGGCCACGCCCTGCCCCTCGGTGCCGGGCAGCCACGCGGCGACGAGCGCGTTCCAGTTCGGCAGCTGGGCGGCGATGTCCAGCGGCCGGCCGGAGACCAGCACGACCACGACCGGGACGCCGGCGTTGCGCAGCGTGTTGATCGTGGCGAGGTCGGTGCTGTCGAGGCTCATCGAGCCGGGCCGGTCGCCCGCTCCCTCCGCGTACGGCGTCTCGCCGACCACGGCGATCGCGACCCGGTACGAGCTGTCGATGCCGGCGCCGGTCTGGTTGAAGGTGACGGTCGTCGACGCCGGGACGGTGTTGCGGATGCCCTGCAGGATCGAGGTGCCGGGCGTGGTCGATCCGCTCGCGCCCTGCCACGAGATGGTCCAGCCGCCGGTCTGCAGGCCGATGTTGTCGGCGGACTTGCCGGCGACGAAGATCTTGCTGTTCGCCGCGGCCAGCGGGAGGACGTTGCCGGCGTTCTTGAGCACGACCATCGACTCGCGCACGGCCTGGCGGGCCAGCGTGCGGTGCGCGGCGTTCCCCACGGTGGACGTGAAGCTGCGGTCGGTGCGCGGCCGCTCGAACAGCCCGAGCTCGAACTTCTTGGTCAGGATCCGGCGGTTGGCGTCGTCGATCCGCGACATCGAGACCCGGCCGGCCTGGACCTCCGAGCGCAGCGTCGAGATGAAGCTCTGCCAGGCGTCGGGCACCATGACCATGTCGATCCCGGCGTTGACCGCGCTGCGAACCTCCGCCGCGGTGAACCCGGGCTGGCCGTCGATCTGATCGATCCCGTTCCAGTCCGAGATCACGAACCCGGAGAACCCGAGCTCGCCCTTGAGGACGCTGGTGATCAGGAACTGGTTGCCGTGCATCTTCACGCCGTTCCACGAGCTGAACGAGATCATCACGGCGCCGACGCCCTTCTGGACCGCCGCCTGGAACGGCGGCAGGTGGATGGTGCGCAGCTCGGCCTCGGTGATCTGGGTGTTGCCCTGATCGACGCCGCCGGTCGTGCCGCCGTCGCCGACGAAGTGCTTGGCGGTGGCCAGCACCGAGCCCGGCGCGGCGAGCGAAGCGCCCTGCAGCCCGGTGATGATGGTCGCCATCGACGACACCAGGTCCGGCCGCTCTCCGAACGACTCGTAGGTCCGGCCCCAGCGGTCGTTGCGCGCCACGCACAGGCACGGTGCGAAGTCCCAGTCGATGCCGGTGCCCGAGACCTCCTCGGCGACGGCGCGCCCGATGTTCTGGACCAGCGCGGGGTCGCGGGTCGCACCCAGACCGATGTTGTGCGGGAAGATCGTCGCACCGACGACATTGTTGTGGCCGTGGACCGCGTCGACGCCGTAGATCATCGGGATCGCGAGCGGCGTGGCCAGGGCCGCGTTCTGGAAGCTGTCGTACATGTTGGCCCAGCCCGTGGCGGTGTTGGGCGACGGCGCCGAGCCGCCGCCGGACAGCAGCGAGCCGAGCCGGAACTGGGTGATCTGGGCGTTGCTGACCGAGAGCCGCTCGGCCTGCGTCATCTGGCCGATCTTCTCGTCCAGCGACATCCGGCCCAGCAGGTCGTTGACCCGGGTCGCGACCGGCAGGCTCGGATCCTTGTACGGCTGGGCGATCGCAGCGGCGGGTGCGAGTAACCCGACTCCCATCGTCGCACTGAGGACGATCATCGTGATGACAAGATTGTGGCGAATACGGGGTCGCGCGCAGGTCGAGCTGGTGCCTTGCATGAAGATGCTCCTTGCGTCGAGAGAACTGGCGCGACTATGAGACGCGACCAGTCTTGGGTAAATGAAGATTGGCCAGTGAATTGGTATTACGCGCCTGGATCTGCGAGTCGGATACAGAGTCCATGCGGCATACACGTGCGCCGGGCTCGCGCTCCAGCGGGAGTGGGGCACGCACCGACGCGGGGTGCAGCACAACGCTGCCGGTCGGATGCGTGAGCGGATCCACGGTGGAGGCTCGTTGGAGACCAGCCGGGCCCGCAGTGGTATGCACCGCGCCGGTGAGCGTCGCCGGCGGTGGCCCGGCGAGCTGGGCGTCCGCGGTGCGCGACGGCCGGGCTGCGCTCGGAGCAGCGCCGCCGCTCCGCGAGCTCCACGATGGCGCGTCGAACCGCCGCGCCACCGAGCCCACGGAGCCGATCGCGGCAAGCCAGCCGTGGGTCGCCCTGCGCGATCGGAATCTGGCGAACTGTGCCGGGCTCGCGCCCTACCATTCACGGAACGGCGTGCTCCACCGTGAGCAGGATGCGGTCGAGTGAGCTCGGGGCGGTGACGGCGACGAGCGACGAGCGATCGCATGACTCGGCCTGCCAGGTGTGGCTCATGGCGGTCGGTGCCGGTCAGTTCGCGACGCACCCGCTGGCGCAAGGCAAGCAGGCCACCGTGGGTCGAGACCCCGCGTGCGAGGTCCAGCTCGTCCACCGCAGGATCTCGCGCCGGCACGCCGTCATCCGCGCCGGGTCGGTGTCGACCGGCGGCGTGGTCGTCGAGGACCTGGGGAGCACCAACGGGGTCTTCGTGGCCGGGCAGCGGCTCGCGTCGGGTGCGACCGCGGTACTGCAGATCGGCGACAGCTTCCGGATCGGGCCGTTCACCGTCCTGGTCGCGGCGACCTCGCCGCACGAGGCCGGCTCGACAAACGCCAGGATCACGGTGCTCGATCCGACGCCCGATGGTGTGCCGCCGGCCGTGGTGCGGTTCGCCGAGAGTCCCGTCAGCGTGGTCATCCAGGGCGAGACCGGCAGCGGCAAGGAGGTCCTGGCGCGCACGATCCACGCCCTGTCCGGGCGGACCGGGCCGTTCCTGGGCATCAATGCGGCGGCCCTCAGCCCCACGTTGCTCGAGAGCGAGCTGTTCGGTCACGAGCGCGGCGCGTTCACCGGCGCGTCGCGGTCCAAGCCGGGTCTGCTCGAGGCCGCAAGGCACGGCACGGTGTTCCTCGACGAGATCGGCGAGATGCCGCCCGCGCTCCAGGCAGCGCTACTGCGCGCCCTCGAGACCCGCGAGATCTACCGGGTCGGCGGCCTGAAGCCGATCGCCCTCGACGTGCGGTTCCTCGCGGCGACCCACCGCGATCTCGAGGGCGAGGTGGCGGCGGGACGATTTCGCCGCGACCTCATGTACCGGCTTGACGGCGTGACCCTGCAGATCGCGCCGCTGCGCGACCGCCGCGGTGCGATCGCCGAGCTGGCGTGCAGGTTCCTCGACGAGGTTGCGGGGGTCGCCGGGCGGCGAGCGCCAGCCCTGGGCCTGGACGCGATCGCCAAGCTCATCCGCTACGACTGGCCCGGCAACGTTCGCGAGCTGCGCGCCGTGATCGAGCGAGCGTTCCTGCTGTGCGAGGGCGACGAGCTGCGCGCCTCGGCGATCCTCGTGGATGCGGAGGTACCGCCGGACTCGCCCGGGAGCTTCGAGGATCTCGCTCGCCGACACCGAGGCAACGTGACCGAGATCGCCCGCACGCTCGCCACGTCGCGCTCGCAGGTGCACCGCCTCGCCCAGCGATTCGGCGTGGTGCTCGATCGGCTGCGCGCGAGCTGACCCGGCGCACCGCGCGGGACAGCGAGCGCGGTACGAGGGTGTACCTGGTACGCGGCGCGACCAGCCGCGGCGCGGGTTTGGCGACACGCGCGCGCGGCACCTCCGGTGCATCACGGCGCCGACATGGTCGCAAGGTTCGAACACGCAGGCCCCGGGCACGCTTGCCAGACGTTGCCGATCTGCTTGCCGCGCGGTCCTGCGCCGCGTGCCGGGGACGGCTGCACCCGGCAGCGGTTCGTCGCTGCGCGGCACGGCGTTCGTGCGCGGCTTCACCCAGAAATCTCATGTAGCAAGGGAGTATCGTCATGTCACCGACACACACAATCACACGAATTCACAGATCGCGACGGTTCCACCAGGGCGTCGGTTCGAGCCTCGTGCTCACTGGCATCCTGATCGCGGGATGCGGTGATCCGGATACCGCGATGACCAGCGTGGACGAAGCGCCGATCCAGGCCGGGCGAGCGGAGACCGGGTTCTTTGCGGTGGGCGAGGTCGCCTCGGCCGCTGGCACCTGTTCGGGTACGCTGATCTCTCCGAGCTACGTGCTGACCGCGGCCCACTGCGCCGGGACCTCGATGAGCTTCAAGACCGGAACGTCGCCGAGCAACTTCGTGTCGCACACCGTCGACCAGCAGACCTCGCATTCGAGCAAGGATCTCCTCCTCGCACACCTGGCGACTCCGATCTACGACGTCGCTCCCATGGTGCTCAGGAGTTCGCGTCCGGGGGTCGGCGAGACCTGCACCGGCGTCGGGTTCGGCGCCCACAACGAGACCAATGGAACGGTCACGTTCGATCGCAAGCGATCGGCCAGCGAGAAGATCGAATCGTCCGACGCCACGACGATCGTCGTGAAGATGGTCGACGGCATCGCCGACCATGGCGACTCCGGTGGGCCCCTGTTCTGCAACGGCTCCATCGCGGCGGTGGTCCACAATCACACGGATGGCGACTGGCCGGCGCACGTGCGCGAGAACTACGCGACGATCGACCGGCAGTGGATCATCGATCACACCGACGTGGTGCCATCGGTGGTCGGAGCCTCCGGCATCCTGTGGCGCTGCGCCCCGCCGGCCCCCCGGACCGCCTGTGGCGCTGCGCCCGCCGGATCCACGGCGATCTGGCACGACGCCAACTCGGGCTGGACGACGTTCTCGGGTGCGGTCGACTTCGGCTGGCAGATCCAGGGCGTCGCCGACTTCGGCGGCAATGGCAAGGCCGACATCCTGTGGCGCAGCGTCAACGGCGACAACGTGATCTGGGACGATGGCATCGCCGCGGCGCGCGTGATCGCCGCGGTGGACAACAACTGGCGGGTCGCCGGGCTGGGCGACTTCGATGGCAATGGCAAGAGCGACATCCTGTGGCGTAGCGTCAACGGCGACAACGTGATCTGGACCGACGGCAACGCCCCGGGGTTCTGGCTCAGCGCCGTGGACAACAACTGGCAGGTCGCCGGGATCGGCGACTTCGACGGCGACCGCAGGGCCGACATCCTGTGGCGCAGCGTCAACGGCGACAACGTGATCTGGCCCGGCGGCAATGCCCCGGGGTTCTGGCTCAGCGCCGTGGACAACAACTGGCGGATCGCCGGGATCGGCTACTTCGACGGCTAGCGCATGAGCGACATCCTGTGGCGCAGCGTCAACGGCGACAACGTGATCTGGCCCGGCGGTAACGCCCCGGGGTTCTGGATCACGGCGCTGGACACCGGGTGGCAGGTCGCCGGGATCGGCGACTTCGATCTCGACGGCCGGAGCGACATCCTGTGGCGCCGCGCCGACGGGACCACGGCGATCTGGCTCGACGGCGACGCCGGCGGGACGGTGTGGCCGGGTCCGCTGGAGACCGGCTGGCAGATCCAGGGCGTCGGGAAGTTCGACTGACGGGAGCCCGGCGGCAGATCACGGCATCGCGTAGACCTGGATCCACGGCATGAAGTCGTTGTAGACGCCGCCGACCACGACGTGGTGATCGCCGTCGGCGGCGATCGCCGAGGGCGTCACGCCATCGTCGAGGATGATCATCTGTGGGGTCGACGGCTTGTTGTGGGTCCACAACAGCTCGCCGGTCACCGACCACACCTTGATGAGCATTCCCGTCGCGATCCCGACCCCCGAGTCATCACTGTTGCGAACCGTGACGACCTCACCGCGGGAATCGACCACGATGCCGGCCGGCGGATCGATGCTGAAGTCATGTCCGCAGGCTTGCAGGATTCGCATTTGTCGTCACGACCGAAGCGACGCGCCGAGCACGAGGCCAACCTTGCCGCCGGGTGTTCCGGTGTTCTGGTGTGCGGTGCCGCTCAGCGATGCAGATCTGCACATCCGACGGAGCGCGAACCATCGATCACCGCGGGCTGGCCCACGCGCCACCGGATCGCCTTGCCGACTTCCGGGTGCGCTTGACCACGCGCCGGCTCGGCTTGCTGGCGCGCGCGTTGCGCTTGACCACCGGCGGGTTCGCCGCGGTCATCCGCTGGTCGCGGCCGTGGACGAACCAGATCCCCTCGAACTCGCCGTCGCCGACGTTGCGCAGCCGGTGCGGGATCATCGAGTCAAAGCCGATCGACTCGCCCTCGTGGAGAGTGAACATCTCGGTCCCCACCACGATCTCGAGCGTGCCCTTGACCACGTAGCCGTACTCGTAGCCCTCGTGGCTGACCAGGTCACCGCCGCCGGTCGACGTCGCGCCGGCGGCGTAGGTGATCTTCATGAAGTTCACCGCGTGCTCGGGAGTCGCGGCCAGGCGCTCCCAGACCACGCCCTCGGCCATCGTCAGGCTCGAGCGATGGGACGGATGCACGACCGACACGCGGTTGGCGTACTCGGACGGGTGCCAGGCGTTGCTCGGGTTCTTGTTGCCATTCGGCCCCCAGCCCTCGACGAGCGCCGGCCCCTCGGCCTCGCTGGCGCGCGGCCCGAACAGCTCGTCGATCGACACATCGAGCAGCTGGGCGAATGCGTAGAGGGTGGCCACGGACGGCTGCGACTTGCCGTTCTCGATCTGCGAGACGAACGAGGGCGAGACCTCGGCCTTGCGCGCCAGCGCGCGCAGCGTCAGGCCGGCCTTGAGCCTCAGATCCTTCAGCCGCGATCCCAGGTTGTCCATGACCACCGTTCCAGTGTAGCGCTGCTGTACAACGAGCCTCCGAGATCCGGACGACAGAATATACCGCCGAGCGGCGACCGCGCGCCGCGGCCGATGGGTTTCTCGCCGGCCCGGGTGTTCATCATCAGCGAACACGCTACACTGCTCGCCGGTCGGTGTGACCGAAGGAGCCGCCCATGTCATCGTCCTCGAAGCGCGCCCTCGTCGTCGGATCTACCGGGATCGTCGGCCGGTCGCTCGCCGCCATGCTGAGCCGCGACGGTTGGACCACGTTCGGCCTGTCGCGCAGCGGCTCGGTCGAGCTCCCCGGGGTCACCAGCGTCCGCGCGGACCTGCTCGAACCCGCCGCGCTGACCCGCGCGCTCGCCGATGTGCGCCCGAGCCTGGTCGCGATCACCGCGTGGATGCGGCAGGACAGCGAGGCCGAGAACATCCGGGTCAACGGCGCGGTGGTGCGCAACGTGCTCGCTGCGCTGGAGCCGGCGAAGTCGGTGGCGCACGTCGCGCTGATGACCGGCCTCAAGCACTACCTCGGCCCGTTCGAGGCCTACGGCAAGGCGGTGATGGCCGAGACCCCGTTCCGCGAGTCCGAGCCGCGGCTCGACTACCCGAACTTCTACTACGCCCAGGAGGACGAGCTGTTCGCGTCCGCGGCCCGCAACCGGTTCACGTGGAGCGTGCACCGCTCGCACACCGTGATCGGGTTCGCCGTCGCCAACGCGATGAACATGGCGCTGACGCTGTCGGTCTACGCGGCGATCTGCAAGCAGCTCGGCCGGCCGTTCGTGTTCCCCGGCTCCGAGCTGCAGTGGAACTGCCTCACCGACGTCAGCGACGCCGACCTGGTGTCCGAGCAGATGATCTGGGCGGCGACGCACCCGGCCGGCCACGACCAGGCGTTCAACATCGCGAACGGCGACGTGTTCCGCTGGCGCTGGCTGTGGCCGCAGCTCGCCCGCTGCTTCGAGCTGCCGTGGGAGGGCTTCGCCGGCGCGCCGCGCACGCTCGAGTCGCAGATGGTCGGCATGGAGAGCACCTGGCGCGCGATCGCCGCCCGGCACGCGCTCGTCGAACCCGACGTCGGCCGGCTGGCGTCGTGGTGGCACAGCGACGCCGACCTCGGCCGCACGATCGAGGTGATCACCGACATGACGAAGAGCCGCGAGGCCGGCTTCCTCGGGTTTCGCTCGACGCCGGCGAGCTTCCTCGCCAGGATCGCGCAGTACCGCGCGGCGCGCCTCGTGCCGTGACCGCGGTCAGCCAAGCGTCGCGGTGAGCTCGATGTGCGCCTTGACCGTGGCCTCGGGGTGATGCGCCGCGTCCAGCGCGTCGAGCGCGTGCGCGACGTCGAACTGCTGGGTCACCAGCGGCGTCATGTCGATCCGGCTGTTGGCGAGGAACCGCAGCGTGTCGGGCCACACGCCGGGCGAGCCGATCGAGCCGGTGAGCTTGAGCTCCCTGGACTGGATGAGCCCCAGCCTGGCGGGCGCGGCGTCGCCGACGTTGATCCCGATGTACGCGACGCGGCCCTTGAACGCGGCGAGCTCGAGCGCGCGCGCCATGACCGCCGGGCGCCCGGTCACCTCGACGACGACATCGGCGCCGCGCCCCCGCGTGACGTCGGCGAGCAGGTCATCGATGTCGTCGGGGGCCACCGCGTGCCGGGCGCCGAGCCGGAGCGCGATGGCACGGCGGCGCGGGTCGGGCTCGACCGCGATCGTGAGCGCACCCATCGCGGCCGCCGCGGCGGTGACCGCCAGGCCGATCGGCCCCGCGCCGAGCACCACCACGGTGTCGCTCGCGTTGACGTTGCCGGCGCGCACCAGCGCGTAGTACGCGCAGCTGAACGGCTCGACGAGCGCCCCCATCGTGTACGACAGGCCGTCGGGCAGGCGGTGCAGCCACGCCGGCCGGGCGACGAAGAAGTCGGCGGCGGCGCCGCTGATCGAGAACCCGAAATGATCGTCGCCGATGACGCACTCGCCCACCACCCGATCGCCGGGCGCGAACTCGGTGACCCGGGCGCCGACCCGCGCGACCTCGCCGGACCACTCGTGGCCAGGGATGATCGGGTAGCGCACCGGGATGATGTAGCGGCCCTCGAGCAGATCGATGTCGGAGTGACAGACCCCGACCGAGCGCGCCGCGACCAGCACCTCGTCGTCGGAGATCTCCGGGATCGACAGCTCCGCGACCTCGGGCCGGTTGCGCTCGGTGAACTGCAATGCCTTCATCGCGATCTCCTGGGCCTGGGCGCGGATCAGCCGCGCGCGTTGACGAGCACCTTGACCTGGTCGCCGGTCGGCGACAGCAAGGCATCGAAGCCGTTCTCGACGATATCGTCCATCGCGATCTGCGCCGTCACGATGCGCTCGACCGGGAACTTGCCCGAGGCGATCAGCCGCGCGATCCGCGGGAAGTCGGTCACCGGATAGCACCACGTGCCGACCAGCGTGATGTCGCGCTGCGCGAGCAGCATCGCGTCGATCGCCGCGGGCCGGGTGTGCAGCCCGGTCTGGGCCACGCGGCCGGCCGAGCGCACCGAGGCCAGCGCGGTCTGCAGCGCGCGCTCGTTGCCGGAGCACTCGATCGCCGCGTCGACGCCGACGCCGTCGAGCAGGTCCTTGAGGTAGGCCGCCACGTCGGTCGCCCCCGGATCGATCACCTCGGCGATGCCGAGCCGGCGGATCAGCGCCTGGCGGCCGGGGCTGGGCTCGGACACGAACACGCGCGCGCCGAGCGCGGCCGCGTACAGCGCCGCCAGCGCGCCGATCGGCCCGGCGCCGGTGATCAGCACGCGATCGCCGGGACGCACGCCGCCGGCGTCGACGCCGTAGGCCGCGACCGCCGCGGGCTCGACGAGCGCGCCCTGGATCCCGGTGACGCCGTCGGGCAGCACCGCCAGGATGGCCTCGGGCAACACGGCGAGCTCGGCAAGGCCGCCCCAGGCGTAGCTGAGGCCGACGCAGGCCATCCGCCGGCACAGGTGATGGAGCCCGCGGCGGCAGTAGTAGCAGTCGTTGTCGACGAGCAGCGGCATCACGCTGACCCGATCGCCGGGCCGGGCGCGCGTGACCTCCCGACCGACCTCGATCACCTCGGCGGAGAACTCGTGCCCGAGGATCTGCGGGATCACCGAGCCGTTGAGCGGGTGCGGCGCCGACGGCGTGACGATCGGCCCCATCGCGTACTCGTGCAGATCGGTGCCGCAGATCCCGCACCAGATCGGGCGGACCAGGACCTCGTGCGGCGCGACCCCGGTGGGAGCCGGGACGTCCTCGACCCGGATGTCGCGCGCCGCGTGAAACACCGCCGCCTTCATGTCGGGTGCGTCCTGTGATGGGTCATGGCGTCCTCGCGGGGAGCGATGGGTCGAACAGTACCTTGCCGTGGAGCTGACCGCTGGCGAGGCGCTCGAGCTGCTCGGCGATGTCGTCGAGCGGCCGCACCGAGTCGAGCAGCTCGCGCGCGAGCTCGGTGGTCGCGAGCAGGTGGAGCGCCGGCGCGAGGTCCTCGGCGAACACGTGCGCGCAGCTGGTGCGGATCGCGATCTCGCGGAGCACGAGGGCGTGGACGTCGAGCTCGGGCGGGCTGGCCGGCAGGCCGACCTGCAGGATCGTGCCGCCGGCGCGGACCATGCGGATCGCGGTCGCGAGCTGGCCCGGCGCACCGCTGGCCTCGATCACCACGTCGGCGCCGCGCGCGTCGACGAGCGCCAGGACCTCGGCGACGGCGCGCTCGCCCGCCGCGATGCCGCGCGCCGCGCCCAGCCGCAGCGCGCGTTCGAGACGCGGCCCGGGGAAGTCGACCACGGTGACCTCCGCGTCCACCAGCGCGCGGACGCCGGCGAGCACGAACGTGCCGATCGCGCCGGCGCCGATCAGCACGACGCGATCGCCGCGGGTCACGCCGGCGCGCCGCGCCGCGTGCAGGCCGACGGCGAGCGGCTGGGCGAGCCCGGCCGCGTCGAGCGACAGGCCGTCGGGGAGCCGCGCGAGCATCAGCTCGGACGCCGCCACGAACTCGGCCATCCCGCCGTCGGTGCTGAGGCCAAGCGTCAGGTAGCTCCAGCACAGGTTGGTGCGGCCCTCGGCGCACCGCGGGCACGCGCCGCACCACACCCCCGCGCCGGCCGCGACGCGGTCGCCGACGCGGAACGCGCTGGCGGCGCCGATCTCGACGACCTCGCCGATGAACTCGTGCCCGAGGATCAGCGGGCCGGCGTGGTCGGTCACCGGATGTCGGCGGTTGACCGCGTAGAGGTGGGGCCCCGAGCGCCACTCCGTGGCATCGGTCCCGCACATCCCGCTGCGCAGCACGCGGAGCAGGACCTGGCCGTCGCCGCGCTCGGGCCGCGGCCGGTCCTCGATGCGCACGTCGTGCGGGCCGTGGTAGACGGCGGCCTTCATGCGCGCCGGCCCGCCCGGGGGGTTCCGGTCATCGCTCACCGCGGCCCTCCGGCGTGTTCAGGTGAGACTGCGAGTTGCGAAGCTCGGGCAGCGGACCGCGCACCGTGAACAGCCGCGCGCCGGCGACCAGCAGCTCCTCGGCGGGAAACTTCGTGACCACCTCGCAGCCGGTGGCGGTCACGACGACCTCCTCCTCGATGCGCGCCGCGCCGATCCCGTCGGCCGATGGCCAGTAGGTCTCGAGGGCGAAGAACATGCCCTCCTTGAGCTCCTCGGGGTGGTCGAGCGAGACCAGCCGCGAGAAGATCGGCTTCTCCCAGATCGACAGGCCGACGCCGTGGCCGTACTGCAGGGCGAACGCCGCCTCCTCGCTGGGAAACCCGAACTCCTGGGCCTTCGGCCACACCGTCACGATGTCGGCGGTCGTCGCGCCCGGCTTGACCAGCGCGATCGCGCGGTCCATGTACTCGCGGGCGCGCGTGTAGGCATCGTGCTGGGCGGTGCTCGCCGAGCCGACCGCGAACGTGCGGTAGTAGCAGGTGCGGTAGCCGTTCCAGCTGTGCAGGATGTCGAAGAACGCCGGATCGCCCGGGCGGATGATCCGGTCCGAGTAGACGTGCGGGTGCGGCGAGCAGCGCTCTCCGGAGATCGCGTTGACGCCCTCGACGTACTCCGAGCCGAGGTCGTAGAGCGTCTTGGCGACCAGCCCCACCGTCTCGTTCTCGCGCACGCCGGGGCGCAGGAACTCGTAGAGCTTGTGGTACGCGGCGTCGACCATCGCGGCGGCCTGGGTCAGGAGCGCGATCTCGTCGCGGGTCTTGATCGCGCGGGCCTCGAGAAAGATCTGCTGGCCGTCGACGACCCGGATGCCGGCGCTCTGCAGCGCGAACAGGATCGGCAACTCGACGATGTCGACCCCGAGCGGCTCGTCGGCGAGGCGGAACTTCTCGAGCTCGCGCTTGATCTTGCGCGCGACCTCCTCGGCGATCCCGGCGCTCGGGTTGAACGCGCCGCGCAGGGTCGAGATCCCCGCGCGCGACCCGGGCTCGAGCCGCGGCCGGACCGCGCCGTGGTGCGGCGCGTGCGGGTCGGCGTCCATCTCGGCCGTGGTCGTGTTCAGCCACGGGTTGTAGAGCGCGTGGTGCCGGGCCGCCGAGCCGAAGTCCCAGAGGATCGGATCGGAGTTGCGGGTCAGCAGCGCGAACCGGATCAGCTTGTCGATCGCCCACGTGCCGATGTGGGTCGCCGTCATGTAGCGGATGTTCGCGAAGTCGAACGCGAGGAGCGCGCCGCACTCCGAGACCTTCAGCTGCGCCTGCAGCCGGGCGAGCCGCTCGCTGCGCAGCCGGTCCATCGGGATCCGCTGCTCCCAGTCGACGGCGTTGGGCCCCCATGTCGCTGTGGTCATGTGGCGTTGCCTCCGCGCTGCGCAGGTTCACTGCCGGTGTGTTCACTTTTACTTAACATGGGCATTCGGGCCGGTCAAGCCGCCGGTCAAGCCGCCCCTCCGGGGCGCGCCGGCCGCGCGAACGAGTAGGCGACGGCGGCGATCAGGATCAACAGGCCCTGGAACACGTACTGCCACAGCGTCGACAGGCCGAGGAACGCCGTGGCGTTGAACAGCTGCATGATCAGCACCGCACCGAGCAGCGTGCCGACGAAGCTGCCGCGGCCACCCACGAGGCTCGTGCCGCCGAGCACGACCGCGGTGATGCTCGACATCGTGTAGCCGACGCCCTGCGACGGATCGCCGACGCCGATCTGGCCCATCAGCATCGCGGCGCCGAGCGCGGTGAACAGCGCGGTGAGCACGTGGCCGAGGATCACGGTGCGATCGACCCTCACACCGACGCGGCGCGCCGATTCCTCGTCGGAGCCGGCCGCCCGCACCCGCCAGCCCCAGCGCCGGTGTCGCAGCGCCAGCTCGGCCAGCACGGTCGCCGCGACGAGCACGACGAACGCCACCGGGATCGGGCCCACGGTGAACTGGAGGACACCGACCACGTCGCCGCTGATGTAGCCGCCCGGTCCGCTGCGCAGGACGAAGCTCAGGCCCTGCAGCGCGATGTACATCGCCAGGGTCGCCGCGATCGGCGTGAACTTCGCGAACCGGATCAGCGATCCGTTGACCAGGCCGACGGCGGCGGCGACCGCGACCACGAGCGCCAGACCGGACACGATCCGCGCGAGCGACGCGCCCTCGGCGAGGAAGAACGACGCCACCACGACGAGGAAGCCCGACAGCGGGCCGACCGAGAGATCGATGCCGCCGAGCAGCAGGCTGACGGTCTGGCCGAGCGCGATGAACCCGAGCGCGGTGATGGCGAGCAGCACGGTCGCGACGTTGAACGCCGACAGGTAGCGGTGGTTCTGCGCGAAGATGTAGCCGCCGAGCACGACGACGACCGCGCCGAGCAGGACCGCCGGGGCGCGATCGCCCTGGAGGAAGCGGCGGGCCGCGCCGGCCGCCGCGCCGCTCGCGCGGAGCTCGTGGGCCGCCGCGGCCCGGTCGGTCGCGCGCATCGCGGCGGTGATCATGCGCTGCTCGGTCACGTCGCCGCCCGCGAGCACCTCGACGACCTTGCCGCGCGACATCACGACGACCTCGTCGCACAGCCCCTCGAGCTCCTTGGCGTCGGAGCAGCTCACGACCACCGGGATGCCGGACCCGGCGACCTCGCGCAGGATCTTGTAGATCTCGGTGCGCGATCCGACGTCGACGCCCTGGGTCGGCTCGTCGGCGATGACCAGCGCCGGCCGGGCGAGCAGCGCGCGGGCCAGGACGACCTTCTGCTGGTTGCCGCCGGACAGCGACGCGACCTCGGCGTCGAGCGAGGCCGCGCGGACCGCGAGCGACGCGAGCGTGTCGCCGACCCGGCGGCGCTCGGTCTCGCCGCGCAGCAGCCACCGGCCACGGAACGCCGGCAGCGCCGCCACCGCGGCGTTCTCGCGCACCGTGAGCCGCATCATCAGGCCCTCGCGGTGGCGGTCCGCCGGGATGAACGCCGCCTCGTGCAGCAGATCGCGCGACCGCTTGTCGGCGCCGCCCAGCCGCACCCGGCCGGTGAACGACGCGAGCCCGGCGAGCGCGCGCAGCAGCTTGCTCTGGCCGTTGCCGGCGACGCCCGCCACGCCGACGATCTGCCCGGTCCTGGCGGTCAGCGACACGTCGCGGCAGCCGTCACAGAACAGGCCGTCGACCTCGAACACGACGGCGTCGTCGGGGCTTGCGGCGCGCTTGGCCGGGAACGCCGAGTCGAGCGTGCGGCCCACGATCAGCGCGAGCAGCTCGTCGTCGGTGATGTCGCGCACCGCGGCCTGGCCGCGCAGCCGGCCGTCGCGCAGCACCGTGACCTGCTCGGCGAGCTCGCGGACCTCGGCGAGGCGATGCGTGATGTACACGACGGCGACGCCGCTGGCGACCGCGGCGCGGACCCGTGCGAACACGAGGTCGACCGATGCCTGGCCCAGCGCCGCGGTCGGCTCGTCGAGGATCAGGACTCTGGGCTCGATCGCGAACGCCTTGGCGATCTCGAGCAGGTGGTGCTCGGCCACGCTCAGCGCCGCGACCCGATCGCGCAGGTCGACGCGCAGGTCGACGCCGCGCAACAGGCGCGCGGCGATGTCCTCGGGCGGGCCGCCCGCGAACACCGCGTCGGGCAACGCGACCCGGAGGTTCTCGAGCACGGTCAGGTCGGGCAGCAGCGCCGGGTGCTGGTGGACGATCGCGATGCCGAGCCGGGCCGCCGTGGCCGGGGTCAGCGCGACGGGCTCGCGCTCGAACACGATCGATCCGCCGTCGGGCTGCACCGTCCCCGACGCCACGTTCATCAGCGTCGACTTGCCGGCGCCGTTCTCGCCGAGGATCGCGTGGACCTCGCCGGCGCGGATCGCCACGGACACGTCCGACAGCGCGGGCACGCCGGCGTAGCGCTTCGAGATCTGCACCAGGTCGAGCACGATCGGCCGCGCGGTGGACGGATCCGGCATCTGGCTGCCAGGGCCTGGCTACTTGTGGTTGACCGCGGCGACCTGGGCGTCCTTGGCCAGCTGCGCCGACAGGTAGATGTCGCCCGGGAGGTTCGCTTCGCACGCGACGGGATGCGGCGTGCCGGTCACCGAGTCCTCGAAGCTCGGCGCCTGGAACGTCGTGGCGTCGGGCGGCTTGCCCCCGGTCGCCTTGGCCACCGCCCAGTCGACGGCGAGCCGCACGTTGTCGTTGCCGGTCGCGACGGTGAACAGCTTGAACTCCGGGTTCGCCGCCTGGTTGTCCTTCCAGAAGCAGCCGAGCGCGTTGCCGTCGGAGGTCGCGAGCGCCGGGATCGACCGTCCGCTCCGGGTGAA
>Ga0307515_10002933_pt1 | contig 36179 bp, 26 predicted proteins | sample 17_EM_MG_FD_194513 | JGI IMG/M metagenome (GOLD analysis project Ga0307515, IMG submission 194513) | Populus trichocarpa ectomycorrhiza microbial communities from riparian zone in the Pacific Northwest, United States - 17_EM | ecosystem: Host-associated > Plants > Roots > Unclassified | place... | reverse complement strand
CTTGCTGTCTGTGCCGGTCTGCCTTGACTTCTCACTCCCCCTTCTTGTCTCAGCTGATCGTACACATTCACCAATCTCATCTTTCTACCCAACGGGTATCTTATATCAAACACCTGTACATCTCCGTCTCCCCCCTTATCCACTTCCGAAAACTCCAGGTGTGTATCTCTTCTTATTGCGGTCATGGTTCGTCCTCCCCTAACCAACCTATATCCTGGGTGACTAATGTTGTATCCTTCTCTTTCCACATACGGTTCTTGCATCATCACAACATCAGCCCCCCAAACAATTCCTGTTTCCAACGCCATCATAGTCGCCTCATACCCCCTGCCACAGTTATGCATTACGCATTTCACCATGACTTCATGGGGGTTTCTTGGGTCCCTGCATTCGAAGATTCTCCTTCAGTCTGGGTCGCTACCACCTGGACTTCCGGCTCCTTTTCAATTTGCTCAACACTCTGAGCTTTCTTTTCGGCCTCTGCAGTTGATGGTCCCCCATCCTCTGTACAATCCGGCTTCTTCTGTTGATCAGTTGTAATATTTCGACGTTCCCCCTCTCTCTCCTTCCAGGTACGTCTTTCCTCTCTCGCAACTTTAATGGCCTCCTGTTTCTTAACACAACAATTGGCCTTCGCGATATGGTTGCCCTTGCAGTTGACGCACTTGTCGACATTATGGGCGCAGTTCTGTCCTGCATTAGCCTTGCAACCTACTACGTTGCACTTATGATCTTTAGTTAAATGTCTCCCCGCGCACAACATGCACGCCGGCATCTTCAAAGATCCACATTTCACATCAACATGTCCCCATCTGCTGCACACTCCACAAAAGGAATCCGGGCCGGCATTCACGAACTTCTCCACATCATACTTCACTCCTGCCGCCCTCAAACCCCCTTTCAAAACTTTTTCGGCCATTTTACTTCCTTTGACCGCAAACACAACCGAAGATGCTTTCTTTCCTTCCACCTTCTTCTTCTGCACATCTTTCGGTCCTCCAATCCAGTTAATAGCGAGGGGCAACACCACCCCCTCGTTCTCAGCCTGTAATTCCTGCCTCAATTTTTCAAGTCCACCTCCCGTCTTCTTTCCCAAATACCTATCAAAATTGACGCCATGCATTTTAACCCTCTCCCAGAGTTCATTTGTCTCGATGTCCACAATTCCTGCGTCCACCTTCCTCGCTGCTTTAATCACAATCTCCCTATACCGAATCAACATTTCGGCCGTTGCTGCGGGAGTCGTAATCGTCGACAAGCATCCTCGGGTGTTCTTTATAACTCCCTGAATGCGAACAAAATGTGGGACCTTCGCCTCAAAAAGTGCTCTATTCACTTCCGACGAAATGTCCAAATCTTTCTTCTGAGAAAGGGGGAGACCGTTATCCCTCTTAAAGGTAACTCTCCTCTTCTCCATCGAATTTTGTCCTGGGGGGACCGGCTTCATCTCCTCCTTCTTTTGCTGTCTCTTTACTTCAGTAAAGCCATCCCCCTTCTTCTTTTGCTGTTGTCCCGATTGTTGTTGTTGTTGTCGCTGTTCGGGTTGCTTCTTTGATGGTGGAGGCGCGGCCGCCCTCTGCGCCCATGTCTCCTTTTTTCTTTCTTCCGGTTTCTTTGCCGGTTGTTGCTGTTGTGGTTTCTTAACCTCCGGCTTCTTCTTCTCTCCTGCCTTTGGTCCCTTTGGTGTCTCCTTCACCTCCGGTTTTTTCACCTCCTTCTTCTTTTGTTCCGGTACTGCTGGTACTACCGGCCTTTTCGCAATTGTAACTTGTCCACTCGGAGTGAACCTCGGAAACTCCTGCCTTTTCTCTCCCGGTGGAATAACTGGCGCGTGCTTAGACGCCTCCAGTTCCTGCTCATCCACCTCCATCTCAGCCCTGATCGCTCTTTCCACCTTCTCATTTTCCTCTACGGAAAAAGTCGCTCCTGGCTCAAATTCGATATCACTCATCTCTTCCTCCTCAGGGGTGGCTTCTACCTGTTTCCCCCTTCGGATCTCATCCTTCTTCCGGCTTTCTTCCGCCGCATCCTCAAACCTCTTAACCACTCTATCGGTTAATTGGTCCACCAACTTATCCATGCAAGCACTCATTGCATTTTCAATTGTTTTAGCCATGTTAACCGGAGCTAACTTGGCTACCTTTCTTTCGATCTTCTCCAGCCTCTGATCGAGTTTTTCCGCCCTCTTTTCCTCATACTCCCTACTCAACTCGACCTCAACCAAAATCTTTTCCGACGTCTTGCGATTGGAATTAACCCCCGCATCCGTATGATTCTGTCTTGCTGCCATAAACTCCGCCTGTTTTAGACACCACTCATCATATCGCTCATCATGCAACTGCGCTGTAGCCATAAAATCCCTCAGCCCATTAGTGTTCCGAAGATACTCACCAATAAAAGCTTCCAGATTAACTGGCTCATTCTCATTCGTCAACAAATCTGCAGGCTTGGCCCAATCAGCCTCCAACTTTCTCCTGCTTGGCGTCTGCGGCATATTCGGGATTGGTCGTTCGGGCGTTACCGGCCTCCTAACTCCCTTCCCCTTATTGCGCTTTTTTCCCTTCTTAGTTGGCGTCATGTAGGGCGACTCGTCCCTCCACTCCACCTCCGTCATCGCATCATCTTCGTTGTCGCTACTATCGCTAGCTTCGAATTTTCTCGGAATGGGTGTGTAGACTTTCCGGGTCTCTTCCATTCCCCCCTCCTTTTCCGCGTCTTCTGTGGCATTTTCCTCCGACTGAATATACCTGCGCGCAATAATTCCAGTACTCGCCCTAGGAGTCGAAAAAGGATCCTCCTCCGTAAACTGGCCCAGAGCACTTAGAGGTAACCCCTTAAGGCTTCCCTCATAATTCGTAGATGGCAGGGGGGACTGAACCCTCTCCCTTGGTGTTTGCGATGGGAAGGAAATCTCGCTTCCCCCGTAACTCGTAGTCGGTGGCGGCGACAATGAAGATCCATCGTCGCTCGAAATTGTGTGAACGTCGTGTTTGCGTCTGTTCCCATATTCATCGATAACCGAATTCTCCCTCCAGATCGGTTCAATAACTTGGCTAGGATGTCCCTCTGCCCTCACTTCGGCATTATGAATCCTAACTCCCTGGTTGTACTGTTCCCTGGTCAAGGTAACCGCCGCCGGTTGAACCCCCAGATAATCTCCCAACTCCTCCCGAGCGATCTCGGAGGTCGTAGCTGTTCCATCCGGATCGGTAGGAAGTGGTCCGGTGGTCGTATCAAGGTGTCTCTCAAGAACTGCCCCGATACCGCTGGAGACACTCTCGGTGTCTTGTTTTTTGGCTTTCTCCGCCATTTTTTCTTCTTCCGCTTTCGCTCTCGCTGCAGCTCTTTTAAAAGTGGTTGTTGCTCCGAAGAGACTCATCTTGCTTAGCTTCTGGACGACTGAAGAACGTTCAGCTGAAAACCGAAGCAAAAATTTTCTCGCGATGTCAAACTTGATTGGGTAAAATCGGTCTTGGCAAAACTAAAAGGTGGTGTGGTGTGTTGTCGGAGGTGTTTTCCCGGCGCGGCAGTCTACTAAGCTATAGGTAATATCTCTGCTCAGGCACACGCAAAATAGCCCTATCTAACAAGATGTTTGTCCAAACTGAATACGCGGGAGCTATGGTCGACAAAACTTGTAAGCCTATTGAAAGACGTTTGAAAGACGTTTTACTCTCAACCTGATATAACCATTTTGGGACGACTTATCTTAGAGCAAAACCGATTCATATGAATGATGTACGAATGATATAAGAGTTGCAGCTAAAAAACATTTTCAATAGGCTTACAGGTTTTATCGACCCCACTCCAGAGTAAGGTAGGTATTTTTAGTGCTCGGTACCGTTTAGTCTCGAAACATGGAGCACCCCAAGACAACCGTTAAAGCGGCATCGATATCCATATCCATGGTAGAAGCACCGCTGACACGACCTCGTTACCCCGGGAAAACAACATCTTGCTAATATAATGATGACTCCGCTCAAGCTGACCATAGGTAGCGCCAGCGATAAGAGCCAGCTGATGACAGCCTCTTCTGCCGACCAGAACGCATAACCATCGCTGCCGTTTCAGACGCTGGTACCTGGCTACGGAGGGTTAGGGCGGGTTTCGGTACTGCGTAGATGCTTGCACGAGTTTGCGCGGATGTGCGGTCGAGTGTGATGTTGACTGATGCCCTCACACGTTCATCCGGATGCTTCACCGACGCAACTCCCTGGACGACAGCTGCCCCCACGGCGTCCGGTTGTACACGAGGCATTTTATCTCCCGAAGCCCCAACCGGGGTTCCGAGATGCAATTCCGAAGTACTCCACCAGAGATACTAAGCACATTCGGTACATGGGCGTGGCTTACGCCCCGAAACCGGGCATTACCAGCCCACCCATGGGAAAGGCTGAGCCAATGAAGCGTGAACGGCATTGATACAACACCCCCCGGTCGCCTTTAGATTATGCGAAATCTCCACTCAGAGTCGACTTGCAATGGGTTTTCTCCTCCGAGATACCAGAGGTTGTGTTAACTGTTCTGCAGCTACAGATCTACTATCTACAAATCGTCCTCTTCTTCCTCCCGGTACAATTCTGACCCCTCCCGACTAGGACGATTATAAACCTCCCCCAAACGTAAACCCGCTCTTTACCACCCCCCTCATCTCAGTCAGCCACGTCACAGCAACAGTGGGTAAGCATCTAATCGACAACAGCACCAGCCTCTGTGGCCGAAACACTCCGGGTGACACAAAATTTCCCAGGTACCTCCCGTTTATTGGAAACCGTGACAGATCCAGTTGTGTGATACACGCCAGCAATCCTGGCTGGTAAATTAGACCCAGACTGTATATCACCGGTGCACCACTGTCGGTCGTGTCACCTAGTTTTAACGTAATATTATTTCCGGACATTAAACTTTAGAGGACATTTAGCGTCACTAGTAATTATAGCCGGATGGATTCCGAGTTCCCTCAACAAAGGTTATTGTCACGGTCCCACGCATTACACGTACTATCGGTATTACTAGCGACCGGTAGCGGCTAGTTTGGTTTTGACTATATAGAGTGACTAGTATGGACTTCTCTTACACCACAACAGCCACGATCACACGCTTGTTGTATCCTCGATTTCGTCCGGAACTCCAGTTGTCCAGTTCTAGAAGAGCTTTGAAATGTAACCTCGAAAGGCACGATACTATTACAATTGAGAAGAAACAGTCAAAGTTAGCCGTCCGGAAACGCTCCGTCCTCATTGTGACCGTGGTAGACGTGCCGTGTTCAGTCCCGGTGGTAGGTGATACTGTATCCCCAAGACCGATAAAGTACGCGTCTATTCCAACCGTTTGGGCGGAACTTGGTCCTGCTACCATTACCCATATCAAAAGCTGCGGGTTATCAATGCCAACTTCGGACCCACGGTCACTCGGGCACTCCATACAAGCCGTGCCGTACCTCACCACATCCTGTTTCATCAAATACACCGCATGACGGGCTAATCCGTGTCAGCACCGTGATTCTACCCGTAGGAGGGAGGTAAACTTTCTATCCAGACAACTGCATTTCGAGTGAGTACCTATGATACGATGTACCGACAATGTGGTTGGAACGTCATCCGTCAACCGTCATTTGAACTGCGGTTTATAAAACCTGAAATTTCCTGGTGGCCGTACGTATGTACCTCATCTGTCGGTGCAGCTTCGAGTAGTTTGTTTGCATGTATTATCACTCGGTCTAAATTGTCAAAAATAAAATATCCATTCTTCAAAAATTCGCGAGCCTAAGATATTCCAGCAAGAGACAGGTAAGTATTCAAGAAGCAAAAGGCAGCTCATATATATATGCTAAGTATAGCTCGAAAGAGAGATCCTGACCCCCCGCTCCCTACCATTCCTCATCCCTCATCCCTCATTACGACATTACATCATTAAATCCTACCTTCAAAAATATCTACAAGAAACGTTACCCCTCTCCCCTTTCAGCACTCGCCTACCCAACCCTAACCAAAACCCCCCCAACCCCACTCCCAGCCACTATCTTCCCATTCGTCTTATTCCCCTTAAACCCCTCCACCAGCCCTATTTCCCGTCGCGTAATCTCGATCCCCTCGCCTACCACATCCACCACCCCCACGCCCGCCTTAGCAATCACCTTCCCCTCCCAATCTTTAGGATACTTCACTTCAACCCCCCCTGTAACCGTCCCATGAATCCCATAAACCTTCTTCCCCTTCAACGCCTTCTCAAACCCCAGCACCGTAGCCCCATGTTGCGAGCTCGTAACTAGCGTGTCAAACCTCTCCTCGTACAGTGTCGGGAGGACAGAGACGCTGATTGCGCCGGCATCGGCGGCGAAGGTTGTGGTTGCGCCGAAGAGGTAGAGGCCGGAGATGGAGCCGGAGACGGTTTGGACCTCTGTGCTGTAGTTGCGGCGTGGGGGGGTATGGTCGTCGAGTTTTAGGCCCAGCGAGATGGAGCCGGAGAGGGTTTTTGCGGTTAGTTTTGCGTTGGGCGTGGTGAGGTTCAGCGGGTGGATTTTAGCGGAGATGCTGCCGGCGAGGGTTTTTAGGGTGAGTTGCTCCGCTAGGTCGAAGGTGCCCGAGATGCTACCGCTGCGGAGGGAGACCGAGGTTGTAGAGTTCACGGAGGCGTGAGAGATGAGGGAGCCGTGGGAGGTGAAGACGGCCAAGGTTGAGAGGGTGACGGAATCCCGGAGTTCAATGGGAAGGGTACTGGTTGTGATGCTTAGGGATTGCAGGGTGGAAGGAAGCGTGAGCGTGATGTGCGCGGTTACACACTCCCTACTATGCGGGGCACGGAGTCTGACAACCCCTTCGTCATCGTCGACAGAAAACGAAACCGTGTCCGGAGCGGAGGAAACAATGTCATACTCAACCGTAACGTTCAGTGCATCCGGGTCTGTTAGCACCACTACATTTCCGTCCAGCCCCACGTCCGCGGTCTCGATGAAAGTGAAGCTTGAAGCCGGGAGGTCGAGAGAGTAAATTCCCTGCGTCGCGAATGCCGTTTTTGACAGCGCACAGAAGGATGGGAGGAGTGGCGGCGGCATGGGCGCGGCGAAGAGGAGGTATACGTTCCAGAGCACTGCGCAAAGAAGGGCTAGCAGTGTTGTACGGACGGCGATCTTTCGTGCTTTCGCTGAAAACTTTCTGTTGCTGCAGCAGTGCCTATGCCGCGGAAATGGCGGGTCGTGGATGGTAATGGGGAGAACGGGGGTGTCGGCGATGGTCGTGCCGTAGCGACTGCAGCATGTGTGGTCACTCGATAGCAGTGGCCGAGCGGGGGGCAATGGAGAGACGGGCACGGTATGGGTTGATGACGGAGGCGTGTAGGTTGAGGACGGAGGCGTGTAGGTTGAGCCTGGCGGAGTATACTCTGGAGAGGGCGGGGTATAGTGTGAGACCGGTGGTGGTGGCGGCGGGGTGTAGACGTTGTTGTAGTTGTAATCGGACATCGACACTGGTGTCCGTCTCCCCACGTGGCGATCGGGGAAGAGATAGGACGCCTCTGACGACGGGCGCGAGTACGAAGTGTACACGGATACCGACGATGACTCTGTTACCGAGTTCTTTAGATCGTCGTCGTCGTCTTCGAACTCGATGTCTTGCGGGAGGCCACGAGGACGGTAGAATCCATCTGCGTCAGTCATTTTCGGATGGCGAACGAGTCGAAGGAGACAGAAAACTGGGCGCCGACACAGTTTAACTACCATCGATACGTGCCACACGAGTACGATATGACTCCCCTCAAGCCTTGTTGCGAATTGAGCAGGTTGCTACGGGACCGCGTCAGCAGCTTGTGTGGAGGGAGCCAGCGTGGTGGCTATGCATGCCGTGCAACTCGACCGTGGGGAGGAATGGCGGCTTCTGGTTGGCAGCTGGCCGGCAGAAAGCACATGTCGTCGGTTCGATGTTGGGCCGCGTCCACGAATTGCGTCCATCGAGGCAATCTCTGCATAATCCAACACGAGAGCGAGAGACAGGCGGTGTGGGGTTGGCGGCAGTGTGTCTGGCGAAACTCTATTTGCTCTTGATTCCAAGCGAGACAGCGACCCTAACCCGGGCAGTTCGGTAAATTTGGCATAGCCAGCTCGCATCCTTCCAGAATCTCGGCTGCGGGGCAAGGTGGGTGAAACATCACTCTAATTCAATGCCGAGTCGAGATAGGTATCAACCTCCAATACGTACAAGAAAAAGTAAACCCTCCCTCCCCAAACCTCTATCCCCTCTTCTCCCCGCTACATTTTCATAAACCCATGGCCATAACATCGTTTCCTCCATATCCTCCGTCAGTAACACGCTCATCCAAAAACTCAAGCAAAAAAACGCATTACAAGAAAAGCTATTGGTAAAGAAAGTAATAAAACACAAACTCCCGCTTCACGCCTGCAACAAAGCCAATGATGAATGCATGCATGCTCTTTCCAACACCATAGATGCACATATTTAACAAAAAGCAAAAAGCAAAAGCAAAAAGTAAAAACGAAACTACACACTCCGGAGCTTGGTCATGATCAGACTCGCTTCCGCCGTTCCCATTGCCTCGACCACCAATTGCCTCGCCTGACTCCCCTTTCGAATCCTCTGCACGTTCCCCGCAAGTTTCCACGCCTCCTCCTCCTCCGTAATGAAAATGTATCTCCGTCCCTCCGCGTCTCTCACACTCGCCTGAAGCATATGTTGTCCGCTGGTCTTCCCGGTCACCGCACACTGCGTCCTACAGACCCTGCCAAAGCTTTCGATGATGGCGTCCATCTCCTCCTCGGTCCTCTGCTGTGGCTTCTCCTGCCCAAACATCTTCCGCATCGGGTTGGACTTGGAGTCGGAAGCTGGTCTGGGCGGGGGGGTGTACCGAGGACAAAAGATCTCGACGAGGCGGATGGTCCAGGCTTTAACGTCCCACTCTCGGTGAGAGAAGGAGGCGACGTCGTCGTCGATGAAGAGGCCTTCCGTTGTAATGCGGAGGACAAGGCCATCTGTAACACCGTTTATTCCTGAGACCAGAGAGGCGATAGGTCGGTTTTGAGACGCTGCGCTGAAGAGGTAGACGGCCTTCAGGACGATTTTGTTGGGATCCTGCGTTGCATAAGGAGCTGGCTGTGGTGGCGGCTGTGGTGTTTTCTTGTGTCGAGGTGGGGGTGGAGGAGTAGGATCCGATTTCCTGGAGGGACGTGGGGATGCGCCTTTGCTTGGCGAGGACGGGAGGTTGGTAGATGTATCGGCCATTGGTTTTCTGCCGGAGGAGGAGGGTGGGGTTTGGTATGCCGTTGCGTCAGGCTGCTTGATAGGGGAGGGGGTGCGGCGAGGAGTCGATGGTTGAGATTGCGAAGAATTGCGGCCATATGGATATTCTGGAGGGGGGTCGACGGGGATCTGATGTGGCGGTGGTGGAGGAGGAATGTCATCTGCCTCTCTCTCCCGCTGTCGTGCCCATTCCTGTTCGCGCCGCCGCTCCTCCTCTGCTTGGAGACGCTGCTTTTCTGCCGCTCGATCGCGTTGCAGGCGGATGCGTTCTTCTGCCGCTTTCTGTCGTTCGAGCTTTTCGCGATTCTCTTGTTCTTTGCGTTCTCGTTCAAGCCATTCCCTTTCCTCTCGCTCGCGTTTTTCTCGAGCTTCTTGTTCGGCACTGGCTTCGATCTCTTCCAGGAGCCCCTTGCGGAACTTTTCGCTCTCTTCCTGTTCGAGGCGAATTCGTTCACGAGCTTCCCGGGCAAGGAGATCGGCATCTTCCTTCTCCTTCCGCTCTGCTTCCGCACGCTCTCGCTTCTCCTTTTCCAGCTTCTCACGAATAATCTTTTCCCTCTCTTTCCGAATCTTTTCGATACGCTCCTTCTCGAGCCTTTCCTCCTCCTGCTTTTTCCGCTCCTCCTCTTGCCGCAAGGTTTCCTGTCTCTCTTGCTCCTTGCGCTGCAACATCTCCTCCTTCTCCCGTGCCTTCCGTTGCAGCATCTCCTCCCTCTCCTTGATTTTGCGCTCCTTATCCAACTGCCGCTGCTTCGCCAGACGCTCCTTTTCTGCCTTCACCCGTTCCGCTACCTCCCGCGCTTTCCGTTCCTTTTCAAGCTTTGCCTGAAACTCCTCAGTCTCCCTCCTCTTTTCTTCCTCGATCCTTTCCCTCTCGAGACGCTCGCGCTCCGCCTTTTCTCTTCGCAACCGCTCCGCCGCCTCCCTAGCAATCCGCTCCTTCTCTTTTAACTCCTTTGCTGCCCGCGCAGCCTTCGCTCTCTCCACCCTCTCCTTCTCCTCCCTTGCCGCTCTTTCCCTCTTCTCCCGTTCCTCCCGTAGCCGTTCCCTTGCCTTCTGTTCCCGTCGTAGACGCTCAGCGCGCTTTGCATCGTCGCTGGCGGCCGCGGTCGGTGGCATAGGCGCAGGTTTAGTCGAACTCGTATTCGAACTCGGCTTCGGCTTCGGAGTCTGAGGGTTCTGAGGCTTGCTCGTGTCTTCCTTTGGGGAAACGGATTCTTTAGTATGGTTCTCTGAAACGAAACTATACGCAAACTTTGGACGCTCAAAAAAGAAAGGGGTATCAGGAACAGCATCATCTTCAGCAGCAGGAGAAGCAGCAGTAGCAAGAACAGGAGCAGGATTATCAGGCGCTGGAGCAGCAGGAACAGGAGTAGGCACAGGCGCAGGACCACGAGCACGAGCAGGACCAGGACCAGGAGCAGGGTTAGTATCCGGAAAGAGTCCACCGCCACCATCAGGTGGTGGGGACGGAGGGGGTGGCCGTGGAGGGGGAGGCGTGGGAACTGGTTCTGCAGGTTTAGAGATGGGTTCTAATGGCTCTGCCGGTGGGGCAGGCTTCGGCTTCACGAGGGAAGGAGCTGATGCGACTTTTGGCTTGCTAGGTGATGGAGGCTGGGGGGTAGATGCACGAGGTTTTGTGGGAGACAACGTAGGTGTGAACGCAGTCTTTAGCTTTTGCTTTGGCGGAGAAGCTGGAGGCTGGGGTGTTGAGGGGCGAGGCTTTGTAGGTGATGTGGTCTTCGGCACCGACTTTTGTGAAGGAACAAACTCTGGTATTGGCCTGACCTTAGAGGGTGTATGTATAGGTACAGGTACTGGTTCAGGAGGTGGAGGCTGTGGTTGTTGTGTTGGTATACGCCTTGGCTTTGGCGCGGGTGGAGGAGACGGTGATTGAGGAGGGACCCGAGGTGGGGAAGGTGGTTGATATGGCGGGGGTGGGGCAGTTGAGTATACCTTTTCCTTCCGGGGAGTTGTCGACGGTTTCTCCCAATTGGGCGCATCCCATGAGGACCGCTTCGACACGGGTGGTGGTTGTGCCTCCTTCTGTTCACGCTCTTCGCGCTCACGTCGTTGTTGCTCCTTCTTCTCATATGCCCGTTGCTGCTGCTGCTCCTCACGATCCTGCTTCTCTCTCCTCTCCTGGTGCTCCTGCTGTTTCTCCTCTTGTTTTGGCTGCGACGAAGACGAAGAAGCACTCGCATTAGGATTCGGACGCTTATGCGAAGACTCACCCCCCTGACGTCTGCTGCGGTCACTCCTTTCTCTGGAGCCGCCAGCATATTCTCCCTTATAGTCTCTCCTTAGAGGTTTTGCATCCAAATGTCCCTTCAGCATCCAACCGCCAACGCCGACCAACACCGCAAACACCACCGTCCCGAAGACTGTCTGTAGCCCCCGAATAATCAGAGGCCCCAGAAGCTTCATAAACAAAAGCGTAAACAGCGTTGATGCGACGCCTGCCAAAAACGACATCTTGTGTGTTTTTAGCGATGGAAGGTAGATGATGCCTCCGCCCGCTTGGTCTTGCGGTATGACAAAGATGTCATACTGCGGCGAAGACGCACGCGAGGAACGAGGATTTGTGCCATGCGGAGGCGGTGGTGGAGGCGCGTCTCGGTCTCGAGGGCGTGGAGCAGACATTTTCGATTGCAAGGTTATCCAATTGAATTGCGAAATATATTGCGGAGAGTGGGAGAGATGAGAGAGGCCGTTTATCGTTACCGATGATGGACGAGATGCAAGGCAGAGAGAGAAGGAGGGAAGGGGGTGTTGTCGTGTCGTGTCGTGTCGTGTCGCTGCAGCTGATAACCACCACTATCCCAGTCGTCGTCGCCGTCTGTGCCTCCCAGGGGAACAAAGAACCAGAACCAAACCAACCAACCCAAACCAATGCACACCCGAAGAAAAAACACACACACACGCAGCCTTGCCCTTCCTCGAAGTTTCGCCGGTTTCGCTCGCTACCGCTGTTGCTGGCCCTCGTCCTCGTCCTCCTCCTCTTTCTGCTCTTTCTCTCCTTCCCCACCCTCCCGTTTCCCTCCGCCTACTTCCTCCTCCCAAATAACCCACCACACCCGTTCCCCCCGGCCCCAGTTTTTGGTCCTCCCACCCGTAACCGTGACTTTCTGATGTGTCGACGCGTATCCACCTGGTCTCGTGATTCCGTCGTGCCGTCGCATGAAAGGGTGGGTGAGTTTTGACTTCTGTGGGCGGAGCCTAAGTCTCTCGCTTCTGTCCGCGTACCGGTATGTGCTTAAATAAACTTAAGTACGGTGCGGAGCCGCCAAATGACCGAGCTTGGGGGAGGTTTGTACGATATGAGTGCGTGAGAAGAACGGAATCTTATTATCGAATAATGAGTGTTTCGAATTGAGTCGAGCTGGGCCGCCTGTGTCTCTCTGTCTGTCTGCCTGTCTGTGTGTCGGGTGTGTCTATCCTCAGAACATGTATGTAAAAGAATATTTCTGACTGCTAGTGCTTCAATAGTGAAGGGTGAGTATGCATAAGAAGGAAAGATGAGTTCAGGTCAAAATTCAGGTGGTCTTTTCGTTGGGTTTTACCTAAACTGTGCGGAGTCGGGTTGACCAGGCCGCGTGAGAGAAGAGCAAGGGGATCCAGGTCCTAACTCTCTGTTGGCTGGTTACCAGCAATTTCTCTCTCCTCTCCTCTCCTCTCTACCGAGTATGTTGGTATGCTGTCAGTAAAATATCTCGAGAAGAGCAGAGCAGAATAGTATGCAAAGTTATGTTCCGGCGGATATATCATATGTAAGGCCACCCTTTCCTTTTGTTTACCTCCATCCCTCCATCCCCGCCAAAACAGCGTTTTTTTATTTTTATTTTCTGGCAGCTTTCCCGCCCCCTCCACCGCTCGACACCAAAACGACAGGCTGTTAAAATTCCGAATTGTGGTGCTTGGATGCGAACCAACAGCGCTACAACTGCCGCAGTACCACCGCCCCTGCCAAACATGAATATTCGGATTGGACACGAACTTGGGTGCGCGTGGTCACGTCAGAGCAGGAGAGGCATCATCACAGGAAGGCGGAGCCAGTGACAACTGCTGCATGAACGGAGCTTCAACAATTTCCAAATCACCCCATACCGCTTTTGATCATATCCTCCTTGTTTTCGGTGGGAAATTCAATTCGCGCACGGTTCTCCTGGCCCCATGAATTCAAAATTATTGTTGGCTATTGCCGTCGCCACAGCAACAGAGCATCCGCTCGACTGGACGACAGATTGACAGCTGTGCATTTCTTCTTCTTCGGTCCCCATTCGTTGACGGTGATGCTGACGATCACGGACTATTTGTTTCGTTTCATACACACCCTCTGTCGAAACAAAACATCAAGCCGCCCACCCCAGCAGCGGACGATAATTCTAAAGCCCCTTTCAGCATAAATTACAGCTCTACCATAACGTCCAATGCTTGAAATTAAGCAAAACACCTCCCGTATCAACTCTGGTGGCGGGGAAGAGAAAAAAGGGCCACTTGTTTATATATGTTTTATAATTTCACGAACAAAAAAATCACATTGGCTGCATGCGGCTCTACCCGCTGTATGACAGCATCACCTGCCCCCATCGCTCGATGGAACAATCACCGCTGCCGGTCACATCCTGTCGAGAGCTGCCATCACATTCCATGCACAAAGCAAAAAAAAATAAAACAAAACAAATGGTTGGATAGCATGAGTTTTCTATTTCTTGAAACAAATATTATGTACCGCTCGTTTGCTGCGCTGCTTCCTGTATGGCCGCCCATCAAATACAGGAGGCGGGGTGGGGTGCGGGGCGGCCATACGAGCGCAAAACCAGCCACCAAGTTTGCGATGCAGCTCGAGCTAATGCAGCAGGACTCACATTAAGTTACAAGGACAAGGAAAGCATTTCGCCGCTTGCTATGCGGCATGGAACGTCACTCGTCCGCATCCATGGGGGCGAGTTATCGAGCCTATCAACCCATGGGGGATGTGGTCAGGTTTTTATGATCAACACCCTAGGAAGGTGACGGCTAGCATGTGTCATATATACTGGTGAAAGGTATCGGGGCCAGGCTCGTTCAGCATGCTCCGGCGTGGACCTCCCACGAATTACAGTGATACCACAGTACGATTCCTTTAGTCCAACCGATCGATGGGATGTTGTCATTTCTGCTAATATCCTACTCGCGCCAGCACTGCCACCAACCATCTCCTATTATGCGAATTCTGCCAGTTAGGTACACCAACTTTTCTTACCGCCTGTCTCTCGGGTCCATCGACAGGACAGGGTACATATTCCGCTGCCGCCGTCATCCAGCCCAGTTTCACCATAAAAACGGTACGGCATGAATTTTCGGGATTGGCCCGAGACGGCTGTGTGTTGAGCTGTTTGTTTCAGGCCCAAGGCTTAAATAGACTATCTTGTCAAGGAGAGGCTTCTTTTTTCTTTTCTTATCTGCGATGTCGGTGACGCAGAGAGATATCCGTGATCAACTATAAGTCCTCTCCAGCGACGGGCCCGAGTTCAGTGAGCTCGAGCAATAATGCGGGCGCAAAGTATCTGCACGTTTTATGTTCTTCCTACCCGTGGATGCAATGTACTTTACCTTGTATGTGTTCAGACGAGGCGGGAGAGTATGTATCCAAAGACATATTTGATCACAGCTTCCCACGCCACTTCCATCAACACAAACTTGCGAGGAAGAAGGCAGCAAGCCACGTATATCCAACAGGATTTTTTTCGTCAAGGATGTTGCCGCCATCGAAGGATGTTGCCGCCATCGAAGGATGTTGCCGCCATCGAAAAGACTACATATGGAGCGGGGGGCGTAGAGAAAGTCTGGGTTTTGGGCTCTCAACAGTTATCCACAGCACTTTCAGAACCGAGGCCTATCTACGGGATCAGGGTACTTCATGAAATGAACCATATTAAACAGGGTACACGGTCCTGCTTATTGTGCGGGGTACAGATCCTTCTGAAAACAAAGCTGTAGAGGAGGTAAGGCAGGATATTTGATATGCCATGATGTCGTATGGATACCCATATTAATGCCATCGTGGCTTCAAATATCTGGCGCATTCACAGCACATTTGGGGGCCGGAGAACTCCTGAGTGGCTGAAATGGAGTTATTAACTCTGGAATTATGCAATGCATCCAGTGGGGTTCCAGCCACTTGCATGTTTGGTTCCAAATACCTGGTTTATTGGTCCTTCTACTCTACCGCTGTGAGAGGGCCGGACTTTAGATATAGATTTATCTACGACCCTGTTTCCACTGAAACAACGCAGCCGAATTGAACATACCCTGTTCGGCGGGGTTGTACCCGACCCCGTGCATATTAAAGGTCAAATTTTATCCACGGGGTCGGGGTGCGATAGAATCACGGGAACTAGCAGTACAAGGGCTGTCTGGATGGATGGAGCCTTCTCCGAGGGTGAAATAAAGCCGAGTAGGATAACACTGGAAGATTCGGGAAGCAAAGGGTTATCTGGGATGTACTACTATGTACAGGGGCGGGGCGAGTCCTGATAGCCACAGAGAGATCTGTCTGATATTATACACGCCGCTTGTAAAATCACTGCTTTCTTGCACACGAGCAGTCACCACTCGACTTTATTGATCCTTCTACGGATAGATACCCACCATTCCCATATTCCCAAGCGTCTTAGCTTCCAAACAAACTACTTTTTCATGGTCCACCTCGAATAATAGCTCAGAAACACATCACTATGTGAGTGCTTCTCTCGATCGTGCTAAGGAGGCAGTCGTTTCAGAGCGGATGTTCTCTCCCGGTCTAGTAGGAGAGCCGGATCCACGGACGGTCCAGTATCCGCGAGTGGCCTGATTAGTTGGGATCTCTGAGCGGCCCGCTCAGGACCGACAGATTGCTGGAAACTGTTCTTGTTGGCCAGATTTTCACCGAGCTCGTAGCGAAAACGAATGTCTGGTATATGAAAGTAGCTGGAAACCTTGTTTTGTATGATAATGGACCAATTCTTCTACTAAATAACGACTGATGCTAGCTTAGATGATGCTGTAAACACAGGGTAAATACCAGGTGCTGTAAACACCAAGATTCGAAATCTTTAGCATCCATTCTTTTACTCTCTTTTACCCAGCGTGTTGAAACAGTTGTCCATCACTCGGAATCTACCACTAAATAACTGATATCTAGCTTGACTAGTGCAGTAAACACCAAGGTTCGAAACCTGTAGCACTCATTCTTTTGCTCTCTTTTGCCCGAAACAGTTGCCCATTCCTCTATGTATGAGAATAGTAGACGTCGTTAGTCTAACAGTTGTGCTTATATATACTATCAAGTCTATCCTAGATCGCCCTCCATATCTTTCTGGGTACAGAGGCTAGAGTGCTTTATTGTGTACCAATCTACCCATACTAGATATTCAATATTCAACAGTATATCCGGTTGATGAGTTCTCCAAGATGAAGTACCATGACCAACACATCAAGACCCGTAGCTTACACTAGTCCATTGTCCATTGCATGCGTATCTAGTGTAGCAGATAGGAAAAATCACTGTGACTGTATATACACCCGCAGCAGCATGCATTGCTTCCACACTTGAGATAAAGCGGGCCGCAAAGATCTACCCGCTGCAGTGTAATCGTTTGTGCTTGTGGAGATCAGCGATCACCATCTAGTCAGGCCAATTGCGGATGGCGGCCGTCCGCGACCAGTCTAGATCCCAATAGTTCCAAGTATACCCGCGGGTTTGAGGCCTGAAAGAACGCTCTGGCGGATTGTCGTGCTGTATATCTTACTCTCGCATTTTAGTGGTCACGCTAACCCTAATTAGTATTGGCGAACTCTAGGGCCAGAAGCTCTATAATCCGCTCTAGCTTCCAGAAAGGTGCACTGGTGGAACTTGCCTGGCGCTGAGTCGGGCTTCTTTTTCTTTTGCAACATTATGTCACCTTCCTGGGAGCGGTATGGGGTGGTGTATATACTGTGCCTGCCTCCTCGGATTCAAACCTAGCACCACCAAGGCCCACGCGGACGTCTGAGTATCGCCGTTGGATCTCTTCATGCACCTAACCGGTCAAACTACGCCGCAAACGGGAGTTCACAATCCCGATGCTTTTATCCCGGAGCTGCGGACGTTATCTCTCTAGCTTCCTATGCCACCACCATTTCGTTCCGGTTCAATATCTACTGTGGGCCACATCAATCTTGTTGAATTCGAAGCACACGAACGAGAAAAGGAATTGGTACGGGTGAAGTAAGAGGATAAGAGAAAGAAATGGATGAAGGTAGAAAAAGAAGGAAATATTCCAGATCACAAGGGCGAGTGAGCGACAACATAAGGAAGAGTGTGAACGAATGACAGCTTATGATTGACGGCAATATCAGTTAGCCGAAGCGCGGCAGCTCGCCTCTTTTAACCGCTTCTACTGGTCCTTGTGATAGATACAAACTCTGTATCCTAGAGCCCTTCAATTGTCCAGAGTTGCTCTCATAACTAACGGCTGACTATTCTGAATGGCACATATGCAACAGCGAGTCAAATGTGATAACTTTTCCGCCCTCTTTGGACTCCCGAGGCCAGCTTGATTCTGGCAAGGGTAACAATCCATCGCCGTCAACCTGCAGTATTGGCCAGCTAGAGCATATCGTTGAACTGTCATCATGACCGCGACCGATTGACTGGCACCGGTCGCTACCCCCGACTTCCCTGTAACTACATGTATACACGAGTGATGAGATATGAGGTACTCGCGTTCATAAGTCCCGGCATGGACCGGATAAGCTACATGTGGCGCAGGGCCAACGGAAGCCGTAGTTACTCAAATAAAATAGCTTTTAGAATCACCCCTGTGGGGAGTATCCGCAGGATCCCGAGGGATGGAGAGGTGTGTTGTGGAGGTGCAGGGCGGAAGGCGTACACACGGGGCAGTTGATGCTACAAGTACGTGGATACTGATATGTGGCTTGCGATATGGGGTGCAGTTATGGAGAGCTCCGGAGTAGTTATAACTGTTGTCTTGATCCGCTACCTATTGCAGTATTCTTGGATACATACTCGGGATTTCTGGCATACTGGTAGCGTGTAGGTGCGTCTGAAACCTTCAGTGGCGAACGCCAGCCAGAACCACGTTCTCTGTGGCCCCAAACTAGGCTGCTTCAAATCTGCACACAGTCGCTATCAGGTAACCCCGCCATCCCACCACTCGAGGTTAGGGATCGGCTACGAAAACCTCAGCCTTCCTCATCGCCCGCCACTAAGTTAACTTACACAAGTCACAGAAATCCATGGGTCAGAACCTGCTAACGACCCGGACCTGAGGACAAACAACTTTTAGACTTGTGCGCACCGGATTGGTCGCCTACCTGAGGCTGCTACGGCTGAACGTCGATCCTCCAACATCACAAATATCCCTACGCACATACCAACCCTTGCGGCCGAAGCCCAGAAGTTTCCATGTGAGAAATCAGAATCCAAACTGTACTCAACTGCACACATTACAAACCCGGCGCCTTGACACATGCCTTGCTTTGCCCCGAAGAACCGCCATAAGACACCTGCAACACAACGTATCACTCGATGCTGCACCGCCTCCTCCTCCGGAAATTGCAATACCGAAAAAGCTCAGCCGCCCTCAGCCCTACGGTGTGAATTATAAGCCCGGAATCTCATCTCCGATTCCTAACTTTCTGTGCGCGAAGGGTGTGCGAGTGGAGCCCCCCGGAATGAAGTTGAGCCTGCGTGAACGAATACGGGTGCTAGGCGGAGAAAGGCTGAGCTAGTGCACAATTACTGTGCTGCACACATGATTGGCTTTGGTAACGAGACGGGATGTGTTTACTATTCTGCCTAAATGTCATCCCGTGGTCTCACAAGAATAGGACATCACTGCTGAATATGTATGGCTCATCCGGGTTAATGCATTCCCATCGGAGCTATATATTACCACCATCCACCATATCTACATCATAAAACAACCAACTAAAACGAAAATTCTATAATAAACACCCCCAAAAATCCATTGTCAAACACCACAACACCTGAAATAGCAGTACTACCGGAACATAAAGCAGGTAAGGAAATATATATATATATAAAAGCATTGGTTGGTGGGGGAGTGCTAAGTCAGGGCTGAGAAGAGTGAGTTGGCTGTAAACAAGTACACTAGAGAACTTGCGGCGAAGAGCTTGTACTGGTGCGGGGCTGCTATTGCCAGGTTGGCTTTGTTGAAACCAGTGGATAAGTCGCTATGATGCGAGCTCAGCCTACTGTCCTTCCCTCCCTCTCAGGAATCGGCTGCTCCCCATGCGTAACATCCCACGTACTAGTTGGAGTAGTCTCAGCCGAAGTCTCTTCATCTGCTGCCATCTTCGTTGCCTTCTTTCTCCCCGGAATGGCCCGTCCCACACTCTTAGCCCCCTTCACAACAGCATTTACACTTGGCCCAAAGACCTTAACACATCCGAGCCAAAATCTCTCCACAGACGCATCTGGCACCAACCTAATCAAGATTGCCCACGGCAAACAGAAAGCAGCAAGAACAACACATACAGCCCACTGAATTCCGTTGAGTGGGGTAATACTGAATGCCGCCTTGCCAATAAAGACAATCATAATCTGTCCTCCAACCATAATGCAATTGATTCCGATAAAGAAGTAGTTCTTCGTAATTCCCTCGAAGATGTTGAATTTATTGTCCAGCCTGCGGTTATTGAACTCGTTGAAGATCTGCATCCAAACAAAGGTGTTGAAAACCACAGTATCCTGCTCCTTTCCACTCCATGAAGGGAAGATCTGTGGGCCGGCAAAGTGAAGTATGAAGGTAATCACAAGCTGGAAGATCGCCTGGCCGATAATCATTTTCCACATGTTCAGAGAGACAAGCGGTGCGGATTTGGGGGAGGGCTTGCGTTTGAGGATCTCAGGGGTTGGTGCATCGGTGGCGAGGGCGAGGGCGGCAAAGGTGTCCATAATCAAGTTGACCCAGAGGAGCTGAACGGCGGTAAGGACAGATTGCATCGTCGCCGAGGCGACGGCAGAGACAAAGGTAAGAATCACGGCTGTGATGTTGACTGTAAGCTGGAATTGCAGGAATTTTTGAACGGCGTCGTTGACTGCACGTCCCCACATGAGCGCTTTGATAATCGAGGCAAAGTTGTCGTCCATAAGGATGATAGACGACGCTTCCTTTGCAACTTCCGTACCAGCAATTCCCATAGAGAAGCCAACATCAGCCATCTTGAGTGCAGGGCCATCATTGGTTCCATCACCAGTTACAGCTACGGTTTCACCGAGCTCTTTCAGGCGGTGGACAAGGATACGTTTGTCTTCTGGGGACGATCGAGCAAGGACTTGAAGTTTCGGGAGAACCCGATCCATATCCTTCTCGGAGAGAAGGCGGAACTTGGGCCCTTCCATAACGACACCTCCTTCTGTGAATATGCCACACTCGGATGCGATAGCTTGGGCCGTAACCACATTGTCACCAGTAACCATTCTTACGGTGACGCCAGCGTTTTGACATTGTCGAACAGCCTCGGTGACACCAGGACGAAGAGGGTCCTGGATACCAACAATACTAAGGAACACCATTTCGTTGAAGATGTCATCGAAGTTTGCCTGGCGATGATCATCTTCGAGAGTCCGTGCTCCAATTGGTGGCCATTGGGAGTAGTCCTTGTACAGCATACCGATAGTTCTGAGAGAACGCTCGGCATAAAAGTTGATCGTGTCCTCCAGTTCTTTTATATCACCAAGAGAAAGTTCAACGTCAGTAAGATCCTCAGAAGTAACATCCGCGACCATGCGAGTGGCTTTGCTCAAGAGGATCTCAGAAGCACCCTTGACGAGGAGCCTATAGACACCATTTGGCATCCTGATGACAACACCCATACACTTGCGACTGGAGTCGAAGGGGATCATCTGGATGGTGGTCGCTGAGGAACGTTCAACCTGTAGTGAGCCCATACCAAGAAAGTCCTGAGCGAACGTCAACATTGCTGTTTCGGTCTTGGATCCAATGAAGGTAGCTTGGCCATTTTCTTCGCCCTCAAATGCAGTAGAGTTGATAGTGATGCTTTTTAACAGAAGGTCTTTAATAGACGAAGACAAAGAAGAGACCACTTTAGCCGGTGTTTCGTATTGATCAGGACTGGCAAAGAATTTTGCGTCCTTGGAAATGGTACCAGCAACTACAGTCATCTTGTTCTGAGTTAGGGTTCCAGTTTTATCGGAGCAAACGGTCGTGGCGTTGCCCATAGTCTCGCAGGCTCTCAGAACACGAACAAGGTTGTTCTCTTTGAGCATCCGGGTCGTAGCAAAAGCCAATGCCAGAGTGACTGCAAGAGGGAGGCCTTCAGGAATAGCGACGACAATCAGTGTGATAGCGACAATGAGGATGTCTAGGAATGCGGATCCTTTCTCTGCGCCGGATCGATAATCTCCGGAAAGATTGGCACAAAACCGAAAGAAAAGAACAGCGAAAAGCAACAAAGCTGCACCTCCACCGAGATACGCAATGGCGTCTGCAATACCTGAGAGCTTGACCTGAAGGGGGGTAGGTTCGACCTCTTGGTGAAGAGACATCATAAGCTTGCCAAAACTCGAGTTGACACCGGTAGAAGTAACGAGATATGTTCCAACTCCTTCTAAAACTTTAGCACCAGAAATCATGAACGGATCGAGTTTAGGGTTGGCGGTTCCATTTTGCAGTCTTCGATATACCTCACCCCCGGGCATTTTCTTCATCTGGTCCGATTCTCCAGTGGCGGAAGACTCGTCACATTTCAAATTGTGTCCTTCGATAAAGATGCCATCTGCTGGAATCATATCGCCAGGCTCCACATGGAGTACATCTCCGACAAGAATATCATGGACGTTGATCTGAATCGATTTGCCGGAGCGGATTACCTTAACTTCGCGGTCCTCTTTCTGCGGGCCCATTAGTTTGAACGTCAAATCATAGATCCAATCGACGAACCTTAGCATTCAGCTTCACAAACTGACGCTCCTTCTGCCAATCGTTGAGACTTCCAACCAAAACCACAATGATGATGGCAACACAGATGGCAACACCTTCGATCCAGTCAACAGGCGGGGGAGATCCCTTGGGGTGGTCCACCCCCAAACTCTCGTACAGCCCAAGAGCCAACGAAACCACAGCCGCAACGGTGAGCAAAATCAGAATTTTGTCGTTATACTGCTCCCACATGAGCCGCCAAATACTCTTGGCCTTCTTCAGCGGTATGGTATTGTCGCTGAAGATCCGTTTTCTATCCTCAAAAGTCCCGGGATTACTTTCGGAAGAACTTTGTACAATGTCGGCATCATCCTTGCCAGTTCGGGCTGCAGCGATTGCTTCTTGAAACGAAACATTGCCTAAAATGATACCCTCGTCCACGCTGAGCCCAACGGTAAGATTCGTTCGTAGCCCCTTCTCCAGCCCTAGTATTCCTCCTACGGCCTTAAAAGCGGACAACGATTTGGGATTGAGAAATTTATTGAGCTGCCCCGTGGTGAAGGCGAAGGGATTATTTGCCGCGACAAAGTCCCCTTCAGTTCCCGGGTCAGCCCGTAATGCGTCCTCACCGTCCTCGATTATATATTCAGTAGCATTTTTCTTCTGTTCGGGCGAGGGCTCTTCGTACGGTGATTCTGTGTGTGCTGTGGCGTCTGATAGCATAGAACCGACTGATGATGACCGTGATCGGGACGACTCCGCATCTAGAAAACCTGATTTATTAGAGGGTTGGAGACCACCCCCCGGCGAATGTGGCACAACAAGTGTTGCGGCTTCTGAAAGTCTTCGCCGACTTGGTGAGGTTGAGATCGGAGAGCTAGGTGAGTCTGTTATGGGCGATACTTCTTCGTTGTCACCATCTACCGTCTGTTTCATCATGCTTAGCTTAGTTATCTGTCTGGCACGCAATTAAAGCAATATCCAATTCTCTAGAGGCACGAACCGTTATTTGAAGCTGTGGTGGTGGTATTATGGGCATTGTTGCCTAACGAACGGGCGGTATTATTGCAAATGAGGATAGATTCGACTCAAGTTGCAGGTAGGGGTAAAGTGTTAAAAGGAAGTGAATGTGAGAAGGCTGGAAAGTGTTATTTAGCTGTGCGTCGGCCTTGTGCTTTTGAAGGTATATGGGACAGATGTATGAATGAAATCGGAGATTCGTCGGTGTGTGTAAAAATATCTGGAATCAAATGGGAGAAGAAGAGTCGCCTATTAACAGGACTTGATTCAGGTGAGTGACGGCGGTTGTTCCGAAAAAACTCAGCCACCTTTGCTTAGTTTGTGACCTGAAAAAGCCGAAGACCGCTGAGGAATGCTCTAGTGCCCCGGCTACACGCCGCCCCGTGTCTCCGCACAAAATCCTTTGTTCTGGAGGCGCGGCGAAGATAGCGAACGACTTTGGAAGTGATGACCAGCACATTGCGAAGGAGATGAAGAAACTGCGGGTTTTGGGATCTGGTTGAATCATCTCTGAATCAGGCCATGTATGAGATGCAACAAACTTGGAACCTGCAATCGTTACATGATCAACTTCGGAGACGGGGTGGCCTCCGCTCCGATGCAAATACCTTGGTTGGTGTTGTGTTGCCAACAAGATTTCTTCAAAAAAGCGCGTATCGACAGCAACGAAATGCCCCTAGGGCGCTTGGAACGGACGAATCCCCCCGTTCGCTCAAACGTTAGTATTTAGCGCCATACGCAACATCATTACTCAAGTGAGGCGGTGTTTATAGGGCAACCTGTGGCGGTGGCCAACTGCGTCGCGAACAATTGCACAGACTCCAGAAAAACTACATCAACACAGCCGATTCTTCGACGTCAGCTAATTGGCATATCTGCGCAGTCCGGAATGACAGTCATCTGTTTTACACTGTCCCTAGGATGGAAACACGCCTAGTAGACGACAGAGGCATTGTGACTGACAACTGTAGTACGCGCTCGCCGTACGCGGTCCCCGAGCCATATGACCTACGCCATCGGGCAACACATAAAGATCCTTAATAAAGAGAACTCGAGACTAGATAATACGGAAGCCGCCCCGCCATGGCCGCATACTGCTCGGAGGCAACCACCACTTGTCGGGCTGTGTATCTAGCTTCGCCGGCCTTCGCCACCGAGTGTAATGGTGGGCTACTCTACTTTATATAACTCCCGAGTCTTGGAGATTCATGTTCTGGAAGGCAGCTTTGCTCCGAAAGGCATAATCCGTCTCCCGGGTCGTTTCTTTTCCCTAGCTACGGTTATGGCGATTCATCGCATCCTCAGCTTCAACTCCATCAACTGTCACTCAGTTGATATATGTGCTCACTCCATCAACTGTCACTCTGTTGATATATGCGCTCACCCAAACCCCCACGCTCGACGCCAGCGGAGGAGCGGCCGGCGTTAAACCTTCGACGCAATAAAACCGAATGCAAAAAGCAAGGAATTGACATGTAAAGAACGCAATTCCTGGATCCTGGGGCCATGATCCCCCAAGATTTCAACGACCTCACTGTCAACCTCATTTCTAAACCAGTCAATAAGAGGAAGAAATAGGCGTATCAAGCGAATACGCAACTGTGATTAAGGTTTTTGTACATTCATGCATCCGGGGAAATCGCTGGATAACCCAATAACTTATAATAAATGCAGCGAAGATGGACTGTCAGAGACCAAATCAAGGCTTGTCACTCGTGTGTACTCTAAACGCCAAAGACCCAGCCACGGGTACAGGGTCCCTACCTTAGACGATGTGGATCATTACAGGGGGTGCGGACGACACTCCGTTTCTTGCATGACGCTAAAACGCCTGACATGCTAGCGCTCAAGGAATATTTCTAACCGAATATAGTGCCTCATCATTGTGTGGTGGATTTAGAAACCCACCACTCATTTGTATGCAATCGGTACCTAACTGTGGAGTAAGCGCTCTCGTTGGGTGGGTGGAATATCAACTGTATGAACAACAGATGTCTGCAGATATGTACGGTGCTCTGACCGATCTGATCTGAACCTCCTTGGCCGAGAAGACCACCGGTGGAGTGAAAGAAACGATTATTATGTTACTGTAAACTCTCGCGTCATTTGCTTACCACTCGTGAACAGAGAGCTGGACTTCCTATCTAGTAGAAAAGCGGAATTTGTGCCCAGTTTAGCTAAGTAGCTCAAGAGGGTTCACCACGAGTCCTCGTGTGTCGCAGTTGCATCACATCCAAAGCCCTCCGTGGGAGCTTCCTTTCCAGCGGGGAGAAGATTCCAGAAGACTGAGAAGTGTAACGACGTAGTACGAACAAGTGTACAAAACCTGAAGTGTACAGAAACTGAGATATACACAGTGCTGCTGAGATCACATCCCAAGCTATGATATCGGGGATCAATTAGGTCCATATCGCCAAGGTCTTTTAATATAGATGGAATTTACAAACCTTGTGTATCACCAAGCCGAGGGAGCCCTTAGGCAAAGCACGGGTCATCGCAAGACAGAAAGTGCACTGACTTTGTTGGCGGCTTAAGGAGGTCTTTCGAGCCGAGTGGCGACGAAATTACTGAATTAATGATTACGTTAAAAGTGAAAGAACTGGCTGGCTGGCTGGTTTAGTCAGGCCGTTTATTAACATTTTTTCCGCTGGCTGCACAGCCCCAATCTACCTAGGAGCCCAAAGGGCCAAGATATGCATCTCCAGACAAGGAGAATCCAGGCCCATACCTATCCTTTCAGTAAGTAGGTCAGTCAAGCCGCAAACGTACCTTTCACGGTTGCCTTCATGTATGATGGCCGTCGCTGTCTGGGTTGTGGTAACTACCGTTAAGGTTAACCTCCGACGTTACCATCACCCACAATCCACGCACCTCACTGGATCGTTCTGCGCTGACCTGGCTAGCGCCCAGAGGAATATTGGACGTCCAATTCACGTCTCACCTCTGCCCGACCGCATCAGCATTTGTTGTTCCTAAGCTTTGAACAGAAGGGGATCTGAACTGTCGACTTTCTCTCGTCCGGATGCGATCCAAGGTTGAAGCTTTTCGACTTGGTTTCCACTTGCGACAGGCATCCGATTTTCATCCCATCCTAGCGGCAGCGACAAGCTCTCGGTAAAGTTCTTGTGTGCGGTATTCTAAGACGACAGAAATGTTCCTGGACTAAGTCCAAGACTTTATTTGCTCATAAGTCCTGAAGTCGTTATCCAAGCGGACGGAACAACAATCAATATCGGAAATTCATCATCTGGTTAGTCAGAATTTGAGGATAGAGGAAAAGGGCAAAAGCGAAGCGAAAGAGGCACCGCACAAAGAGCGGGGGAGCTTGAAGGGGATTGGGTGGGCACAGGAACATATCCGGGGAGTACGCAGAGGCGTTTTTACAACGAGACAGAGCGTCTATACTCGACACAACACTTGTGCGCCACACCAAACACAGCTATACATCAACAGGAAAAGTAAACTGAACGACGCAGATCGGCTGTTCCTTTATTTTATTTATATCACCCGCAGTTAATTATTTACTTACTGTTTATTTGGTTGATTGATCGGACCGATTGGCGTCTTAAAGATGCAGCGGGAACGTCGTACCTTGTCTGTACCCACGATATCATACGAAGATGTTGACCAGCATCAAGACGTTGAGATGGTGCAGCATGGCTTCCTAGGAACGCCACCAGCTCCGCACGCCATGGGTGGAGCAGGTGCGCTCAGTGCAGCTTCGGGATGGCCTCCGCACGCTCATCCAGGGCAAGGTCCTCCAGTTGGCCACGGTCAGATAGCTACTCTTGCAAAGCCCGCACCCCATATGGCCAGGTCTAGATCAGCTTCGACTTCAGCATTATCAACTCCGACGGGAACAACTCCGAATCCTCCGAAAAAGAAGATAGTGACTGCTTGTCAGCGGTGTCGGACCAGGAAAATCCGATGTGATGGAGCGCTTCCAGCATGCCGGAGTTGTGTCAAGGCCGGGGTGGAGTGTATCGAGGTGGATAGGACTGGTGATAATAACATGCCCAGAAGGTAAGTGGCGGTGTGTAGAGAGTGGTCGGTGTCTTCCGACCGCTCCTTCAACTGATGCTCCTACTCTACTTGGAAACATTCGCGATTTTGGGGTGGATTCGCATCTCTAAGCGACTACTCAGTGGCTAATTTATTTCCCAGTCATGTTCTTGAGCTGGAAAATAGGATTAAATGGCTCGAGGATGTCGTGAGGGCGCGGTGTCCCGGCGTTGACTTAGGCATCGGGCCTTCGGTGGAACTACGATCACGACCATCACCACCAGCTATACGAATAGTTACTACAGGACCGGATTTTAACCAACCATCTCAATCAATAAGTTCAACATCATCGCCTATCTTTGCCCTATCACCAGCATCAACATGCGCTACCCCAGTTTCCTTCGAGTTTTCGTCGCCCGGCGTGTCCCCTGGCTATCTACAGCCTATGAGTCCGTTTACCTTCTCCGACGTCGGCCCTTCACCTACTCCATCACCTGGTCCCTCAAGCCCTCTGTTACTACCGCGAGATACTTTGCCTCATGAAGTTGGCCTCTTGTCATTATCTGCATCAGAGGAGGCAAAATACGTGGGATCATCATCCGGAATTAGCTTCGCGAGAATGGTATTTGCGGATTCCGGAGGCGTTGATCTTCAAAAGTCGGATGAGGACCTGAGAGATTTTAAAAGACACATACCAAGCTCAACTGTTGAACCAATTCAGCTGCCGAAAATGGATGACTGCTTGTTGCTGTCGAAGTCGTATTTCGAAACAGTTCACTTACAATACCCGTTCCTTCACCAACCAACATTCGATGGGTGCTTACAAGCTGTGTACTATGACGAAACCGCGAATCTTCCCCCAAACTTTTCCCTGGCCACGGCTCGATTTCACGTACTCCTTGTGCTATCGATTGGAGAACATATAGTGTCAACACGATTGGGGAGACACAGGGATTTGAGCGAGGGATACCACGCTGCAGCGTTGCTGTTGTCGAACGACATAACCTTGACGGGCAGTCTACAAGGCGCACAGTCTTCTTTACTCTTGGCTATGCAGAGTCTCTACGCAATGAATGGTTGGAATGTGTGGTATCTGAATGCGATCATCATGGCCACATGCGTCGACTTGGGTCTGCATCGCAAGGTCCAAGATGTGCCTGGAGATCAATGCAAGGCAGCTCTCAGGCGCCGTGTGTTCTGGAGCGCATACAATCTGGACCGCAGTCTCGGCGTCGCGCTTGGCCGACCGTTCTCGATTCGTGATGAGTCCTTTGATGTGGAATTTCCGCATGACACAGACAACGACGAAGAGCTTTCGAATCTACCCCTAGGAACACGTCCTCCCACTGTTTCCCAATCAATAGGTACTTCTAGAGCTAGCTTCAGTTACTCAATTTATATCTTCCGGATAATCAAGATTTTATCGAGGATCAAAGTAACGATATACCGGGTTTCTCCATCCACTCCCTCCTCATGGAACGCAGACCTACCTGACTGGCAGATGGAAACATATCGCCAGCTACTTGAACTCCAAGAACAAATTCGAACTTCGCTCGGCGGCATGCGGCGAGCTTCCGGCTCATGCTCTGGCCAACTCGCCGGTGGACAACTCGCAGAATTGAAGCTTCATGAAGCCATCCAGTTGCTATTCCGGCCCAGTCCCATATTTCCCCGGCCCACAGCATATGCTTTACAGCAGTGCTTTAACTCTGCTGTCGAAGCTATACGGATATACAACAAACCAAAACGCTACAGTGAGCCACCATATCCCTACACCCGACTCACAGAGTATTTCATTTTTCTCTCCGGTATCACTATGCTCTATTGCCATCGGACATGCCGCGAGGTTCAGGATGCAGTAGCGAATGACTTTCTCGCTAAGGAGATTCAATCATGCTCTTTTCTCTTGGCGGATCTGGCCCAGCACTGGCCGACAGCTCAGAAATCTCGAGCTAGATTTGACGCATTGGCACACTCGACACTGGCATACTCTTCAGCTACTGCGTCATCCCGCATGCTCTCTCCTCACGACGGCCCACGAAGGTCTTCCGGTGGTTCTGTTCGATCTTTTGCTGATAGCCATACATTGGAAGTCCCATCAATGGCCACAGCGTTGGGCTCGTCACCTTCATCACATGGATCAGTGTCAGAGTGGTACGGTGCGGGGGTTGGAATGCCACCTGCTGGCGGTGGTGGTGGTGGTGGCGGTGGTGATCAGGGAGTGGATATAGGCTGGATGCAGAATCAGAGCTGGGATCTTCAGATGGCACCTGAGGACATCATGATCAGTGGGATGGAGGAAACAACAGCGGGAGCCCCAGCGGACATGGATATTATGGCGAATTTGATGACTGGCGATACAACGATGTGGGGTATGGATTCAAGTCAACAGCAGCAGCAGCGGCAGCAGCGGTGACTAACCGCCGCTTGGCTGGATGATATCAGTTTCTTCTAAGGAAGAAATTACTACTAATCATTGTTTGCGGGCTGGGACGAACTAGATTTTGCCTGTCGTCCCCTTTCCTATGTGTCATCGGCCTCTCCCTCTTGGCTTTTTGATTCTTTGTGATGCTAATCGGCGTTGGTGGGTGTTGCTGTTATATACAAGTTTATATGCGCTTTCTTAGCGGTTGAAGTTTGGGTTTATTCGTACAGAGAATGGGGGTGTTGACTGCGGAGTATTTCCTTCCTTATCCGCATCTGTCTCGTTTTTTGTTCGGAGGATGTGAGCGTTTCGATCTCGTGTTGGTGTTGGTGTTAGCAAGTTGTAGATACGGCTAGAGCTCTATGGGACTTTTGCTTGTGATTATAACTAAGTTCTTTGACATATGGAGATCTGGAAGGCCGGTGAGGGCAGAAGTATATACTATTCTAGAGTTGAGGTGCTGCCATGATCATTCGAACATGTCTCATGGTCAAGCACTCACTGCAGCTGTCACCTTGTTTGTTATCAGGCACTGTGCATGTACACCAACTGGTGAGTCCCGGAACCGCAAACCCTACCAACCCAGCAGCGCCGTGATATTATCGTAGTACGTACGTAGTACGAGATTGACCTATGATGCCCATAAGCTTCGTTACGTTGTCACTGACCGCCAAGAATTAACTAGTGAGCCTGCGCAATCCTACACGTATACCTGATCCTGCATATAGTCATAGCTATAGCCTTTAGAGCACCCGGAACGTATACGGCATAGCATTACTCGTATATACGCCTCAGCATCTTCGAATTCACCTTGCGTATAATTAGGCAGTTCGCAAGTCAGCGCCGTTTGCACGCATGTACCTCTCACAGCCCTCCTTGGCAAAATTTGTTCAGTGAAACTGTAAAGATCTTTATGCCGTTTGTTGACGAGCTCGAGAGATCAAAAGGCATGGCATTTTTTGACCACGGGGCATTGGCTTTGGAGTCATAATTCTAAGATGGCGGTGTCCGAGTGACCGTTCTGCGCCCCGGCATGTTTATTATCCAAGCATGCTTGTGAAGGGGTAAAAGCTGTTGCATTGATATCAATTTTGGTAATGTGGAGTTTAGCACTCAGTTCACTGAGATCAAGAACCACCAATGTGACCCATGGAAGTTTCTGCCGAGTGATAATTTTGCGCTTCATCTCATTACACTAACTGTTGAGAGCGAGCCAAAGTCGCCCGGGTTCCTTGTACATGTACAAGTTGGATGAGGGAAATACACGTCGTATGTTCCGTAAAGTTAAATATCTAATCTACATAATTGGCAGGACGGGCACTGGCGGTGGAAGTAGAGTAGTAGTAGTATGGCGATTGGAGTGCATTTTGAGCAGTGACAAAGCCGGCGAAGACGAGCATTACGGCCGACTGACATGACGGCTGCAGTGAAACAAGGGAGCTTTAATAGTAGACTGAACACTATACGTGCAATGGTAGGTAACTTTGAAAACTTTAGGCACCCTCTTTCCCCATTTCTAGCTAATGAGTTACTGCAATTAGTCATCAGTTTCCAGAGAACTGTTAGATATGTTAATATAAATTAAATCCGTTAAGCAGCCGCATCACATCGTGAATGAAAGTTTACATGGTCGTATCTGGAGCTCCACACTTGAGATTGTTGAACCAATGTCATACGAGACTCAGTTGACGAAATGCAGATCATGATCACGCCCGTACTTGGGTAAACTAACTGCCGGCTTATCTACCCAACAAAAAAAAGCAGAATTTCAAGGGTATGGGCTGATCCCGGTCTCGAAATGGAAAAATCAAGTTCACATTGACTTGAGGAAATTTTTCCCCCTAGAAAGTAACATATGGATCAATGTGATTCACGATGCAACTGGGATCGACAACGAAGCATGGCAAGGGAGGAATGATACCAGGCACTCGAGACCGAACCCTCGGCGAGTGATTATTTGTGATCGGAGCCCTGACAATACGCTTAGAGGTAGTGAGAACAGACTAGTTATTAATTAAAAACAACTCTAAGGGCTATTATCTGCCATTTCCAATGAATGCTGAGGGCTGTAAATGGTGGTGGCCACCAGATTAAAATGTATAGTACTACGCAAATGTTGATATCCCATCGTCTGTAAAACGCTCATAGTGACCTTTTCAACCAACGTTCTCACCAACCGTGCTCAAAGGTCTTATGTTGATTTCATGTTAACCACAGTGTAGAGTGTTCGCAGGCACTATCTCTGGTGTTTTGCCTATGTAATATCAAGGTCTGGATGGGTCTCAAGCTTTAATAGCATACAGATGATAGGATATAGGCTACAGTTTTCGTCTAAATCTCGCAGGATTGGTCGTTTGTGTAGTTATGGCTTGTGTTGATGTGCACAGGTGTATCAATTCGACCGGTCGGAGCTTTGGTCCAGATGAGGATCCGGCCGGGGCCTTCTTCGAGAAAACATATACACGCCGGAAATCTGTGGCAATGGCACTTCAACAACCGGGTACTATTTCCTTCACTGTATCAAATTAGATCCGCTACGCGTCCAGGGATAATAGCATCTACGAGTTATGTACTTTACTCCTTTGTCAATTGCTCCGTTGCTTATGTAATTTTAAGAGGTAGCGACGTATGTGATCCAAAGGAGGGTGTCGACCGATCATTGAAGTAGACTTCACAAATTAATGAAGAGTAGAGTGGAAACCAGGTTTTCATTCGCCTATGGTCAACAAGATGTTTTATTCCATCGTAAGAGCGGTTGAAAGCAGTTGGATTCCGCAATAGTTCCCCAAGCTCCACTTCTAACTGTACTTCTTGCGGAATGGGGTAACGGTATGGCCAACTTTTACCGTGGTGGGTGATTATAATGCTTGCGGCTGTGCGATGATAACTTTCTTTTTTTCATTCCATCATTCATAATTTAACTAAACCTTGCTAAACTTGATATCAAAGTCAGACACAACTGCAAAACGGAAGTTCGTACCGTCGTGATATATATACAATATTACTACTTCGACTGACCCAGATGAACAAAAAAATGCGCGACACTGGCACACGATGCAGCATAGATATCTATCATGAGTCTCAATCCCCGTTTATTGCACAAACCTTCTGAATGCCTTCTCTTCCTTCGTTGGGCTCCTCTTTACAATACTCTCTAGCGATTCCTGTCCCTCACACCTCACCATTTTAAACTGCCAAAATTCCTCTTCCTCCCCGGCCCTCCCACCTACCACCTTTCTCCATGCCGTATTATAACTCTCGACCATGTATAGTCCATCGTACCGCAGCCCAACAGACGATGCCCATTTACTCGCACCCTTCCCTCGAATGACTCTCACCGGCTTCTTCCGCTCATGGCTTCTCATGAGTTTCATCGTGTCGTTTGTCGTCACCAGTGCCGAAGCAGCTCCCTTCCGTCTATACCCATTGGACCCCGAGTAGAGGAGCTCATTACCCCAATCCTTATCGGAATCTTCGTACCCAATTCCGCCAGAGGAGACGATGCTGAAGGCGCCTTCGCTAACTTGCCCGTAGATCCCCGCAATTGGAGCTCCATGAGCTCCATCACGTCGAGCACACACTTGCATAGGCCACCACGTCCCGACGGGGATGTCATTGTGGCCGAAAACATCCGAGGGGCGTTGTACGCCATCGGCGATGGTGAGGTATCGTCTCCCACTGTCGCAAAAACGCCGCACAATACCCCGCCACATTGGGCTATAGTGGTTCATTTCCTCGTCCTTCATGTTTTCGTCGTCGTCGTCGGTCTCATCGTCACTTGAGATAGAGATGTACTCGGGCCCGGGTACTGGCACGCGCACTGGAACACACACGCGCAATGGCGCAAGCTCACGCTCTGGGACGTCCTCTGACTCCAGATCGATCACTACGCGCTCTGGTATGCGCTCTGGCAAACGCTTTGGCACGCGTACTGGCACAAGCTCTGACTCCCATTCTGAATCTGTCTCGTAGTCCTCTGGTTCGGGCGTCGGATCAGGCTCCGGCAGAGTCTCCAGCATGCGCTTCCGGAAATCACCCTTCTCCCATCTCTCGCGCAGTTCTCGTGCCATGCTCACAACAGTCTTGCCGAATCGCTCTCGGGGCGCCGGCGAGTCACATAGTCGCTCTACTAGGTTCAAAATTTGCGATGATTCGAATTCGCCCGGGTACTCAAATCCATATGTGCTTAGCTTGAGTAGATGATTGATGAGAATTTGCTGATCGCTTTTGGAGGGGGTCCCGCGATCGTCTAGGACTTTGGTGATGACTGATCTGTAGCCTTGAAGACGCTTCAAGGAACCTTCGCGCGAGAATTTTGCTATGACAGGAACGGCGGTGATAGTGGTGGCTCTGGGAGAGGTGGGGGACGCGAGGGTAGTGGAGGAACGACGCTGGTTGGAAGAGGTGGCGATGTAGGGGCGGTTATAGGGGCTGACATGTAGGGGACCTATACGCGGCCCTCGGATGATCTCAAAGAATGTCTTCTTGCGTTTTAGAGGAGGCATTGGTTATGACTAGGAAGGGTTGGTGTGGTGATGATGGATATAGTGATGGTTATGGTGATGGTTACACACACCCAAAACAATGATCTGAGGAATTTCAACTGATCATGCCCCCAGGGAAGAAGGCTGAATTTATATACCCTCAAAAAAGAGGGTGAGTCACTAACTGCAACATCCCAACTCTGTTCATCTGTGTACTTGCATACAAACACACTGGTAGACTGAAGATGCATGCTGTTGCATCTCTGCACAACCAGCTGACTAGCCAAACAGCCAATCACTAATCTTCATGGTAATGCAGCAATCAACACAACAGGAAGGTCAAAAATGCCACAGAGATCCTCAAAGCCAAGATTATTGCCAAGTCTGGGGTTAAAAATAGAACTTCGGATCGGCCCTCCATTCTTATAGCAAGTGTGCGAGAAGCTATGACTCTTATACGCAATGAATTTCTCCAAGATTGGTGATGAGGGTGCCGCGGTCTCATGGTTAGGGTTATTTACACCCCGCAAGCGTTTGTATCCCGCCTGCAACAGCGATTGGACAAATAGCTGAATATCAAGGGTCATTGGTACGAGATCTCCGCAAATAGCACATACCTTCGTCGGAAACATGCTAGCAGTGTAGTCCATATGAACCCAGTCACCAATCTATTGTTTAGACGAGGTTCATACCGTCATTAAGCAGCCCAGAAGTGACCATTTGGGGGTGGAACGGTAATCAAATGGTTACGATCATGTCGTAAAGTGTACTAGTAAATAAACGGCGTCTCATCCGGAACCCCGCCCTGAGCTCTGCTTGTGCCTCTGCATCCTCCTAAACCCGCTGTCGAGGACCACACCATCAGCAGTCGCAATACCCCACACTCATATTAAGCCCAAGTTCTGTCAGAAGAATCTCGGGAGAAGTGGTGCCTCGTTGTTGGGTAGTCCAGTTCGGCTTGTATTTCGGGTGGTGCTCTTGCCTCCGCGGGTTGCTTGTGTGACACCTAAGAAATTCTGAGATTCCCCGGAATGAAACAATGCCCTCTGACCATTTCTTTCACCAGAGGAGTTGTTTCTTCACCACGAAAGGAATACCCTACCCCGCCGCTCAGTGAGCAGCAACTATATATTCCCAAGCAACCCAACTTAATATCGAACGAGAACAATCAATATTCGCTGTACGGGTTAGGGTTGTCTATAACGTCCCATCCTCATCTCTGCTCTGAGCCGGCTGCAAGTGAAGAAGTTCGAACACTGATGATTGACTCGGTGCGTTTCCAAGCAAAGCGTTTTGAATCTACATTACGGGGAATGCATCCATCATCTGAGAGGCCACCACTACCCTCTTCACCCCCAACCGAAGTTTAGCATCGCGATCCAGCTTGAGACTCACAACACGACTAGTTTGGGCAGTTAAAGTATTCGATAAATCTCACTTCAGCTACTCATATATACCCCCTACTTTCATCAAAAATCTTTTACCCCCTACTACCCCTGCTCTCAACCCACCCAAAAAGCCTCTCATTAACCCCATCCACCCATTCCCGAAACCACACCAACCACCCTTCTCTCTGTTCCGCCCTCTCCTCCCTCGCAGCCACAGCTACATTCTGTCGGTACCCACTCGGATGCCACTCGGAGTTGCGTTGGTACATCGTGGTTATCGGGGGTGCGGGAGGTGCATATGGGGATGGAGAGGGCGGTGTAAATACTGCCGGTCCCGGACTACCAAGCAATGGCGGTAAAGGCCCATCGAGGGTGAAAATCTGCGACGGAGGCGGAGAGGGATCTGTTATTGTCACCGCAGAATCCAGAGGCGGCAAAGGAGCGTCGAGTGAGTGTATCTGCAGGGATGGTGGTGAGAGAACCGCTGGAACACTGGAACTCAATGCCGCAACCGCAGCTGGAAGAGTTACAGGAGGGAGGTGAGATGGGGGTGAGACGTGATGAATTGTCGGAACTGCTGCCGGCGTAGTCACCATAGGAACAGTATCCACAGCACCCCCCTCCTGCTGCCTCCTGGGAACTTTCATATCCGGCAATCTGGCAGCCACAAACTCGTCTGT
>Ga0307515_10002932_pt1 | contig 36196 bp, 39 predicted proteins | sample 17_EM_MG_FD_194513 | JGI IMG/M metagenome (GOLD analysis project Ga0307515, IMG submission 194513) | Populus trichocarpa ectomycorrhiza microbial communities from riparian zone in the Pacific Northwest, United States - 17_EM | ecosystem: Host-associated > Plants > Roots > Unclassified | place... | reverse complement strand
GAATTTCACCATATGTAGAGTATTTCTATTTATTCTGGGGGCATTTGGCTGGATTGTGGTTGTGTGATGTGTATTTTAAAAGCTGGCCCATCTGTGGGCCCAAACCCGGTTACCGGCAAAGGGATACTATTTAACGAATTAATATTGCTTCAAATCTTACTATCCAATTAGCAGAAGTTGGAATTTTTCTTCTTATGTATACTCTGTGAGTATTTAGAAATAAATCTTAATAGTCATATCTTTTGGTTAATTATGTAAACTGAATTGGAGGATATTTTCGGCATACTTATATTACACAGACTTTATATGGTTTATATATATGATATATAATATTCAAGTAATAGAATTTAATATATCTGCCAGATGCTTAAATATACTAATAGATATATCAGTATTAGATACTATCCAATCTTGTATCGAAAGGGTGGTATAATATTAATTCACCTAGAATTTACAATTTAATATCTACAAAAAATAAAAGACAAACTTTTCTAAATCTATGTTTATTACATATTCAGTAATATAAAGGTGAGAAAATTGTTTATTCAACAGTGCTGCAATTTTATTACTTGAGTAAAATTTATATTTATCTATTTTGCATAACTATGCAACTAATATCTCTTAGAGATATATTTACTAATTTTACTCTTTGATTGATATTTTATTACTATGTTGAATACAATTAGAAATATGAAATTACTGGTACAGTCTTTAGTTATAACTAAGCCTAACAACATGATTATAAATTTGTCAAGCTTCAGAATGTGCTAGTATAATATGATTGGCCAGGTTATTATCCAAATACAGGTGAGTATTTTGACACTGATTTGGAAGGTAGAATATACTAATACCAATCAAGAGATCTCATTGAAAGTGTATACTTTGTGGATTCTGTAGACATAGAATATTGAAAGCAATCTCAATAACACCTTTAAAAAACAAATTGCATTTATTTTAGTGTTATTGTTAGGGGTTGTCTCTTAGCAGCGATAATGATATTTGAATTATGGTACAAGATGCATACATATCTACGATACAGTGCATAACACGTATGCATGTGACATTCAAGTGGTCAGCAACATGCTCTTTAGCGGGAGTTCATGTTGGTCGCGCGAAGTGTGGGTACTTCGTTCACACCTGGATACTGTGCGGGACATGTGTGGTAATCACGCACGGCAGTTGATAGTCAAATGCGATAAAGAGAACACTTCTCCCCTACCTGTAACGGGCTAGGATTTGGAGATGCACGTTCCGGTCTGGAGAAAAGTCTTGACCTTAGCATGACGTACCTGAGGGATTAATGAGGTAGGCAATGCGCCTAGAGCGAGCACTACTTGTTGACTCGAGTGGTTTGGATCGAAATGCAATCTCGTCTCGGATACGAGCTTACGCGTCTTTAATCTACGTTGGCATTGTATCGGTTGGTCGCTGATTAAATCTATGACGCAATTAATAACTCATCTGCATGAGGGATCAAGAGGCGATAAGCATTATCAACTGGATTGGTAGATGTTCCAACTACCGACTCGTACGTTGGCAAATGATGTCTGAGATAGGAAAGGGTACGCTGATATTGCGCAATGGATGGCCTGATTGTTATCAGGAGCATAACGCTTTCAAACCATGTTGCAAGGACACAATTACCTGAGGGTGTTGTGGCGAATTATTGCCGGGCACTAACAGGGCGTGGCCGAGATAACGCTATCACTTCTAGGAGAGAGCACAGGCTATAAAGAGCCAGAGTTGGTCGAAGGGATTTTGGAGTATCAGCGAGCAAGTTAGCTTTCAGAGAACACCAAAGACGATCATAAAATATTATTAAGAATTCTATCTATCTATCCGTTTAGTTATCTGTTAAAAGATAATTTGGCACTATTTCCTCCCTAATCAACTTACGAGACTATACCCTGTATACCTGGTTACAGGTATACACAATCCGAGTACGCACTACATCAAGTTGTCGAGACTTTCCGCAATCTTCTCTACAGTTTGGAAGAGCGCCGCCAAATCCACACCTACCGAGTGGTGTTCCGTTTTTGTCAGTTAGAAGGTATCGACTACCTGGTGCTGAGGTATCTGAATACCGGAGCATTACCATTCGAGGAGCTTTCAGAGGAGTGGTTGTACGATGGGGAAGCCTGATACACATCTACAGAGGAGACGGCCTGTGGTACAGGTTTGGATTGGGAGTTCTCGTTACAGAGGAACGAGAAGTTGAGTATTAGGATGAGACGAGGAAAGAAAGAGATATTTGGATAGGCGGCCGTACTTAGTTCAATAAATGTTCTATTGATTATTGGGACTAAAAACCCCCGTAACAGTTATCTATCACTTAAACTCTACTTCATAATGTTATCCATATTTGGAAGTATCTACCAGTAGGGAAATTATTTCCACTTTTTCAAAAAGATGCAATAGAATTTAGCAATGGATTGATCATATTACATATCAAGAGTATAGTATAATAATAATGACAAAGTTGAAGAATTACAATGGCTTGATAAATTGACTTGACAGATTCAGCTATATGGTAAAACTGAAAAATAGAATCTATACTATACATATTCAAATAATAGTTAATCTTATTCATTTAGTTACTAAAGATCAAGCTAATCATGATAATATTGACATAGATTTATCAAATAATTTTTCAGATTTGAATACATATGAAATAGCATAGTAGTATAAAATCAAGTATACTGAAAGTGTAATTATTTCTAAACTACTGGCAAGAAATTGCAATATTATACAGTAGCATAGAGATTGTTAATGTGTATAACACTAAGATAAAATGAAACAACTGAATTAATAAGATTTCTGAAAAATATTGATTTTATAGTTTTTATTAATATAAATTTAACAACATTTGCAATTGTGTATTAGAACTGCAAAGTGACTTGTTTACAGTGATGAAAACCCCTTGAAAATATTGAAAACGATTTTGTATTCATACAAAATTATATAGGGAATTACTCTGCTTTTCTGGTAGAGAATATACTTATGGATATAATCTTTATTTCCTTTTGAAGGTTTCAGAAAAATACAACTTCATGTTTGAGATGTATCTGAATGGACTGGGAAACTTGACGGAGATTTCAGCTGCTCCAATATTTCACAATATATGAGCCAAATTTGAGAGCATTCTAAAGAACCAATTTGCTCTTAAATATATGTTTGAAGTATCATTCACATCTGCTGGAGCTTTGAGTAATATCCGTGAATACTTTAAAAGCATCTGAAAGTATATCACTTAGCCTTAGTGTGGTTTTGGAGTATCCAGAAACTCCAGGAGCATCAAAGAGGTTAACATGTAGCTCCCGGACCATTTTACATTTTGCTGATGTAGCTACATGTATCTACTTCTAAGTACAGTTACTTCTCCATCCATCAAATGCTTAGGATCATGGGTTTAGCATTGCAGGTTATGTGCAGTGAATTATATTTAGAGGTAAGGAGGGAATATATAGAGTTTACAACATCCGACGCAGCTTGTTCCAATTACTTCGTGGCCGTTAGTGAGTGCTAGCGAAGCCTAAGTTCATTTAAGACTACTCTATAGAGTACCTTAAGTACCTCAGTTGAGCGTAATGGCGCTTGGGATCTTCGGAGCACCCCGCATTGCAGTTTAGCGTACTATGAGTTTACTTACTTTACTCCACCAACGTCACTGGAACTACAGCATAATAAACGCACTATGTATCAGGAAGATCCAGACTGGCAAGACATTATACCTTTACCGCAAGATGATGGAGACCAACCGCTGGCCCAGATCGCCTACACCGATGATTATGCCGAAGCAATGTCGTACCTACGCGCTATAACTGCAAAGGAGGAGTACAGCCAAAGAGCTCTCCAAATCACTGAACACATCACCGAGATGAACCCCGCACATTATACCGTCTGGTAGTTCAATTGGAATTTCATCCCTTCGTCCTAGCTCACTTTTAATAGGCTCTATCGCGCCAAAGTGATCTTTGCCCTGAACACCGACCTCCGCAAGGAAATCGAATTCCTCAACTCTAAAGCTCTCCGCCACGAAAAGAATTACCAGATATGGCACCATCGGCAGTTGGTAATCGATAAGCTCGATGACCCGACAGGGGAGTCGGAGTTTATCGAACAGATGTTTGAGAAGGATGCGAAAAACTACCACGTCTGGTCTTATCGGCAGTGGCTGGTGAAGCGGTTTGATCTCTGGGATAACGGTGAATTGGATTATGTTGAGAAACTCTTGGAGAGGGATGTCAGGAACAATTCGGCGTGGAATCATCGGTATTTTTTGGTTTTTGGTAAGGGAGATACACCTAACCAGGACGTGGTCGAGAGAGAAATGAAGTAGGCTTTCTATCAGATGGAGAGAGGATGGCAGGGTAGTTGACGTAATACAGGTTTACGGAAGGAGCTATTTTTTTGGCGCCACAGAATCCGAGTCCATGGAACTATATGCGTGGGTAAAGACCTCGCATTTCCATCTGGGTTTTGCGGACTAGCCTAATAACTAGTAGGTTGCTATCACGCATGAAGATGCCGCTTTCTACAGTTGAACTACTATGCAAGCATTACGCACCAATTAACAACCCCGACCGCATCACCTCGTCCCATGCACTCGACGTTTTCGCGGATATCTGTGCTTCGAAACCCAATGAAAAAGATGCTGCAGTTCAAGCCCTGGAGTTGCTATCGCAGAAGTTTGATCCAATTCGCACAAACTATTGGAATCACAGGAAAGTGGCATTGCAGAAAGCTGCTGCGGCTTAGGATGAATTAACACGTCTCTTGGTGGTTAAACTGATGAGATTGTGCGCCGTGTCTCTTATCTATCCTTTATGTACTCGAGTACTTGATACTTGATACTCTCTCTTGTACTGCTCTAGCATCTCTATATTGATATTGTTTCCTGTGACAGTTAGTGATTTGCTCCTCGAGCCCACCAAATAAACTTACCACCGCAAACAACCATGACAACCTTACTCTCTGCTGTCAGGTCCGGTATGACCTTTCTCAACCCTAACTCATACACAACCGCCAAACTTGCCCCACAAGCAGCTTCAACGAGCACCCTCTCATCTTCGGCGAATTTTACGCATGCTCTCGCAGCCATTCCATCAGTCACTACCTGTGAGATCACATTTTCTTTCCTACCAGCCTCAAACGCCTTCACAGCCACCGTCTTCGCACCAAGACTAGTCGCGATGCTAGTAATCGCCGGCAATGTGACCAACCTCCCCGCTTTTAGAGAGGCGGATAGACTGTCGGCACCCTCCGTTTCAACCCCAACCACCTTCACTTGTTTCTCCAGTTCATGTCTTTCTAATCCAATGACTAAGCCCGCGAGCAACCCCCCACCCCCAACGCTTGCGATCACGACATCCGGTGCCGATTCCATATCCGCGAGGATCTCGTCGATAAGCGAAGAGTTTCCCTCCCAAACATCGGGATGATCGAACGGAGAACAATAAATACCGTTCGGGTCCTTCTCCACCAGAAGATGTGTGAAGTTGTCTGCCTCAACCCAGGATGCTCCATGCGTAATAACCTCTGCTGCACCCGCAGCGAGGAGCTTCGATTTCATATGACCACTGGTACTTGAGGGAACAACCACTGAGCACGTCGCGCCTAGGGATTTTGAGGCAGTGACGGCGGCGAGACCCGCATTGCCACCCGAGCTGGAGTAGATATGTGCTGGTACGTCAGGAGAGATAGCTTTAAGTATTAGATTCCCAACCCCACGAGATTTGAAGGATCCAGAGGGTTGGAATAGATCCATTTTCATAAAGATGCGACTGGTGGGATGTCAATGGAGGAGCGGCGGCAAAGGAAGGGTGGAGGTTATTACCAGCCGGCAATCTTTGAGAGGGCAGCGCTTTCAAGGAGTGGAGTGTGGATCCATGGAAGTTTGGGTTCTGAGGAGCGTGGGATAATTGTCATTGTGCTTGGAATCAAATTGATATCGTGTAGTTCTGCGTATAGCTCTGTGTGGAACTGAATGGAATGCTGTAAGAAATATATGTGTACCAGAACAGCTCGGGCACTGTACAACTCTGACTCAAGAAAGCCTTCTATGGCAACGAAGGTATATATAGATTTCGAGGCAGGGTATCACCCTCATATCTCCACCTCGCAAGTCCGGCGGGTATAAACGGCGCTCCGATTGTCTGTTCGGCCGTCATTATACATACGCAAGTGCTTAAGTACACTTTAAACGTTAACGGCTAATTATTCCTTGCTAGTGTCATGCATTTACTGTACGAGGATTGCTGATGCTTTCAGGTACCTGGAGGTTCGGGCCATGCAATTGACAATGTAAACGCACGCTGCGTAGGTACGTGCACGCGTTCGGACGACAGTCTGCCGTGTTGGGAACGCGATGGATTTGAGATCCAGTTATTAATTGGGGCCACATCACCAGGTCTGAGTTCTCCTTCAGGGGCACCACTACTGGCGGGCTTGAATATCTATTACTGTGTTGGGGATGCTCTATACACATCTTTGAACGAATAAAGAAAAGCTTCACGACCTATGTGATGCATGACTACTAGACAACAGTACAGCCTGCAAAATGAATTAGTGATCTGGCTGAGGCCTTAAGGCAACAGATGTGCAACTTGTAGACGGTGCGCTCCCTCTCGTTTCTGGATAACACGGTTGATTGGGATTTAGAATAGAAAGTGCAATAGTTGGGCACTTAAGGGGTAGGTGGGAATGCGAGTTGGGGAATTTTGGCACTGCATGGTTGACACAGCACGAGGGTCTGCTATGATATAACGCCGAATTTATACTTAAGTATATCATCCATCATGAATTATAGCACGTCAGGTGCAAGTAGTATCCCTAATGAACCACCACCAATCACAAGGCCGTCGTTACACATAGGGAATTACTGTGTATGAGTAGTGTTGGTGGCAGACCTTCAGTCAAGAGCTGAAAAATCGGTTAGTGTTATGCCAACAATGTGGACCCAGTCTTGGACGATACATACCTCTAAGCCCTCCAGATAGGCCATAGAATCTTGCTCACTTTTGCAGCTGTTCGGTGGTGGTGAAGGTAATGTGGTAAACAGTACAGCGGTATCTGAGGAGTAACGTTTTATGAGCTCGTTTAATATCAGATGCTGACCACGCGATGGTAGATCATTAAAGGACAGAGCAGGCGTTGACTCAAGATGATCTATACTCTTTGGCTGTTGTGCTTGGTTACTGTCTGCAAACATGATGCTAGGACCTGGGCCATCGTCCACTGCAATCTGCGTATCTGGAATCGCCTTGCACGAAAAGCTGGGAGTGGAGGGGCTCGAGACCAACCGGAGTCTCGAAATTGCAGGACTCAGAAGCTTGCTCCCAGATGGGCTGATATCTTTCAGAGTGCTAGCTGCACTAGAGTTAGGAGCTATGCTCTCTATCATAGGATTCTTCGGTGGCGCTAGTTTTTTGGGAGTACCCGTGTCCCAGGTGGTTAGTCCGTCGCCAGTGCTGGCACGTCTGGGCCGCCCGAAGTCAAAAGCCACTCTGTCGTCATCGCTAAAGTCGTTGATATCATTCGCGCTTGCAGTGCTACTGGCTAAAGATTCATCATCACTAGATTCCTCAGAATCGGACCCATGATGAAGTGCATCGGGATTCAGTCGCTGTGCTCTCATGTTCATTGTTACCGATAGTCCCAGCATTGCAAGCCCCGATATGGAGTGACGCTTTGCTGAGTTTTTGAGCTTCCGAAGGCCTAATCGCCTTATGGGAGATCGAGACATTTCAGACCGACCCATTTGTTGAAAGCTGCTGCTAGGCCATGACATCTCTAAATCCGAAACACCTCGAATTTGCACAGATGGCGTAGCGCCTTTAAGGCTGTGACGCCGTTCTTGCAGTTCCTTCCACCACGGTTCTTCCCCCAATATCCTTTCCAGTCGACCATCATCGTTTTGATCCCGGTCTGCCCCATTCACAATGAGTTCATAAGTGCGCAACTCTCCGCTAGCAAGCCATACAACAATAACTTCAGCCTGAATCCGAAGATTTTCGAGAAGCCTTTTAACCCGATCACGCTCCTCTGTCACGTCTGCTTCATACTCCACAAAGACTGCCACTCGTAGTACGTATGCCTCTTTCCATGTCCGCACAGTGTTTAGAATGCATCCAAGCTGGAGAATAAGAGTATACGTGTCAAAGTTGGTGGTAACGACGTTTCCATTAGCATCATCCTGGATCTCAGCGGACATTTCTGTACGCCATTAGAAAGGTCTGAAATGAAATGATGGGTTCCTTACGTATCGGCCCTGCAGATCATTAGAAACACTAGTGAGATGGGTGGCAGGATGGGTTGCATACATAAATCAATATAAGACTTTTTCTTGTGCTTGTCTCCTGTCGGGAGTTCCAAACCGTCGAAGCCTTTCGCAATTGCGACATTCATCTGCAGACAAAGCAGAAGGTCCTCCAAAATATTGACATAACTCATAGGACCAACGGCCGATTCTGAACGCATGTTATCTGTTGGTAACTGGTCCTGAAGATCGTGCCTTATCTTGCGTGTGCTATGTGTTCCGGGTGAGCAGGATGATGGAAGGTTGAGATCAATGAGTGGTTTTGAATCCCTATACTCGTCCATATTGAAGAATCCCTAGGTGATACGTTTTAGTAAGCAATCTATCGTTAGAAGTAGGAGTAGTTACAATGACGGCTATATTAGGTCGCATGCCTCCAAGCCCAGCAGATAAGACAACGTTGCGCGCACCCCACTCGAAGGTAGGAGCAATTGCAACCTGTGGGAATGCTTTAATCTTCGAAAAATCGATGTATTTCATCCAAGCTGTTTGCTGTTTTCTAACCTCCGGAAAAGACTCCTGGAACTCTGTAGTGACTATGATATGGCCGAGCACATATAATCCGCCCTTTTTCATGGCATTGCAAAACTGTATCATTTTCCAAGAACGACGGGGGTCGTTTACGAATAGTAAGATCTGCGAGGCATTATAAACATGTTCCCTGACAAGGAGTAAATGTGCTAACTTGTGGTCGCCAGAATTTTACATGTTCTGTCCGGAGTCTCAGTAAATACTTCCTCACTTGATGGTATATCAAACTGTGCACGTCAGTGCGGGATATTGCAAATGGAGAGCTCTGGCAATCTTGTACCTTTGTGACACATCACCCCAAGTTTTGGGAGGAGAAGTGTAATGAATAATCAGGAATAAAGTCAAGATAATCCCTATAACACCTGCAGCATATGTACCGTCGACCTATTGAAGGCTTCAGTCTCCAATTATTAACGCGGAAAACATCTTACTTACGAAAAACATTGTGGCTAGACTAATTAATGCCCCCGCTGCCGCAGTCCACCACGTAAAAAATCTAATGTACTGTCAGACCAGTGCACTCGGAGTATATGGTGGTTAAACAGGGCAGTCCGCTTCTATGGTCCCTTCAGATCCGCAACTTCGCGTTCATTTTGCAAAAGAACCAGCGAACGATCATTACCAGGACTGTCCTGAACACCAATAACATTTCAAAGCTTCCTTACTTGAATGTGGGTCTAAAGTTCGGTGCGCTCCCGATCTTGAGAAGAAAACATGCAAAATTCGTGACCCAGAAAGTTATCAAATATGTCATGGTGACGAAACTGGCACAAAGCATTAACCCTTATATCTCTATCATGAACACCAACCCAACAAGGAGAGCATACCTGGCGATGGAATTGATATCCATAAAGAGCGTAAATTGCGAGAGCAAAAAAGTAAATAGAATTGCTATAGTGGGGTCGTCACTTGATTTCGTCCCTTGACCAAATAACGTTAAACCCGGGAATATATTATCTCGGGCCAACGCCTGGAGCGATTTTGCGGACCCAATCACACCCATCAATGCGGAAAAAAAAGAGGTTGCGAATTCTCCCATGAGAACAAGTGGTGGTGATGCATTGATCTGATACCGGTTAGAACAGCATGCGAGAAACACAAGCTGCTGTGAAGATTACATCTTGAATCACGTTCAAGTTGGTATACAGCGTATCTCTTGAAATGGTAGCTCCCATTGAGACAATTACCAGTGTGTACGCTATGAATGTAAATAAGAGGCCGTAGAGCGTGCCTGCAGGTATGGATTTGCTGGGGTTCTTGAGGTCACCGCTCATGCTCGCACCAGCAAAAATGCCAGCGGTTGCTGGGAACAGGATCCCAAATAGAGTTTGCCAATTTTCCCTACAAGAAAACCGCCATGAGGCATTGCACGATATGAAGCGGAACAGGATTACGTACTCTTCGTTAATACCACTTCCTGCTGCACCTTTGGTAAACCTAGGCATCATATTATCCTTTAGAGTCTCCATCGATAGACCAGTGTAAATGACACCAGAGCGGTAGTCCTGAAAAGGGCCAACAAAGAGCGTCGAAACCGGAATTGAGAAGGTCGCAACAAGTAGGATAGCAAGCAAGAAGTTTGAAGCTCGAGAAAATATGGCCGACCCCGCAAGGCAAACGACGGTACAAAACACTAGCACTGCGGTAGCATATAGATACCGATGCCACTACACAATCAATAATTCCCAACGTAATAAAGTCGTGGGAACTTACAAATGACTCCGGGACGACCTGTGACATGGTGCCTGAGGACTTGCCGAAGTTATTGACAACGCAGTCGATTAAACCAACCGCGTTCATCCCCGTATTGAAGACAAATCCTAGGTAGAACACAAGACCAATGCTTCCGCCAAACTCCGGCCCCAAAGAACGAGAGATAAGGAAGTACGCGCCTCCCCCACGGACAGTACCGTTCGAAGATATCGCTGAAACTGAGAGAGTCGTAATTAAGTTAATGACATAGCTGCAGCGGTATGTCAATTTAGGTATTCAATTACTTTGGGCGGATACGTTGGACCTTCCAATAAGTAACCCTAGATCAATCAGTCCGTGAACCAGAACAAGTGTTCGAGACACTTACCCATCATTCCCAATACGCCACTTTGACCTAATATGAAGCCGAACCGAAGGAACATCAGGATACTCAACACATTAAGAGTCGTCGGTACCCAAACCTTGAACCACATCAGTTAACACACCAGGGTTCAGGAGTGCCGGAAACGAGTCACACCCCACTAAAAGTCCCAAGCTTCTTCAGTTTCGCGTTCCCCGACCTTGCTCCATCCTTGGATACAGTTGGTATATCAGGCTCAAGTTGGCTACAAAATGGAAGCCAGCTCTGACGAGCTGTACGCCGAAACGTGAGATTCTCTTCGTCTGCGCTCATAGAATTGTGGAGGGCGCTGGGCGGGGATGGTGTTGTCTTTGACGAAAGTATGGTATCGTAGCACGAGTCGTCAGCGTTAGCCAGTAGTCAAGGTTGGGGGCTGTTACGAAGCGATAAGTGGGTGCATGTTGAATGTTTATCAGATTTCGCGACGAACAGCAGTGGTCACTTGTGGTGAGCTCAGCCATAATTAGCGCCAGCCAGAGCTTATCCGGTCATCCCTACATAATGATAGATTAAAGTTTACAACCCCGCGCTTCGCTCGGCTCAAGACAATATTCCACACCAAGGTTCTGCTACAGTAACTTACCCACCTTACGACAAAAGGTGGGTGTTCAGTGTTTATGGTCTTAGAAGTAGCTAAAGTAAGATAGTCCTTAATCTTCAAACTGGTGGGATTCCGAAGTTTTGGAGGAACGGTATATCGATTTCGATATTTCAGGTTGTCTCCCTAAAGTCATTTTATAAAGCTTATCTTTACAGCTCAACCGATAACCAGAGATATCAGCAGGGTTCAGTAAGACTCGAATGTACTCGGGAAACTAAGAGTAAGAAAAACATACCCCTATGAAAGAGGTAATGTGGTCAAGTCAGTCTTAGGAACTATTTATAGTTGAAAAATAAAAAGTACTACAAAAAAAATAGCGTACTTTATAAATCAGATTGCAGTTGTTGAAAAGTTTCTAACTATTTCCAGACATTAAGAAACTGGTGAACAATTATTTTAAATTCTTTTTGAACTGTTCAATATAGTGTGAACAGGATGGAAATAGACAGGAAACCCTGTCAAAATACCATTTTGTATAAATACCTAGACTAGATTGTAGCAAGATCTAATTGGAGATATTATGATAATAGAATATCAACAGATATCAAATCAAATATACAGTCATTTACTTTATAATTGTATTACTGTTTGATTATAAACTTGAGTTGTATGTTTTACAGCAACCTAAGTATTACATCACCAAAATGCCAGAATAGTCTATATGCTATAAATAAAGTTTTCAAAGATTTCTATCAAATGTTACTAATACTGTAAGGTACTTGGAAATGATTTCACAGCTATCTGTACATAGGTAAAGAATTTTGAAATACTCCAATAGTATTTTCAGATATTTTTAATTGCTTGTAAAGTTGTGGATATATATTCAAGATAAATTATAATCTAGCTGATAGAATTGCAAAATTCTGCAGCTGCTAAGACCTCTATTCAGATCTCCCAAAGAACTTTCAACTTGATACTGTATTCTTCTGGTAATTTCTAGAGTTTTATAACAAAAAGATATTTTATTAATTATATTTGCCTTGAATAGGTATTTTTGTTTTACAAATTCAGTAAGGTTTGATTTATTATTATATAGTAAGTATTCTCCATTTGTATCAATCTCTCCAGCAACATAGAGTTAATTACGCTTCTAATAGTATGTGAATGCACTTAGAGGTATAAACAGAAATGACATTCTTGTAGCGAGCATCAGCAAAAAACATTTCCGTCCGGGAGGAGAGGCTCCATCAGAATGGACGGGGTCCATCAGAGCCGTCAGAGACATCCCAGTGGCAGCTTGCTCCACACCCGACGCTAATACGATGCGTCGCCTTGCACATCGCCCTCATGTCGCGGTTTCACCGTTTCTTCTCACTCTGTCGGTCTCCTATTTTAAACAAACACTCTGGCTTTGTGGCCAACTGTGACCATACATTGGAATGGGTTCATTGGGTACACGCTTGCATCGGGATTGCAATGCGATGGGTGACGCTGCGAAAACCTCGCCTCTTGTTCCTTCGACCTGGGTGCAAAATGCATTTCCCTCTTTACTAATCATACACATCATTCCAAGTCGCCAGATCTATGTGGCTATTGACAATCCATTGCTCATTCCATCCGTCTCCTGTCTTACTACTGGTATCTATCTCTGGAATTACATGCGCGCAGCTGACGATGTTACCCACACAGAGAACTTGCACAGCAACGGCTTCCTGTGATGTCTCACATGAACAAATCGCGAGACGGGATCCAAGTTACCCGAGTTTTCAGGTATTCTGGTGAGCGCCAGGGATAACCAGTACTCAACAAAAGCTCCATCCTTGTTCAGGAGTTTGATTTTGAATAGTTGTTGCAGTTGCCATGGGAGACGACCATTCAGCGCACCATAACACGTCGCTGGGCATTGCTTTACTCACACCCAGTTATTCCATCGGTCCCTTCCATGCCCGCTCTGGCTTCCTGTGCATCGACAAATCTGAGGTATGCATTCACCTTCTAACCCCTCAACTTGAACTTTAATACGACATCAGCAAAATGAATTTTCGTCACTGGAAGACTCCAGAAGTGTCTGAGAGGATGTGGAGTGTAAACTTAGATGGGTCAATTTCAGGAGAGTATCAGACCCTAGGAGGGCATTCTGGCCGGCCTTCAGAGTAACTGGGATATCTGATGACTGATACAGGAGTACCATGGGAGAGATTGTGGTAGGGTTGAGAACACCTCGGAGCGCCGGAGGGAAATCTGGGTGCATCTGGGAGCACCTGGCAGCACTGGCGACATTCCTGTGAGCACCGACGACAAGCCTGGGAGCACCTGGGAGTGCCGGCGCCAAACATGGGAGCGCCGGCAACAGGTCTGGGAGCACCTCGAATCTCAGTAGAGCAGTCTGGGAAAAACAACATCTTCTTTGATAACGCGGCATGTGCGCCTAGAAATCATTGCTACTATAGATCGTTCAACAATTTTAAAACTCATGTATTCAGTTTTTATTCTCATCTATGTATCCATGTATCCATATAGCTACCCATCTAGACACGGTATATCTGGACTGGCTGCAGGCGGTGCTGGAGACCAATTCGAGGTGCGCCTGGAAATGACGATCGAGTAAACTCAGAGATACACTCCAAGGCCGTGATCGAGCGTCGTTCGGGATACTGATGGAGGCCGTGATCAAATGAACTTAGGGATGCACTCCGAGATCGTCAGTGAGAGACTTTGTAGATGCACTTGGAGGCCATGGTCGTGCGAACTTGGAGGCTGCGATCGAGCGAGTTTGGAGATGCACTTGGAGGCCGTGATCGTGCAAAGTTGGAGGCCGTAATCGTGCGAGTTTAGAGATACACTTGGAGGCCGTGATCAACCAAATTTAGAGATGCACTTGGAGGCCGTGATCGAGTGAGTTTGGAGGCCGTACTCGTGCCAGTCTGGACAAGTGCTTGGAAGCACTCGAAGGATGGCGAGCCAGGTGCTGAGACTTTATTCATCAGTTAGTTAACTCGCGACCGTGGGAATGAGAGAAGGTGACTTTACCTTTGAACCTGTTATGGAGATCTGGCTGGTGGCGGTGGATCTGCAGGGAGGCATGCCGGAAGCTGAAGCTACATCCAGGGGTCAACACATACTCATGAGAATGATGGGAAGCCAATCATTCTTGGGTGGATGCTGTACACAGTGTATGCTGTACTCAGTGCATGCTCTACTCGGTGTCAACTCATGATCATGACATGGAGAGATAGAGAGCGATGATGTAACTTTGTGTTCTGCGATGATGGTAGAGTTGTGCATGCGAAAGAGAGAGATGGGGATGAAGATGAGAACAATGTGGAGGATATGAGTGGATATGCGAAATCAGGGGTACGACTTGCCTGATTGGGTTGGGAAGACCTCATATCAGTGTTAGTACACACCGGATCAGAACTCGTACCTGCTATATTGGGCAAAGTCCATTGACTCGCACAAGAAATTCTTTAAAGTCCCAGTTTCTCATGATCATTTCCACCATCTCCTCTGATCTCTCTTTATCTCGTCCTCAATTCTACCATCACCTATGAACACGAAATCAAGTCATCATTTGCTATCTCTCCATGCCATGATCAAGAGTTAACACCGAGTACTGCATTCACCGAGTACAGCATACACTGAGTACTACATACACCGCGTGCTGCATCATCCCAATATCGACTGTCTCCCGCTCCCAGCCAGTCTCTCATTTCTCGGCAGACCATGTTTGTACTCAAGCCTCTACATTCCCACAATCACGAGTTAACCAACGAATAGAATCTCAGATTCTGTCCCGCGTCCCTCCCGAACTACCGCCTCCAGATTGACCGCCTCCAGATTGACTGCCTCCGGATTGACCGCCTCCCAGTACCCTTCCAATCTCGCTCAATCACGGCCTCCAAGTGCATCTCCAAACTGGCTCAATCACAGCCTCCAAGTGTATCTCTAAACTTGCTCGATTACTGCCTCCAAGTGGATCTCCAAATTCGCTCGACCACAGCCTCCAAGTGTATCTCTACACTCGCTCGATTACGGCCTCCAAGTTCGCATGATCACGGCCTCCAACTGCATCTCCAAACTTGGTCGATCACAGTCTCCAAGTAGCGATGGCGGGTGTACTGAGATAGAGGGGTGACGGAGGTGGACAGAGTGACGGAGAATATATATTCGGCAGACCCCGGAGTAGATAGACATCATCCCATTTCCATCTCATCTCATCATACAATGAAAATACCCGCTCTATCTTTCCCAACATTTGGTCTCAGTCGCTCTGTCCGAGAGATTTCGTCGAGCCACACAATTGGGTGGATCCTCAACGCCGGGTAGTATCATATCTTCTTACCTGATCCCCACCCTCCAGGAACCAAAACAGCTCTGTCCCATGAATTCCATTTGGATGTCGTGAGAGGTGCGGCGGAGTGTTTATGGTGGGCTCTCTGGCTTCCAGCTCCATCGTCTCACCACAACGGCTGTTAGGGGGGTACTTCAATGCTAAATATAAACACTTAAGTACGGCCCTAGATCCTAATCCTTATTGTATAATTTCTTTTTCAGAAAAGGTGCTGTTCCTTTTTCTAGTCTTTTCCAACGGAAGCAATCAAGTGTCTTATGGCTTCCTTTCTTATCTTGTGGCCAGGCGCATCGCTGACACTCTCCGGCGGCCTTTTGTCGTCGTAGCTCGTTTCCGTCAGTTCCCTCGGTCTGAGTCCCAAAGGTCTTAATAGGTTCCTTTCTATTGCCCTTCCTTTTCACAACTCTACTAGCCTGTCGATTCTTACGACCACTAGCTTTTCTTTCCTGCCTCGATTGTTCTAGGAACAGCTCGCAATTTTCGATCACATCGTTATTGATGTTGGTCCCAGTCATGCTGTCTGAATCACTCTCCGGAGGACTGTAATCTTCACTGGAGGTTTGAATCCGCCCAATTCAACTCGGTTGAACTGAGCAACCCAATCCAGCAAGATCCAGAACTTCCAAATCCGAAGCAATGGACAATTCGCTATCAACCAGTAAACCGGACCTTGATTCGATATGACCAATGTTGCTTCGAATCCTAACGTTATCGATATGGGTAATTAACCCTTGCTGTAATCCAATAATTCAAGATATCCACCAAACGCTTTGAGCCAGAAAGATGTACTGGTGATTCCTGGCGTATGCTATAATCTTCTCAAGAGCATATACGATAACGTTGTTATCGGTTTCGAAGGTAGTGGTCATCCAGATGGTATAATACTTATTGGTGCGGGGCTGCCGCTACAGAAAGCTAAAAGATTTTATGTATATAATAATAGGTAGGTATAGGTATCATAAAAACGCAATAATATTTCAGATCATTCTTCGCTGGTAGGTATCGCTGACTGTTTCGCTGCTAGAGCTTGTCTCTTTGATTGCCGGAACAACGTGACCCTTTATATAGAAAGTTCTCGGGATGTTACGCACGCGCACCCATTCTTCCTTTCCATGATTCTGATAGCAATGTGCTTTGTATCTTACATTCCTTATCGTCCGCATGCATTCTTAGGCAAGTCGGCACTTGAATGCGCATGGTAGAGATTGCCACAAATCCCACTGGTTATCTTGTACATGCCGGTGCGGCATTTAAGAGGTTACGTCACTGATAAGAATCAGCCCACACCCGCACGATATCATATAACAGGTCATAACTTCAACTTGGACATCTCACACTCGTATGGTTCGGTAATCGGGAACGTTCCCGACATAGCTTACAAATGTCTTCAAGCTAATCAATACTATAGTATGATTGCATCATAGGTTTACGTGGCGGACAACCACTACTATGCCGATGTAGATTAAATGACACGTATCCATGATACTTGCAGTTGCCATACCAGCACATGCCAATGTGTGGGGTTGTAATAGGTCTCATATCAACAACCAATGTCATAATCCCTCAGTTACACCCATAGCTCAGGCCGGGACCATTCCCTTTGACCAGGGAGTGCCCAGTGCTCCGACATCACATAAGACAGTCGGTCTTAAGATCCCACGTAATAGCTTAGGCTGACAACTGCCGTGTCTGCGGGGCGAACTCCTTTGCTCTATCCATTCAGACATAATGACTCTAGCCTTAGGATGTGAATCTGGTTGAAAATAACACGCTCGGCAGGGTTGTGGCCCATTCGATCTGGCAGTGTTATTGCGTCATCGGAAATGAATCCGCTAAGCCGAGGCTTAATCAATCGAGACGAGTACCACTCATACCCCGCTTAACTCATTCTGACTGAAAGTTCTGAGGATGCCTAGGGCAGTCGTTTTGCATGTCAGGTGGCCCGAAGGTTACTGACAAGTACCCATCATTGGTTATCCTTGGTTACATATACTCTGCTAAGGGAGAACCCCAAACAACGGCCACGACAGTGGTACATCTCTAAGTTCTCTCAACGGGTGTGTCCAGGTGCTCCTCCGATTATGCTTGACTACCATCTGCCGCCAGATTCACCGTATGTTTATATTTACAGTGACTTAAATGATGCATCCCATATTTTGATGTAGCGAATCTTGTGACTGTAACAAAGAAGAATATAATAAGATGAAATACCTGGTGGTTATGTAAGAACCACTGCTGTGAGAATATGGCACCAAGATTCCCGCAGTGCTCTCGAAATCTCCCGCAGAGCTGCGTAGCAGTCCCACCTGCACTGGAACTCTCCCGCAGATCTGCGCAGAGGTCACAGGAGCTTCAAAATTTGAATATGCTGTAAGTCAAATCTCGTAGCATCCTGAATGCACCTCCATAACTGCAGGTGCTTTCAGGAGCACCTGAGAATGCTCTTGCAGAGTCTCAGAGCACATTGCTTAGCTCCAGGAGGGTCTGGGAGCATCTAGAAGCATTTAGAAGCACTGGTGAGGTCGGCTGAAGTGTCTGGGAGGATTGTGTGTTGCTTCCGGACCGATTTACATTTTGCTGATGAATGGTCAATACCGAGCTCCATTGCGTGCAGTTGTTCATCCGATATATACGTCTTGTTACAACTCTTATGCTTGATAAACTGTTGTGTGCCGTTGAATATTGTCACACGGTGCGTTGCATTGTGCATATGGTTGAGTAGTGCTCTGACGTCTGTGATCATAGCGTCAGGATGCTTTCCATCACGGCGGTTTTGGGGTGCCATGAATTCGGGCTTAGCATATGACTGGGAGCTCAGGGGGGCAGCCAGATCAGCACCAGAAGGGAGGACTTTGCAGGTGGCAGTGCTGTTCTCTCAATACTGAGCGAGGGCGTGGATGTTGAGCTCTCTAATTCCAAAGCAAAGAATGCGACACCGAACAGTGATTACTTGTGGCAGGTTGTTGAGATTGTGAATGGAGGTGTTCCCACCATTCATGAGGTTCGATTTATGTGCTTGTTGATGCGTCTCGGCAGAATACTGTTGCAAGGCTCCATATCGACGAATCTGTTGGACCCAGTGAGATATCAAGTGGATCCTTGGAAAGTTGAAGTGAGCATCTAACTCCTTGGAAACATTGATCCCGGGGCTGATATAATCCTGCCAGGAGTTCATTTCACGCTGCTTCTTGGACAGCGTCCAAGTTTCAGCATTTGTTCCCTCGTCTAGCTTTCGCTTCTTCACGAGTTCCGTTCTCAGGGCATTGGCTTTGGCCTTCGCCTGTTTGCCGGCTCACCCGAGTAAGAAAAGATCTTTGAAGGTGTGAAAACGACGCAAGGCGTCTTCCATCTAGCTCAATGTCGCATCATCGTGAGATTCATATAGAGCTTACATACAGAATACTAACAATGCCCATGTGCACTCAATTGCGCGATTGGATAAGGGACGCTGAGCGGGGCTTTCTTTTTGTAGAGACTGGGTTACAACTTCAAGCAGGTACCGGCTCATTTCCTTCATCTCCTTCCCATTCCATCGAGAAACTTCCTCATATGAGTTATTTTTTGTTGTGAGGACGTGGTAAGGAGGCACGGATAACCATATTGCGTTTTACTTGTTGAGCTGTTCATGCGTCTTCATAAAATGAACAATCCACTTCTGGAGCTAGTCACGCATGCGGATGTGCATTGTATGGAAGAGGTGGGGCTTCCGGAGGTCGCTCACGATACATGGAATATGTCGAAACTGGTTCAATCCTTGGTGAACATGACGCGACAAGAGTTCCGCATCGGCTGCCTTGGTGTTGGCATTGCTGAGCATTCGATATAGGTTGTAATCCCGCCAGGGGTGTTGATTGTCAGGAGGGACATAATCTCCAAGTTTGTTCTGTGGACACTCGCACCAAAAACAGACATGCTGCTGGAGATGATGTAGTTGGCTATACTCAGGGCCATCTGGAAGCCATGCTGCTTAAACAGGTTTGCAACGCCTGAAGTTGCCTTCTGTGCAGAGAACGTTGGAATACCCACTCTCGGCACTGGGATTCTGTTTATACGTGAGGGGGTCGAGCACACGCCGGAGTACCTTGTTCAGCACCTCTCGGTTCGTTTGCCGTTGCTCATCCAGCAGCGTCTGAGGAATATAGCGGTTCTTGGTCGGAATCGGCAGGAGAGCGACCATTCCGATGTCGTGCACTGAGGGCATCTGGCGGATCTTCGAAGATAGATTGCCAATCGTCATATATCCTGGCCACCCATGCTTGTCGCCAGCAAAATTCGAGAGATGTGTTCCGTTGCACGTGAAGATCAAGGGAACCACTGCATCCCCCACTCTGAGCGTGTACTTAACGTCGATTAGCACATCATCACCCTCGGATATCTGTCCTCACCTGTCTCTCCCACCAGCAGTCCGCAATATGAATTTTCGTATTGAGGCGTTTCGGTGGCGTATCGCTGTTAAAGCAACGCTTAGGGGCGTAAATATGATGTTTGGCGTAGGCTGGCTGCCGCATCAACCATCTCATGCTTTTGATGAAGTCTCGACTCCAGTATGTGATAGGGCGTTGGTGATTGACATTCCATCTCATATACTCGAGAGTGTGTAGTTCCCACTCCCCAGGAGCCTGATCAAATGGCATGGTAGCCACGACCTTCTGGATGCGATCCCCGTTTTTGAAGGTTGGGAAACGCAGTGCGCTGTTTTCTTCCTTCAGAACGTTGTCATAGTACGTCTTCATGCCCTTCTCTTTGATCCCAAACTGGATATATTTGTACTCTTCATGCGTGGCAAACGGGTACTAGTGATTGCTTCATAGGTTTGTCTTGAAGCAACTATCAGTGTCGCGTTCCCATGGCTCAGCAAGGTAATCGCTCAGCAGAGCGCCAGCGCCCGGGTTCCTTTCCGTCTGTGGCGGAGGAGGTGGCGGTGATTGAGACTCCGTGTCTGCGACCTTTTCAAGGTGTTTAAGGTAGGGAAACTTGTCCGAGTCTTCAACTGAATCTTAGCTAGTGTTGAATTGAGGACACTCAGCGGGTTCAACACATTGGGGCGCACTTCAAATCATCAGATTCCTCTGGCATGCAACTTGAAGGTGTTCAGGATGGTGTAATTTGATATGATGAAGTCGCCAGAAGTCTGAGGTGAACTTCTTTCAGCATGAAAATTTGGGGCAATGGAAAGGGGACTTCACTGGCATCATCGACGCCATGCAAGGAGAGGAGTATTCACTGTAGAAAGGCACGAAAGTCGGTGCTGGGCCTGAGGAGTCCCGTGTGGGTATAAGCTCAGCCAATTTGACAGATTTATTGAGCCTCAACACCATCAGCAGGAGGTTCTTTACACGCCAGGAGTTGCAAAAACACTGCATATGCGATGTCCCATTATACTATGAATAAAATCAAAAATAAACCCTGAGTGACCCAACAACCTTGCGACGCATGTAATAATCAATGCCAGAGATAAATAGATCAGAACAGAGGAAACGAACAAGCCCACAACCCCTAACCCAGACGAGCCGGAATAGAAAAAACCCTATGCAAACAAACCACCTCCAGGTGTGTCTTACACAGTGCCTGAGATGAATAGATTTCAGCAAAGGAAACTCACAAGACTAGAACCCGACCCTAACCAGAACACAGGCGATCTCTGCAACGTGAAGACTGATCAACTCGTCACCTACTGAGACATCCGGGTGCGCCTCAGGGAGAGGGACATCGGGGAGTAGGATATCATGGAGAGGGATATTGGGGAGAGGGACATCAGGGAGACTGTTGCCGCCTGCCGATTCGCCGAGTAGCTGCTGATCCACATCGACATCCGAGGTGTTTCCAGCTGCCTCAGCTTCTTGCAGAGTTGGCGCTGCTGGGCGAGGTTTTTGTGGAGTCACTAGTGCCAAAAACTCCAGCCCACTGAGGGGATGAGTCGCCTGAGTTCGTAGTTGTGGGCAAGGCTCCAGGGTTTGGGCCCGTTGGGCAGGTGCCGGAGGTTGTGGCTGTGGGGTATGCTCGCGCATCTGCTGGCCTTGCTCAGGTAGCACGGTTGGCTGATCATCTACCATGGTATCTACATCGTCAGCCGATGTATTGACCATCTCTCCCTGTCCAATCGTCCGAGGTTCTTTGCCATCATCCTCATCATCATCCTTATCCTCATCGTCTTACTCCTCTTCCTCCTCAGCTTCCTCCTCTTCATCTTCTTCCTCTGCATCGTCCCCGTCCCTTTCCATATCCACATGGCTGTCTAAATCAACACCGTCCGGTATGTCCACATCATCTTCCATGCGCATATCCACATCAGCATCATGTTCTGAGTCATATTCGCCGTCCGACTGCTCGGTAGAGTCAGTATCATCATCTGAAGGAATTGACCTGGTGGGCGATGCTTCCGGCCCTAAATATACCCGCTCTAGTTAGCCCTCTCTTTCCCATTCCCCTTGCTCTCGGTAGCCTTTCCACCGCTCTGCAAGCTTCCTCCCCCGAGGGTTTGTTTAACAATACCTCTCCCTTTCCCTTTCCCGTTCCCATTCCCGTTCTGGTTCCCATTCCTGTTCCCTTCCTCTGTTGCCTTCCTCTTCCCCTTCCCGTCCACAGTCGCCTTCCGTTTCCCGTTCCCACCATTCGCTCCTTTCCTTTTCCCGGTTCCTTTATCACAGCCTTGCGGGTCCTCCTCACCCTCGCCATCATCATTGTCATTCCCATCAACAGGACGGCTACGTCCACCACTCGGTGCTCCGGGATCCTCCCAGTTCTCATCATCATCATCCTCATCAATTATGTCATCCCAATTCAGTGGTCTAATGGCCAGGAAGTCACCTGGCTTGTACCACTGGCCGCTTGGCGGCTCAATCGTTGGCTTGAGATGATCCCTACTGTACCAAGAGAAATGGTCGCCGGTGCATTGAACCTTCCCTGGGCTGGTTGTCTGCGGATTGGAGCAATCAACTTGATCCCCAAAGGCGCAGGGGTTGTCCGACCTCCAACCGCTCATTTGGTCACGGGTTGTGTCTAACATTTCCCCCATTTATGAGCGGAAGGCCGCCCACCACTCCCAAACAGGCGAACTCCTGCTCCTGCGGTGCAGCCCCATCAGCTGGAATTGTGAAAAGTGGCGAGTTGTGACTGGATCAAGAAAGAGTACATCATATAAGAGGTCCAATGCCCTCTCATCCTTGACTCCGCAAACATTGTACATCCTTATGGGTCCACGGATGAGTTTCGAGAGGAATCCCTTTATACGGTCCCGATGCAAAGACAGGCGTCGATTCATCGCCGATGTTGCCATCTTTGCGCTAGCCTTCCCCTTTCCATCGCGGCTGCCGGTTGGTGCCATCTCAGTGGGTTGAAAAGAAATCTACATCCGAAGTGTTAGCATTATGATACAGTTGCATGTAGCCGAAGCAAGCCATGAGGGAAAGTACAAAGTTGTGTAGGTTATCGGGTGTGTGTTGGAACGAGAGGCGGTGTTTTGGGCAAGTCACGTGATGTCGTAATAGTTCAGGATGCTGGCGGTGTGTCTAATATGGGAGGAAAGAAGAATGGAGGAGTAGGCGTGAACAAGGGATATATATCCTTGAGTTCCAGCGATTTCTTGGTTCAACATGTGAGATATGATACTTTTCATTCATATCCTGCGTTTCGTTGGTTAACAAAAACGAAACGGCCCTGCCTTCTTCATGCACAACCAACAGGCTCCACATGAACAACAAGCGTCGAGACGAGATTTAGTACTCGCAGTGAGAACAGTTTACATCGCCGGGCATTGCTTTTGCATCACATACCACTTTTACCGCTCAGACTTCATGCATCTCGGAGCAAACAGAGTAGTTCGCAGGTTGTCCCAACTGTGCAACTATCCAACACGCCTAGCAGTGCAAAAAGCACACTCAACTGATGTCATACGATTGAGAATACCTGATTGTTCGATTTGCGATGCTTTTAGCTCTGGCAAAGGAGGATATCCACTGGGAAGCTGAAGATATACCCAATTGATGGTTCGAAGGATTGTGCCAAGAATGAGTTCATTACTATGATATTTGTGCCATGAAGGCATAAACACCCTTGAAGCGGTGCAAATAGACCTTCGGACGCTGCTGTAACAGTGAATATCAATGCTGAGTTTGATCTGAGTATCATCTGATGGCAGTTAACCCCATAATTGAGTACTGTTCAAGGGATCTCGTCCCCGAGTATCGTCATGGGGGATAGTGATTTAGAGTCTAGCACGGTATATACCGGGCCACCCGTGTTGTTCAAATCCCTCCCTGGTTGGTAAAATAGGAATCTACCTTGCCTGCCGTTGCATATGCATGCAGAGGGATTTATTCCTACATTCTGAAGGTTGAACTTCTATATTGGACTGTGCCTTCCCGAAGCTCTCACCCTGACACCACTCAGGTCATACGAATTGTCCAGAAACAACAAATGCGTATGCCTTCGGGGAATTCTCAGCTTCTCCCTGCTAAGAGACGCGTTTCCGCACAGGCTGGCGAGAGGGATACCTCTACAATACATGGTCTTAACTCCACCCCCTCACCTTTGCTGAACAATTCTGGCGTGGCAGATATCACTCAACACATGACTTCCACCCCGTCAAACACACAGCGACGGTCAATAAATACTCCAACCGCAATGCTGGGTAGAAGCAGTTGTAGTACACCAGCATAAGGAGGAACCTCCCAGGCAGACTCAACGCATCGTGTTGGATCCAGCCTCGCATCCAGCATCGCAGGAACTCCCACTCCTCTCAGTGGTCTTGAAAACCTGACTACCCCCATCCCTAATCCAGAAGCCGGCGCAATCATTACACATTCACTGCGAATGTGAGCCGCAGGAAGGAATCAGAGACAGAGGCAGTGGCTAGTACAACTGCAGGCGGTGTCTACTCCTCGATCAATGGTCTCCAGCAGTCGCAGCATCCATCGATTTGGTCACTTAGACATGACGCGTCTTGTACTTGCAACAGGTGGACTTATGCAGCTCTATATGTGGAACAGACGGCCGTTCATGAGTGCAAGTGACTTGGAGACTGTATGATATGCAACGCGACGCATTACGAAAGCATTCGTTGAAGTCGCACACTGGCACAAAATACTGAAGTACTGGAACACCACTATGCAGAAAAATCACATTTGGTTCCATAGCATTTGAGGCACACACAAAGGAGATCTTGAAAGAGGTATGCTGTGTTAGGGGTTCCCTCCTATTAGCGGTAATGATACATGAATGGGTTGCAGCAAGCACACGTGACTAATCGTGTGGGTATGAGGTCATGTGCAAAACACCTGCTTGTGAAACATCATCATGATAGTCAGCCGGGTAATCCTTAGCGGGATTATACTCGGGCCGCGTGTCGATCAATGATTTAATTGGTTCGCCCTGACTAGCGGATTCACTTATGATGATGCAATTATGTCGCCATTACTGGGAAGTGAAACATCTTCAGCAGTGCACATAATTATTGGCCACTCCTACTATATCTTATCTAGTGGGACAACACACAGTTAAGTTGCGCTTATGCAGAGTTACGTGTGCAGCAGACAATAACGAAATATGCAAGAAAGTGGGAATCTGCAAGCTCATGCTCCACGCGGTAAGAAACACTTGTGGCTCTCCCCGCTCTACGGAAGGTCGAGACCTAAGCATGCGGTGTCTGAGGGATCGATGACATTGGCTGAAGATAAGAGGCCAGAAGCGACCCTGCTCATCGGCTTGAGTTAGTATGCATCGCAAGATCATACCAGTTAAATGAATACGAGTTATGCATGTCATAATCTACGTTGGCAGAGTATCGGTTGGTCGCGGATTAAATCTCTGACGCAATGCCAAACATCCATATCTAAGCTGAGGCAATTAATAGCGACGGGCTATGAAAATATATTGCAATAAGTGCTGATAGGACTACGAGACATCAGACGTTCCAGCTACTGAACAAATGGGAAGCAAGATGTCTAAGTTGAAGTTACAAGTTGTCATATTATGGGCGAGCGATATCGTGATATGAGGATGGCCAGAACTGGGCGCATAACGCCATAAAACCAGTCATACATGAACGCAATAACCAAGAGGGAATTAGTGGCACTATCAATGAGTCACTTAAGCTGACTCGGTGATAAGCTATCAATCAAACAATCTGTCATGGTGGTAATCCAAAGGCAAGCTTGACCTGGGGATCCAACTATATAAAGACTCGCATTGTCCCTGACAATGAGAAGAACCAAGCTCTAGCAGCAATTCACACTCAGACATTACAAGCGGAGAACACCATAAAATATTATCAAGAATTCTATCTACGGAAATACTCAACATTACCTCCCTAATTTATGTACATGAATATTTGTTATACGTGTTCATTCCAACTGACACAATGTCAATACGCACACAAAGCGGCCGTCGAAACTATCGGAGATCAACTTCGCTAGTTCAGCGAGCAGTGTTGTAACCACATCTACCGAGCGCTTTCACTTTACGTTGTTACACTCGGTATCGATTACGTTGTTCACCGGTACATCACTACAGGGTTGTTACCCTTGGAAGAATAATCCGAAGAGCGACCCTGGACAGCCGAGGATGAGTAGTGAGCTCTTACTAGTGGAACTAGATAAGAGGTTGAGTCTTGGGAAAGATGAGGAGTTGAGGAATGAGGAGACGGTTTAGATAGGCGGCTTTATTTAGTCTAATAAATGTTGTATTGATTATTGGGCCTAAATATCCCCGTGACAGTATAATATTTTCAGACTCCGCTTAAATAAACGATTGTCCGGATTGCCAACAACGATATTGCTGTATACTGGAAGGAATCGGATACGGCACCAATCATTGCATCAGGAATAACTGCTACTGCATTAGGCGCATTATTCGAAATAGAGTTCGAACAATGGAAGGAGAACTTTGCCGTATTTGCGATAACAAAGCCTGCTGCTAAATATCGGTCAATACAGGAGTGATTGAAGGCCAAAATTCTTATACGATTACCAGAATTTGCACCACGCATTGCCCAACTAGGGATTGTGAGTGTACAATTTGTAACAAACAACAGGATCCATCAAGTTATCATACGAACGTTTTTACAATACCAATTATACACCAATCAATAACTGTTAGAGGTGGCTACCCTGAGGCGCAGGCTTACGTACTTGAGCAGTATGCAGAGCAAGAAATCAATGCAAATAGAGAAGAGGAGCTGCGACAAGTCACCAGCGGGTCATCAGATGCCAGCATGGTGTCAAGCATGCCAGAGGAGGCTGGAAGCAGCAAGGGAGCAACTCAAGCTCATAAGAGAAGCAGGGGAACCGGAAGAAGCCGAGCTAGGAATAGGGGAAGTGTCAATGCCAGAGGCAGATCCAGTACAAGGAAAACTGGAGCAAATATTTCAGCAAATGATGCATGTAGTACAAGCATGCAACGAAAAAAAAGAAATCATCGAGGACGAATTTCTATCGGTACCTCAAGATCCGGAGATCTTAGAAGGAATGATTCGAACGGAGAACGCAAAGATCGAAGGAGAAGTCTCAGGAGTTTGAAGCGAGATGGGACTTCAACAAGCAATCATTGAAGAAATGAGAGCGGGGATTTCGATCCTACAATCACAAGATAATGGGATAGTTCAGGAAGCTGGTTCGATTTCCCAAGGAATCCATAGACAAATAGCAGATATGGTTCATAAACAGACTTCGAACGGATCTACGTTGATGAATCATTAAAACGCAATAATGAAGTTACAAGAAGAATGCAGGAATACTTCAAAAAGACAAGATGATATGGAAGAAGCCGTTGAAGGAATTCAAATCTTTCTAGAAACGTTACCAACAACAATTGAGCTTTCAAAACATACCAAGGCTATGGACGAGACACTAGCAAAAATCACGGAAGTCAGTACAGGCCTAACGACTCATATGGAGGAATATAAAATCTCCGAAAGTACGTTGCATAGACCTAGGTCACCACAGGCTGGACCAAGCTTTACGCATCCTGATAGGAGATCCAGAATACATGATGAGGATTTGGAGTCCTATTATACTCAGGATACTAGAGAAGAAGCGACAGAACGTTATGGCTTTTTGAGAGGAGGAAATGGGGATGATGATGGTGATGATGATGGTGATGATGAGGATCCAGATATTCCGTTACAACCACCACCACGTCAACAACCTCCACCACCACAACCACCAGGACCGCCACCACCAGAAGCTACTCCTAGCAGGCGGAGAAGGAAACCAGAGGTAAAGCCAATGAAGCTTAAAGATCCTTATCCTTTCGAAGGAAAACCAGGAGATGATTTCGAGGCCTGGTGGATAATGGTTCAAACATTTATCCAGGATCAACCCGAAAAGTTCGATGAAACTGGCCGAACTATTAATTGGGTCGGAGGACTATTGGAAAAATATGCTGCCGCTTGGCACATCCAGTGGGAAAGACAAGCGTTAGCAGGAACGTTCCCAAGGTCTTGGACACTATATCAGAATGATTTAGCACTACGATTTGAAGATAAGGAAGCTCACGATGAGGCGTTTGCAGATCTGGAAAAAGTTCAGTCCAATGGAGACATCAGAGACATGTTCACCGAAATCCAGATGTATAACGATAAAGCTCAGTTAAAAGGAGCGGGACTTAAGAAATTGATCCTCAACAGGTTGCCAGTAAAGATTCTGGAACAAATGAATACTGTCAATTTAACCGGAAGAACAGATCAAGAAATGATTGACACAATTAACAAGGCAGGCAGAACCGCTGAAAAATAGGAAGAAGCCAAAAAGAACTTAAAAACCAGAACGCCAAAGGCAAAGGAAGGTCATTGGGAAAAGCCTACGGATAACTTCAGAGTCAAAAAATCCTTTCACAAAGAAAAAGTTTCTTTTATGCAAAAGAAATTCGTCAATCGAGATGATAAATCGACGGTTAAAACATTCGCTATGCAAATCGAAGGGATACCACAACAAGGGTTAACCCGAAAACGAAGAGTAAAGGAATGTATGCGACGAGCTTGCCCTGCGGATAGGAAAGGATCGCACAAAACAAAGGATTGTCATCGACAGTCGAAGACTGACGAATCAACAGGATCTTTTCCTAAGGCGAAGGAATATCAGAAGATGAAAATCGGGGCTTGTGATTTTGAAGAAAATCAGCAGAATATCCATATGGAAGGTTCTGATAGTGAGGAGCTAAGGGATTCCGCATCAGAAAGATCGAAGGCAAGATCGACTTCACAGTCTGCTTCAGAGAACAGTTCGGATATGGGTGAAAATTGGTGGGAGTCAAGTTAAAATTCATTGTGTTGCCAGAAAATAATATTTTTCCTCTGAGGATGATCGGAAGATCGAAACTGCTGGCCAGCAAGGTAATATGAAAAATACACAAAATACGATGAAAACCTTACTTATTCCACTTATTTCCATGAAAAATTTTTGATGGGTTGCGGTCACGTTATTGTCAAAAGCATAACGATGTCTAAATGCAAAGCAACTACCGAGTTGAATTCAAACAACATTAAAAAACAAAATTTATCGACAGATTATGTCTTCTACAACAGCGCGAAAAAGACAGGAAAAGTCTACAAAATCTCACCTACGAAAATAGGAAAAAGACCAATCTATAAGTTCTTTATAGATGTGGCTGGAAAATATTTCCCTATAGGATGTATGCTAGATCTCAGAAGCACTTCGTTCGTATTATCCCCAGAAGCAGCCAAAGTGTTTCAAATTCCTGTGGTCAGAAGAAAAATACCAGGCAAAGCTTCAGATGTTGGAAGGAGGAAAATACCAACCGAACGATTGTTCACAGTACCTTTGGGTATATCCTCTGGAAACAACCACACGTCTGATGAAAAAGATCATGCGTTTGAAGTTATGAAGACTTCGACCGATTACGATGCTTTGATTCCCACCTGGTACTAAGCCAAGCACCAGGCTCAGGGAATTACGACCAGCCATTTAAATTTTCCAAATTGCGGTTCAACTTGTTTTGGACATGGGTTACTGCATCCCGAATAGGAAATAACCTATGATAAGCGAGTAGCTTTGAAGCCAAATGCTAGTAATATTGGAGCAATAGTTTTCAATAGCCCTACGTTACTGGAAAAGTTACCAAAACATTATCATAAATGGCTATTGTTGTTTGATCCCAAGGAAGCTGAGAAGTTACCAAGTAATAGGGGATGTGATCATCGAATCGATCTAAAAGTACCTGAAGAGAATTTGAGAATGGGAGCTATATACCAATCATCTCAGGAAGAGAGGAAGTTGTGAATTCAATATATCGATAAAATGATCAAGGAAGGAAAGATTAGAACATCCTCTAGTTCTGTCGGAAGCCCGATACTTTTTGTTCCTAAACCTAGTGCAAGGGAATCAAGACTATGTGTCGATTACAGACATCTTAATCAACATACGAAGAAAGATAAAACTCCGTTACCCATTACGTTGGAACTTCAGGGCAGAATTAATCGCGCCACACATATTACAAGGATTGACCTTAAGAATGGGTTTCATCTTATAAGGATGGCTTTAGGCCATGAAAAATATTCCGCTTTCCATACGAAGTTTGGATTGTATGAGTATATGGTTATGCCTTTCGGATTAACAAATGCACCAGCAACATTCCAAAGAGAAATTAATAGGATTCTAAGACCATTACTTGGTATAGAATTGGTTATAAATACTGAAATAAACATCGACGAGGATGAAGGAATGGTTGTGGTAGCATATATTGATGACATATCATTTGCAACAAAAGGATTGCTAGCGAAAAACCAAAAGGATGTCGGGAAAGTCTTCGATCTTGTGTTGGAAAATGATATGTGTGACAAGATCGACAAGTGTGTTTTCGATGAAACATCTGTCTCTTTTCTAGAATTTATAGTTGCCGGAAATACCATTAGGATGCATCGCGTTAACGCCAAAGCAATAGTGGATTGGCCGAGACCAAAAAATCAGAACGAAACTCAACAAATTCTTGGACTTTGGACATTTTATTGAAAATTTATTCAAGGTTATACGCAGATAATAGCACCAATAACGGATCTGTTAAGAGGCAACGGAAAAGATTTCCATTTCGGAGATGCACATGAAGCAGCAGATCTGAAGATAGTAATACTATTTACTGGCGGAAAAACTACAATATAACGGCATTTCAATATCGATAGACCAACGTTGATCGAAACCGATGATTCAGATTTCCCTTTAGACGCCGTTCTTTCCCAGAAATTCGAGGATGGGAAAATACATCGTTGTGATTTTCTATCCAGAAAGTTATCATCAGAAGAGTTCAATTACGATGTTTTTGATAAAGAAATGCTTGCGATAGTTTTTGTACTTCAAAGATGGAGACATTTCCTGCAGGGTTCTGAGTTCAAAACTATGATTTTTTCAAATCATCAAAACCTTTCCTATTTTACCGAAAACATTACACTCAACAGAAGACAAGCGAGATGGGCAGAAATTCTTCAGGAATATTCTTTTACAATAGTTTATAGAAAGGGTTCTCAGATCCTCAAAGCCGATATACTTTCTAGGTGCCCAGCGTACACCTCTGGAGTGGGAGGTACAACAGCGATAGTGGAGAAACCGATGTTGGGCCCGGATCAGTGGCTAGAAATTAGAGCAATGGAAATCGATGATGATGAATATGATGTTATTGAAATCGGAGCAATGGCAATAGCCAAGATGGATCCGGCGCAGAAGGAGCTGATGAAACAGGATGCCTTACAGGATGAAGATTACCGGGCATGGTGTACAGCTTTAACCAGGGGAGAAAACATCACTAAGGAATATTCAATGGATCAGGGTCTGCTTTGTTGGAAACGACGAGTTTATGCACCAAAGTCGACAAGGAAGCAGATAATGAAACTGGAGCACGATTCAAAGATTGCGGGACATTTTGGAAGAGATAGAACCATGGAGTTGATCACAAGGAATTTTTACCGGCCAAAACTCAGAGATGACGTTAGAGAATATTGCAGTAGTTGCGATATTTGCCAGAGAATAAAGTCACCAAGACATGCTAAACACGGACTGTTACATCCTTTGGAATTACCTTCCAAACCATGGACTCATATATCAACAGACTTAATTAAAGATTTACCGGTGTCATTAGGATCTACAAAGATATTAGTTGTGGTCGATCGGTTCACCAAAATGGCGCATTTTACTCCAATCGATAAACAGAATTCTCCAATGGTAGCGAGGGTTTATTTGAATAACGGCTGGAAGTATCATGGATTCCCGGAGGATGTTGTATCCGATAGAGACAGGACTGTTGCAGGACAGTACTTTACCGATTTATATGATTACCTCGGTATTAAGAGATCTATGAGTACAGCCTCTCACCCACAGACCGATGGACAAACTGAAAGGATGAATCAACTGATAAAAGCGTATCTAAGGGCGTATTGCAATTTCGAACAGAACGATTGGGCGGAAATGCTACCGATGGCAGAATACGCTTATAATAATTCCAAGCATTCAGCTACAAAAATAACTCCTTTCTATGCGAATTGTGGCTACGAACCACGGTCCAGTTGGCCTACTGAGGTTCAGTTTAGGAATCCAGGATCCGAGTTGTATGGCTAGTATATGACTTCGGTATACGATGAACTACGGGAAGAAATGGAAGAAGTTAGTGAATCAATTTCCAAGTATTATAACACGAAGTGGAAGTCTATTGAAGGATTTAAGAAATGAGATTTGGTAATGCTTAAAGGAAAAAATATCAGATCTGAGGGCCGATGCAAGAAGCTAGAAGATAAGATGTATGGACCATTCAAGATCCTATCGGTTGGACATAATGGCAGATATTATAAACTCGAATCACCGACTTTGTGGGAAATACACCCAATGTTCAATATATGTTTGTTGGAGAAATATCGAGGAGAGGATCCGAAGAAGGAAGTTGTGGAGATAGAGGCCTCCGATGGATGGTGGACGATGGAAACAGTAATTGCCTGCGGCCCTTCAACCGATGACGCGACGAAGCACGTCTACCTCGTGCAGTGGGAAGGTTACTCTCATGAAGATAATACGTGGGAAACATATGAAAATGTTGTGCAAAATGCAGAAAAATAGTTGGAAGATTATTATGAGAAAGATGAAAATATGGAAAAGGATAAAAGGTTTGTGCAAAGGAAGAGCATGGGGAAAGATGCACTAGCACCAATGGGAAAAAATAAGAAGACGCAAAAGCGCAGAAAGAATAATTGATTTATTTTTTTTATATTTGATTTATGTTTTGAAATTTTAGTTTTTGCTGTCTGAGTGGTATCTATTGTTTTGTTCACTTCTTTTGACAGAGCTACTGATGGGTCACTGGTCCTAGAGTGCGAGGTAGTGTTAGGGGGTCTCTCCTATCAGCGGTAATGATACGTGAATGATTTGCAGCAAGCACACGTGACTCATCGTGTGGGTACGAGGTCATGTTCAAAACACCAGCTTGTGAAACATCATCATGATAGTGAGCCGAGTAATACTTAGCAGGATTATACTTGGGCCGGGTGTCGATTAATTAGTCAATGGGTTCGCCCTGACTAGCGGATTCACTTATGATGATGCAATTATGTCACCATTACTGGGAAGTGAAAATATTCAGCAGTGCACATAATCATTGGCCACACCTACTATATCTTATCTAGTGGGACAACACACAGTTAAGTTGCGCTTATGCAGAATTACGTGTACAGCAGACGATAACTCAATATGCAAGAAAGTGGGAATCTGCAACCTCACATGCGAAGCGGTGAGAAAACCTTGCGGCTCTCCCCGGTCCACGGGAGGTCGAGACCAAAGCATGCGGTGTCTGAGGGATTGATGACATTGGCTGAAGATCAGAGGCCAGAAGCAACCCTGCTCATTGGCTTCAGTTAGTATGCATCACAACGTCATACCAGTTATATACATACGAGGTATGCGTGTCATAATCTACATTGGCAGAGTGTTGGTTGGTCGCGGATTAAATCTCTGATGCAATGCCAAACATCCTTATCCAAGGTGAGGCAATTAATAGCGACAAGCTATGAAAATAGATTGCGATAAGCGCTAATACGACTACGAGTCATCAGATGTTCCAGCTACTGTACAAATGGGACGCAAGATGTCTAAGTTGAAGTTACAAGTTGTCATATGAGGGGCGAGCGATAGCATGATATGAGGATGGCCCGACGTGGGGGTGTAATGCCTTAAAACCACTCATACTTGAACACGATAACCAAGAGGGAATTCGTGGCACTATCAATGGGTCACTTAAGCTGACTCGGTAATAAGCTATCAATCAAACTATGTGTCATGGTGGTAATCCAAAGGCAAGCTTTACATGGGGATCCGACTATATAAACACTCGCATTGTCCCCGACAATGAAATGAACCAAGCTCTAGCAGCAATCCGCTGTCAGACATTACAAGCAAAGAACACCTTATAATATTATTAAGAATTCTATCAAAGGAAATACTCAACATTACTTCCGTAACTCATTTACGTGAATATACATTACATGTGTTCAATAAAACTGACACATTCTCAATACACACACAAAGCGGCCGTCGACACTATCGGAGATCAACTTCGATACATCACCAAGCGTCGTTTAACCCACATCTACCGAGCCATTTCACTTTACGTTGTGACACTCGGTATCCAATACGATGTTCACCAGTACATCACTACACTGTTGTTACTGTTCGAGGAATATTCCGAAGAGGGACCCTGGACAGACAAGGAGGAGTTCTCAGCTCTTTCTAGTGGAACTAGATAAGAGGTTAAGTCTTGGGAAAGACGAGGAGTTGAGGAATGAGGAGAACGTTTCGATAGGCGGCTTTATTTAGTCTAATATATGTTGGATTGATTATTGGGCCTAAATATCCCCATAACATGCTGAAGCAATGGCCCACGTTGGATATTACATGCTCAAACTGGTACCAGGTTCGAGTACAAGTCTACACAGTTAAATCCCATTTTATTCAATCAGCAAGGGACAATATATCAGAGCTATATGGTCTCCACCGCTTTGAATCCGATGCAGAGCATTTGGAATTCATTGATTCCATTCCGGCAGACAATAAGTATCATTGTGCTGCGGCAGAGCATGTCGAAGGAGGTGTACGGGGTCCAAATCCAATGCAGAGAGTGTCGACAGCTGCTAACAATTGGCCAGCGTGCACTCTATTTCCTGGCGGAAGCAATCTCGGGGTTTATCTACATCAAATTATATCATCGGGCGAATAGCCGCGGTAAGTATGCTTTTGGATTCAATATTTCCATGATTGACAACAAGGACTGTTATAAACTCTCCCCACTGATCGTGTTTACCCGCACCGCGTTGCGCCATGCTCTCCTGGGGTGGGAACAGTAAAAGGTGTTCCTACGAAAGCTTCCAGGTCAAAACTGAAAGCGGACTGACCCTATCGCTCGAACTACTCCAACTACAAGGACGATGGTGGTAAGGACGCATCTGGCTGCGTTGCACAGGGTCCCAAGTTGTTTACCTCACCTGGCATTACAGACACGTATATATTCTTGATGGATACCTGGAACACACCACCGGAGAGCTGCCAACAGAGGGTGTATCAAAACACTCTTGCCAGAGTCAAGTGTCAGATCCAACTGGCAGAGAACCCCACGCCTGCTGAGGTCATCAGCACGGAAGTGGCGTATGTTGACAATGCTCTTCTTCTTGACTTTTTGAGCTTCGAGGTGGCGCTTGAGGAGCCTGAGATCGGAAGCACTGAGCCAAATATCCCGATAGACATCAAATGTACGGACGACTAACTGCATTTCGGGATGCCAGGGGGCAGCGAGGATTACGACGATCAAGGTGATACAATTGACGAGAGCGATGCCATCCCCACAACCAGCCGGCGATGATGGGCCGCAACCGAACTCGAGAGGTTTGTACGGGGAACCAGCATCAGCAAAAAACATTTCCGTCCTGGCGGAATGGCTCCGTCAGAGTGGACGCGCTCCGTCAGAGCCGTCAGAGACACCCCGGTGGCGGATAACTCCGCGCCCGGCGTCAATACCACGCGTCCCGTTGCATATCGCCCTTCGATCGTTGTTTCGCTGTTTCTTCTCGCTCTGTCGGTCTTCTATTTTAAATAAACACTCTGGGGTTGTGGCCAACTGTGACCATACGTCGGAATGGGTTCATTGGGTACACGTTTGCATTGGGATTGCAATGGGTGACGCTGCGAAAATATCTCCTCGCGTTCCTTCTACATTAAGCTCGAGGAGCATAGGAAGGTGAGAAGATATGATACTACCCGGCCGTGAGGTTCCACGCAATTGCGCGGATCCACGAAATCTCGGACAGAGCGAGTGAGACCAAAAGTTGGGAAAGATAGAGTGTGAATTTTCATTGTATGATAAGAGGAG
>Ga0307515_10002931_pt1 | contig 36200 bp, 42 predicted proteins | sample 17_EM_MG_FD_194513 | JGI IMG/M metagenome (GOLD analysis project Ga0307515, IMG submission 194513) | Populus trichocarpa ectomycorrhiza microbial communities from riparian zone in the Pacific Northwest, United States - 17_EM | ecosystem: Host-associated > Plants > Roots > Unclassified | place... | reverse complement strand
TTGCATGTGTACCTGCATCGTGAGCCTCACAGCTCAGGTCCGTTTGATATGCAGTTGGTGTATGAAGATATGCCTCAGGAGAGCGGCTCGTATCAGTACAGAGCGGCTCATATCAGTGCAAACGGATATGCAAACGGAGATAGATATGGAGACAAATATGGACACGAATATGGCTGAGAATATGGGAAACAAGTCTGTATATATACGGGCCTTTTGGCCTCGAGAAGATCAATCAATCAAGTCAATAAAGCATCCAAAGTAACACAATCACGAACATGTCTAACGAGTGACTAGTTGTGAACACACTGGAGAAAATCTCGAATACCCAACGTTCACTTGAGGAAGTCAATTCTCGATCCGCTCCGAAAATTTCTGGCGTCCGAACTCCAATCACACCATCACCCGCTGTTCTCTTGTCACATGACAGACCACGAGAGTGATGACCCGTGAACGCATGCACGAAATCTGCATCATCCAGCGCCGAATTGACCATTGGTCCGATTTCAAGCCCCGCCTCATGAACGCGTGGGGCTAGTCATGATACCCAATTGCAGTTCAGCTGTGGTCGCATTGCCGTGTTGCCATTGGTGAGAAGACGATTGACGAGTCGGATTTACTCTACCAGAATCCACGAACGAATCCACGAACGACGGGTCCTGATCATTTCAGTGCAGAATCCCTTATCGCACGTTCCATCGGTATCAACGCTGTCTGGCTTAGGCATGGAGTAGTATCTATTGTAGAGGACAAGTGTGGAGTACTCTAGAGTGCTAGTTTTATTGTCATTCTGTCCGAGAAAATTAGGTGTTAAATTTTCTTAACTAGAATTAACTAACCTTTACTAGCTAGTTAGATTAATGTCAAATTTCCCAAGTTCCGCTTGAAAGTGGATTCAGCAGAACAATGGTTGGAATTGGGATACTCATTGGAGTGTCATCACTAATTGTCATTTCCAACCGACTTGACAGGAATCTCAACCGCGTGACAAGTACCTCCTGCAAGCCAAAAAACAACTTTTGATCCGTCCCTGGAGGTTAGTACTAGGTACTCTAATTATGGCCTGCTGTAAATGCATTGTCTAGTAATTATTAATAGGTGAACGCGCGCTAGGTGAATTTCTGCGCGTCAAGTATTATTCTTTGCGGTAGGTACTTGAATTGGGGCCCTGAAAGATGCGCGAATCACCCAATCAGACTATCGAATTCTCTTAGCAATCTGTCGATCAGGTTCCGACCTTATTAGTGAAATTTGAGTACTGACACACTCGAGTACCTAGCCAAACGCTATGCTTTAGCACACATGCCGATGCGAAAGAATCTGGAACAACCGATTCCGGCGGGGTCGAGGAGCTGATAAAAAAGAGGGGTCGAGGTGTGAGATCGAGGAGCAGTTGGTGTCAAAAGTCGTTGTCGTTAACTGCAGTAGTGTGGTATTTATGTGCCCACTGCCTTATTTGTCCTTCCATCTGCAGTTATCAATCGGGATTGACCCAGGCAGGGCGTTTGGCCAAACGTCGGCAGACATTTAGAGTATATTGTTTGCAGTGCGGGGGGGAAACGTTCGAACGAATCGCTGCTGTGCGATCCGCTTAAGATAGATTGGTCCTCTTACGATTGATTGCTTTTTGATCTTGCGATAATAGTAATGCGGCATATATTATCTCATCATCTCATCGTCTGAACTTATGGCGTTCTCCATAACGAAAATTCGTTTGGCCACTCTTTTTTGTTCGGCTGCTAATGTTGATCCGCTGTGTGCCGCCGGAACATCATTTTCGGCACCAAAATAATTTTCGGCACCAACGGGCACTGTTAGTAGTCACAGAAGCTGGGTGGGTTGGAACCTGACGCCATGGCACGGCACCTGCAGCTCAGCACTATAATCCTAGTCAAAGTGCAGGAATATGATAGGTGTGATGGGAAACGGAAAGTGGTAGCGTGCACCGAAAGAGTCAGGAATCGTCAATTGAATGGAGCTGTTGATGAAGGGGCCAGGAATGTAGAGTACGTCAAGGCTGGAGGGGACGTATTGTGCTTACTTTCCGGGCACAAAGACATGGTTTGGTTGGTAGCAGAGACTAGAGCACAGACTCATATGATAACATGTGGACTCATCCTCGATTGAGTTCCAGGTTGCCAGGCAGCCGTCAGTCACGCAAATCGTGCTGAATGCTAAATAAATAAAAAAGGCAGGCAATGCCAGTTACCAGTGCCTCTTTAAAAGGTGCGTCGTGGAGAATATTTTGGGGACTAGATTTATTCATCTATGATGTGCATATCTCAGTAGAAGTCTGGAAATCCTCATTTGTAAGAGAACAGTAGAGGAGGGGAGAGGAGATGGTAGTTGAATATCAGGCAGGGCAGGCCGAGGAGACGAAGACCTGCATCGTGTTTTGCGTATCGTAGTGTTGAGACAGAGCAGTGCAGTGCGTGCGTGCAACTCAAACAAGGAAGGTTACACTCCAATTTTCCTAGAGCGGTCGGTCGCACCCCCAAGCTGCGCAAAATTCTTTGGTTTAAAGTATGGCCAGTGCTGTTTCGCCCCACTCCCCTTCTCTCTGAACCCTCCATCTAATCGATATCGGAATAAGTCCACCATCACCATCAAAATCCCAGAAACCAGCATCCAAGAGCATATTATCGTCAACCATAAAGATGTCACAGGCCGCTGTTGAGTTGTAAAGACCTCTGGAGGTGCTGTACAGGCACCTCCAGCCGATCAACTCCAGTGATTTCAAGAACAAGCGACACAATCGACGATAATCAATCCAGCTTCCCCCACCTCGAATATACGGAGCCATTTGATAATCCAATCGACACGCCTAAAAGCCACTAACCCACCTGTGATATCCGGGGCAACAGCCACGACGAACGAAGTGCCCTCCTGCGTTCTCTCCTCACGAGACGAATTGAGCCTTACTCGAATACACGCAATCATTCGACAAGACCACCAACGAAGGAGACAGAAGACCACCCCACAACAAACCGAGGTCCCCAACATTGCACTACCTTCGCACACGAACCATGTCCCGAAAAACAATACACTTTACATCAACAAACTCTTCGTTCTCTCATTCGATGCCAGCTCTTCCCCGCGACTCTTCTCCGTCTCCTACTGAGTCTTCACATCACCATGGTCGGCATTCTCTCGTGGACAACGTACCCAGCGAGCCGAAAGGACTCAACGGAAGAGAGCCAGCCAAACGTGGTGGAATGGGAAAGAGCTTGGTCAATGGGGGAACTGAGGGGCAATGTAAAGATCAATCAAGTACTGAATCTGGTCAGGATGATGAAGATGACGACGATGACGACGATGACGACGACGACGACGACGGAGAAAAGCCGGCTGTTATTAGCCCCGCCAGAGCAGAATCAAATATGCCTGAAGTGCAAACGATGAACTCTGACCAATGCCTTCTGGCGGGGCCTACTAAAAAGCGTAGTTACGACGACGCCAACCTGGGAGATGAACTTCCAATTGCTATTTCATCTGCCCAAGACGACGAGGAACCGGATTATCCGCGGAAGAAAATACCGAGACACATATCTGCGACGACTCAAGGGATCCTCGCTTACTCCGAGCCGAGATTTATGCATGATGACCAGGCAGATGATGATAAGATAGAGGGTGATGATGATGAAGTATACGAGATGATTGGTGATGATGATGACGGGAATATTACGGAAGAGGAGGAGGCTGCTATTCTCCACGAATTTGAGACTGACGAGGATATTTTGAGAGAAATTGGGTTACTCGAACCTAGCACTACCACCCCAGCCGAGCCTGCTGCAGTGGTCGATCTTTTCGATAATGGATTGTTTGATGACCTCGATGGGGAGATATTCGATACTATGTGTAACGATCCCCACCGGTTCGATGACCTGCAAACCCAATCCGCATTGGACTGGAATCCCTTCACCACCGAGTCAGGTGATGATTTATTCTCTGTTCATCCGACTCCGAGGGTGTCCCCTGATTCTACTCCGCGCGCATCAGTCTCCGAGCTCGGACAGGCTTCTCGATCACATAGGGGATCATTCACTTCAGAAGATGACCAGGGCGATGACACTTCTGAAGATGAAATACCAAACCTTAGCCCGTTCTTCGAAATAGGAACTGCAGCTCTTAAGCACCTCGTCAGCACTGAGGGAAAGGGAGGATGGAGCGATGAGACCGACGATGATGCGGATTTGTTGAAGTATTTTTTCTCTTCTGCCGAAGATGACAGCGTCGAGGAATCCGAGCAGGATGATGCCACTAATGATGACGACGATGATACTCAAAGTAGGACAGCACCTAACTGGTAATATAGTATATGATGCTAATTTAATGGGTTTGATTAACAGCAGACGACGGAGATACCACAGATGAGGAAGAAGACCTCCCAATGCCTACGCCACGGAATGCATCCAAGTTGCGTCGTGCTTCGATGTCTTCCACAACTACCCGTCCACAAATTGTTGACACCAATCATGAGGGCCCTGAACTGTGTTCCTGGGTTGCTGATCCGTCGCGTCCAATTTGTGTCATCGAAGGGTCTAAGCAAACCTTCCTCATCCCTGGCACGTATCCGCGCTTTTCTGTTGGTGGTGAGAGCGAGAGTGTCACTTCTGATATCTGGATTCCAATGGAGGGAGAGAGCGAAAGTGAACAGTCAACGATCCCGGCATCCTTCGACCCTACACTGACTGGCCTGGTTGGGGTGGGTGATGGCATGCTCAATGGGACTGACTTTCTTGATCCACCAGAAGATTTCTTCGCGTTTAAGTCGGAGAATGGAGATATATTTTCAGATATATTTAACGAGGAGGATTACGATGTTGATGAGTTTGAAGCTGGGCTGGAAATCGACGACTTCCTAGACCTATCATCTGATGAGGAGGGACCAAGCGAAGCCAGCAAGAACATCCAGAAGATGGCTGAAGGCATATCTGATGATTGCGGGGAAGATGGCGAGGATGAGGAGGATGAGTGCGTACCGAATGGAGATTCCTCGGCCGACATGTTATCGATTTGGGATAAGGTTAGTGTTACAGCATTCCGCAAGCGGCAGATCCAACATAATCAGAAACTCTCAGCGCTACATGCAGCCGGGTATCACAAAGGAAAGGAAGGTCGATTGTCGGATACCATTACACCATCTAAAAAGAGAAGGGTCCGGCAGAAGTTCCTTGCCAGCAATCGCGGAGGGATGGGAAACAACCCGGTTGCGAGGAAGAAGCTGGCGCGCTAACAGTTCTGGAGTATCTAAGACATCCAGATACTATATAAGGAGGGAGACATGAAATTCGATGGTCGAGTCTTGGGAGGGTTTCTCGAGGGACGAGTATGCTCAAGCTTTGGATCATTGTGAAGGATCGAAGCAATGACATAGAAGGTTACAGCGGTGGTGCAATGTTTCGAGATTTCTCTATTGTATTTCCGGTCTGGTGTTTATCTCTGCATCTTTTACGGTCCATGGCCTGGGTTTATCTGTTTTTTTTGGCTTTCATAATGTTTGGGTTGGTCTCTGTTTTTGTTTTCACCAAAAGTTCCTCTTCCAGTTGGCATGCTTCCTGTAAATGATTTTGCAGGGCAAGGATTACACGGCTACATAACCTCTTCATGTTTCTCTATATTATAACCGCTCTTGGTTAAAACACTTCACTGTATTTATGTCTCCTCACGGTGTACCTTTTTCCTCCTACATCTCTACCTGTATTCTCTGTTGGCTTCGTCAGAGCCAGACAAGTTTTATGAGGGGGCCTCTTCTATATGTCTCGCATGGTCCTGTGTCTTGGGTGTAGGAATATCTGTCTGTTGCGCTTGGGTTTCTGCTTCAGCGTTCCAAAATAAATTCGATTGTCTTCAAATTTTGCAGTTATTCGTGTCACCATTGGAAGACGGAGATGGTTGATTCAGTGATGTCATGCGCTAGTCTTGAATGGTTGTTAGTCCAACGGCTGGCTTAACCACTCCCGCTGAAACGTCGGCTAGTTGAGCACCGCACCACCGCTCTCGCCTCTTGTGCTCCGATTCGACATGCTCCGCGACGCTTCAACAGATCCCTTCGCTAAGCTTGACGACGATGCCGTCGCATACATCATTGAACTCCTCTACCCGTTAGATATCATACTCCTGCAACGAGTCTCGAGATCATGGAAACTCCTGCTTAGTTCCGATTGGACCTCACGCATTGCGTTGATTCACCACTTTCCTTGCTCATCCGAAGCTATTGCCTTCAAGAAATCCCAAGGGATTTCGACAGACGAAGGGCAGTCCACAGTATCCGCAGTACAGAGCTTCCGACGATGTGTCTATCGATCCCATACACGCAAGATGGGCTGCCCGACCTCAGTGTCGCACCTGATCCTGGAGCCGTACTGGTTGGGTGGGATGATCGAGTGGGGTACCGCAGGAGGTGGGTATTAGTTTCTGGTGTTGAGGTGGTTCTGATGCTAAGGCGGTGTTATTAGATTATGTTTGCTGGGTGACGAATGCACAGACCACGCTACATTCCCAGAGTATCAGTAAAGGGCCTAGCTCTCGCAGATCTGCCGACATAATAAATGTGGTTGCGGAGCACAACTTGCCGATCTCGAACGAAGATATTGCCGGATCGGTGTTGCGTATCCAAGTTGCGGATGAGATACTATCGATTATTCTAAATTGCTACGACGAAGTTGATGACGATAATGGGTCGGGCAGGAGAGCGTTGTAAGTGTTTCCCTTCAGTTTGAAATTTCCGCCCGGTGCTTGAGCTAACTATATTTACCGGTCAGTATTCTAGTTTTTGACCTCGCAGAGCTCCGGTTTCTATGGCACACACCTATACAGCCACCATATAAGATGCTGGGTGAGCCCGATACAGCGCGGGGGAACTTTGTTTACGTGCGGAAGAAAGTGGACATTGATTTGTTGCACTTTGAGGAGGAGGAAGATGAGGACAGAAAGTCCGAAGCTGTGGTCGCCCACTTGATGATTCATGACCTGCGAAGCGGCAAAGAAATTGCAGAAGTACTCCTTGAACGAGGTGGCGATATAAGCAAGGGTGATCTGTTCTTTATTGCGGTGTCCAATAACAAGTTTCTTGTTGTCCTGTTCCAGCGCAGTTTCCAGGAAGAAACAGAAAATTTCAAGCTAGCTGCGCGGATATATTCCATCTACGACAAGGAGCACATTCCTGGAAAGATGGTCGCAGAATATGAAATATCGTGCAGCCATGGATGCATTTCCAGCAGGTACCGACAGGTCCGGGCAAGTTCCAACATGTGCGTGGACAACCCATCACAGCTAGAGAAGTTTGATATTGTCGAATCAATCCATGTTAATGCAGAGATTTCGGGTGGAGAGAGGGAGAGAACAGGAAATGCAAACGACCCAGATGAGGATGCTATTTTGGATGATCTAGAGGCCGATTTCCTCCGACTGGGAAGGGCTATCACCGGTAGACTTGGCTCGCTCTATGCACCAATACACCTTTGTCCCCCCAAGGTTCCTTACAATTCCTGGGACATTCATGCAACCAAATCAGGCCAGCTAAATCTCGTCCCCCGTCGCTTTCTAGCTGAAGTATCTTTGGAACGTGATTTCTACACTGACACCACGAAACATGGGCCTGGATGCTGCGAAAAGGGCAGATATCCGGATATCTGCAGCCGTTTCGAGGTGCTTCTGCCACTGGAAGACTGTTCTGCTATATTCTCTGAATGCGGAAGTCAAAGATTTGCATTGGATATCGCTGCTTACGAAGAGGTGGGCCGCGATGAGTATCACAAATTGGCATACAGCGAAGCTGCAATGCGAGATGAAGATCTGTTGGTTCCGATAAAGGTCCAACCAAACGAACCAGTTGCCGGCAGTTCTAACACAGGGTTGGATCCACTACTAGATCGACCGACCCAAGTTACACAGCCAACAAAACTCATGAAGCAATGTACCAGGAAAACATTATGTTCCAAGAGACTTGTCATGCCAGCCAATAACAAATCACTCGACAGCGCAGCAACGTCATCAGCTTCGCCAAGAGTCACAGGACCGCTACCCTACGAGATCGACAAGAAAACGGGCACTATTTTGATAAAAGGAAACGTCTACTCCGCCTTCCTCCCAAACGTCCAGTGGTCCGAGAAATGCATCACCACACGCACCAACTGGACCGAGTCAGCGACAGGCCAGCGTGAACCTCTGCCAATTAACTCTAGGGAGCCTATTATGTCCGGTATTGTGGTTTTTGACTTTTCTCCGCCATGGTAGTTTTAGGGGGTTATCGAATTACTCCATTTGGGTAGTGTATGTGCGAAATGGACGATACTTGATACTGGTTGAGATATCTACATTAGCATTGTATTTGTTGGTTTATGCATGTACCATAGGGGTTTGTGGGGATTTTTCCATTGGTGTTTGTACTGAGGCGTGCATCTTGTTTTCTTACTTACTGCAGAGGACGATAATTAGTTCTGACGTGCTTGCTTCGTGTTCTCGTTATCTCTTCCTTTTTCCAATCTATTGTATATAGCACCCATGTTTATGATCAGGTGGAATGTGATAATCTGCAATGCCCATATCGACATGTGTTATGTGCAACCACCTTTGCAGGACATGATGTGATGATGCTCAGGTATGATTCCGTACACCGGTTTTACTCGATGAGGTTCGCCCTATATTGCAGAGGTGGGTGGGCTTATTTCATTCCTTTTGGACTTCTGGAAGGAAAGCGCTCACGGGTATGCGCATACGTACACCACTACATGCAGTTGACTGGTTTATGCGGAAATATTTTCTTTCAATAAGGTCATGATACAACGGGGCGTGTAGACACCACTAGACCTATCTGCGTCTGTAACGCGGTTTCTCACGCGCAGAGTTGGGGACTGGGAGAGAGACCTATCGGAGGAGAGTGAGTACATAGGAGACGGGGTTTGTGTACAACCCCCCAAGAGCTTCTTTCTGCTACTAAAAAGTACCGACATTGAGAATGTACATAACCCTGTATATATATCCAGTCAGTTTTTCTCTATCTACTATCTAACAATCATTATCCTACGCAACCCACCTACCTACCTACTTACCTACCTACTTTCTTTTATATCTCACCTCATCGATACAATGTCGGGTGTGGAACTTGGTCTCGCCATTGCCGGGCTCGTAGGCACAGGCGCCGTGCCGCTTCTTGCGTCTGCGGTTTCTCGGTATCGACGGAGGGTACACCGGCGACATCAGCAGCGACGACGCTCCCATTATGCCAACCCCAGACAACAACTCGAGGCCCGAGTTATGAAGGCATATGAGGAGGCAGCGCATCAGGAGATGCTGTTGAGATATTTGTGGAATAACGACGACTGCTGCTACGATGATGATGACGATGAGTTCTGGTGCTGCTATGATGCGGAATGTTGTTGGTATTAGAGGGAATGGGGGGGGGCGTTATATATATAGAGTTTTTGCGCAGCAATGCAGGTGTGATATAATGATAGATTACTATCAGGGTAGCGGGTGAGAATTCATGTCGCGAGATAATGTCGGGCGTTCCTCAGTTGCTACAAGCTACGGCCATGTGTTTCAGTTCTCGGACTTGAAGATCATGGCTCTATATCGTTTTTCAGTTCTGTAGGAGCGAAAACCTGCCGTAGATTGCGAACCTCCCCATTTCATTGCGCCGGAGATGATAAATGTATCCTCTCGTGTTGAAAAACCCGCGCCGGTATCGGCATATGGCACTACACAAAATTCCATGGGAGAAATCCATCAAATAATTGCTCCAACTTTATGAGATTCGGGTGAACAGTGTCGCAATGAGATACAGTAATCCCGGAGGCACAGATCCCCCATATCCTGGGCGATATCGGGCTATTGCCACAGGATCTACATGCTGCGCACCTAGAGGGTATATATATCCGTACTGTTAATTCTACTGTTCCTTGGTGGCAGTTTAGAATATCTTCAGGTCTATTCATCGGTATCCCAATCATGGGTTTGGTGACCATCAAAGATTCTCGGCATACCCAAAGGTTGTGGGTCAACGACTCAGCGATAACATCGTGAGAATAACCTCGCTGAGTCGTCGTGACTGCCAAAAAAAATCTTGAAGGGGGCACTTTAATTCGCTTCCTTCATCCATTCCTCTTCTCCCCTTCATCCACTCAACTCAGTCAACATCGACAACCCACGAATACATTGACATAGGCCGATTACTGGTTTTCAAATCTGTGAACTGGATCCAAGACAATTTAAATTATCTCCCTTGCCACGATGGTCATCGTCCATCATCCAAACAAGCAAGTCGACACCATACACGACACCATCACCAAAGACAGGACCTGATACTAGACTCGCAATCACTGTAAATCAATATTATTAACTGAAGACTTAGTGAATTAGTTCTAACATATAAAATACAAGGTGGCAGGAAATCTAAACAGGTTTGTCGGGGATAGTTCGATCAATGAATAACAATCGTTACTCTCGTTACTCTGTACTTGCAATCTATGTAAGTCAAGATGCCTAACTAAAGGCTAAGCGAATTGATCCTAACATATTGAAGGTGATCAAAAGACTGAAAAGAACCGGGTGGGAGTTTCTGGGTTGAGAACCAATTGATTCTCCCCCTTCTTTGATCCGTGTCACCGGCAAGAAGGAGCATCCAGCTACCGGGCTTCTAGAGAACTTGGAACGCGGCCCCTCACAAGGAACCAATAACCATCCCTTTTTGGGGGTGGTCGGCGGGGGTTTCTCTAAGAGGTAAGCTCTCCCAAGCTGTTGACTGCAGGATTGATCGCTGATGGAACAGACTTCGCCTACAGCTGTGGCGCCTCCAGTTTCTTGCAAGCTCTGAAGAAACGCCTCTCGATATTAGCGGGGGTTATTTCTCTATCGCCGGGAAGGATCTCGGTGGTGGATCCAGATCACTTTAATCTCCCAGTAAACTACTTGTTCACTGTACCACCAATTACAATGTCTATCCATTCACTTCATTCTGCTGAGAAAGGTGGAACTACATCTTCAAGACCCAGTAGGGCTGCGAGGTGAACCAACACATCCGATACCAAGATATTAGTCAATTCGACCCGAAAGATCGCGACGAGAACGACAACCCAGCAGCCGTTCTGTTCAAGTACACATTTACACACTTCCCCCGAGTCCAGTCTCAAGGTCAGTAGCCACTTTCTCACTTCTAAGGCTCCCCAAGTCCACAGCAGCACCTGCCGAATACAAAACATTCCGCCTATCCACTATCATCAATTAAGACTTGCTGGACTTGCTGGACATGCTGGAAAGGTAGAGAATGAGGCCGCAGCAACGCACACTGGCTTCTCACTGACTCAGTGACCAGAGTTTTCTACAAACTGTGGACATCACGTACTTTGACGAATGAGGTCGCCATCACTATAGGGACACTGAGACCATCCGGTTTCAACGGGCTCGTTAAGGGTGGGTTAAATCCAGTACATCCTGTGGCGCAGTCAGAAAGAGAGCGAGCCGCGAGAGGGCAATCGATTGAGGGGAAGCTCATGTGCAGGGAGGCAAATAGCGAATTTCAAAAGTTTGGCCTTTAGTTTCACTTCCTGGTAAGAACCCCAATTCCCATCGGTTGGTCTTGCTTACCGGTGATAGTCCAACCGTCTTGAAGCAAATCTCGCAGCTAGCACAAATTGTTCCACATGTTATTGAGGGATGGGGTTCCCTACCACACCAGCGGGTCTGCTCCCGCGCCTGCCGATGATCCATGAGGGAACAAAATGCCACCGCCGCTAATTGTCATGGCTCAATATACTTCTATTACGAGGATGGAGGCGGAGGTGGTGCCGAATGCTACAACTCTGTCCTTTCCGCTTAGTTACTTCACCGCTGCTGGCAATTAGTCCACCATCTACCAACCCGCTATAGCACTGGAAAGGGTGGTAGAGGCAGAAGAGAACTTGCTACCTTATCTGGTGAATACGGACAGGAGGGGGAGGAAAATAATAAAATGCCACCATCATTGATTATCATGGCTCAATCCAGTGGTAAGAACTTCCATGATCCCAGCTTTTATATGGCTTTGCGTACTTATGAGTTCTTAGTGTCCTACATGCTTCCACAAGAATTGCCGACTCCACCGCTGTCCAAGGTGATACGATGATGGTGTATATACCACCAAGTCGCGAGTTCTTGTCACCTCACGGGATCTCCCCCTCCTCCCCGGGTTTCCAGATGTTCCCATGGATTTAGTGGAGGTGGAGAATGAAAATAATAGGATGTTTCTAAAATAAATATCACCATCTTTAATCCACACGGTTCAACACGGCTGGTAAGATCACAAAATCTCATCCATTACTTTGCACACTTATTTACTTACGTGTGATAGTCTTTACCATTACACAGAGCCAATGCAGTTCCCAGACTTCCGGCGGACGATGATACACCACCGTAATCACAAAATAGAACCCAGAGTGGACATGGGAGGCGTGGAGGCAGAAGAGAATTTGCCGCCTTATTTAATGATGATCCAATGGACACAACATGATTGACGAAAAATAATAAGATGCCACCGTCTTTAACTACCAGTAATATCCCAAATCCCATCTTTTGCTTTACTGTAGTTACTTACGAGTCATAGTTCTTTCCATTCATCTTGGAGAACTAACGTAGAGGTTTCAAAATGAAGCCCTTCGGCTAATGATGTGCCCTCCCAGTCACATTGGGATCACTCGAGGACATGGGATACCAGGGGGTTGGTGGTTTCACAGCATTGGAAGAGGCGGTGAAGGCAGAAGAGAACCTGCCGCCTTATTTGGCAATGATCCAATGGACACCGCATGATTGATGAAAATAATAAGATGCCACCATCATTAATCACCAGTAATAACCCCCCAAATCTCATCTTTTGTGGTTACTTACTTATGAATCATAGTTCTTTCTATTCACTTAGACCGCTAACGCAGTGGTTTTAAGGTAAAGTTCTTCGACTGCCGATAATAAACTGCCTGAGTTATAGGAGGCTAGACGAAGAAATTCAAGATATTCATACTCGCCAAAAGTACTGGTTCCCACTGACTCGCCTGTCTGGGTGGTAAGCACTGCCACTTCTCTAGTGAAGAGGGCTTAGGGTTGGCTAATAGGTGGTATAGGACTTGAGGGATAATTTCCCCCCCCTAGGGCGGAGGAGTCGGGAGTACGCTTGTAACTATGCGGTCGGAGGGGGTTAAACAGGCGTACCAACAGTCTTTATAGTCAGGCCATGAAGACTCCAAGACAACACAGAAGTTTTCCCAGGAAAGAGCTTGCTCTATCTATCTATCTAGACAGATCCTGGGACTTGCCAATCTAGATAAAGACTGAGTTTCACCAGATGAGTGTCGGGATGCGAGGGAAGGGGCATTGGAGCTCCTACCTCGTACATTGGTTTCCCGTTGTATGCGAGATTGGGGTGGTGGCCATAGATGAAAGAAGAAGACTGCAGAGTGCACAGGTGGGGGAGATATCAAGGTACACTTACAGCTATGTGGTCGGAGGGGGAGTTAAACACGTGCCACGAAGACTCAAGACGACGTAGAAGAAAGTTTTTCAAGGAAAGAACTTGCTTTATCTAAATGATATTGAGCTTCAATGTATGAGTGTTGGACACTGCACCATGTAGATGGTATTGAGCTTCACCATATTCATATTGATAGAAAAGAATAGATTTGCAGCAGTAACGAAGTCGGACTTTTGTCGAAGAAAGAGATCGTGATTCAACGGAGGAAGACTAGGTATCAGTAGATGCTTAGATAGCGAATTCGAAGGAAGTGATGGAGAAAAAAATTGTCCAAAAATAAAAGTACCAATTGATATCATCACGCCATAGTTATATCTACGTTACAAAACCAAAACACACAACCAAAAAATCTATCTAAAAATTATACATACACCTAGGGTATCATTCATCCCACGTTCTACAACCCCTACCCTCGCCCCCTAGCTCTCAATCCACTGCACGCTCCTCATCTCCGTAAGCCTACTCAGCGCGCGCGCAAACGCAAACCTCTCCTCCTCCCCCGAAAATATCGAGCTATTCTTCAACATCCTCATATCCATTCCCAAATCATCCATAAGACTCCGCATATTCGACTCTAGCTCCCCGCCTTCCTTGTCGTCAATACTAGCCTTTATATCGTCGTCAGACACAAATAGTTGCTGCATTGGCACCGCCATAGTGAGGACTAGTTTTGCCTATAAACTATATTAGTGGGGTAGTGGATGGGGGAGGGAGGGAGGAGTACCTTGCTCTCGTAAATCGCATCGATGAGCGTGATAAATCGCCGTGCCAAGTCCCGGGACTTGTGGTCCATACCGGGTACGCCGGTCACTACGAACCCGCGGTAATGCCGGCAGAGCTCTAGGTAGTCCGCCGCGCTGGTGGCGCTTCCACACAGGTCTTGGAAGTTAAACTGTGCCACGGTACCAGATGCCTTTGGCACCTTGACGTTGCGCCCCCAGATCTGGTGTACTCTCGGCGATGGGGGATCGCGGGGGTCGGCAAAGTAGCTGAACCACTTATCAATGTGATCCTGGCAGGCGTGGTCGAGGGGGTAGTGGTATACGCCTAACAGTGGGCGGGGGACTTTACGGTAGTCCGTCGGCGAGTCGAGGTTGATGACGACCAGATCCTGTTTCAGCAGCGCAATGCACGGCAGGAACGACTCGCGCTGGATCCCGTTCCTGTATAGCTCATCTGGATGTCGGTTCGAGGTCGCGACCATCACCACGCCATGACTCATCAGCGACTCCAGCAGCCGGCGCAGGATCATAGCATCCGCCACATCCGTGCACTGGAACTCGTCGAAGCACAGCACCGCGGCGTTCTGCGCGATGTCTGCGCCCACAAACGGGATCGCGTCGAAGTCTGGGCCGTGCTGCAGCTTGAGCCGGTGCAACCGCTTATGGACATCCTGCATGAAGTGGTGGAAGTGGATTCGGGTTCGCGATGTGATGTGGTGCGGGAGTGTGTTGTAGAACATGTCCATGAGCATTGTCTTCCCCGAGCCGACATCGCCATAGAGGTAGAGGCCTTTTGGGATGTTTTCTGGGACGATAGTTCTTGGCGGTGGCGGGGGCTTGCGGCCGAGGAAGGAGTCGAAGAGGGAGCTGCGGGGGGGTGAGGCAAGAGATTCGAGGGTCGGGTGCACAATAGTCGGCGGGTTGTAGTGCGATAGCTGGTCGTGGAGACTTTGGAGGCTCTTAACGATTCCTGCGGCTGTGAGCAGGTGGAGGTAGAAGGAGGAGGACAGACAGACCTCGTTGAAAGGCGTCGTCTCGGAGCTTTCCCTCGCGCACCCACGCATCGTATTGTACCAGCGGACCTATCCCCGGATCTACCACCGTCTCCGTCAGCCCATCCATCTACCCGTCCGTGCTAAATAGAAACCCACCTCCGACACCCACATCAACACCCTCGGCCGTTATGGTGGACATCCTCTCGACGGTGGCGAGGCTGGCTATGGTTCGCGGCCGCGGCCGAACGTGGAGTTTGCCCGCGCATTGGAAGCATAGCGAGCCGTGCTTTGTGGACAAAGTTCCGGTTGAAATTGCGGGGGCCCGGGGAGGTTGCGGCAGGGCTTGGAGACGCAGGTTCCGGAGATGGATACTCCGGCGGATCATCGAGGGAGAGTATTTTCGTCGCGTAGGTCGTCGGTCTATGCTGTTGTTGCTCGCATGCACTCAGTGTCGGTGCGCGGTGTACGGTCGTGGCCGTAATATAGTGAGAGTTTGCAGTGAGAGTTCTGGTGAAACAGAGCAAATGGTAACGACTGCGGTGTTGTCTGGGTGGACCAGTGATAATCGTCGACCACGAACCATCGTGACTTCCTTGTTCTCGGCTGTCCCTCGGCATGCAGGTAGCTCCGAATGTGTGGATATTTCCGATCGAGGGGCAACAGCGTCTTTTTTCTGCCCCGCTTCCCGCCAGCCACCCTCCCACCCGTCCCTTTTGAAACCGCGATAAACTAATCGAAGTAGAGTGATGGGAGATGTTCAATTCCCGAACTTATGAAGTCCACTGGGTTAGGGTCATCGCAACCTCAATCTGTTCCTGCGCACGAAATGCCGACATAAATTAAGTCTTAAAGTACTGTATTATACACCCCTCCTCTGATTTGTCAAGCAGCCTCCCTCAACAACCACAGCGCAGACCCCCCCTCCGGATCCCCCGCCCCATTCCAGTACCGGATCTAAAACATAAACCTATCAGCATCCCTCCCTCCAATAATTGCAGCGCAGAAAACTCACCCTCCACCCTCCACTCCCATCATCAAATGCAAACCACCGTCCACTCGCATACACTAGCTGCAACCCACCACACTGTCCTCCGCACGACAAATCCGTGATCGCAAAGTCACTCGATAACACCCCGACCTCAGATGGGAGCGGGCCGAATAGAAAGTCGTGCATCCCCGGGGGAGAAATGGGGTTGAGGAAGCCGGGAAGGTTACCGGATTCTTTGTGCAGCGTGCCCCGGGGGAGGGAGGCGCCCGGGAGTGAGTCCATGTACTACGTTTGTTAGGAGGAGGTGAGGTGGGGGAAGGGAGGTACACACGCTCACGAAGCCCACGGAGGATGTGTTGAAGCTGGCAACGCCGGCGGGGGAGAGATCGACGTAACCGCTGAATGCCGGGATTGCGAACCGCTGCGTCGTTGCGCGGATCTTGAAACGCCAGTGGTTTGGTTGAGCGGAGACGAGGGAGACGAGGGCGGCGGCAAGGAAGGCGAGACTGAGCTTCATGATTTGATGGTGATGGTTCTACAGTACTTTGTAGGGTTTCGAGTGAATGACAGAGGTGGGTTTATATATGATCTCATTCGTGAAGATCGCGAGCAACACGTATCTGCGATTACTCGCAAGAGTAAACCGAGGCGTCATCATTGGTGGGCTGTTTGTGGCTGCGACCCTGCGGCTGATCACCCGTCACTTGTCACCCGTTTGTGCTACGGGAACGTAGGGCAGGCCGTATTCCTTATGTGAGGCGGAGACTGCAGTGCCTTCGCGGGGCACAGCCTGTGATAGCTATGATAGTGCGGATGTCGTGATGGAAGACCCGCGGAACGGCGTAATACGTCATTACTGTGTTGCCTTATCCTGCTGCCTATCAAGTGATTAGAGTTTGGAGGGACTAGCAAGGGTGCGCACCAGCTGCCAAACCATGTGTTTTGTGGACACTCGGTTGTGTGGAGTAAACAAAACCCGGGGAGTATCAGATGCTACGAATATAGTAATCGAGAACCTTAGGATACGATGCCAGACCGAACACACCACTGTTCTCCTCGTGCATATCGCGCCCTGCATTCAAGGAGTTAGTTGTATTGGGAATGCAGTCTCCAATAAAGGACAGTACTCTTCGTCTGTGCCCTACTCAAACCCATCCACCGTATTGACGAACCACAGGATGCAAAGGCCAATTGCGATCGGACCACTCCCGATCAGCCCAGACAGCTCAATACCGTTGCCTGGTCCTCCATACAAACACCACGAGCCCAGGACTGGCACCCTCGGGAGTCTAAAGGTGGACTTTTGCGAAGGGTGCTATGGACGGAAGTGGTGTATTGGTCCATATTCCGGTCATAGCAGATCACTGGGTACACCACCTCATTCGGGTCCGACCCGTTGGAATTATGTATTGGCCAAAGAAATCAGAAGCACACCTGTGCCTGTTGGGAGAACCAAGGCCTATGAACTGTGTGATAATTAGTCTACAGCAAAATAATAATCGACTGGTAATAAATACAATACGGCTACGCGACTAAGGACCCTGAAGTGAAAACTCTATTGGCTAATTGAACGTTGCCGTGGAGCATCCACCAATCGCAACACTACTTGTAGTGTGTAGCCGTATCCTGTACTAAATACTAGTCGAGGGGATAGGTTTTGAGCCTTGGTTTGGTGTTTGTTTATAGCACCATGCACTGCTAGCTTCAGCTCTTGTTTATTGGAAAGCGCAGACTGTGGATATTGCAAAGGCTTCCAACAATCCGTCTAGTCATATCAACAGTAACAAGTGGTGGTGAGGGGAAATATATCTTCTGTATGTCCAAAAAACGGGGGAGCTAGAGCGTGCATACTTTGGGACGAGAGAGCTTTATAGTGGATATTAAGTGGATAGTGACCGGTAGAAATATGCAGCAGGCCTAAACTAATAGACAAACTGTATCAAGCATAGGATTGGTTACAGTGACTCAGTTCCGGCTTGTAATTGAGCTCTCAGTGGCAGAACGCAGCTTATTGTCCGATATTTTTAACCACGTCCTCCAACTGAGCGAATCTACAGTAATTAGCTCAATAATAATCACTCGCTGATGCTCAAAAAGTGGTACGACCACGGATTTACATTCACTCCCATGCCGGGTATTACAGGGTGGATTGGGCTTTCTTCTGTTTCAACATTAGTCCAAAAAACTTGTGACAATATATTCCTATTTGTCAGATCGGTGGGTGCTACAAAGAGGAAGGATGTGGTAATGTACTGAGACCAGGGTGATGCTGCAGTTTTCAGTTTATCCGTATTGACTGATGTTTCATGAGAATTCATGAGTTCTAGCATGGCGCCGAGCCAAGGCTTCTTAATAATTCAATGGCCCCGGTAGTTCGTGGTGCGTTTTCATATTTTGGATGATATCGTAAGTGACTAAATTGTGAAGCCGGCCACTCCCTTGAAAATTCCCGTGTGTGATCCTCCCAATTCTTGATCCTCTCTAGGTTCTGCTCGTTGGGGGATACAAGGCATATTCGCAACGTGCATGACAGGAGGGTACCAGAAATCTCTATCCTAGAAGCTAAGCCGAACTACATCAACTAGCAGCAGTTTAGTCATGGGTGGTCACATTAGCTTCATAAAGAGAGTATTGTCCAGATAAACCCATCTTATATCGAACTGTATCAATGCTCCCACTGAAGAGAGGAGGAAGAGAAAACTGTGTCTTTGGTCCATATTCCGGTCAATAGCCTTATGAATGAGAGAATAATTGGAACTGCAGTTTTCATCTACAGACTGGGCAACAATTCCATCAACTGCAGCCACGTGTGTTAGAGTTCTTTATCAGATTTCAAGTGTGTTGGGCTATGAAATACGCTCTGATATATCCTGGAATACCTTCCAGTACATCCATCCGTAACGTGTAATCTGAGCTTCCCCAAACCTACACGCCACATAGGTTAATGTTTTTATAGACTCACGGCCACTCACCCCTTCCTCAGATAGGCACCCACACCTATAGAGGTCATGATAATACAAGATCAGCCCTGGGATTTGAATGTTCAGCTGGTAACAACCCTAAAAATATATGACGCGCAAGTCGTTGGCTGGAAGACGTCAACTCGGCCGAGACCCAAAATCCCAATATATCCAACAACAGCCGTTTGGTAGTTTAGTTTCTTTTTCTTTTTCTCTTTCTATCATCAAACAGTATCCCCCACACATATCAATACTATCACGATTTCCTCCATTATCGCAACACCGACGCCACGCTGGAGCACGAGTGATCTAATGTGCACGCCTCTGGGGAGCGAAGCGCCATGGCGTGTGATCATGAACCACCGGTCAGAGCGCCTTAATTAAACAACCAACGCGCGTCTACAGCCAAGAAAATGCGCCATGGCATGACGTCCGACCTGCAACCCAACCTCTGAACCTGCTGCCTTTCAAATAGCCTCATTATGGACGCACGCCTTCCACCAATGATGCAGGAATTGGGGTAAGAATAGAGTATTTGCAATATAAACACCCGCACCCGCATACGAACGGAATTTGACTGCGAGCAGAGTGGTACGCTCCAACCAGATGAACACGGTGACACCTTCTGGGAAAGAAAAACCGAGAATACCATACGCCATTTCGGCTCCAACCCCCCATCCACTCACAGCCGTCTAATCTTACATCTCATTACATATGTACATCAATCAATACAGTTTCCCCGCAAGTTTAACGGGTTTCTCTACTAGTCGAAAGGGTTCTGTGGTTTGACGTGGCCTTGATAAAGGAACCAGAAATATCTACATATGTTCACCCGCCTTGCTCCTGCTTTCCCCGCACACGGGAAGATAATCTGCATACCAAGAAGCAATTATGCGGCGTGCTGCTGTTGCTTTTGAGGTTAAACTGATGTTACACAACCAGGAACAGACTTGCCAGATCCCACAACAAGTAAGCATATCCCACAACAAAGAAGCATCCAGAGGCTCATTGCACGTCTGGACAACCTCGGGATAGAAGGCAGTTATTCGCAAAATCGCTGGAAGCACCCCGACTCCTGACAGAGACAGTGTCCGATAGATAACCTTGCTCGCCTCGCTGTATCGGAACAAACAGGCACCAAAAGTAAATATTTAAGCTTGTGCCCAGCCCCCGTATGCTGGTACCACGTGGGCTTAGTAGATGTTTTATGTGAGTTAAACGGGGGTGAGTAAGGCCAAGACCTTTCTTGTGAGCTTCGAATTTTGATCCCAGTGCAAATTTTTCTCGCAATTGTTTTGGAGCGCCATGGCAAACTGTCATTGACACTCAATTATCGAGTCATTGGTATTCATTTATGGAAATAAAGCGGTTGCTAATATGATGGCACATTATCAGACATTGTGCGTGACGCGCGGGATGGCGTGGGAACTTGTCTGTTATGAGCTCTCGTTTTCTCAAACTTGTGCAATCTGCATACTCTGGGGCATCTAGGCATCCGCTGCTGCGCCCCACTGGGTGCAATTCCCGATGGGATTATGGAATTGATTAAGCCACATGTATGCTTGCCGTCACGCATGCAGAAGTCTGCGTTTAACGGTATGCTGGTGAGGTACGGATGGAGCACAGTTCAGATGGAAACACCGCAATGTTATTGGAGGTTACTCAGGAGGTGTGGGGTTTGGAGGGATAGACAGCAGCCTTTTTAAGTACCTCTCCGCTGTCAAAACTACAATAAGATACATGGCTGTGACTTATGCAGTTGTTTCTTTATGTGGCATAAAGGGGCCAGCCTTATTGGTTTGTCCGGTTGTATAACCGGGTGTGACCGTAATTGCCGGTCCCGAGGGTTCTCAAGGTCTGGATTCATGGATTTTCTCTGAAGTCTCCGTACATAGAGCCTCTGTTGCAATTGTGCTTGCCAAAGCAACGCTTCGGCGTGTTGGGTATACGTACTCAAGGTCACTGAAGTCTTCTCAATACTCACGAGACTTGGATGTAGGCGCTAATTAGTGTGAAGAAACAGTCGCACCATTGATAAATGAAACCCGAGTGATAAGCAGTGTGTGGCTCTAGATTCTGGCTTCAGATGTGGATCCATAGTTTGTCATCAGGAGAGTTGATTGTTAGGCACCTGGATACAACTTGCCATCAATTCGTCCGTCGTGGCCGCCCGCCGCGTCGGAAGATCTTAAAAAATATGCCGACGCCAGGAAGGCTGATGATGGACAATGAAATCGAGGCCAGATGAACAGGGCTACCCATAGAGAATTCGAGATGAGGGGAGCAGAATTTGGCATCCGAAACTGGGGGTGCACTACTTGCGGGGGTCTACCCTGTAAGTTGCAACCAATAATATTGGCTGCGTCCCTGTCGCCGTTCAAGCTAATTTGGAGAGAATAGCCAGAGATAGGGATGTTTGTGGATTTCTATGGTGCTTTTGCAATATCGTAAATTCGTCCCTTAAACCTGTCGTTCTCTTTCTCCTGTCCTTCATCCTCTTCTTGTTCGCTCTATCATCTCTTGATTCTCGTCGCTGGACGCGAGGGTATCCATTCTTTTGTATCCCTATCCCCTGCACACGCGGCCCCAATCCCATCCTTGTTTCTTGGTTTCGATCATCTCGCGCGCTTGCGAAGAACTGGAGACAGATTCGACTCGGAAGGACAACTCTTGAATCTCGCGGCTAAGTACAGCACCCCTTCCCTCCATTTCATTTCCTCCTGAAGCCGTCCCTTCCACTGGGCAGAACTTGAAGGTTCTGCAATGATAGTGAATGCACACCATCTCCTTCCTCATATCATCATTGCTGTCCGGCCGCAGCACCTGCGCTAGGACATAGATTCCAAATCGGAACGTCCTCAGATCGAATCAAATCACATTCTTTGCTCTGGCGCCACTGTCGTTGTCAGTCCCTGTACCACCGTATCCTACTTTCTGTCCTGCGTCTTCAATCAATCAACTGCTCTGAACTGAACCCCCTCACACTCTCTCGGTTTCTCCCTGCCCTCGTTTTATTTCATTTTTCGGCTGCGTCTGAGCCCCCGCCCAACCTTTTGGTACCTTACGTCTTTCCCACTTGTTGGTACGTATCCTTAGATCTGCACTGCTCTGCACATCTTCCGGTGTTTCCGGTGGGAGTCGTTAAGCTCACCACAGCCCGAGCAAAAAGAGTCTTTCCGATCTACGTCCCGCGACGAACTTGTGACGAATACGAAAAAAGGCCAGGAAATCAGAAGTGTCTTAGCGACAATTCCGTTGTGGTGGAGGTCTGTGAAGAATTGGTGAGTTTTTGTCGGAGCAGGGCGTGTTTGGGGCTTTCAAGATCGCTGCCACTTGCTGCGCATGCGACATCAACACCTTTGTCTTTCTTCGGCCGATCAAGATGAACGTTCCTCGTGGCAACAACATCTTGAACTTCATATCTTAAGCGCAAGATATCATGCGCAACAGAAGCTAATGCTTGTGTTAACCGAAGGTGCTCGCCCACAACGACCGACTTCGACCTAAATACTAGCACGACTCGCGAAGAACGAAGCACTACTGGGCGCATCTTTCACGGTCGGAAAAGGCAGATTTAGACTGGAAGAACAACCGTTCTCCACGTCCGATTGCTGCTGTTTGGATTGGGGGGTCGTGAGCAGTGGTTGCGTTGGGAGTTTTACTCCGTGAGTCTCACTTTGCTTGTGCGGCCGGCCCCTTTCACATCACATCGCATCACTTCCCGCTTTCCAAACTTGTGCTAGCTCGTCGGCACTGCACCACTCACTCGCTCCATCCTTCATTCAACCACCCCGTTACTATGGATGACTGATTGCTAACACGCTCATTATCTGTTGTCGACAACAGACCTACACTCTTTTTCAAGCTGTCAAATTTTCTTGCATCGCAAGTCCACTCCTTTACAGAATCGAAACTGGCGTACTTCCAGAGATAATACCCAACACCGAAACACCTGGAAAGCAGTTCAGACAAATCGCAACGCGCGTATAGTAAGTAATTAGGAGGAGTTTGTTCAAGGGTTCTTGGGGCTGCTCGCCAAACGAGCATCTTCAATCCAACAATGAGGGCGCCGAGGATCGCTTTTGCCATTGCGTTTCCCGTTCTCTCCTTTTTGGCTCCTGTGCTAGGAGTTGGGAATGCAGCAGCTCTACCGCGAGATCAAGGGGCGCCGGACTCGCCAAAATTCTACTTTCCTCGACAAGTCAAGAGACAGTTGGGGCCATTCGTAAACATTACGACCCCAGATGAGAAGCCGACTTCCAAATACTCAAGTTCGTCGACTCCACCAGAACAAGAGCTACCGAGGTCGACGTCTACTGGGGGGTTGGATGATTTCTTCTCGTCACTGCTGAGTCCCACAGGTACTCCTTCGACGGATGAGCATCACATACTACCGCCTCCCAGAGTAACCTCTTTGGATCCTAATACGGATACCTCACTACCTGATGATATGGAGCTTGGACACTCGGGTCCCTCTTACTCCCCCAAGCCAAGCAGCAGTTCCCTCCCGCCGGATGGTACGTACTCCCATGATATGTCCGGTTTTGGGTTTCGCTAATAGTTCGCAAGATCTTCTCCCAACAATATCTCCTGATCTTCCAATCTTCCACCCTACGGGGATTAATGATCCTATACATGAGCCATTCGAGACCGGATCGAGTCCCATATTTAGTAACACCCCTCCTCCCTACCCCCATATTACCACCTTTTCTTCCCCCACTCTGTTTCCCCCATGCCACCAGTCTTCCATGAAAACGGAAAGAGCCAATCAAGACTAGAACAAGTTTCTCATCCGGCAGCTCCTCGTGCACATCCTTATCCTCCTTTCCAGCCAGCTATCGCTATAAGTTCTTCATTTCTGACTGAGCTACAGCGAGCAATGAGCCTGTCGAAACCCCGGGTTTCTTCCTGAACCCTAGTAATCTGGTGGAGTCAAATAATCTGGAGCCCAGTATAGCGGTGCCCACCGATTCGAACCCAGTCAAAACTCCTTCATCCCCGGATTTTATCCAGAAGCCCAGCAACCCGTGGCAAAGCAACCCGTGGCCAAGCAACTCGGGGCCAAGCAACCCGTCGCCCACGAACCCGGATCTGCCAATCGAAACTCCATCAATTCCGGATTTCATCCGGAAGCCCAGCAATCCGGCGTCCACCAACCCGGAGCAACCAATCCAATCACCGTCAATCCCGGGTATTATTCCACTTCCCAGCAACCCGTTGTCCACGAACCTGGATCTGCCAGCCGAATCCCCAATCCCGGATATCATCCCACACCCGAGCAACCTGTTGCCCAGCAATCCGTCGTTCAACAGTCCATTGCCTACCAACCCGGACCTGCCAATACAAACACCGGATATCATTCCAAATCCAAGCAATCTAAAGCCTATCAACCCGGTGTTCAGCTCGTTGCCCACCAATTCGGATCAGCCAATCCAAACCCCGTCAATTCCGGATATCATTCCAAACCCGAGCAATCTAAAGCCCAGCAACTCGGATCAGCCAATCCAAACTCCGTCAATTCCGGATATCATTCCAAACCCGAGCAATCTAAAGCCCAGCAACTCGGACCAGCCAATCCAAACTCCATCAATTCCGGATATCATTCCAAACCCGAGCAATCTAAAGCCCAGCAACTCGGACCAGCCAATCCAAACTCCGTCAATTCCGGATATCATTCCAAACCCGAGCAATCTAAAGCCCAGCAACTCGGATCAGCCAATCCAAACCCCGTCAATTCCGGATATCATTCCAAACCTGAGCAATCTAAAGCCTAGCAACTCGGACCAGCCAATCCAAACTCCGTCAATTCCGGATATCATTCCAAACCCGAGCAATCTAAAGCCCAGCAACCCGTCGTTCAACAACCCATTGCCTACCAACCCGGACCTGCCAATCCAGACACCGGATATCATTCCAAATCCGAGCAATCTAAAGCCCACCAAACCGGTGTTCAGCTCGTTGTCCACCAACCTGGATCAGCCAATCCAAACCCCGCCAATTCCGGATATCATTCTAAATCCGAGCAATCTAAAGCCCAGCAACCCGTCGTCCAACAACCCATTGCCTACCAACCCGGACTTGCCAATCCAGACACCGGATATCATTCCAAATCCGAGCAATTTAAAGCCCAGCAACCCGTCGTCCAACAACCCATTGCCTACCAACCCGGACCTGCCAATCCAGACACCGGATATCATTCCACATCCGAGCAATCTAAAGCCCAGCAACCCGTCGTCCAATAACCCATTGCCTACCAACCCGGACCTGCCAATTCAAACTCCGGATATCATTCCAAATCCGAGCAATCTAAAGCCCACCAACCCGGTGTTCAGCTCGTTGCCCACCAATTCGGATCAGTCAATCCAAACTTCGTCAATCCCAAAGCCCAGCAACCCGACTTTCAGCAATACGATGCCCAGCAACTCAATGTCTTCAGATGTGGTGCCGACACAACCTGGCCAACAATCATCTGGAGCCCCGCCAACATCAATCCCATCCAATGTTCCGACCAACAGCGAGGGATCAGTTAGTTTGGGCGGACCAAGTGGCTCGGGTATTTCAAGGGGCCCGATTATCACACCAGTTCCATCGTTGTCTGGGGGTGTGTCGTCGGAAGAGGTTCCATCTAATACTGGAAATATGTCAGAACCGTCAGGCAACCTGTCCAAGGAAATTTCCCAGCCTGTTCCATCTAGCATTTATCAGCCACCGACGACAGCTGTTCTGCCCGCCGAGTCATCAACTACTAAGCAGTACATCAAACCACCATCTTCCGGAGTCAATCCCTCGTCCATCTGGTTCCAAACTTCCATATTGGTTGTGGCGCCGGCCCCAAGCACAACAACTGCTGCTTCATCGGGTGGATATGTCGTCACAACCACTTCTATTGGTGCACTGCCAACTGCAACTGCATTGGACCCTAAGCTTCCTAAGGTTATCACACCTGCGAATGGTATGCCCGATGCTCCTCCAGACATGATCTTGATTCGTCTTGGGTTCACCCACCCATTGAATTACCAATGGGTTGTGTCCAACCCAATATCTGTCGCGCAGATTTTTGAGTATATACCGAAAGGATTGAATTTTGGACTTCAAATCAACAGTGCCACTATGCATTCCCTTCAACCGTATGATACTAGGGCTAATAAAGGCTATATCACAACTTTGGCCCTTTGCTTCATCCCGAAGAGTTTATTTGACGAACTGGACCTTCAACGTCGTACTCCTGGCTCGAGATTGTTGAACAACCCACAAAAGCCGGTTCATGACATCATGGCACTGCTCGATCCCAGCATCCCTCTTCGCGCAAGCCTTGATGAACAATCCGGTGATGGAAACGGCCAGCTCGCGAATAATGGACAGACATGGGGTACCGGTGGCGGAGACCCATTTTCGCCAGGTTCGGGTACGTCTGGGGGATCACCCATCGATAATAAGTCTGGTTCAATCTCGACCAAGAGTCTCGGTGTGGCTACAGGTGTTTGTCTTGGTGCTTTGGCCTACGGTGGTGCTATGTTTTACGTGGCTCGACGATACAGACAGAGGCGCAACAAACACAACCGTGCGAACTCCATGTCGAGGAGTATTTCACCTGGCAACATCCCCGGTCCGTTAATGGGCGCAAACCCGGTCGCTGGAGGACCTATGATGCATGGTGCTAGAGGCACTTATGGCACTGTTGATAGGGCAAGCAAAGGAAGTGGTGGCAAAGCTAGTGCAAGGGGTGCAATATCAGCACCTCTGATGGCTGCCAATTCTTTGGGTTGGAACTGAGAGAATGGGGTAATAATCAATATTTCCTTTATCGTCTTTTAGAAGTAAAGAGAACAACCTTCACAATGTATTTTTTCCGATGTTACAACCGACGTATCTATAGCCCTCTCACCGAAATATTTACTTCTCGCCAAATCTATGTTTTGGCACCTACTTCGTCTAGTTATTTTTTCTTCTGGTTTGTTACTTTCGTGCTGCTGATGCTGAAAAAGCTCTTGTACTTAAAGCCAGCCCTCTTTTACAACCTTCTTTTGCTCGCATTCTATACTGATACGGCGTTGGGATATATCCTGTGTCGTTAATTTTTTTGAGATTTTTTTCTTGAGTTTGATTTTTGGATGTTATGATTATGGAATGTGGATGTCGTGTGGTGAAGTAGTCTGTGGATGGGATTTAGTTCTTGACTGCTGTCGGAGTGGAACGGAATGGAATGATACTTGTGTGCGTTTCATTCATCTGCTTCTTCTGCTACTTGCTGCCTACTGTATGTATGTTTTGTACAGTGTTCGTGAAGTTTTGAGGTGAGAGTTTGTAGATAGAGTGGGGGGGATTCCGGCGCGGATTTGGGTTAACTTATACCTCAATACGAGGACCTTTTCTTTTTTTTCTTTGTATTCCTTTGATACCCGTTTTTGGTGGGGGTTTCTTTTCTCTTTCCTTTACTTTGGCGTACCGACTTCTTTTATCTTGTTACAGTACAGCTGTTTTGTTTCAATGGTTAATTACTAGGAGATGGTGGGTGGGGTGGGTGGTTGATGTACCAAATTCAACATCCTCACATCACAATCACGATGACTTCGGAATTGCGCATGAGAAACTTTAGCTTTGGGATCTAGAGTAGAGGGAGGAAACTTTGGCATGAAACTTGCTGCGTAGCTGGTAACGTTCATTCATTGGGATCGATCGATGATACAGGAAGTGAGTTTACCGAGTGAAGAGATATCGTGGTGAGGCCGTTTGAGTCAGTCAGTATATAGCAGCGGAATTCCTTGGGTGGGAAGCGGGTGTGTATTAGAGACAATTAAGATGAGACATCGTCGACGTAATTGGGGGTGAAATGCAGGTAGGTTGGGGCAATCATGACTAGTGACTCGACTCGACTTGTGGCATGGCGCATCGTCTCTGGTCTTTGGCCTACCCGGAGAGGCTAAATTTTCTGAGATCACAAATGTGGTAGGAGCCTCAAAGATCAGTATAGGAAAAACCTCTGGTAAGGCGTCGAACTACTTGCGCAAAGCGGTAGTGTTAGGCACCCCGCGAAGATTATACAGTATGATTACAAACAAACAAACCCCGCGAAGACGAATTGTCCTGATCACAGGCCAGGGTCTGGGGATCAAAGACTTATGAAACGATGATGGTTCACTAGCTCTAGCTTCCACCCCGTCCTCAACACAAAGTACCACCTCTGGTAAGAAGCGTGCGTAACATTCATCACCCACAACAGACCCTGAAACCCCTTCGGCGGCAATCCGGACGCTAGCGCATAGTGGAAAGAATCTAGTCCGTCTTCTGATGAAACAATGCGTACATGAATTCTCGAAGCTGAAACAATAGGTACAAGACCGGGAAAAGCGCCAATCCAATGACAGTGATGCATATGCTGAAAGTCGAGAAGCCGGAAGCCGACTGCTTATATACGCTTCCTGAGTCCGCCGTGATTGCGGTTTGTATCGCCGTTAAAACGACCGTTATGCTACCAAACACAAACAGGTAAGGTGCAATGAACTGCTTGAAGTACCAGCCATACTGAGTATAAGTGTCGAAGTAATTCCACCCTTCCAAGAACAGCTTGCTATAGAAATTGAGTCGGGTGAGCCGTAATTCGCCATATTGGTATCGCGGTGCCACATCAGCGTCTTCGAGACTACAGAATCCCTGGATGAATTTGCACCATTCCGTCCAAGTAATATCAACGCACGGTAGCAACCTTTTCTCCTTCGCTACATCGAAGTCAGATTCGTGGATAGTTAGCTTCGTGTAGGTTCTGAGGAATCCGTTTGTGGCTAATCGGACTGGGTCATCACTAGACACATAGGTTTTGAAGAAGGCGTAGTTAAGTAGGCAACGAGGGATAGGCTTGATGAAAATTCGGTCATAGTACCAGACAAGGTGGAGATCAGGTCTCTCGGTGATGAGAATCTGACGGCCTTTGATGGCTTGATGATGCAACGGGCTGATGTTGTTCCTACTCGAAATGAGCCATAGTCTGCGATGCATGTCGTCGAGCTTCTTGGTTGAAAGTTCTCGGCGAAGAAAGGCGAGAACAGAATAGTAGTCTAATGAAATCAGAGGTTGTCCTGGAACGGCGCCATCTGGACTTGACATCGGGATGCGGACTTTGTCCTGGTCAAGTTTCGGCCCATGGAGTAACTCGACATCTCCGGTAAAAGGAATTTGTGCACTATGATGAGGGGAGTTGGGTTGAAGATTCATCATAGTTGAGTGGAGTGAAGCTCGACGATACTATCCTTCGTTGGTAAAATGGGTGGAGATGTGGGGAGACTCTGAGGGGAAACTTTCCTTTTAGCTGTGCCAAGCCGCAAGAAGTGCGCATCACTCACTGCGCACAGATTGGTACGACCTTCGGCATTAGCGATAAGAACTGCTGACGGGCATAAAACATAACTGGTGGGGAAACCAGGGGAATGGGAAGGTTGTGGGGTTGTGGAGGAGAAGATTGTATACCTGTATTTCGATCGTGGAAAGTACTGCTCTTTCCTGAACCCTAACCCAACACGCGGCATAGAAAATTTTGCGAGTGATTACTTTGTGATTACTTTCAGCAGAACGCACAAGCAATTAACCAAGGCGGGTTTGCATCATCATCGAAACCCATTAAATCATATACTGTACCGGCAATTACGGATGATACGTCAGCTGCCAGGACGAGTGTTTGTATCTCCAGATCAAATACATGTGTCAGGGTCAGAACCACATTGTACCAAAGATTTTTGCTGTCAGAACCCACAATAAGATGCTCAGTAGGGGGCTCCAAAGCCACTGCGGATTTTGGGCTCTCAATATAGACAATGTTCCAAAAGTCGACATCATATGTAGATATGTATCATATCTATATTGTGCCAGTCACTACTTGTATCTTGAAAACTATAGGTCAGAAAAAAGTGTACCATCCGCAATTGCCGGTACAGTACCTGAGAAACAGAACCATGGCTTCATCTGTTCCTTAGGGCGGGAGAGCGGAGATTACTGTAATAATAGGCGAAAGCTTATTAGAAGCGCGAAACAGCTAATGTAATCATAAAGTAAAACTAGCACATAAATCTACCGTATTACTAATCCTCTCTCACAGATGCTTAAGTTTAAGTACTAAATATCTTACTACCCCTCCCTTCCCAAAGCCCTTAAGCACGAACATTGATATTGTGACCAGATATACCTCGAGCTCGTCTTCTTCACCTATATGAACATCAGCAACAGACCAATAACTTGAACCAAGAAAGCAACCATACCATTTTCAGTATCAGTAATGCGACTGATATTAGACAAATTCTGCAATACCTCTCTCAACAACACCTCAGTCCTAATATGGGCGTCCGCAGCCCTCCACCTCAACTGTTTCAGTATGGGCCGTCGATCTCCAGTGTGTGAATAATACGCCTTTGTTGCTGTTCGCAGAGCCTTTCCACACATTCTTCGCGCACGTCTTAGTCGGAAAGGGTCTATGATTGTGAAACCAAATACAGCAACAAGTATAACCACAGGACTGCAAGCGAGGAGGATTATACTTGTTCCCATCGTCGGTAGGATCGCAGTAACCACAGATACAGCAAAATTGATCCCATATGCAATGTAGGCTCCGGGGAAGCTTAACAACCACTAAACCCCATTCATGATAGTAGGAGTAACAGTCCAACTCCCGATAAAATCGAAGACGACACCGATGCGTAACAGGCTATAGAGTGTATCTAACAACAACATTCCAAATAAGAAGACCAAGGTGTATAATGGGCCCAAAATCTTTTGCAGGAATTGCCCAAATATACTTCTACTTATGGTCATCAGCAGAGTCAAAGACCATAGTGATGGCTGCCAGATCCGAATTGATACATATATTAGATCAAAGATCAAATAACCCATTTCGTGCCATGTACGCTCGAAGCAGGTGAGAGTCCAAAAGACTAAAGTTATCTTCTTCAGAGGAGCGAGCTTTTCTGTTGATGATCGCCGCTGATTCGTAATTTTTAGGCTCTTGCTGTGCGATCTCAAATTCGTTTGAATACTTCAATGTGAACACATAATAGTTCATCAAGTTGATGATGATTTGATGTATAACCAGCAATGTAATCATCTTCCATCCTCGTATTTGTTCTACGGTACTCTGGTAATTAAACGGGTCGTTGTATATACCGGTTAAATCTTCGAAGAGGTCTCTCCTAACGTTTGCGAACAGCCAGGTAAGTATTTGAGACGAAGGAAATAAATTATAAATGCGGCAGAATATATCCAATTTTCAAAAAGGATATTCAGGCATGATAACAGATATACCCATCCCATGACGTGTGTGACGAGATCGACCAATAGTTTCTCTAGTGATGGCCCCACAGTCGTTATGAGTTTCGTAATATACAGAATCAGGAGACTTGGCATGTACCACAAAATGCCCCATGGCCCTAGCGGGTTCATAGTATATCCCCTGACCTTCAGCATACTGAATCTCTGGGACGGTGGTAAGTAGTAGTTCGAGCGTAAAGAATGAACTAGATTTTCGTCCGTAGGAACAACCTTTAGCACCTGCCATATCCACATATCAATCACACCATGGAGAAGGCGTGACTGGAAGTTCGGCGACACCTCAATCAGCTGTATGGCGAGCATGATTGCAATCCACTCTCCAAGTCTGGGGTTGTATTGATCAATGATATGTCGTTTATAGAACGTCTGATTAAGGTAATTGTTTGCACGACGATCTAGTTCGAGCAGAGAAAAAGTGTCCAAACAAGGGATAAGTACGGTCGACCTCAAACTGACGCTTGAAAATGCTGGTGTCACTTCGTATAAGAGGTATGACAGGACAAGAGATGAAGACATCCAAAATATGTGTTGTTTGTGCAAGCGCTGGGAGGGGAATATGCCTTCACTTCCTATGTGGTGATAGAGCCAGGTGCGAATCGGATCGACAGACAATGCCACGGTAAGTCTGCGGAGTTTTCTTGAAACGTCCCGTAAAAGTATGAGATGGCCATGGAGAGGCTTGAGGATATCAGGCTCCACATCGATAAACGTGAACACCTCAGTCAGAAGAACTGAATCCAAAAAGGCACCGAAGGCAGTGGTGGGTTTGAAACTTTCTGGAACAAAGGTTGGTCTCTTGCGTATGACGGGCCCTTGTCGTCTTTGAGCGCCGCTCAGTCGCGCCTTTTGAATTTCACCGGCCAAACTTGGAAGCATCGGTAGGACTTTTGCGGCAGCTCCAACGGCATCTTAGAGACGGGTCTGGCAGTCTCTGAATGCGATCATATGAATAGTCTCAGAGCAGACACCAAAATCAAGGCATTTTAATACTCACCAACACCCGCAAGAGTAAACAAAGACATGTGTAGACTTGTCTGAAGAGATCCTTCAACCCAGCCAATCAAGTTGTGGTCAGTTTGGAGAGGCATCTTTGAAGCATGCAGATGAAAACTTTAGTTTTCGAACGCATATCCGAGGAATGGCGGCAGATCCAACTTGTGATAAAACCTCTCGAAGTAGGTCCTGAGAGATTCACCAGAGCATATCGCCTGAAGGCAACATTGTACCCCAAATTCGTGTGCAGAGGCAGGAGTAAATGAGAAATTCTGGCAACTATCCCACTGTAGGGGTTGGAGATTCGATGACGGTGCTGAGCTACACTCGCCTTGAAGTAACTGAGAATGATGGCATATATGAATTGTCACATTCCCGGGCTCTGCTGCTGACTGATGGAACTCGACTAGTGGGCCCAAAAGCTTGGTAAAGCGCTCCTGTAGTTGGTCGTTTCTTTTGGAGGAGACATTTTGGGAACATATTTCTGCCGCCGTGCTTAAGCCGTTGGAACCATTGCTAAGTAGTTGATGCATCTCAATAGCCATCGCCAACTCTTGTGAGGTAAGGGGTCGCGTTGCGCATACCAATATTTTGAAGACTGCGCGGGCGTAGTTTATATCGTAATGTGGTATGGCGGCAAAGCGGTCAAAAGTCTTGCGGTACGCGCCGTTCAGGTCCTAGGGAAAGCCTTCCAAGGCCCGGAGGACATTTTCCTCGTCTGATTCGTCTGAATCAAGATACTGTAAGGCGTCGATCATAAGCTTTGCCCATTGGAACATGCCCCGTGGATCGCGATTGATTCTATTTACAATCACATCTCGCATCCACGCTAGAGCCGGTTCCTTTTCCATAAGCTTTCGGACCTGGTCTTGAATGAAAAATTTAATATCATCTCCATTCTTAAGGGCTATGTCAAGTATCATCTCCTCACAAGGGAAAATATTTCTACTATGCTCTTCGATTACGAAATCTTTGCGAGCGAGTACAAGGAGTCTGATGCGGTCAGACTCGCAAAGTCTTTCCAGAAGTTCAATTAGACGCCTTCTATTATCGCATTCATCCAAACCGTCAATTATAGTACTGAAATGGGACGTCAGTATAACCGCACGGCTACCGCGCTGAGGGGTATTACTATGTTCTCGAAAGCGCTGAAGTCAACTGTATCAGCAACTGCATCGCGGCCTCCGGGTTGTTTTGATGGATATCGGTAGCAATTTGTAGGATGTGGGGATCTTCAGAATGCTGTTTGAGCAACTGGTGGGCCAAAGTTCCTATGACAGGGACCAAATCACGGTTCCCAAAAAAGGAGAAAAATAGCAGAGTACGTCCCTGAGTGCTTGGATTGACACGTAGAACTTCCTCCCATCCCGGTACAAACAAGACCGGAGTTAATGGACCGCACACGGCGTTCTAGCCAATCCTGGATGTATATTGCAAGCGTAGATTTTCCGCTTTCAGCTTTTCCACGAATGAAGTATGACTAGAGTTCGCGTCCGCTGTTTCTGATAGATCTCGCATCGGCCCACCTTAATAGCGCATCTTCGGTCACCACCCACTCACCAGTGCCCTCCACTCGTTCTTCCCGTAACTTCGAAACGTCGGTGGCTAGGCGGCAAGGATCAAGCCATCGATTAAGTTCTATGAGCTCCGGGCTAGCGTGTTGATTCGTATATTGATATTCTGTTGGACATCAGCATCCGTGATAGTAACGATAAAATGATAGATAAGGAATTGCTTACTTCCCCACCGCTCACTAACTACTCTTTTGGCCTGCCGATGAAGACGTTGCAGGCGATCTATCACCAACTTATAGTTTTCATCCTCTCTGCACCCAAATTTGTTCATATTCATATGATCAGTGCCCAGTGGTTCATCACATCTGTGTTCTGCACCCAACAGGCTGATTCCTTATCTACAACGAGCTAATTAAGTTAGTACTAGTTAGTATCCGCAATCTCTTTGCCCTAGTATGTAAATATACATTAACTTCCACTTCCTGTAGTAATTCCCATTGGGCCAGTTAAACTGATATAATAGCAACGAGTAGAAAGCCCTTACACTGATCTTCACTCTCTTCGTCTCATAAAAGTAATTTCAGATGTTGATTTCTTTCAAATCTCTGCATCCGGGCAAAGGACTTGTTCAGTTCTTGGAGCTCAACCGATCCAGGACCCTCAGCCAAAGGCCTCAGCCAAAGGTCTCAAAATTTCTGGGTTACTCTTTTGTCCGAAAAAAGACCCCCAAAAGGTCTGGGCCATTCCATATCGTGCAAATTTCGAGCTGTTATGAGGAGTGCCGAGGAATACAATCCTAGATACCGAAGTAAGAAAGGATTGGTAATCTTCGTAGTATGGTTCGGCTGGATTTGTAAAAGCAGCCTATATCATAGCTTAAGGAAGCTGTTAGATAAGGTCCATTATCTCCAATGTGTTCAAGATTCACGTACTGATTTAATGACGAGCCCGCCGTAACTATGCCCCTCCAAAATCATTGGACGTCGTTTCTAATATCCAAAGAGTACTGTTAGTCGCGCTACTATACACCAACCCCGAAAGTTCCGCACCATAGTCTTGCACATCTCGTCCTCATTCTTATGCGTCCGGTTTCAAATGACAGACTGTAGTAAACGCTTCTTATAATCTTCCAACGTTACGAAAGCTGGGTCATCTTTTCCGTTTGCACACTTCGAGTCATATTCAAATATTAAGATTCTTGCCTCTAGAAGGTCGGAGGGAAGGAGGTCGCGCAGCCGCATAACATAACTGCCGTCTTCGAGTACAGCATTCCAGGTCCACTCATAACTGGATGCGAGACCTTGTACTGCGATAATACTGCACAGAGGCGGCTAATATGTTAGCACACTAAATGCACCGTGGGGTGATGCATAACGTACTCAACGAGTTGTTCTGGTGCCCTCTCGGGTACAGATAAACCGCACTCGGTCCAGTTCACCCACTCAGGCGGGGCATACTCTTGCTTCAGAGCCAGCCACGGAGACTGTGGTTTGTACATAGCAAAATATTGCGAGTGGAGATGGTTAACGAATAAAGGAGTGATAGCAATGCTTCTATTAAATGGTTTTCAGTACTACTAAATAAGTGTTTCAGTACCTACTGTACTAAAAAAGTCCCGTTTATTGATGCTGAGTTAATGCTGTATTAATGTTGAATTCTTTATAAATGTATACATTGGCTGAACTTGTGGGGTATTTCAGAATTTGCAACAATATCAATTGTTTTGAATGTGGGATCAATTTTACAATAATGTAGCACAGAAGACCACATTAGATGGTATATTGATGCCATATTGATGCTGGATTGCTGTCATATTCAAAATGATGTGCATTGAGTTAAATAGTAGAGTTACACTACATTACTTCCACATGTGTATATTTCGCAAATGCCCACACACGGCCGCACATGCCCAGAGGTTTGCCTCCAGGCCTGATGCTGCCAGCTGGCTGTCATGGTAAAAAAAATACCTCCAGCATGATTCGAAACTGTTTCAGTGGGTATTGTACACACCCACTAACCACTACACTATGTATGTAGTTTGCTGAACATAACATTATGTTAGGGCTATTTGTAAGTATACTGGTTCATTACTGTTACATTATTGTGACAAGAATGTGGAATGCCTGCCACATCTATGCAAATGCTCAATGCTGCTCAATTGACCAATATTACCCCATTCAACTAAATACTCAATCATTTACAATGTCATATTTGCTGGTATCTT
>Ga0307515_10002930_pt1 | contig 36206 bp, 33 predicted proteins | sample 17_EM_MG_FD_194513 | JGI IMG/M metagenome (GOLD analysis project Ga0307515, IMG submission 194513) | Populus trichocarpa ectomycorrhiza microbial communities from riparian zone in the Pacific Northwest, United States - 17_EM | ecosystem: Host-associated > Plants > Roots > Unclassified | place... | reverse complement strand
CTGCAAATGCTGCCGGTGTTGATGTGGGAGCTGCTGTGGAAGTCGATCTGGCTGCTCATCGTCGCGCTGCCGTTGTGGTCCAGCGGCCAGATGGACGCCGCCACCTGGTCGACCACCACCGACTGCCTGGTGGTCGTGATCGTTCCCTTCGTCATCCCGTGGCGTTATGTCTTTGCGCACTACCTGCGAAACGTCGGTGATCGTTGGCGCGCGCCGTCGCTGAGCGTGCAGGTCGCCCGCTGAGGTGCCGCCGATGGACTCGATGAAAAAACAAGCGCGGGTGGCCGGGGCGCTTTACCTGCTGGTGGCCGTGACCGCGCCGCTGGGCCTGATGGTCGTGCCGGCCAAATTGTTCGATGCGAGCAATGCGGCCTTGACCGCTGAACGTATTCGCGGCGCCGAGACGCTCTTGCGCCTGGGCATGGCCAGCGAGTTCTTTCACCAAGCGGTCGAGGTGTTCCTGGTGATGGCGCTGTACCAGCTGTTCCAGCCGGTGAACCAGCGGCTCGCGCGCGAGATGGTCTGGCTCGGTTTGATCCCGATCCCGATCGTGTTCCTCAACGTGCTGAACGAAGTGGCCGCGCTGATGCTGGCCAGAGGGGCCGACTTCCTGAATGTCTTCGACCGGCCGCAGCTCGACGCACTGGCCTTCCTGTTCGTCAAGCTGCACGGCAGCGGCCTGCAGATCGCCGCTGTCTTCTGGGGGCTGTGGCTCATTCCGCTCGCGCGGCTGATCTGGCGCTCGGGCTTCATCCCGAAGCTGGTGGCGGTGCCCGTGATGGCCGCAGGCCTGGGCTACCTGCTCGGCGCTGTCAATTCGCTGCTGGCACCCGGGCTGCCGGATGCGTTGGGCGCTCTGACGTTCATCCTTGAGTTGGGTGAGCCGGTCCTGATCCTGTGGCTCGTGGTTTTCGGCGCCAAGGCCGTCGCAGGCCCGTCGAACTTGGCACCCGCTGCGCTGTCGAGCTATCGATGAACGAGGTGCCCGACATCATCACGATCCGTCCCATCGCGCCTTCCGACGAGGGCGGCTGGCGACAGCTCTGGGACGGCTACAACACGTTCTATGGCCGCAGCGGCGATACCGCGCTGCCCGAGGCGATCACGCAAGCCACTTGGTCGCGATTGTTCGATCCGGCCGAGCCCGTCCACGCACTGGTCGCCGAAAGATCAGGGCGGCTGGTGGGCCTGGCCCACTACCTCTTTCACCGCAGCACCACGCGCTTGAATGACGTCTGCTACCTGCAAGATCTGTTCACCGCCGAAGACTGCCGGGGGTTGGGCGTCGGGCGACAGCTGATCGATGCCACCTACGAGGCTGCCCGGCGTGCGGGCAGCTCACGCGTCTACTGGCAGACCCAGGCGACCAACCACGCCGGCCGCACGCTGTACGACAAGCTCGCCGAGCATCGGGGCTTCATCGTCTATGCGCATGAGCTGTAGCGCGTCAGGGCTTGCAACAAGGAGGTCGTGTTCATGGTGTCTCGGCGTCGATTGACGAAGTGGGGGCTGCTGGCCCTGGTGGCGCAGGGCGCTGGAACGGTGCTGGCTGCAGGGCCGGATGACGCGGCTGTCTACGCCGCCTTTCTGAACACGATCGTGCAGCAGAGTGACAAAGCCGAAGAGACGGGGCGCACTGTCACGCTGGTTCTGCACCCCATGTCGCTGGACATCGAGCGCGGCAGTCACATGCCGGCGTCGGTCGACGACATCCTGAAGCGGATGCCAGGGGTCGACCGGCTGGCGGCCGCCGACCTGCTGCCCAAGCTCGCCCAACCCGAAGCGATCGTCCTGCCCCTGACGATGCTGGATGCTCGGCTTCATGTGATCCAGCCGCCGGCCAGCGACATCGACGAGATCTTTGCGGCGCGCAGATCACCCGAAACCCGCTGGAAGAAATTCGATGAACGATTTCCGGCAGCCACCTCGCTGGTGCGCTTTTCGCCGGTCGGCTACAACCCACAGTTCGACGAAGCAGTCTTTTTCGTCAACATCACCTGTGGTGTCCTTTGCGGGGCCGGCGCACTGCTATGGGCGCGCAAGACGGCCATCGGTTGGCGAGTGGTCGATCAGCAGGGCTTGTGGGTCAGCTGAGGATGCTTCGGATGGCGAGGCGGGCGCAGCGCCGAGCGGCTAACCGCGTGCCGCTCGGCTGGCGTATTGCTCGATGGACCGGATGCCCGCCAGCATCTTCTCGCGCGCTGAAGCATTGGCCGAGTGCACGGCGATCGTTGGCGGTGTGAAGCCGCGCAGCACGACGGCCTCTTCGATCCACAGGATCACGTCGTAGCCGGTCCCGCGCTCATCGTCGCCGAGGTCATGGTCCAGGCTGATCTCAGTGACCTGACCGCCTTCCAGCAGCGCGATTGCTTCGTCCGGCCAGTACACCCGCACCCAGCCATCGGGCGTGGCCCGCTCATCGTCGAGGAAAACGCGCATCGGTCGGCTTGCGGAGCGCTTCAGGCCGCGTTTTGCGCCAGCTGGCGCAGCGCCTGCTCGAACACCTCGGGCGGCTGGCCGCCCTGGATCAGGTGGCGGTCGTCGATGATGACCGAAGGCACGGAGTTGACACCGAGTTGCTGCCAGTGGCGCTCTTCGGCGCGCACTTCGGCGGCGTAGCGGTCGGATTCGATCACCTCGCGGGCACGCTTGACGTCAAGACCCACCTCTTCGGCGGCGCGCAGCAGCACGTCATGCGCGCCAGGGTTCTCGTTGCGGCCGTGGTAAGCCTTCAGTAGCGCGTGCTTCATCTCACGCTGTTTGCCTTCGAGCCCGGCCCAGTGGATCAGGCGGTGTGCATCGAAGGTATTCCAGACGCGCGCCCGATCACCGAACTGGAAGCCGACCGCCGCGCCGCGCTCACGAATCCCCGCCCGGTTGCGGTCCAGCTGCTCGGGCGTCAGGCCGTACTTGCGCGACAGGTGCTCGGTCGCGTCCTCGCCCTCGGCGCTCATCTGCGGGTTCAACTCGAAGGGGCGAAAGTGCAGTTCGACCGGGATGTCCGGGCCGATCTTGGCCAGCGCCAGCTCAAGCGAATTCAGGCCCACCGCGCACCACGGGCAGGCCACATCGGAGACGAAATCGATCTTCATCGGGTCAGTCTAGCGACACGGCCTCGACTCTGCCGGATTCGCCTCAAGAGGGCCCGATTCCCATGGGGGCGGAGTTCCGCGACATCGGCACGGCCGATCAGTCGTACCTGCGTGCGTCCTCAATGACCTTGCCATCGTTGGGCAGGCTGCCGGGTGCGACAAACTGCACCTCGCCGCGCAGCTTGGTCACGTCGCGCATCGCCTCGGCCAGCCGAGCCGCCAGACCATCGGGCGCCTGGCCGACCTCGACCTTCAGCGTCATGCGGTCGTTGGCCATCTCGCCTTCGACCACCAGCCGGCCGCGGCCGGCCTCGGGGTGGCGGCGCAGCACCTCGGCCACCTGGCCGGGGTGGACGAACATGCCGCGGACTTTGGCCGTTTGGTCGGCGCGGCCGAGCCAGCCGCGGATGCGGGTGTTGCTGCGGCCGGTCGGGCAGGGGCCAGGCAGGATCGCCGACAGGTCACCGGTGCCGAAGCGCACCAGCGGGTAGTCCGGGTTCAGTGTGGTCACGACGACCTCGCCGACTTCGCCGTCAGGCACCGGGTCGCCGGTGCCGGGCCGCACGATCTCGACGATCACGCCTTCGTCCAGCACCAGGCCTTCGCGGGCGGTGGTCTCGTAGGCGATCAGGCCCACGTCGGCGGTGGCGTAGCTCTGGTAGGCCTCGATGCCGCGCTGCTGAAACCAGGTTCGCAGCGATGGGGGAAAGGCTTCGCCGCCCAGCATCGCCTTGGTGATCGACGCGGTCGACACACCCGTCTCGGCGGCCTTCTCGAGCAGGATGCGCAGGAAGCTGGGCGTGCCGATGTAGCCGTGCGGCTTCAGCTCGGCCACCGCTTGCAACTGCAGCTCGGTGTTGCCGACGCCGCCAGCGAACACCGTGCAGCCGACCGCGTGGGCGCCGGACTCCATCATCGAGCCGGCGGGGGTCAGGTGGTAGCTGAAGCTGCAGTGCACCAGGTCGCCGCCACGAAACCCGGCGGCGTGGATCGCGCGGGCCATGCGCCAGTAGTCGGCCACATCGCCTTCCGGCTCGTAGATCGGGCCGGGTGATTGGAAGACCCGCTTCGCGCCCTGCGCACGCAGCAGCCCGCGCCAACCGATGGCCGAAAAGCCGCCGAAGGGGTCATGCTTCGAAGGGTCGGCGCGGTCGCGCTGCTGGCGCTCCAGCAGCTCGCCCTTGCGGATCACCGGCAGCCGCGCCAACGCGTCGCGGTTGTCCACCGCGCGTGCGTCCACGTCCCGCAGCAGTTCGGCAAACGCATCGGTGCGTGACTGTGCGTGGGCCACCAGGCCGGGCAGGGCGGCCATCAGCGCCGCTTCGCGTTGCGCCGCCGGCCGCGTCTCGAGCGGGTCGTAGAAGGCGTCACTCATCGTTCCTCCTCGGTCCAGCGGGCCAGGCGTTTCTTCACCTCGTCGCTGAACTTGCGCACCGCGGCGCTGCCGTCGAGCGTGAAGCGGTCCCACTCGGGCACTTGGCGCGACGGCCGCCTGGCCAACTTTGCGTCGATCGCCGTCTCACCGGCCACCAGCTCCATCACCCGTGCGCCCTTCAGGTCGAAGCCATCGCCGCGCTCCGTCAACGCTCGCAGATCGCGCAGCGAACGCTTCAGCGACACCAGCGCTTCAGGCGGCTTGAATGCCGGCGGTGCAAAACCGAAATCGTCATTGCTCATCAAAACGCTCCCAATGTATTGAGCGCGTGCGGCGCCAGCCGTCACGCCCCCAAGCGGTCACCGCGGATCCGGCTTTGCCGGTCCGCCAGTGGCGCCCCCTTGAGGGGGAGGCGCCGAAGGCGCTTCGGGGGTGGGTCACGCCAGCCACCTTTTGCGGCGCTTGTAGCTCTTGACGTCTCGAAAGCTCTTGCGGTCTCCGCCGCCCATGCCGAGATAGAACTCCTTGACGTCCTCGTTCTCGCGCAATGCCTTGGCCTCGCCGTCCATCACGATGCGGCCGTTTTCGAGGATGTAGCCGTAGTCGGCGTAGCGCAGCGCAATGTTGGTGTTCTGTTCAGCGAGCAAGAAGGTGACCTTCTCGCGCTGGTTCAGGTCCCGCACGATCTCGAACACCTCTTCGACGATCTGCGGCGCCAACCCCATCGACGGCTCGTCGAGCAACACCATCTTCGGGTTGGCCATCAGCGCGCGGCCGATCGCGCACATCTGCTGTTCGCCGCCCGAGGTGTAGGCGGCCTGCGAGCCGCGCCGCGTCTTCAGGCGCGGGAAGTAGGTGTAGACCTTCTCCAGCGTCTCGGCCACCGCGGCCTTGCCATCGCGCCGCGTGTAGCCACCGGTCAGCAGGTTCTCCTCGATCGTCAGGTGGGCAAAGCAGTGCCGGCCCTCCATCACCTGGATCACGCCGCGCTCGACCATCGCCGAGGTGCTGAGCTTCTCGATGCGCTCACCGCGCAGATCGATGCTGCCCTTGGTCACCTCGCCGCGCTCACCCGCGAGCAGGTTCGACACCGCGCGCAGCGTCGTTGTCTTGCCCGCGCCGTTGCCCCCCAGCAGCGCCACCACCTGGCCTTCAGGCACCTGCAGCGACACGCCCTTCAGCACCAGGATCACGTGGTTGTAGATGACCTCGATGCCGTTGACGTTTAAGAGAATATTGCTCATCGCATCGCCCTTTGACTCTTCGAAGCGCCGCACGCGGCGTTTCGAAGAAGGCCCCACTCAGGGGCCGCCCCCGCTTGGCGGGGGATGGGGGTGTCTCGAACCCCTCTCGCCCGGCGAGAGGGGAAGGGGAGAGTGCAGACACATTCGGCCGCCAGCGGCGGCGGACAAGGGGTGGCCGCGCCTCCTACGATTGGCAGTCCTCAGGTGTACGACGGGTCAATTTCTTCTCCGCCGCATACTTGTCCGCCGCTGCTTTCACCATCGGCTTCAGAATCTGCGCGTCCGCCTCGATCCAGTCCGAGCTGAACTGCCAGGCCTTGCCGCTCCAGGTGTGGACGCGGGCCCAGTTGGCGCCCATGTGGTCGGCGCAGCTGGTGCTGATCGGGCGCATCACGCCGGCAAAACCGAGCGCGTCGAGCTTGGCCTGGTCGAGTGCCAGGTTCTCCAGGCCCCAGCGCACCTGCTCGCCGGTCATCACCTTGCCCTTGCCGTAGCGCTCCTGCGCGCGCTTGACGCCTTCGACACCCAGCATCGCGGACATCAGGCCGCGCGTGTACAGCACCGTGCCCACCTCTTCGGCCGGGCCGGTACCCTGGCCCTTCTCGTGCACCAGCTTCAGCACCTCGGTGTGCACCTTGCTGCGGCCGGCACCATGCTGCATCGCCAGCGCGTTGTAGCCCTTCGCCCCTTCGCCAACGTCCTTCACATCCGGCTCGGCGCCGCTCCACCACACGCCGTACATCTTCTCGCGCGGGTAGCCGGTGGCTTGCGCTTCCTTCAGCGCTGTCGAGTTCATCACGCCCCAGCCCCACAGCAACACGTAGTCGGGCTTGTTCTGCCGCACCTGCAGCCAGGTCGACTTCTGCTCGACACCCGGTGCCGTGACCGGCAGCAGCTGCAGCTCGAAGCCCAGCTGCTTGCTGCGCTCGGTCAGCAGCGGGATCGGCTCTTTGCCGTAGGGGCTGTCGTGGTAGACCAGCGCGATCTTCTTGCCCTTCAGCTTGTCGAGGCCACCTTCCTTCTGGCCGATGTTCTGCACCAGCACGTCGGCCGCAACCCAGTAGGTGCCGGCAAGCGGGAAGTTCCATTTGAAGACACCGCCATCAGCGCTTTCGCTGCGGCCGTAGCCGGCGGTGATCAGCGGGATCTTGTCGATCGGCGCCTTCTCGGTCAGCGCGAAGGTGATGCCGGTGGACAGCGGCTGGAACACCGTCGCGCCTTTGCCTTTCAGGCGCTCATAGCACTCGACGCCCTTGTCGGTCGCGTAGCCGGTCTCGCACTCTTCGAAGCTGATCTTCACGCCGTTGATGCCGCCCTTGGCATTGACGAGCTTCAGGTAGTCCACGTAGCCGTTGGCGAACGGCACACCGTTCGGCGCATAAGCGCCCGTGCGGTAGACCAGCACCGGGAAGAACTGCTCCTTGGCCTGCGCGAACGCCGCTGGCGCGGTGGCCAGCGCCGCCAGCCCCGAGGCCACCAGCAACGCGGCGGATGCGAGGGGTTTGAACTTCAACATCTTGTCTACCTCCGGAGGGTGGAAAAAGCACTCGTCAGTGCGGTGGGCGAGCCTCGTGGGCCCGTTGTCATTGATTCAATGTGGGAAGGGCCACAGGCGCAACTTTTCTTTCGCGGTCGACCACAGGCGCGCCAGGCCGTGCGGCTCGACAACCAGGAAGAACACGATCAGCGCGCCGAACACCATGTTGGTCAGGTGGGAGGCCAGTGCGGTGTCGACCGGGATGCCGAACCAGTAGGGCAGGTTGTCCAGCACGATCGGCAACACGATGATGAAAGCGGCGCCGAAGAAGCTGCCCATGATCGACCCGAGGCCGCCGATGATGACCATGAACAGCAGCTGGAACGAGCGGTCGATCGAGAAGGCCGCCGGCTCCCACGAGCCCAGGTGCACGAAGCCCCATAACGCACCGGCGATGCCGACGAAGAACGAGCTGACCGCGAAGGCCGAGAGCTTGGCGTAGACCGGCCGAATGCCGATCACCGCGGCGGCTACATCCATGTCGCGCATCGCCATCCACTCGCGCCCGATGTGGCCGCGCACCAAGTTCTTCGCCATCAGCGCGCAAACGCAGACCAGGCCGAGGCAGAACAGGTACTTGTCGGCCGGGGTGTCGATGTGCCAGCCCAGGATCTGCAGCCCCGAGACGTTGACCGAGCCTGACGACGAGTCGTTGGTGAACCACTTGATGCGCAGGAAAGCCCAGTCGGTGAAGAACTGCGCCGCGAGTGTCGCGACCGCCAGGTACAGGCCCTTGATGCGCAAGCTGGGGATGCCGAACAAGACGCCCACCGCCGTGGAACACACGCCGCCCATCACCAGCGACAGCAACAGCGGCATGCCTTCGATGCGCACGTTGAAGTTGTAGGCCGCATAGGCGCCGATGGCCATGAAGGCGCCGGTGCCGAGCGAGATCTGGCCGCAGTAGCCGACGAGGATGTTCAGCCCGATCGCGGCCAGCGACAGGATCAGGAACGGGACCAGGATCGCGCGCAGCATGTACTCGCTGGCCAACCCCGGGATGACGACGAAGGCCAGCGCGAGGAACGCGACGATGACGACGCGGTCCTGGCGGATCGGGAAGATCTGCTGATCCGCCCGATAGCTGGTCTTGAACTGGCCGTTTTCCCGGTAGAGCATCTTCTTCTCCTTTGGTGCTCAAACGCGATCGATGATCTTCTCGCCAAAGAGCCCCTGGGGCCTGAAGAGCAAGAACAACAACGCCATCACATAGGCAAACCAGATCTCGATGCCACCGCCCAGCGACGGCCCGAGGTAGACCTCGGACAGCTTCTCGCCGACGCCGATGATCAGCCCGCCGATGATCGCGCCGGGCACGGAGGTCAGGCCGCCGAGGATCACCACCGGCAGTGCCTTCAACGCGACTTGCGACAGCGAGAACTGCACGCCGAGCTTCGAGCCCCAGATGATCCCGGCGACCAGTGCGGCAAAGCCGGCGACCGACCAGACGATGACCCAGATGCGCGACAGCGGGATGCCGATCGACTGCGCGGCCTGGTGATCATCGGCCACTGCACGCAGCGCTCGGCCGGTGGACGTCTTCTGGAAGAACAGCGCCAACACTGCGACCAGCGCGGCGGCGATCACCGCTGCGGCCAGGTCTTCCTGGCTGATCAGCACGCCGCCGGGGAAGGTCTGCTCGAACAGGAACATCGGGTCCTTCGGCAGGCCGACGTCGATCTTGTAGATGTCCGAGCCGAAAAGCATCTGGCCGAAGCCGTCGAGGAAGTAGGTAATACCGAGCGTGGCCATCAGCAGCGCAATCGGCTCCTGGTTGACCAGCTTGGACAGGCACAGCCGCTCGATCAGCCAGGCCACCGCGACCATGCAGGCCATCGCCAGCACGAAGGCGATGCCGTTGGCGAGCAGCTTGCTGTCGGTGCCCAGCCAGTGCGGCACCCATTCGGCAAAACGCGCCATCGCCAGTGCGGCGAACAGCACCATCGCACCTTGGGCGAAGTTGAAGACACCGCTGGCCTTGAAGATCAGCACGAAGCCGAGCGCGATCAGCGAATACAGCATGCCCGCCATCAGGCCGCCGAAGAAGGTCTCGAGGAAAAAGCCCATGTTCCTGCCCGCCTTCAGTGGCTGGTGCCCAGATAGGCGCTGATGACGTCGGGGTTGGCGCGCACCTCGTCGGGCGTGCCGTCGCCGATCTTCTTGCCGTAGTCGAGCACCACGACGCGGTCCGAGATGTCCATCACCACGCCCATGTCGTGCTCGATCAGCACGATGGTGGTGCCGAACTCGTCGTTGACGTCGAGGATGAAACGGCACATGTCCTGTTTCTCCTCGACGTTCATGCCGGCCATCGGCTCGTCGAGCAGCAGCACACTCGGCTCCATAGCCAACGCACGGCCCAGGTCGACGCGTTTCTGCAAGCCGTAGGGCAGGCGGCCGACGGGTGTCTTGCGGTGGGCCTGGATCTCGAGGAAGTCGATGATGTGCTCGACGAAGGCGCGGTTTGCCGTCTCTTCGCGCTCGGCCGCACCCCAGCGGATCGCCTGCTGGAAGATGTTGGTCTTCATCTTCAGGTTGCGGCCGGTCATCAGGTTGTCGACCACGCTCATGCCCTTGAACAGCGCCAGGTTCTGGAAGGTGCGTGCGACACCCATCTCGGCGACCTGGCGCGAGTTCATGTGGCTGAAGGTCTGGCCGCGGAAGCTGATCTTGCCGTCCTGCGGCACATAGACGCCGTTGATGCAGTTCAGCATCGAGCTCTTGCCGGCACCGTTGGGGCCGATGATGGCGCGCACCTCGTGCTCGCGGACGTTGAAGCTGATGTCGGTCAGCGCCTTCACGCCGCCGAAGCGCAGGCTGATGTTTTGCACGTCGAGGATGACCTCACCGATCGGGCGATGAACGCTCATCTCAGGCGGCCCTCCGCGTCGGGGCAAAGGTCTTGACATCTTGGATCTTCAAGGTCGCGCTGACGCTGCCGCTGCGGCCATCTTCGAACTTCACCGCGGTCTCGATGAATTGTTCCGGCCGACCCTCGTACATCGCCTCCACCAGCACCTGGTACTTGTCGTTGATGAAGCCGCGCTTGACCTTGCGGGTGCGGGTCATCTCGCCGTCGTCGGCGTCGAGTTCCTTGTGCAGCACCAGGAAGCGGTGGATCTGGCTGCCGGCCAGCAGTTCGTCGCGCGCCAGGTCGGCATTGACCTGTTCGACGCAGTCGCGGATCAGCGCATAGACCTCGGGTTTCTGCGCCAGATCGGTGTAGCCGGCGTAGGGCAGGTTGCGCCGCTCGGCCCAGTTGCCGACCGCTTCGAAGTCGATGTTGATGAAGGCGCAGACCTTTTCGCGCTGGTCGCCGAAGGCCACCGCCTCCTTGATGTGGGGGAAGAACTTCAGCTTGTTCTCGACGTACTTGGGCGCGAACATCGCGCCGTCGTTGGCGCCGCCCAGCAAGCGGCCAACGTCCTTCGCGCGGTCGATGATCTTCAGGTGACCACCGGCGTCCAGGAAGCCGGCGTCACCGGTGTGGTACCAGCCATCGCTGGTCAGCACCTCGGCGGTGGCGGCCGGGTTCTTGTAGTACTCCTTCAGCAGCCCTGGCGACTTGACCAGCAGCTCGCCCGAGTCCGACAGCTTGAGCTGCACGCCGTCGACAGGCACGCCCACCGTGTCCGACTTGGCCTCGTGGTCGGGCTGCAGGCAAACGAACACGGCGGTCTCGGTCGAGCCATAGAGCTGCTTCAGGTTGACGCCGATCGAGCGGTAGAAGCTGAACAGGTCGGGCCCGATCGCCTCGCCCGCGGTGTAGGCCACCCGCACGCGCGACAGACCCAGCGTGTTGCGCAACGGGCCGTAAATCAGCACATTGCCGATCGCATAGCGCAGCCGGTCGATCACACCGACCGGCTTGCCATCCATCAGCGCGGTGCCCACGCGCTTGGCCAGTGCCATGAAGTGGCGGAACAGCGCGCGCTTGATCGCGCTCGCATCCTCCATCCGGATCATCACCGTGGTCAGCATGCCTTCGAAGATGCGCGGCGGTGCAAAGTAGTAGCTCGGCCCGATCTCCTTCATGTCGATCGACACCGTCGCCGCCGACTCGGGGCAGTTGACGATGTAGCCGCAGGCCAGCCACTGCGCAAAGCTGAAGATGTTCTGGCCGATCCACGCCGGCGGCAGGTAGGCCAGCACCTCTTCATCTTCGGTCAGCTTGTCGAAGGTCTTGCCGGCCGCCGCGCGGTCCAGCAGCGAGAAGTGGGTGTGCACCACGCCCTTCGGGTGGCCTGTGGTGCCCGAGGTGAAGAACATCGCCGCCACGTCGCCGGGCTGGCTTAGGGCCACCTCGTGCGTGAACAGCGTCGGGTGCGACTTGTCGTGCAGGCGGCCCGCTTCCAGCAGCGTGTCCAGCGAAGCCAAGCCGGCTTCAGCGTAGTGGCGCAGGCCGCGCGGGTCGTCGAACCAGATGTGCGCCAGCTGCGGGCATTGCTCGCGCACCTCCAGCAGCTTGTCGACCTGCTCCTGGTCTTCAACGATCGCGAAGCGGACCTCGGCGTTGTTGATCGGGAAGCTGAACTCGGCTGCTGCCGCGTCCTGGTACAGCGGGACCGGGACGGCCCCTAACGCCTGAGCTGCGAGCATCGCGGCGGTCAGGCGCGGCCGGTTGTCGCCGATGACGACGATGTGCTGGCCGCGCGTCAGGCCGGCCGCCGCCAGGCCACAAGCGAGGGAGCGAACACGCTCAGCGAGCTGGCCCCAGCTGGTGGTCTGCCAGATGCCGTATTCCTTTTCCCGCAACGCCGGCGCGTCCGGCCGCTTGGCGGCGTGGTCCAGCATCAATCGCACAAAAGTCGTTTGCACGGCGCGTCAGTCTCCGGTCGGCCCGCCGCTCGGGCCCTCCGGCCGGCAGCGTTGATGGGACGCATCCTAGGCCGAAGTTTGACGTCGTGTTGTCGGTTGGACGACAATCTTCGGGCCGATCGGCTCCGGACTTTCCCGAGGGGCGGCGCGACTTCGGCCCGGCCTCTGGATGGGCCGCGGACCGCGATCCCTGACGCTCAGGCCAGCGCCGCTTCGGAGGCTGGCTGGGCGTTGGCCGCTTCGTCCTGCGCGACGCCGGCCACGGTCTTCAGCTGCAGCCGGCCCTGGGCGACGAGGCCGGGCAGCTGCTGCAGCGCGTCCTCGGTGAAGGCCTCGTCGGCCAGCGCGCTGATCGCACGGTTGCGGCCATCGGCCTTGGCCTGGTAGAGCGCTGCGTCGGCAAGCGCCAGGCGGTCGGCCCACGGCACGCTTCCGCCAGCGCGCCAGGTCACGCCACCGGCCGAGGCGCGGATGGACAGGCGCTTGCCGTGCGACAGATCGATCGGCGCCTGGCCGATCGCGGCCAGTGCCCGCTCGGCCACCACCTGCAGACCGTTGGCGTCGGTGCCCGGCAGGATCAGCAAGAACTCTTCGCCGCCCCAGCGCACGACCGCGTCACCGTCGCGCAGCATGTCGTGCAGGCGTTGCGTCATCTCGATCAGCACCGCATCGCCTGCGGCGTGGCCGTGCGTGTCGTTGACGCGCTTGAAGTGGTCCACGTCCAGCAGCAGCAATGAGACGGCGCGGCGCCGCGCGTCGGGCTGGCCGGAGTTGTCGCTCTCCAGCCGCTGCAGCAGCGCCTCGCCGAAGCGCCGGTTGTAGGCGCCGGTCATCGGGTCGTGGTGCGACTCATCGCTGAGACGGGCCACGTCCTGCCGCAACCCCTTGTTGATCCGTCGCGAGCGCGTCAGCCGGTGCCAGATGAAGAAGGCCAGCAGTGCGACCACCACCGCTGCCGCGGCCCAGGCCCGTTCGCGCCAGGCGCGCAGTTGCAGCTCGGCTTCACGGCGGGCGTTGTCGAGCTTGAGGTTGTCGATCTCGCGCACCCGCTGCTGCGCCACGAACCGCTCCTGCAACTGCGTGATCGCCGCTTCGCGCTGCGACGTGGTCAGCTCGTTGTTCATGACGACCCAGCGGCGCAGGGCCTGCAGCGCCGCCTGGGGGCGCCCGGCGGTCTCGAAGGCATCGACCTGCTGCTCGACCAGGTCGGCCAGCTCGCGCTTGTCGCCGGTCTGCTCGGCGATGTCGATCGAGGTCTTGACCAGTGCCAAGCCTTCGTCGACGCGTCCGAGGTGTACCCAGGCCACGCCGCGGTTCACCAGTGTGAAGGCGTAGCTGTTGGGGTCGACCTTCCGGTCCGAGACCTGCTCGGCGCGTTCGGCGTAGGCCACGGCCTTCTTGTAGTCGTGCAGGTCATTGCTCAGCGCGGCGAGGTTGATCAAGGTGTTCAGGCGAATGCGCTGCAGGCCGCGGGTCGCTTCAGTGAGCGGCAGCACTTCTTCCAGCACCCGCTTGCGTTCGGTGTTTTCCTTCTGCGAGGCCAGTGTGTAGCTGTGGTTGACCAGCAGACGCACCAGCCCGAAGCTGAAGCCGATCTCGCGCGCCAGCGCGATGCCCTCGTGGGTCAATTCGATCGCCCGTAGCAGGTCGCGGCGGCTGGCATTGGCGACGGACAGCAGAGTCAGCGCCACCACTCGGTCGGCCGGGCGTTCATGCCGCGCAGTGAGGTCCACGGTCTTCAGGGCATCAGTGATCGCGCCCTCGTATTCGTCCAGCGCGAGTTGGGCCGCGGTGCGGGCCATGTACCACTCCGACTGCAGTTGCGCATCGGCGGGTTCGGGCAACGCCAGCAGCGCCGTCAGGCGTTGACGCAGCGTGGCCGCATCGGCCGATTCGGCCTGTTGCGCCTGGCGCAGCAGCAGGGCGGTGGCACAGGGGGCGCAGCGTTCGCTTTCGGCCATGGCCTGCAGGCGGTCCATCGCCGCCTGGGCCGTCTTGTTGTCGCGGGCGCGCATGGCCATGTCGGCCAGTGCCGATTCATAGCGCCAGCGCAGATCGAGGGACGACTGGGTGTCCGCGTTCGTTTCGGGCGGCGCCTGTTGCAAGCGCTCCAGCGCGATCAGCGGCGACGGGTAACCGTGCAGCCGCAGGTCGGTAAGCACTCTGTCCGTCGACTCGGCCGCTCGCGCTGCATACGGTGCGCTGGCCGAAATGGCCTGCGCCGGGCCCCAGGCGAGTGCCAGACCTGCCATGAGCGCCGCGGTGGCCAAGTGAATGGCCCAATGCGAAAGGCAAACGACGGGGCGGTGGGCGAACAGGCGACGGACGGACGACAACATGACGAGGGGAACAGCAACCAGCGCTATCGGCCGTTCGCACCACTTCTTGATCGGCAGATACCAAAATCTCGCGTCGCCCGGCCGGTTTGACGCCGTTCGGCCGATTGGCCGACAATCTTTGCGACAGCCTTGCTCCGGCAACCCCCTCCCCATGGCCTCCGAAGCCCGACCCTTGCGCGAACGCGCGCGGGCACCCAGCGATGCCGAGCTGGCGAGCATCCCGTGGCTCGCCGTGCTGGAGCCGGAAGACCAGCGCATGGCCCGCGCCAGCATCATGCTGGTCCACGCCGCACCAGGCGAGCAGATCTGCCGCATCGGCCGCCCGGCCACCTACTGGTTCGGCGTGCTCGAGGGCCTGCTGAAGATGAGCAACGAGCCCGGTGCTGGCGCGCAGGTCACCTTCACCGGCGTGCCGCCAGGGGCCTGGTTCGGCGAGGGCACGCTGCTCAAGCGCGAGCCTTACCGCTACAACATCGAGACGCTGCGCAAGAGCACGGTGGCCGGCCTGCCGGTCGATGCCTTTCATGACCTGCTGGAGCGCAGCATCCCGTTCAACCGCTTCGTGCTGAACCAGCTCAACGAACGGCTGGGCCAGTTCATCGCGGCACGCGAGACCGATCGCCTGAACGACCCCGACACGCGCGTGGCCCGCAACTTGGCCGCGCTGTTCCACCCGGTGCTCTACCCCGGCGTGGGCCAGTTGCTGCGCATCACGCAGCAGGAGCTGGGCTACTTGGTGGGCCTGTCGCGCCAGCGGGTCAACGAGGCGCTGCAGGCGCTGCAAGTACAGCGGTTGATCGCGATCGAGTACGGCGGTGTTCGGGTGCTCGATCTGCAGGGCTTGCGCCGCTACGAACCCCCGGCGTGACGGCGCTCGGCCGGCAACCTTTGGCCGCGCCCGATGCACTCACTGCCGCAAGCCTGCTCGCTGCCAGGAGGGCCAGGATGACGAACGCGACACGGGGGTGCCGATGGGCCGCGCAGTGCGTAGGCTGGATCGGTGGGCTGACGATGACGCTGGCCGCGACTGCGGCGCCGATTGACTGGCCGCATTTCCGCTTCGACGAGGGCCACACCGGCCACAACCCGGTGGAGCAGAAGCTCGGCCCGGCCAAAGTGCCGCAGCTGCAGCAGGCCTGGGCGGCGCAGCTCGGGCAGTTGGTGTTCTCGTCGTCGCCGGCGGTGGTCGATGGCGTGGTCTACATCGGCTCCGTCGACGGCACGCTGTGGGCTTACCCGGCCAAGGGCTGCGGCCAGTTGCTGTGCACGGAGCCACTGTGGCGATCGACCTCGCTGGCGCAGATCGTCGATTCACCGACTGTGAGCAACGGCATCGTCTACGTCGGCTCACAAACCTCGTTCGACAACAACAACGGCCGCTTGAACGCCTTCGCTGCAGCCGGCTGCGGGCAGGACGTCTGCGCGCCGCTGTGGCAAGGCAAGGCAGGCAAGGAGTCGATCCTCGAATCGTCGCCGGTGGTGGCCGACGGCGTGGTCTACATCGGCGCCTTCGATGGCCGGCTCTATGCCTTCGATGCGCAGGGCTGCGGCGGCGCCAAGCTGTGCGATCCGTTGTGGACCGGGCGCGCCCGCGGCACGATCGAGTCGACCCCGCTGGTGGCCGGTGGCGTGGTCTACGTCGGTGCCGACGACGGCAAGCTCTACGCCTTCGATGCGGCCGGCTGCGGTGCGTCGTCGTGCGAGCCGCTGTGGACCGGCAAGCTGCCCGGGCCGGCCTTCGAGTCGAGCCCGGCGATCGTCGACGGCGTGGTCTACATTGGCGCCGCGCATGGGCTGGCCGCCTTCGATGCGGCCGGCTGTGGTGCCAGCACCTGCGCGGCCTTGTGGCAGGCGGTCGATCAGAACCAGTTCTTCGGCGGCTCGCCGGCGGTGGCCGATGGTCGGGTATTCATCGGGCTCGAAAGCGGGCTGGCGGTGTACGACGCAGCCGGCTGCGGCAAGGCGCGCTGCCCGCCGCTGTGGCTGCTGTTCGGGCCCGGCTTCCAGGCGGCGATAGGCTCGTCGCCGACAGTGGCCCACGGCGTGGTCTACGCCGGCCGCAACACCGGCGAGCTGCTGGCCTGGAAGGCCGCGCCTTGCGGGCAGGTCCAGTGCAGCACGATCTGGAGTGCGATGGTGCGTGAGGCTATCGTCAACTCATCGCCGACGGTGGTCAACGGCCGCGTCTACATCGGCAGTGCCGACAACCTGGCGCCCGAAGACAGCCAGGGCCGGCTCTACGTGTTCGAGCTGCCGTGAGCCGTGAAAGTCAAACGGGCCAGGCCGCGGCAAGCTCTCGCGTGAGGTCGGCGGCGGCCCCTTCGCGGCAGCCGCTGCGGTTCTGGCCCGACCACAGGGGCGTGAAGTCGGCGTGGCCACGGCTTTCAGCCCACGCGCGCAGCGGTGCGATCGCGGCAGCGCCCAGCGGGAAGGCCGGCACCAGTGGATTGACGGGGCCCCAGTCGCGCACCACGCGGTTGACGATGCCGCGCGCCGGGCGGCCGGTGAAGACGTTGGTCAGCACGGTCGGGGCGTCGGTCTTCAGCGCTGCGCGGTGCAGTGGGCTGATCAGCGCCTCGTCGCACAGCAGGTAGGCCGTGCCGATCTGCACACCGGCCACGCCGAGCTCGTGAGCGGCGCGTACGCCGGCCGCATCGGCAATGCCGCCGGCGGCGATCACCGGCACCTTCACCGCCTGGACCACTTGCGGCCACAGCGCGAAGCTGCCGAGCTGGGTGCTCAGGTCGTCGCTGAGGAAGATGCCGCGGTGGCCACCCGCCTCGACGCCCTGCGCGATGACAGCATCGGCGCCATGCGCTTCGAGCCAGCGCGCTTCGTCGACCGTCGTCGCCGAGGCCAGCACCTTCGAGCCCCAGCCCTTCACGCGCGCCAGCAGGTCGGGCGCGGGCAGGCCGAAATGAAAGCTGACGACCGCCGGGCGGAAGGGCTCGACGACGTCGGCCACCTCGTGGCTGAAAGGCGTGCGGGCCGGGCCGGCAGGGATGGTTGCCGGGTCGATGCCGGCCTCACGGTAGGCCGGCGAGAGCGCCTCGCGCCAGCGGGCTTCGCGCTCGGTGTCCGGCCGCGGCGACGTGTGGCAGAAGAAGTTGACGTTGAAGGGCGCCGAGGTGGCGGTGGCCAGCGCGGTCAACTCTTCGCCCAGCGCCTGCAAGCTCAGCATCGCTGCCGGCAGCGCGCCCAGGCCGCCGGCGTTGCTGACGGCGGCGGCCATCGCGTGTGTCTGGGCGCCGGCCATCGGCGCCTGCAGAATCGGGTGGGAGACGCCGAGCCAGCGTGCCAAGTCCATCGTCTTGCCTTTCGTCAGTCGCGGCTGCTGAGCAGTTTTTGCAGCCAGGGCGTCAGCGCCAGCAGCAGCACGCCGGCGCCGATCGACGTGCCGAACAAGAATACATAGAGTGGAATGCCACTGCCGGCCAGCAGCCCTTCCAGCGCACCGGCCAGGTAGTTGGCCACGCCGATTGCCATCAACCACACGCCCATCAACAGGCCCACCAGCCGCCGCGGCGCGGCGCGCGAGACCAGCGACAGCCCGACAGGCGACAGCATCAGCTCGCCAATGGTGTGCAGCAGGTAGACCCCGGCCAGCCATTGCGGGCCCACCATGCCCAGTTGCTCGGCGCGGGTCTGCGCCGCCGCCATCAAGACGAAACCGAGGCCCAGCACGATCATGCCCAGGCCTTGCTTGGCGGTGTCGGGCAGCCTGAAGCGCGAGCTGTCGAGCGCCGTCCACAGCCACGCGAAGACCGGCGCGAGCAGCAAGATGCCGAGCGGGTTGATGCTGAGGAACCACGAGGCCGGCACCTCCCAGCCGCCGATGTGGCGGTCGGTCTGTTTGTCGGCGAACAGCGTCATCGTGCCGCCGGTCTGCTCGAAACCCATCCAGAAGAAGACCACGAAGACCGCGACGATGCCGATCGCCGCGATGCGGCCGATCTCGGGCCGGGTGAAGCGCATCAGGCGGCCGTCGGGCCCCCGCAGGGCGGCCCAGCCGCACAACCCCAGCAGCACGAGCCAGGCGACGATCTTCACGGCGGTGGGCAGCGGCCGCCACAGCGCGCCGAACGATGGCGCCACCGCCAGCACGGCGAGTACGAACGCGATGCTCGCCACGCAGAAGGCCAGGACCAGCGGCGCGTTTTTCCAGCTCACCGGTGCCTGCTGGTCACGCAGGCCCGCGTTGCCCAGCCAGCGCTGGCCCCAGCACAGCACCGTCATGCCGATCGCCATGCCGATGCCGGCGCTGGCAAAGCCCCAGTGCCAACCGACCACTTGGCCGAGCGTGCCGACGGCAATCGGCGAGATGAAGCCGCCCAGGTTCACGCCCATGTAGAAGTAGGTGTATCCGGCCGCGCGCCGCGGGTCGTTGTCGTCCGGGTACAGCATGCCGACCATCGCGGTCGTGTTGGCCTTGAAGAAGCCGTTGCCGACGATCAGCAGGCCCAGCGCCAGCGGCAACAGCGACGGCATCGCCATCGCGAAGTGGCCCAGCATCATGATCGCCGCGCCGATCACCGCGGCCAGGCGCGAGCCGAGCCAGCGGTCGGCCATCGCGCCCCCGATCAGCGGCGTGATGTAGACCAGGCCGGTGTACAGGCCGTAGATCTGCAAGGCATCGGCGCGCGCATAGCCCATCGCGTTGACCAGGTACAGCACCAGCAGCGCCCGCATGCCGTAGTAGCTGAAGCGCTCCCACATCTCGGTCATGAAGATGATCTTCAGACCCGGCGGGTGACGGTGGCTCGCGGCGGTGAGCGCGCTGGCGGGCAGCGGCACGGTGGTGGTGTTCATTCGGCGGCGGGCGTTCGTGCGGGCTCGGAGTCAAGGTTGCGCACACCCGAGGCGACATGCCCCGAGGGCACATGCGGTGCGGCGTTGGCCACGTGGCCGGTCTGGTCGTCGAAGAAGAAGTCGGGCTCGAACTCGCGCAGGAACGGACCCTTGGGCAGGCCGCCCAGAAAGATCGCTTCGTCGATCTCGATCTGCCAGTCCATCAGCGTGCGGATCGCGCGCTCGTGCGCCGGCGCGCTGCGCGCGGTGACGAGCGCGGTGCGGATCTGCGTGCCGCCGGCGGCGGTGCTGCGTTGCAGCCGTTGCAGCGCTTCGAGCAGCGGCTTGAAGGGCCCTGGCGGCAGTGGAGTGCCGGCACGGCTGACCTCGTGGCGCTGGAAGGCGTCGAGCCCTTCACGCTGAAACACCAGCTCGGCCTCGTCGGAGAACAGCACCGCGTCGCCGTCGAAGGCGATGCGCAACTCGTTCGGGTGGGCTTCGGAGGCGCGCGCCGAGTGCGGGTAGACCTGCGCGGCGGGCACGCCGGCCTCCAGCGCCTGCCGCACGTCCGCGAGGTTGGCTGACAAGAACAACTGCGCGCCCAGTGGCCGCAGGTAGCGCCAAGGGCTCTGGCCGCGCGTGAACGCGCCACGCTCGATCGGCAACCCGTAGTGCTGGGCCGAGCGGAACACCCGCATGCCCGACACCGGGTCGTTGCGCGACAGGATCACCACGTCGACCGCAGGGGCGCTGGCGTTGGCATTGAACGCGAGCAGCTTACGCGCGAGCGAGAAGGCCACGCCGGGCCGTGCCGGTTGCTCCAGCCGCTGCAGTTGCAATTGCATGTAGGCGCGGTCGTCGTTCGCCTCGAAGACCTGGTTCTCTTCTTCGAAATCGAACAGCGCACGTGAGGACATGGCCACCACGAGGCGGCCATCGAGAGGGGCGGACATGCGGCAGATCATACGAGCCGCGCATGAACCGTCGGCTTGTTCTACCGGGGAAAGCCCGAGGCGCCGCCGGTGTTGCGTTGTCGTCGCAACGACCGTGATTCGCCAATCGCTGCCCTAGCATGCCCGACGCCCGCATTGGCGCGGAGCGCACGGAGATGCAGATGCAGTCAGACGTGAAGTTAGGGGCCTTATCCGCAGGCCCGACAGACCGCTTGCGCCGACGCCTGATCGGCGCGGCGGGCTTGACGGCCAGTGGTCTCGGTTGGGCCGGACCCGGGCCCAGCGGCGATCCGATCCGCTTCGGCCAATCGGTGGCGTTGACTGGCCCGTTGGCCGAGCTGGGCCAGGCGTTGCACGCCGGCGCCAAGGTCGGTGCCGGGGTGGTCAATGCCCGCGGCGGCGTCCATGGCCGGCCGCTGGAACTGGTCACCCAGGACGACGGCTATGACGCCACCCGGGCGGTGGCCAACGCGCGCCGCATGCTGGGCGAAGAGGGCTGCCTTGGCCTGTTCGGCTGCATGGGCACACCGATGGTCGAGGCGATGCTGCCGATGCTGCGCGGGTCGGACATACCGTGCTTCGCGCCGTTGACCGGTGCCGTGTCGACGCGGCCGCGCGACTTGCGCAACGTGCTGCCGATCCGGGCGAGCTACCCCGAAGAGGTCGAGCGGCTGGTCCAGCACCTCGCGACACTCGGTCTTCAGCGTGTCGGCCTGGTCACGCAGGAGAACGCGTTCGGCAATGAAGTGGCGCAAGCCGCCGAGGCAGCCGCCACCCAGCACAAGCTGGGGCTGATCGGGCGAGCCACGGTGCGCAGCGATGCCAGCAATGCGGCCGAGGCCGCGAAGCAACTGGCCGACGCGGCGCCCGAGGCCATGCTGGTCGGGCTGGCGGGCAAGCCGACGATTGGCTTCGTGAAAGCCTTTCGCATGATGCGGCGCGGCACACCTTTGTACGCGCTGTCGGTGATGGGCTCCGCGGCCACGCTGACGGCGCTGGGCGAAGACGCGGCAGGCATCGCGGTGGCGCAGGTCGTGCCCTTGCCGGCCAGCGCGCTGGTCAAGGTGTCACGCGAGTTCATGCAGGCCTGGCAAGCTGCGAACACACCGTTGGCGCCTTCGCACATCGCGCTGGAGGGCTACATCAACGTGCAGGTCCTGGCCGAGGTGCTGCGCCGCTGTTCGACCCCGTTCACGCGCGCCGGCTTTCTGCAAGCGGCGTGGGGCCTGCGCTCGTTCGACGTCGGCGGCTTTACGCTGGGCTTCGACGTGCCCGGCCGCGGCGCCTCGCGCTTTGTCGACCTGACGCTGATCGCGCGCGACGGTCGCTTCATTCACTGAGCACGCCGGCGTGCAGCCCGGCGCCTTTGCCGGCGTATGCTCGGCGCACGATGGCAAGCAGTCACCAGCGCATCGAGCAGATGTTGGCCGAGTCCGTCTGGGGCGCGGCACTCGACCCGGCCGAGCGCGACCGCGTGGCCGAAGAATGCAGCGAGCGCCAGGTGCCGGCCGGTGGTTATGTGGCCGCCATGGGCGAGCCCGTCGTCCACTGGTGCGGCGTGGCCGAGGGCGTGCTGAAGATGTCGGTCACCTCGCCCGCCGGCAAGGTCAGTACGCTGGCCGGGCTGATCGGCGGCGGCTGGTTCGGCGAGGGCTCGCTGCTCAAGCGCGAGTCGAGGCGCTATGACGTGGTGGCGCTGCGCCCGTCACGCCTGGTGCTGATGCCGTTGGCGACCTTTGAGCGCCTGCGCCAGACCAACCTGTCGTTCAACCATTACCTGCAGCACCTGCTGAACGCACGGCTGGGCCTGTTCATTGGCCTGCTTGAGTACGACCGCCTGCTCGGCACCGACGCCCGCGTCGCGCGCTGCCTGGCGTCGCTGTTCAACCGCGACCTGTACCCCGCCACGCGCGATTTCGTCGACCTGCGACAGGCCGAGATCGGCTTGCTGTGCGGGTTGTCGCGCCAGCGGGTCAACGTCAGCCTGCGCCGGCTGAACGACGAGGGCCTGATCCGTATCGAGCCCTGTGGCCTGACCGTGCTGAACCTGGACGGGCTGCGCAGCTTCGCCGCCGCGGATTGACGCGGCGCGCTGCGCGGCACCGTCAGTGCACGAAGCCGATGCTGCCGCGCTTGGCCGAAGCCGAGGGCAGGTCGCGGGGCTCGACCTGCTCGCGGCCGTCCAGCCGGGCGTTGCCGAAGCCTGTCATCCAGGCCCGGCGCATTTCGCGCGGCGGCATGTCGGTCAGGCAGGCCAGCGTGTCTTCGAGCGGTGCCGGGTCGAAACGCCGGCCCCAGTCGTGTTCGCTGCGGATGCCTTGGTACAGCCGCAGCGCGATCGCGCGGGCCGCGTCGGCATCGGGCATCTGGATCTCGAACACGTTGACCCGGTTCAGGATCGGCTCGGGGATCGCGCGCTCGTCGTTGGCGGTCGCGACCCAGATCACCTGGCTGGCGTCGATCGGCACCTCGGCGAATTCGTCGGTGAAGCTGCCGGCGGTGTCGTGCTCGAGCAGGCTATAGAGCGAGCCGAGCGGGTCGTAGGCGTGCTCGCCGCGGGCCTTGTCGATCTCGTCGACCACCATCACCGGGTTGGCGTAGGGGCCGTCGATCAGGGTTTCAAAGACCTTGCCGGGCCGTGCGCCCTTCCATTGGCTGGAGGCGCCTGACAGCACCCAGCCGGCGGTCAGCGAACTCATCGAGATGAAGCCCATGCCGGTGCCCAGCAGGTGGGCCACCGCGCGGGCGAAGTGGGTCTTGCCGACGCCGGGCGGGCCGAGCAGCAGCATCGGCGTCAGCTCCAGCGCGTCCTTGCTGTCCTGGCACAGCGCGAGCTGGCGCTTCAGGTCGTCCAGCACTTCGTGGAAGTTCGGCAGTTCGTCGTAGAGCCGGTCCATCACCGGCAGGCCCGAGGGCTTGACCTGGAAGCGTTCTGGGCCGCGTTCCAGCATGCGCTCATAGGTGCTGCGCAGGCTCTCGTGTTCGCGTGGCGGCAGCTTCTGCAGCCGCTTTTCGACCTCGTCGACGCGGAACAGGCTGCGCATGCGCGCAATCGGCAGCAGGCCGCTGACTGCGGGCAGGCGTTGGGCGGATGAGGACATGCGAACCTCCGTCGACATCGTTCACCGGCCGTGGCCTTTCGGGTTCGAAAAACCATCCCCGGCAAATCCATTGAAGCAAAAGAAGCGCCCGGGCCAAACCCCAAACAGGTGCCCGATTGCGGTGCAGTTGATGGGGGGCGTGAAATCCGCCTCAGGCGCGCCCCGCATCGCTGCCCCGGCGGTCATTCAGCCGCCGCCTTCGAACAACTCGACCGGGTTGCCGGCCGGGTCGTCCGCCAGCACCTGTCGGCCGCCAGGGCCGGCGATCGGGGCGCTGCGAAAGCGCGCGCCTGTGGGCTCCAGCGCCTTCAGCGCCGCGTCGAGGTCGTCGACCTCGATCACCAGCCGGTTCCAGCCGCCCGGCTCGGGTTGGCGGCCGTCGGCCAGCGGGCGCTGGGCCGATGTGCCGGGGCCGGCCAGCCACAGCGTCAGGTCGCCGCGGGCCAGCATCGCGAACGGCGGGCCCCAGCGTTCACTCAGGGTGAACCCGAGGGCTTCGTAGAAGGGCAGGCAGGTGTCGACATCGTGCACGAGGTAACGAACGGTGGCCACACAGTCCTCCAGGATTGCCTTCGATCCGACCGCTGCCCAGCGTGGTGCGGCCCCTGTTTGGCGGCCCGGCCCCAGCATCGGCGCGGCGCAGCGGTGGGCGGTGCCTTACATCGACCCGCGCCAAGCCGATAACCCAGTGTGACATTGTTCTCGCCGCGAGGTGAACGCCTCATTTCGGGGATGTTGCGAATGCATACACATGAAGCATCGCCTCGCCGAAAGCAATGGCGAAACCAAGCGGTCGGGCAGTTACATTTCCCCGACTGCGTTGTGGTTGTTCATGCGCCATCACCCGGTTTCCTGTCTATCCCACGTTTTGTAGGCCTTTGGCCGACACGTCGGGCACCGTCTTTGCCAATGTTGTTCTCCAGCCTGTCCTCTCTGCGCTCCCGCTTTACGGCCTCCATGGCCGGCCCCACATCGGCCGGCGCTGAGGCGCCCGCCGGCTGGATGCGACGCGACGAAGCCATCATGGGCACGACCGTGGCCGTCGAGCTGTGGGCCGACGACCGGCGTGCCGGCGAGGCCGCGATGGCGGCGGTGATGGACGAGATGCGGCGCATCGACCGCACGATGAGCCCGCACAAGCCCGAGTCGGAACTGTCGCTGATCAACCGCGACGCCGGCCACATGCCGGTGCACGTGTCCGACGAGATGTGCATGCTGCTGGCGCGGGCGATCGAGTTCTCGCGCTGGTCCGACGGCGCTTTCGACATCAGCTACGCCAGCGCTGGCCACCTGTATGACTACCGTGCCGGCGTCGCGCCCGACGACGCCACGCTGGCCCCGGCGCGCAACGCGATCGGCTGGCACCAGCTGCTGCTCGACGACGCTTCACGCACGCTGCGCTTCGGCCGCCCCGGCATGCGCATCGACCTGGGCGGCTTCGCCAAGGGCCATGCGGTGGACCGCTGCATCGCGATCCTGCGGACGCGCGGCATCACCAACGCGATGGTCAGTGCCGGCGGCGACAGCCATGTGCTGGGCGACCGCCGCGGCCGGCCCTGGATGATCGCCGTGCGCGACCCACGCCGCGAAGGCGAGGTCGTCGCGGTGCTGCCGCTGCAAGACACGGCGGTCTCGACCTCGGGCGACTACGAGCGCTTCTTTGAGAAGGCCGGCGTGCGCCACCACCATTTGATCGACCCGCGCACCGGCCGCTCGCCGTCCGGCGTGCGCAGCGTCACCATCATGGCCAACGACGGCCTGACCAGCGAGGCGCTGTCGAAGACGGTGTTCATGCTCGGTTGCCAGCGTGGCCTGGCCTTGATCAATTCATTGCCGGACATCGACGCGGTTGTTGTCGATGCTGCCGGCCAGTTGCACTATTCGTCGGGCCTGCTGCGCAATGCCTGACGCGACCCCATCCCTGCACGAGGAGAACCTCATGTCATACGCCAAACTGCCGGCCCCGCGCCGCGTCGCCTGGGCTGCCGCCGCCGCCCTGGGCCTGACCGCTGCCCTGGTGCTGCCGGGTTGTTCGGGCTCGGGCAGCAAGTCCGACGACGACAGCCAGAGCCTTGAAGGCGCGGTGCCCATCGCCTACGTGAAGCGGGTCAACACGATCGGCATGAACCCGACCAACGGTGCGCCCAGCGCCGCGGGGGGCGACCTGATGGTCAAGGAGATGTCGGCGCCGGGCGCGGTCGAGCACAACCTGACCGAATCGATCACCCAGGGCAAGGGCGACGCGTCCGACCCCGAGGTTTCGTACAACGGCAAGAAGATCATCTTCTCGATGAAGTGCCCGGCTTCCAACAGCTCGCAGGTCGATGGCGTCAAGGCCTGCACGGGCGCTTGGAACATCTGGGAATACGACATGACCGGCGCGTCGTTGACGACCGGCAAGCTGCACCGGCTGACCAGTTCGCCCACCGACGACGATGTCGACCCAGCCTACCTGCCCGATGGCCGTGGCTTCGTCTTCTCGTCCAACCGTCAGACCAAGAGCAAGGTCAACCAGGCGCTGGGCCACACCTACTACGCGCTCGACGAGTACGAGCGTGAGCGGGTGTTCAACCTGCACACGATGAGTGCCACCGGCACCAACATCCAGCAGATCTCGTTCAACCAGAGCCATGACCGCAACCCGGTCGTGCGCCCGAATGGCGACATCATGTTCTCGCGCTGGGACCACGTGGCCGGCCGCAACCACTTCAAGATCTTCCGCGTCAAGCCGGACGGCACCGACATGTTCGTGCTGTACGGTTCGCACAGCGAAGGCAACAGCTTCCTGCACCCGCGCGACATGGACCCGGCAGGCCCGTACGCCGGCTTCGTCGCTTCGGACCTGATGCCGCTGTCGCGCACCAACGAGGGTGGCGGGCTGATGTTCGTCGACGTCGCCAACTACTCCGAACAGAACACGCCGGCCCGCCCGGACGTGCCGGCCGAAGGTGGCCAGGTGCATGCAACCACCCAGGCGCTGAACCTGGGCGGTGGTCTGTCGCGCTATGGCCGCGTGACGACGCCGTTCCCGCTGTGGGACGGCACCAACCGCCTGCTGGTGGCCTACCGGCCCTGCGAAGTGCACCGCGGCGAGCGCGTCGTGGCCTGCGCCACGCTGACCGACGAAGAGATGGCACGCCTGGCGGACGAGAACCGCAGCGAAGTCGACGTCGCGGCCGACGACCTGAAGGACGACGTGCCGCCGCCGTACGCGATCTACATGTTCGACCCGGCCAAGCAGACCTGGCTGAACGTGGCCGCGCCGCCGGCCGGCTTCATGTACACCGACCCGGTGCCCGTCGTCCAGCGTCCGGGTCCGAACGTGGTTGACCCGACTTCGGTCGATGCCGCGCTGGCCGCTCAAGGCCTGGGCTTGCTCGAAGTGCGCAGCGTCTACGACACCGACGGCCTGGGCCGCATGAGCGATGGCGTGCTGACCGGCGTCGACCTGCCGGCCGGCTGCACCAACGCGATCCCGAAGACGGCACCGACCGATGACCAGGACACGCGGGCCCAGGTGGCCGACATCCTGAAGCTGAAGGACCCGGCCGACCCGGCCTACCGCTGCGGCCCGGCACGCTTCATCCGCGCGGTGCGCGCGGTGGCGCCGCCGGCTTCGATGATGGGCCTGCGCGAGGCGATCGGCGAGACCGAGTTCGAGCCGCAGCAGATCCTCGGCTACGCGCCGATCGAGCCCGATGGCTCGTTCAAGCTGCACGTGCCGGCCGACACGCCGGTCGCGTTGGCGGTGATCGACGAGCAAGGCCGTGCGTTCCAGACCCACACCAACTGGATCCAGGTCCGCCCGGGCGAGCGCCGCACCTGCGACGGCTGCCACAGCCCGCGCCGCGGCGGTGCGCTGAACTCAGGCACCATCGCCAACACGATGCCGGCCACGCTGCGCGCCGCGCTGGCAGGCCAGCACCAATCGGGCGAAACGATGGCGTCGACGCGCACCCGCATCGACCCGACGGCATTGAAGCTGGCCACCGACCTGTTCTACAACGACGAGTGGGCCGACACCAGCAAGGGCGTGACCGCGCGCAACTCGATCTCGATCAGCTACAGCGGCCTGGCCACCAAGGCACCGGTCAACGGCATCATCAACTACCCGGACCAGATCCAGCCGTTGTGGGCGCGTGACCGCGGCGCCAACACCTGCACCAACTGCCACAACGCGGGCGACACCAAGCTCGACCTGTCGGGCACCTACTCGGGCACCGGCCGCCTGGTCTCGTACGACAGGCTGCTGATCGGCGAGCCGCGCCTGGACGCCAACGGCCAACCGGTCACGCACCTGGAAGAAGGCGTGCCGATGCTCGACCGCCTGCCGGCGCTGGTGTTCAACATGGCCAGCGAAGGCGGCGCTCTGGGTCTGGCGCGCCAGAGCCGGTTGATCGAGATCTTGTCCGGCCAGTCGCTGCTGGCGGGCACCGATGCGCGCACCGCGCACCCGGCACCGCCCAACACGGCACCGGACCACGCCACGATGCTGAACGCGGCCGAGAAGCGCCTGGTGGCCGAGTGGATCGACCTGGGCGGCCAGTACTACAACAACCCGTTCGACGGGGCTAACGTGCGCAGCGTGCCAACACTGAGCGAGGAGACCTTCGAAGCGAAGATCCTGCCCATCCTTCGCTCACAATGCGTGGCTTGCCACCAGCCCGTGGGCAGCAACGGTGGGCTAACATTCCGAAACAACCGCTTTGTGCTGACCGGTGATGCCGAAGGCGATTTCGGCGTGACGCTGACGATGATCTCCAACACCTGCTCACCTTCGGCCAACTACCTGCTGCAACGCCCCTCGACGATCCCGCATCCGGCGGCCGCCACCGGCCAGTCGACGGCGGTGTTGCCGGTGGGCAGCGCGAACTACAAGACGATGGCCGACTGGATCGCCACGGGTTGCCCCACGCCATGACCTTGCGACGACGACATTTCTGGGCAGTGGCCGGCACCGCCGGCCTTGTCGCCGCGGCGCTGCTGGGCGCCTGCGGCGGCGGCGGCAACCCGCTGGACAATCCGGACGACGTCCAGAACCCGCCGGGCAGCAGCGGCCGCAAGTTGGCCTACCCGTACTTCCAGCGTTGCATCTTCCCGATCTTCCTGGCCCAGCTGCCGGTGCAAAACGGCAGCGGTACCAACACCTGTGCGGGTGGTGGTTGTCATGACAATACGACCGGCACCGGCGGTGCGCTGCGGGTGATCCGAAGCGCCACGCCGCTGGACGTGACGGACGCGGCCAACACGCCGGACGTCATCCGTGCCAGCGACATGTACAAGAACTACTACTCGGCCCAAGGCGTGACGATTCCGGGTGAATCGGCGCAGAGCCGCCTGCTGGCAAAGCCCTTGCTACTCAACATGCTGCATGGCGGTGGCCAGATCTTCGCAAACGAAGACGATGCCAACGCCAAGCTGATCCAGTTCTGGATCGACCACCCCGCGCCCCGAGACACGGACGAATTCAGCACCTCCACCTACGGCATGTTCAACCCGCCCGATCCCAACACCGGCACCTGTAGAACCCAATAATGCGTCTGAGCCACCGACTCGCCGCCGGGCTGGCCGGACTGACCGTCTTGCTGCCGTTGTCTGCCCGGGCCGACGAACCGGCCACCCCTGCGGCCCCGCCCACTGCCGAACCCTCGGCGCCCCCTGTTGCCAATGTGGCCCCGAGCGACCAGCCGGGCAAGCCGTTGGCGCGGGTGCGCGTGGTCGGGCCCTACCTCGACATGCGCAGCGGGCCTGGCCGCGGCTACCCGATCTTCTATGCCGCCGAACGCGAAGAGTGGGTCGTCATCGAGCTGCGCCACACCGACTGGTTCAAGGTCCGCACCGCTCGCGGGGCGGCCGGCTGGGTCTCGCGCGAACAGATGCGGCAAACGGTCACCGAAGACGGCGTGCCGTTCGAGTTGGCCGATCCGACGCTGCAGAACTTCCTGAACCGCCGCTTCGATGTCGGTGTCGGCTACGGCGCGACGTCCAAGACCTCGTTCACCCGTGGTTGGGTAGGCTGGCGCTTCTCCGACACGCTGAGCCTGGACATCAACGGTGCCGACGTTCAGGGCCAGAGCTACACGACCACGATCTGGTCCGCCAGCTTCCTCACCGAGCCCTGGTCCGACAAGCGGCTGTCGCCTTTCTTCGGTGTCGGCATGGGCCACTACCACTACGTGCCGGACAAGAACCGTATCAATCGCCATGAGGTTGACGGCAACCTCGGGGTGTTCACGCTCGGTGCCCGTTACTACCTGGCGAGCCGGGTGGCGCTGCGGATCGACTACTCGCGCTACGCCGCCTTCGTCTCCGACACCAACTACCGCAACTTCCAGGCCGGCACGATCGGTCTGTCGCTGCACTTCTGACGTTTCCTGACGCCCTTTCGACGCCAGACCACCCCATGCGCAAAAGCTCTGTGACCCTTACCGCGGCCCTGGTGGCTGCCCTCGCGCTGCCGTCGCTGGCCGCTGCCCAGGCCAATGCCGAATCGGTGGTGGTGCCGCAGGTCGACCGGCGCGACATCAAGCTGCCCAAGTTCCCGTCCAACGACTTCGAGGTCGGCCTGTTCGGCGGCATGTACTCGGCGCAGAACTTCGGCTCCAGCGTGGCCGGCGGCTTCCGGGCGACGTACCACATCACCGAAGACTTCTTCGTCGAAGGCAGCGCCGGCCGCACCAAGGTCAGCGACGAGGCCTTCCGTCGCATCCTGCCGGGCGGCATCTTCACCGACAACCAAGAGACGCTGATCTACTCGAACTTCAACGTCGGCATGAACGTGCTGCCGGGTGAAGTCTTCCTCTGGCGCGACATCGCCATGCCTTCGCAGGTCTTCATCGTCGCCGGCGGCGGCAGCACCCGCTTCAATGGCCAGCGCATGAAGACGATCGACTTCGGCGTCGGCGTCAAGGTCTACGTCTTCGACTGGCTCGCGGTGCGCGTCGACATGCGCGACAACATCTACACCCTCGACCTGCTGGGCAAGCGTGACAGCACCCACAACATCGAGCTGAACGCCGGCCTGTCCTTCCTGTTCTGAGCACCGCCGCCATGAGCACCCAACCTTTTGACCTCTCGCGCCGCCAGGTGCTCACCCTTGGCGCCGGTGGCGCTTCGGTGTTGGCCCTCGGGCTGTCGACGCCGGCCCAGGCCAGCATCGCGCCCAAGTCGCAGGCGCCCGATTTCACGTTGCGCAGTCTCGACGGCCCGAACCTGCGCCTGCAAGAGCAGCGCGGCAAGGTTGTGCTGCTGAACTTCTGGGCCACGTGGTGCGGCCCCTGCCGCGAAGAGATGCCGCAGTTGAACAAGCTGTACGAGAAGTACCGCCCGTCCGGCTTCACGCTGCTGGGCGTCAACGTCGACGAAGACAGCCGCAACGCCGCTGGCATCGCCACCCAACTGGGCGTCAAGTTCCCGGTGCTGCTGGACAGCGACAAGCGCGTCAGCAAGCTGTACGAACTCAGCGCGATGCCGTCGACTGTGGTGATCGACCGCGACGGCCGGGTGCGTTTCATGAACCGTGGCTACAAGAGCGGCACCGAGCTCGAGTACGACCAGCAGATCCGTACGCTGCTGAAGGAATGAGCGCCGTGATGCACCCCATTCAAGCCGGCCGCACCGTCGCGGTGCTGGCGCTGGTCGCCGGCGCTGCGCTGCTGCAAGGCTGCGCGCCGATCGAACCGTGGGTCAAGCCCTACGAGCGTGAGCGCCTGGCCGACCCGATCATGCAATTGGCGCGCGACACGCTGGCCGAGCGCCACCGTGACCACGTGTTCACGGTGCGTGAAGGTGCGCGGGGCGCCACCGGTGTGCAAGGGGGCGGCTGTGGATGTAATTAAGGGCCCCCACGGCCCCTCCGGGGGCCTGCCCCCCGAGGGGGCTCGCGCAGCGGACCGGCAGAGCCGGATCCGCGCACGCCACTTGGTCAAGACGCTGCTCGGAGCTCTGGGGCGCATGCTCGGCCTGGGCGGCGGTTTGTTCGGCGGCATGGCCGGTACCGCGCAGGCGGTCGATCTGCCGCCCGACCACGCCGAGGCGATGCTGCACGTCTACGACGGTGGGGGCGTGCTGGCTGCCGGCCCGGCGGTGCTGATCCGCAAGAGCCTGTTCAACAAGGTCTCGTTGTCGGCCACTTACTACGTCGACGCGGTCAGCAACGCGTCGATCGACGTTGTGTCGACGGCCAGCAAGTACAGCGAAACCCGCCAGCAGCTGGACTTGGGGCTCGACTACGCGGTGCGCGACTCGCTGATCCACGTCAGCGCCAGCAGCGGCAAGGAGCCCGACTACATCGCGCAGACCTTCGGCGTCGATGTGGCGCAGGAAGTGTTCGGCGGCATGACCACCGTCAACCTCGGCTTCACCGAAGGCCACGACGCCGTCGGCCGGAAGGGCGAGGAGGGCTTCTTCGACCATGCCGAACACTGGCAGTACCGGCTCGGCGTGACGCAGATCCTGACGCCGCGCTGGCTGGCCAGCGCGAACGTCGAGGCGCTCGCCGACGAGGGCTATCTCGGCAGCCCCTACCGCGCTGCACGGGTGTTCGGTGCATTCGTGCCGGAAGAGGTGCCGCGCACTCGGTCGGGCCGTGCGATCAAGTTCCGCACGCTCGGCGACATCAGCGACTGGTTCCGCGGCGGCAGCTGGGGCGCCGGCCAGCGCCACTCGATGCACGCCGAGTACCGCTACTACTGGGACAACTGGGGCATCAAGGCGCACACAGTCGAGGGCGGCTACAGCCGCTACTTCGGCGACAAGTGGCTGGCCGACAGCTGGCTGCGTTTCAACCGCCAGAGTGCGGCGCTGTTCTACAGCGACAACGCGCCGGCCGAGACCCTGTACCACACCCGCAACCGCCAGCTCGGCACCTTCAACAGCTGGAGCCTGGGTGGCCGCGCGACCTATGACTACGCCAAGGTGCCGGGCCGCTACGACATCAAGCTCAGCGGTTCACTCGAGTACGTCCGTTTCGACTACCAGGACTTCACCGACTTCCGCACTGGCAAGCCTTATGCCTTCAACGGTGCGCTGCTGCAGCTGTACCTGACGGCCAATTTCTGAATCGAGACCTCCAGCATGTTTTCGCTGAACCCCTTGCGCGCCACCGCCGCTGTTGCCAGCCTGGCCTGGCTGGCTTTCGTGACACCTGTCCAGGCTGCTGACGTCCCCGCCGCGCCGGTCCCTGCGGCTTCGGCTGCCGTGGAGGCCGCACCGGCACCCGCCACCGCGGCCAGTGCGCCCGAAGCCGGGCTGGACAGCCGCGTGCAGGACGTCAAGGCCGACGTCATCAAACTGAACCGCGACCTACTCGTGCTGGAAGAGGAACTGCTGTTCCCGGCTAGCACGCAAGTCGCGCTGTTCGTCTCGATGGACGTGGGCAAGCTGTTCTCGCTCGAATCGGTGCAGATCAAGCTCGACGACAAGATGATCGCCGAGTACCTGTACACGCCCGCTGAAGTGGCGGCGTTGCACCGCGGTGGTGTGCAGCGTGTCTTCGTCGGCAACCTGAAGACCGGCGCGCACGAGATCACCGCCTTCTTCACCGGCCAAGGCCCGCACACCCGCGACTACAAGCGCGCCACGACGCTGAAGTTCGACAAGGGCGCCGAGCCGAAGTACATCGAGCTGCGCATCAAGGACAAGCTGGCCAAGCTCCAGCCCGAGTTCGACGTCAAAGTCTGGCAATGAGAAGCCCCCACGCCCCGTCCCGGGGCTGCCCCCCGAGGGGGCTCGCGCAGCGGACCGGCGGAGCCGGATCCGCGCACGCCACTTGGTTGGCGCGCGGCCTTGCGGCCGCGGCGCTGACGATGGTCGGCACCGGCGTGAATGCTGCTGAGCCCGCGAAGCCCGATCATTCGATCAAGGCGCCGCATTACGGCGATGTGCTGTTCTATTTCTTCCAGGACCGCCCGTTCCCGGCGTTGACCGGGTTGATGGTGTCGCAGGAGTTTGAACGCCTGCCGCGCCATGAAGACGAGGCCGAGGTGTTGCGCGGTGGTCTGCTGCTGGGCTACGGCTTGCACCGTGAGGCGGGCGAGATCTTTTCGCGCCTGATCGAGCGCGGTGCCGAGCCGGCGGTGCGCGACCGCGCCTGGTACTACCTGGCCAAGATCCGCTACCAGCGCGGCAGCCCGGACGAAGCCAGCGAAGCGTTGTCGCACATCGAGCGCCCGCTGCCTGGTGCACTCGAAGACGAGCGCTCGCTGCTGGCCGGCCAGATCCGCCTGACGCTGGGCGACGCGCCCGGTGCGGCAGATTCGTTCCGCGCGCTGCTGGCCCGGCCGCCGGCGCCTGAGATCAAGCCGACGCCCAAGGGCCAACCCGAACCGCCGAAGCCCGGCTTCTTCAGCCGCATCGGCAGCTGGCTGGTCGACGCGGTGACGCTGAACTTCGGGCGCAACGACGCGCCGGTCAGCACCGCGCCGGCCTATGCCCGCTTCAACCTCGGTGTCGCGCTGATCCGCAGCGGCGACGTCGATGGCGGCAAGGCGCTGCTCGACGAGCTGGGCCGCACGCCGATGTACACCGAAGAGCTGCGCGTGCTGCGCGACCAGGCCAACGTGGCGCTCGGCTTCACCGCGCTGACGCAGGACGACCCCGTCGGTGCCGCCAAGGCGCTGGAGCGGGTGCGCCTGCAGGGCCTGCATTCGAACAAGGCGCTGCTCGGCTTCGGCTGGGCCGCTGCCGCGCAGAAGAAGCCAGCCCAGGCGTTGGTGCCGTGGATGGAGCTGGCCGGCCGCGACCCGAGCGACGCGGCCGTGCTCGAAGCCCGCATTGCGGTGCCTTACGCGCTGGCCGAGCTGGGGGCCTACGGCCAGGCGCTGGCCCGCTACCAAGAGGCCATTGGCGCCTACGACCAAGAGCACAAGGCGCTGGATGATTCGATCTCGGCCATCCGCTCTGGCGTGCTGGTCCAGGGCCTGACCGATGCCAACCCGGCCGAAGACATGGGCTGGTTCCTGCCGATCACCAAGCTGCCCGACATGCCGCACCAGGGTCACCTGGCGCCGGTGCTGGCCGGCCACGATTTCCAGGAAGCGTTCAAGAACTACCGCGACCTGAACTTCCTCAGCCACAACCTGACCGAGTGGCAGGACAAGCTGGGCATCTACGGCGAGATGCTGGACCACCGCCGCAAGGCCTTCACCGAACGCCTGCCGCAGGTGCGCCAGCGCAGCTCTGAACTGCGGGTCGACGGCCTGCAACGCCAGCGCGATGCGCTGGCCGGTGAGTTCGAGGCCGCGGACGTGGCGGCCGATGGCCTGGCCTACGCGACGCCCGCCGAGCGGGCCCAGCAGGCCCGGCTCGACAGCGCGCAGAAGCTGCTCGCCGAAGGCGGCGACACGGTCAAGACCGAGGTCGATGCCGACGCCGTCAGCGAGCGCCTGCGCCGCCTGTCCGGTGCCTTGACTTGGCAGATGGCGCAGTCGCTGCCCGAGCGCCGCTGGACCGCCGAGAAAAGCTTGCGCGAGACCGACAGGCAGCTGGCCGAAGCGCGCGAGCACGACGCCAAGCTCGACGCTGCGCAGCGCACCGAGCCGGCCAAGTTCGACGCTTTTGCCGTCCGCCTGAACGAGCTGTCCGAGCGCATCAAGGCCTTGCAGCCACGCGTCGCCGCCTTGACCACCGAACAACAACGAGCCCTGCAAGATACCGCCGTGGTGGCGCTGCAGGCCCAACAAGAGCGCCTGGTCGGCTACACCAACCAGGCCCGTTATGCCGTGGCTCAGCTGTACGACCGCGCGACCCAGAAACCTGGCGATGTGAAGCCGGGCGAGTCGAAGTCGAGCGACGACGCGCAAGGGGGCCAACGTGCGAAACCCTGAGATGCGCGCACCCCTGTTCCGGCTGACGCTGCTGGCCGCCGCGCTGGGTTTGTCGGCCTGCGCCCACAAGGGCCGCAACGCCAACGGCGACGACGCGCCGACGCTGAAGACGCTGGCCGGCCGCGAGTACAAGGTCGAGCCCGACAGCGGCATCGCCGGCAACGAAGAGCAGGCGATCGAAGCCTACAACCGGTTCCTCGCCGCCGCGCCGAACGCGCCGCAGCGCCCGCAAGCGATGCGCCGCCTGGGCGACTTGGCGATGGACTCGGCCGACAGCCGCTTTGCTGCCAGCGCCAACGCTGCCGGTGCAGCCGACCCCGACTACAAGGCCGCGATCCAGCGCTACCAGGACTACCTGAAGGCCTACCCGAAAGACCCGGACAACGACCGCGTCTACTACCAGCTGTCGCGTGCCCACGAGCAAGGCGGCGAGCTGGAGGTGGCGCTGAAGACGCTGGACCAGCTGGTCAAGCAGTACCCGAACACCCGCTACCTCGACGAGGCCCAGTTCCGTCGCGGCGAACTGCTGTTCACCGCGCGCAACTATGCGGCGGCCGAGCAGGCCTACGCGATCGTGTTGAAAGGCGGCCCCAGGTCGGCTGATCGGCCCCCGTCGTCCGAGGGGAGCGCCCCTGCCAAGGGCGGCACGTCGCAGGAGCCGGCCGACGGCAGTCTTTTCTATGACCGTGCGCTCTACATGCACGGCTGGTCGGTGTTCAAGCAAGGCCGGCTGGAAGAGTCGCTCACCTCGTTCTTTGGCGTGCTCGACCTGAAGCTGGGCCCGCTGGAAAGCGACGACGAACTGGAGAAGATTGAAGCGCTGACCCGCGCCGACCGCGAGCTGGTTGAAGACACCTTCCGCGTCATCAGCCTGTCGCTGGAAAACCTGAAGGGGGCAGAGTCGATCCCGGCCTACGTCGACAGCGACGTGCGCAAGACCTACGAGTTCCGCGTCTACCAGCAGCTGTCGGCGCTGTACCTGAAGCAGGACCGGCCGAAGGACGCTGCCGACGCGCTGAACGCTTTCGCGCGCCGCCAGCCTTTGCACGCGCAGGCGCCGCTGATGCAAGCCCGTGTGATCGAGATCCAGCAGCAGTCGGGCTTCGACCTGCTCGCGCTCGAATCGAAGAAAGA
>Ga0307515_10002929_pt1 | contig 36212 bp, 57 predicted proteins | sample 17_EM_MG_FD_194513 | JGI IMG/M metagenome (GOLD analysis project Ga0307515, IMG submission 194513) | Populus trichocarpa ectomycorrhiza microbial communities from riparian zone in the Pacific Northwest, United States - 17_EM | ecosystem: Host-associated > Plants > Roots > Unclassified | place... | reverse complement strand
CGAATCACATACTTGTCACACCCAATTGGGACTGTCTGACAACCAAATACTGTCCATTCCCACGTGGGGATACGACACATCAATTGATCCGCGCGCCTTAAATACATGCTGAATCCGCTCGTGTCCTGATAGTGCCCAGACGGTCCATCCGGTAGCCCCGTGGATCCTGAGAATCCCGGCTACAAATAAACATCATCTCCACTGCAATCCTAGAAACCCTCTTCGTATGCCATCGTATGGCCACATCCGTATTCGGTTGTTGGTGTACGTTTGATGAAATTCATTAGAGTTGGCGCAGGTGGCACTGACTCCTCACAACGATCCGATTCGGTCGTCCAATCAGTTGCCAAAGAAGATAATTGCCAATGGTAATTGTGAATCGTATCTGCTAGCCACTTTAGAACACTCGGGGGTGGAATAATTATACTTCCCATTCGCAGTTGAAGCACGATCTGCGATCGCTGCTCCACTATCTTCAACTCTGAGGTATATTGGCTTGTAACACTTCCGTAACCGCTGCGGTGAACTCCTCACACCATCCGCAACGTAGATGACTCCATCGAGTCGTGTAGAAGGAAATCACAATTGCAACTGCCGTCGGCGATGTGGATCGACGTGAATTGCGCGTAATTCGTAAACCGCCTCTGGAGAATGGCCAGGTTTGGCATTGCCGGTGACACGACTCTTATGGACGTATGGGCTCTGGCATTGTCCCTGTAATTGTCCATTCACTCAATTGGAAGGTAACTTATCGAATATCATTCATGACGCGATTGGTAAGCCTTCGCGTTCTCGTATGATGCCTTCGTTGCAAATGACTTTGACCGACTTGGTCGCTGACGTGTCTCCTGGCCGGGTGGCCTCTGGTATCAACTCGGATTGTCTTTACTACTGTTAACCTCAATTGGGTGTACTCTCGAAGTCTAGTTGCTTCTGCAAACTGTGGCTGTGAATTCGGGACAATTTCTCCTTCTTAGGTGTTGTAACCCGTCTCTGGCTGATTGGCCTCTGGCATCCACACGAAATTGTCTGTTACCGTTAACCTCAATCCAGTAGACACATCAAGACACTTCGCTGATGCAATCAGTGCTCCCAAATCTGTATAATATCTCGCACGTAGATTGCGTGTCATCACGCATCGGAAAGGGGTAATTCATGAAATCCAGGATGCAAAACATATCTGAAATTGTAAGAGAGATGATAGTGTAAAGGCATACGCCCGTGTATGGCCTCGTCGGAAGGTATATCAGTAGATACGGTTGCAAACGTGGATGTAAATATTTTAGAGTAGTATAAAGGTAAGTTAAGGTAAGAATATCGCTAAAGATCTAAGGCTCGTGGCGAGCCGACTATAACAATCGGGTATTACCCGGGCCTGGACACGTCACGTGCAGCCGTGCCATTACACCGGGCGACATGCATGCACACAGCCGAAGTTGGGACCCAAGATGCAAGGAGCAACGCGAAGCGACGTTCTGGAGGAGATTATAGACGCGCACGGGCTAGTGATTGGGAATGATGACGACCGGCCCACTCACCATTGGGCGAGAAACGGCGAGGAAGGTGAGCCAACCATAGACCTGACCCTAGCCACCCGACCAATCATGCGATGGACCACACTGGGTGGGAGCCACGCTGCATGCTCCGACCACGAGGTGATCGAGTGGGACTTTAACGCCGACAGACAGGAGGAGGCAGACCACGTGCAGGTCAGAGGATGGAACCTGGCCGCCATGTCTAAAGGGGACAAGGAAGAAGCAGAGAAACTGTGGAGGGAGCTGGCGAGACAAAGAGCCCACCTAGGCGGGGAATGCACAGGAGACGATGTAGAGCGAGAGGCCGAATAGTGTCAAGAAACGCTGAGCAACATTCTAGATGCCAAAGCGAAGAAAATCAGAATCTGCGCTCGATCAAAGAGGCGGTGGAACGGCGAGATCAAGGACAGGAGAAGTGCACTGGGCAGAGAGAAGAGACGGGGAAGGAGGTCAGAGGCGGCGGCGGGCGCAAAAGCAGAACTGCAAAATTCAATTCGACAGTCCAAGAGCTGGATGTGGAATGACAACGTGCAGAACCTCAGGGGGGGCGAGGTCTGGAGGGCAGCAAAGTTCACCAACCCTCGAGCGGGAGCCACCTTGGAAGTGCTGACTCAGAGAGAGGGGAAGAAAGCAAATACCATTGCCAAAAAGGAGGAAATGCTCAGTGGAGAGTCTTTCCCCCTGAATGATGGAGACCAGTATTATGAACTACCCCAAGCAGGCCAAGCCCATGACGGCATAACTGAGCAGTCAGTAGAATGAGCTCTCTTCTTGCAGTCGGTTCAGAAGGCCCCAGGCCCAAACAAGCTGTCGTTCGGAGCCATACAGTTGCTCTGGATGTGGGACAAAACGACAATTGTAGGACTAATGAAGGCAGCAGTGAACACGGGCCGTCACCCAGCCGTCTGGAAGAGCGCGAGCCGGGCGGTGATTCGAAAAGCAGGAAAGGAGAATAATATCAAGCAGAAGTTGTACTGAACAATGGCTCGGGTCAGCTTGATGGGGAAAGTCGTTGAGAAAGTAGTCGCGGAGCTGCTATCTGACCAGGCCGAGAGCAGAGCACTGCTAAGCGACGGCCAATTTGGCAACAGAAAGAAAATGTCAGCCATGGATGCTGCGGCCATCATGGTCGATAGAGCGCACGCCGCCTGGAAAGACGACAACCTCACGGGTGTCCTCCTGATAGACATCAAGGCAGCATTCCCAAGCATAGCGAGAGGAAGGCTGATCGATGCGATGAAGGCAAAGAAGATAGATGAAGATCTCATACGATGGACCGAGAGCTTTCTCTCAGAGAGGACGGTGGACATCGTAATGGAAGGCAATGTCTTAAAGAGTCACCCCGCCAAGGCAGGTGACCCGCAGGGCTCACCCGTATTGCTGATTCTCCTTGCGATACACAACGCTGGACTGATCAAGTGGGTGGAAGAGAGAGTGCAAGCCGAAAGCCTCTCCTTCGTAGACGACCTCGGGTGGGTGGGAACCGGGAAGGACCTGAACCCGGTGGTCGAAAGACTTCAAGCCTTCGCTGCAGAGAGCATCGAGTGGGCCAACCGACGAGATCCCCAGCTCGACACTGCACAGACGGAGGCAGCACTCTGCACACACAGGAGTGGCCACAAGAAGCAACTCCAGCCAAAACTCACAGCCAAAATCATGGTTGGAAACGGCTTCGTCCGATTCAACACTGAGGCGACAGGATGTCTGGGAGTCTGGATGCACGCCCATCTGACGTTCAAAGAGCACCACAACTGGTGCATGAAGAAGGCCAGGGCACAAGAAGCCCGATTGCGCGTACTCACGAAGATGCACGGAATCATCCCAGAGCAAGGAAGAGCTGTCTGGATAGCCTGCGTTCAAGCCGTCGCGCTATATGGAAGCGAGCTCTGGTGGGACCTGAGATAGATCGGCAGTCAAGAGGATCTTCAACTCCTGCTCAATCGGCATGCTAGATCAACCATGGGCGCCATCCCCACCACGCCAATCGGGGCACTAATGAGAGAGTCACGGCTTACACCTTCGCCAGTAGCCCTGGACGCCAGGCAGCAAAGATTCACAGCGAGGCTCGCAAGGGCATGCGAAGGTTCCAAACTAAAAGCAGTGCACGACCACCCCACGTCTGGCGCACCGATATGCAGAGTTATCACAAATCAGCACGAGCGAGGCCGGGGAGCAGAGACCATGCGCTGGCCAAACCCTGAAGAAGAGCCAGCTGTCAAGACGGTCATACTGAGTGAAGACACAGCGGCGGAGAGAGAGGCGATCCGCTGGGCGAGAGAAAGAGAGACCAAAGTAAACGCAGGGGTCTGGATGTGGTGGAACGATGGTTCGCGATCCGACGGCAGAGTAGGAGCTGCCGCAGTTTGCACGCACGGAGTCCCCTGGAAAGCCTTCCGCAGCCACCTGGGCACCGGACGCATGGAGGTCTATGATGCAGATCTGTGGGCAATCGGACTGACTCTCTGAAAGTCAGTGAGGAAGAGTGACACACTGCAGACACACGGAGTGATGAAGGTAGCCGTTTGCAGCGTCTCGCTAGCGGCCATCCTACCAACGGAGCACCTAGAACCGGGGCTAGGGCAGCCAGTAGCCAGGTGGAGTAACTGGAGCGCAAGGACTCTTCGCGAAGCCGGTATAGAAACAGAGATCCACTGGGTCCCGGGACACTCTGGCATCCACTGATATCGTGAAGCAGCTGCCAAGCGAATATAGCACGAGAGGGCCATTGGACAGGCACAGTGAGAGAACGAGTGTACACCTCTGCGGCAAACAGGACCAGACGAACGTCAGAATCAAAGACGGCGGCCAAGGCTGAATTGGAGGCTGACAAATGCAGTAAGCACCACGGCTATAGACTGAAAGGAAAAGCTGGAAGCACGAGACCCATCCCAATGAATGGTGTGAAGCATCTGGCAGCCAGGTTCTACCGACTGAAGTCTGGACACGCGCTAGCGGGGAAGTACCTGAAACGGTTCGGACACCAAGACAATGACAAATGCTGGTGGTGCAGCGGCGGAAGCAGGACAGCCCAGACGTGGGAAAATCTCTTCCGCCAATGCAGCCGATGGAAAGACCAGCAGAAGACGAGCTGGAATGAAGTGGGAAAAGCCACGGGATGGAGAGCGGGCAGATGCTGACACGTGAAAGTCTCTGAGCAGATTTCCATGGAGAAATGCGACCAAGAGGTGATGGACTTCCTGGCGGCCACTGATGTCGGGAAGTTCCCGCCCATAACGAGCGGAGGAGCAAGTGCCGGCGTGCAACCGGCGGAGGAGAAAGGACCGGCGGACTCTCCTTTATTTCATCCCTTTTCCTTTGTATTATATATCTGCCACTTTTGGATGCTTTCTTTTGTCAAGAAGGGGACGAAGGGTAGTAGGAGCGGAGCTCCGCTATCTAGCCGGCCAGCCCGGAGGCGGAGGGGACTAAGGGGCTGTCATACTCTAAGTAGAGTGAATACAGTATGATTAAAACAAAAAACAAACAAAAACTGTGTCACCGCCTGCGAACACTGGATCACCCTCCTTAAATATTCCTACTTTACTGAGTTTCTAATATCTCTTTTCCCTGGACGTAGATCATTGGCATCATCGCAGATATATTTGGCCGGGCTTAAGATCACCACTTCCGGTGGGCTAAAGGTACATAGTTGCGCTGTGCTGAATGCAGTTAGCTGCGCTGTTTGAATTCGGCTGGATATGGCCAGCTGAGTGCGCACATATGTGTGCAGTGCATTCACCAAGTGTGTACACTCCGTGAATGGACCAGTCCACACACGGAGGTGGGGTACCGGGGTACACTCCACGAATGAACCTGTCCAGTCACGGAGGGTGGGACTCGGTGAATGGACCAGTCAATCCGCGGAGGGACAGCCTCCATGAATGGACTAGAACATAGTACACGTTGTGCTGCTGTTACGTGCCTGGAGAAAGGCCTCGAATTGTATCGACTGAGTGCTGCTACTGCGAATGAGATATCCGGTGTCGTGGCGAGCGCGATGTACATAAGAGAACCAACGATTGCTTGGTAGAGTTTGTGGTCAACTTCTCCATCTTCTTCTTCTTCTGCAAGATCTAACTTAACTTGTCATCGAATGGAGTTGCAGCACCGTGAGCTGCTTCCATATGAAATCGTTTGAGAACGGAGTCAATGAAGACTCTTTGACCGAGGCTGATCGAGCCATCTGTTTCTTAGTGGATCTCGATGCCGAGGAATTGGCGAGCAGTTCCGAGGTTGGTGATCTTGTAAGCTGCAGCTAAAGCCTGCTTGATTTCCTCCGCCTCTTTTGCTGCAGTCGGTGCGTAAGCCAAGAGCATATCGTCAACGTAGATAAGTAGGAGCATTTCGCCGAGATTTCGTATATAGAGGTTGGGATCGGCTTCTGATTGGATGAAGCCTAGGAATAGGAGAAATGCGTTGATATGCCGATTCCAAAGATGTGGCGCATGTTTGAGGCCATAAAGTGCTTTTCGTAGATGAACGACTGTGACTTCCTCCGGTCCACCGTTTGGTCCGTGCTCCGGCCAGCCTTCCGGTAGCTCCTGTTGAAAGCAAAAGAGAAAGAACGAAGAAACTCAATTGTCTATCGATCCAAGGAGAGTGAAAACTGTAAACTTATATACGAAAGAGAGAGAAGGAAAACTCCATGCCGACTGCCAAAGCCGAAGCCCAAAGCCGAGTACCAGTGCCGAGCCCTCCTCCTCGCCATGGGGGCAGGCGAGCCAGGTGGGGGCAGGCGAGGCAGATGGGGGCGGCCAGCCACCGGCCTCATGCCCGAGTCCAGCAGCATCGAAGACTAAGGAAGCCACCGGGCCAAACCCCTAGTCAACAACTCCATGAATAGTGTATCATCGTCGACATCGGGATTGAGAAAGGCCGTGACTGTGTCGAGATGGTCGATTCTCCAATTATTTCGTGCGGCAAGGCTTATTTGCAATCGAAAGGTAGTAAGTTTGCCGACGGGTGCGTATGTCTCCATAGTCCATTTGTTCATATCCTTTGATCACAAGCCTGGTTTTGCAAAGCCGAACCAAGCTCCGGCACCGACACGGTCACCGACGCCGAGAACCACATCGACGCCGACAGCGGTGACGACATCAGTGCCGACACCGACCAGACAATGGGAGACAGTCCCACCACGAAACCGAACGAAACTGGCCAGCACAGCCCCAGCCCCGACAACAGGCTCGACCTTGACAGACAGACGCCTAATCCTAAGGAGAGACGAGAGCGTGCCACTCCCCAATACGATGGACCAAGAAATTGCTTCAGAGATCAACAGAGCACTGTTCCACCAGCAGGCTCCGGCCAACATTAGGATCATGAACGCAAGAAGGAATGCAAAGGGTGCGAATACGGCAATCATGCTCAAGAATGAGACAGTGGAGATGGCACTCCGATGCCGCGACATGATCATCACGGCAGCGAGGACTGTCGACATCAGAGTCGTCGATGTCCAAGAGAATGAGTTTTGAAATGACTAAAGATCTACACAGTACCTCATGTACAGTACATGGGAAAACGCACAGAAGGCCTGCAGAAGATATGAGGGGAATTTGAAGTGGAGAAAGAAAGCATAGCAATCCCCACCCAAGTACGGTGGTTGGCAAACTGCCTCACAATCAGAGAGAGGAGGCGGAAAGGAGACATGGCGGCATCGTCTATTATCTTTGGTGTAAAGAAGAGTAAGACTGAACAGAGTTTGGTCAAGAAGGGCATTGAGGTGGCGGGAGAGTGGTACCAAATCGAAATGTACACGAACATGCGCCCTTACAGCAGATGTGAGCTCTGCTGTGGATGGGGCCACATTGAGATCGAATGCGGCAGGAAGCACTGATGTTGATACTGCTCATGTCATCACGGGACAAGCGACCACAAGTGCAACGTGGTGGAATACACGCCGACGCAGGGGTCACTGTGTGGTCACTCAGTGGAGAAGTGCCCAAACTGGAAAAGAAATCACATTGCATTCAGCAACAGAAGCAAGAAGAAGACCAAAGCCACCAAAGTGGCGCAGCTGAGTAGGAATATTGGACAAGTAGGTTAGGCATCCACGAACATAGCCACAGATATGGCATTGGGGACAAACAGAGTGGTGCTTGGTCCTAGGCCTGAGGTGACTGCAGAAGAAGGGTGGTGTGGCAAAGCGGAGATGGTGGATATGGAGGAAGAGGAGGCAACGTGTGAGGAAGAAGACGTCACGATGAAAGAGACTGCAACCAAGACTGACCGCAATGGAAACAGAGACTTAAATCTGAGCCCAAGCTACCAATGATTAGAGCGATCTAGTACAACCGCGCATGGTTGTCTGAGTGGACCAGTCCTGTGCAGGAGACGGGAGTTGAATGAAGGGTGGACGTAGTGTCTTTGGAGGTGGCAGGGAGAGAAAGGGGTGGTTTTGGGATCAGCCATTCGGCAAATGAAATACGAAAAATAAGAAGAATCAGGATGATAATCCGAAGGTAGAGTGCCTTCGTGGTTGGCGAGTGGACATATATTCGTACAGGAGCTCATGACTATGGTATTGTCAGTGACGTCAGGAGGAGAGGGGAGAAGATAACGAGGCTTATCAATGTTTATGATCAAAAAGGCACACAGTCGGGAGAGAGACAGGCACAAAAGGCGAACGGGCAGAGAGACATTCGGCAGGGCGGTACTGTCCTTGCGGGAGACTCCAACTGCAACAGCACTCGATTGGACCTAGGGTGCCAAGTGCAGCGAACGGTCGCGTTCTGGCATGATGTGAGTAACGAGAACGGACTGGAAATCGGAAACGATGGCAGGGCCCGACACTATTGGACATTGGAGGACCACTAAGGCCAGTCGGTCATCAATTTGACATTAGCGAACTCACCATTAGTGAAATAATTCACATTGGCAGATGACTACGCCACTGGATCAGGCCACGAGGTCAGAGATTGGGAGATGGAGGTGGACAGGCGGGAGGAGGCGGATTACCACAGGGTAGTTGGGTGGAACTTGGATTCAATGACGGAGTAGGATGTGGATGCAGCGGAGATTTTATGGATGGAACTAGCGAAGGAGTGAGCTGAGCTGGATGCAGAGTGCACAGAAGATGAGTTGGAGCAGGAAGCCACATGGGGTCAGGAAGCATTGAGCAGAATTGTCAACGCCACCGCACAGAAGATCAGGATCTGCCCCAAATCAAAGAGGTGGTGGAATGCAGACATTAAAGAGAGAAGAAAAGTGGTCAGAAGGGACAAAAGTAACATATAAAATTCAGAGGAGGCCGCCAGGGCGAAGGCATCTCTCCAGAAGTCAATTCGGCAGTCGAAGAGCCAAATATGGAGTGAGTACTTGCAGTACCGAAGGGAAGCCAAGGTGTGGGGAGCAGCAAAACATGCCGACCCTCAGACGGGCAGGACTGTGGAACTCTGAATGGACCGAAAACGCGAGCAAGCAAACACAGTCAAGGAGACAGAGAAAACGATGGGACACAAATCGTTCCCCCAGAACGACAACGACCAGCACGACAGGCCAACCCCATTGGAAAGCGCATATTCGTCGGTCACCGAGTAAGCAGTTGGGTGAGCCTTATATTTTCAATAAGCCAAAAAAGCTCTGGGCCCAGGCATGCTGTCTTTTGGCGCCATATAACTACTCTGGAGGTGGGATAAACAGTGGATTATTATGATGACTAAGGCGGCCATTCTCACAGGTAGACACCCAGCACTATGGAAGTGTGCGGGAGGTGTGGTGATTTGCAAGCCTGGCAAAGATAACTATATATAGCTGAAGGCCTACCGCTCCATATCCCCAATGATTCCACCAGTCCAGCAATGGACCAGTCCGGACTGGAACCGTCCAGTCTAGTCCAGGTCCAGTCCAAGAAATCTTTGGACCGGGATCGGACCAATCACCAATTTTTCGGGACCTGGACAGAACTGGCCTGGACTGCTTTGGACCAGTCCACTCGTGCCGAATCGGCCCGAATACGCCGGGGGTTACTGATATACTGAGTCAACAAATAGACTCATAAATGATTGCTCACTTGTCATTCGCCAGTTGACATCCGCCACTAATCCCTTGCCATGCCACTCGCCACTCACTGCTTACCACAGTTACCACTCTCCACTACTCACCACTTGCCATTCCGAATTTCACTACCTCATCTCCGCAGGACCCTCAGATTCAAACTGTATATATAGCACGAAGGTATGAATTTGGAAAATATGGTACGCATGGAGCAGGTGCTCACGGATCTTGCATTACGGTCAGAGGAATCATTGTTGACTAGGGATTTGGCCCGGTGGCTTCCCTAGTGTTTGGTGCTGGCGGGCTCGGGCATGAGGCCGGTGGCTGACGGCCCCCATTGGCCTCGCCTGCCCCCACCAGCCTCGCCTGCCCCCACCAGCCTCGCCTGCCCCCATCGGCCTCGCCAGCCCCCATGTTGAGGAGGCGGGCTCGGCACTGGTACTCGGCTTTGGGCTCCGCTTTGGCAGTCGGCATGGAGTTTTCCTTCTCTCTCTTTCGTATATAAGTCTATAGTTTTCCCTCTCTTTGGATCGATAGACAATTGAGCTTTGTCATCCTTTCTCTTTTGCTTTCAACAATCATTCCGTTTTACATATAGGTTTTGTTATGTACACTAAGATCTATGGATATCGGTGGATGACCACCGGTGGCGGCTCTTCTCCGTCGCCGGCCGTGCTTTACGTCTGTCCACATCTTGCCTCAAAAAGACAGCACCGTTTCCGTCCTACCCTCGGATGGACGGAACAGTTGAACTCACTGGTATGCACATCTATTCGTTTCGTTTGGTATGGTTTGGGTTTCTCATGGTGGTGCTTGCTAGCAGTGGGGGGGTGGGTTGCGTTTCTTGTGGTGGTGATTGCTAGTAGCGGGCGCAATGACGTTGTGTCTGGGTTAGGATTTCAGGGCTTACCATCTCACTTCTTTAGTTTTACGATCTACTTTGAAATTGATAAATACTACCCTGTTTGGACCGGTCCAGACCAAGCCCGTCCAGTCCACGACTGCCAGTCTGGGGCTCGGTCCAGTCCGACCTTCCGGTTGGACCGGACCGGACTGAGCCCTACCCCAGACCGGGTCCGTCCGGACTGGTGGAATCATTGCATATCCCTGCTTAGCTGAATTGGACAGGTGGTCGAAAATGTAGTCTCGGAGCTCCAGTCAGAAGGGGAAGAAAGTAGATCGCTACTCAGCAACAGTCAATTTGGAAGGAGGAAAGAAAGGTCAGACAACCAGGCAGTAGCCATCATGGTGAACAGAGCTCATGCAGCCTTCACAAACGGCCACATAACAGGGGTGCTTCTCATGCACATTAAGGCAGCCTTCCGAAGCGTGGCAAAAGGAACGCTAGTCAATTACATGAAAGTCAGACAAATGGATGAATATCTGGTACAATAGACAGAGAGCTTGCTCTCAGAAAGAAAGGTGGTGATGATAATCGAGGGTAATGCGATGGAGAGGCACCTAGTATAAGCAGGTGTTCCGCTGGGCTCACCTGCGTCATCGATCATCTTTGCCATCCACACGGCAGGTCTGATCAAGTGGGTCGAAGTGTACATCTGCAGCTACAGACATCTCTTTCATGGAAGACCTCGGCTGGGTGGCGACCAGAAGCAATGTCCACCCGGTCTTTGCGATACTTGTCAGATGCACAGCAAGGCGCATAGATTGGGGAAATTCATGAGGGCTAATGTTCAACACCGCAAAACCGGGGGCGGCACTATTCATGCGCAGACGAGGCCACAGGAAAATCCTCCAGTCAAACCTGACCGCAAAGATGAAAGTTGGCGATGGGTTGATTCGGTTCAAATGACAAGTGACTCGCTACCTCGGAGTCTGGATGGACATGCACCTAAAGCCCAAAGAGCACCTCAACCAATGCTTGAAGTTAGCCAGGGCAGCGGATGCTAGACTCTGAACCCTGAAAAAGACTTATGGGGCAGTATCAGACAGTATAAGGGCTGTCCACATGGCATGGGTCCAAGCTGTCGCACTGCATGGGAGCGATCTTTGGTACGATTCCGCAGAAGTAGGCAATCATGATGGCCTCCAGTTTCTCATCAATTGACAAGCCAGATGAATCCTGGGCACGCTACCCACAACCCCGCGGGGAGCAGTATTGAGAGACTCATGCCTTACACCTTGCGCCCATAATCTTAGACTCGAGGCAACTGCGATTTGCAGTCTGACTTGGAAACGAAAGCCGTAACAAGTTAAGGCAGCTACACGGGACCCCTCGTCTCGGACTCCGGTGTGCAGTGTAATGCAGACAGAGCACGAGAATGGCTGCCCAACCAACAGCATGAATTGGCCTACCCCGGGCTAAGAATCTCTACTCAGAACGGTGATACTGGATGACGTTTCCGCCATCCATAGAGCAGCGCAGTGTTGGCCAAAAATGAAAGAGGCCAAAGTAGCAGCGGAAGTCTGGATGTGGTGGACAGTAGTGTTGTCAACCGTCCCGTCCGTCCTGAGCGGGGACGGAACGGCGCCGTCTTTTTGAGGCCGGACGGGGACGGACGGAAGGACGGCCGTCGACGGAGAAGTCTTAGCGCAAATAACAAAAATTATACGGAAATCATTTCAATTACTATTCTGACCGTGATGCAAGATCTGTGAGCATCTGTTCCGTCAATACTATTTCTGACTCCTGTTTCTTCAAAGATTACGCCCTCTGCACCCAGGATTTCATACCTTCCGAAGCCTGTATAACATCATTGGGCTCGATTGGGTCTCGCCTAAAGATAAAAAGTAACCGCCCGATGACGGTGGATGACGGCCGACATTCCGTCCGTCTTGAGTAAGGACGGGGCGGACGGCCTTGGCGCCGTCCCGTCCGTCCTGGAGGAATCTCGGACGGACTACCGGGGACGGCCGTCGGACGGGACAGTTGACAACACTGGTGGACAGATGGATGACCCTCAGATGACGGCTGAGTGGGAGCCGGAGCAGTGAGCAAGCACAGTCAGGAGTGGAGGATCCTGCGCAGCTCTCTGGGACCTGGAAGCATCGAGGTGATTGAGGCTGATCTGTGGTGTTTGGGCATGCGATCAAGATTACAATCGAGAAGTGTGAAAGACTTCCAAGACATGGTGTGAAGATGTTGGTAGTCTTTCGCGATTCACATGCCGCCATTCAACGGACGGCACATGTGGAGCCAGGTGTTAGACATTGGTACGCAGGAGGCGACAATGGAACGTCACTGGCTCTCCTTGCCCCCGGCCTCAAAACAGAGATTCACTGTGTTCCAGAGCACTCAGGCATCCTGGGGTATAAAGAAACAGACCACCAGGCGAACATAGCCCCCGAGGCATGTGGGGACATGGTGAGGAATCAGCCGTACACCAGGGCTGCGAATATGGCCTGACTGATCTCCGGAGAAAAAAGTCTTGGCAAAACAGAAACAGCGCGATAAGTCGACAACTACGATAGCAATTGAAAAACGGACGGCGGCAATCAATTCTAGACTTCGAATTAACCCCAGAGCAAGGGTCCCAGCACCAGCGAGATCACAGGAGGACGGCGCGGACAGGAATCCACGCAGTGGAGTGGGTTCGCATACGGGCTTGCCAGACAATGTGCCTGACGCGAGGCGTCGGCCAACGAGCGAGTGACGACGACGACCAAGAGAACTAAGAGGCCTGCCTCACAGAACTGATGACCGAATTGAGAGTGAACGGGAGGAGTCACCTGGACTCGGGAGAGGTTGGAAATGGGATGAGCAACGCGCCTAGGGATGTGGCGATGGAGATGGCCACGGCGGCGACAGCCATCGGAACGGAGACTGAGGACACAACCATATTTGAACCAATGGAGAGAAATGAGCACGGAAAACGGAGAAGGAGGAGTGAGGCCCCGGAGGCCCCCAGCGACTGGACGAGCCGCATGGAGAGCACGATACGACAGCAGGCAAAGGAACTGACGCAGCTGCACTGAACAGTTGGACATCTCGCAAACCTGGTGGAAGCCCGGGCAGCCCGCGAGGAGGCACAGCAGCTGTCAATGATGACGTGGATGCAGGAGAGAGAGCAGAAGTGGGACGCCCGCTATGAGAATGACAAGGTGTGGGGGGCGGGCATCACACACATGATCGCAAAGACCTTGAAAGGGGTAGCACAAGGCCAGGAGGAGAGTGAGCAGAAGTGGGACGCCCGCTATGAGAATGACAAGGTGTGGGGGGCGGGCATCAAAAACATGATCGCAAAGACCGTGAAAGGGGTAGCACAAGGCCAGGAGGAGAGAGAGAGAGAAAGAGAAGTGACAGCAAGGACGGACAGTGGGGGGCTGGAGGCCTCCTAACATGCAAACACGACCCGAGAAGAGGGACCAGAGGAGCGCCAGCAGCCGCAGCAGCAACTGAAGCCCAAGCCCACACTGGAGCTCAAACTGCAGCCTACACCGCAGCCCGCGCCCAAACCAAAGTCAGCACCGACACCCGCTTGATGGTGGGAGACCGTTCACCCCCAAGCCAAGAGTTAGAGGGCACCCGTCGGCCAAGGCCCAGACCCAGGCCCCACCCAGACGGCTGGATCAAGCATGGCACAGAGACGCCTGATACTCAGAAAAGACGAGAGCATACCGCTCTCCAATAAAATTGACCAGGAAATCCCGTCAGTTATCAACAGAGCGCTCTTCCACCAGAAGGCACCCGCCCACGTTAGGATCATGAACGCCACAAGGAATGCCAAATGCGCGATTACTGCGATCAAGCACCCGAATGCGACAGCAGAGATGGCTATGCGGTACCGCAACATCATCATCATGGCAGCGAGGACTGTCAATAGAGGAGTCGTGGATGTTGAAGAAAACAAAACCTGGGAAAGGCTAAAGATTTATGCAGTCCCCCTTGTGCGGCACATGGGAAAAGGCACAGACTGCCTGCAGAAGATGCGTAAGCAATTTGAAGCAAAGAACCAGGGCATAGCGATCCTCACCTAGGTACGATGACTAGCGAACCCCCGCACAATCGGGGAGAGGAGGCAGAATGTAGAAATCACCGCGTCACCGGTAGTCATTGTACTAAAGGGAAGCAGGCTGGCACAGAGCTTGATCAAGGCACGCATCAAGGGCGCAGGAGTATGGTACCGTGTCGAGGCGTTCACAAATGCGGGGCCTGACAGCCGTTGAGAGCTCTGCTGCCGATGGGTCCACATAGAGAACAAGTGCGGCAACAAGCCCAAGTGGGGCTACTGCTCAGGCAATCACCGGACAAGCGACCATAAATGCAATGTTGTGGGGTGTATGGTGAAGCAGGGATTACTCTGTAGCCACACGCTGGGGAAGTGCCTGAACTGCAATGGAAATCGTATAGCATTCAGCAGCAGGTGCGCGAAGAAGAGAGATGCCAACAAAGTTGCGGGGCAGAGCAGAAAGACGGGAATAACAGGATGGGCATCCGTGGGCAAAGCAATGAACACTGCAACAGGGATGCACAGAGCAGTGTTTGGTCGTAGACCCAGGGGAGGAGCGAGAGCCGGGGGGGGAAGTGAAGAAGAGGAGATGGCTGATGAGATGACTGATGAGATGGCTGATGTGCAAGAAGATGAGGAAGCGGGGGAAGAAAGAGACATCATGATGACCGAGACCGAGACTGCGACTCCCGTCGCAACTCACACTGAAACTGAAACCGAAGTGGGAGCCCTGGCTACCATTGATAAGAGTGATCCATCACAACTGCGCAAGGTCATACGAAGGGACGATTGCGGCGCTGGAGACGTGAGTCGAACGCAGGGCGGACAAAGTGTCCTTGCAAAAGTCACCGAGAGAACGAAAAAAATTGGGATCAGCCACTCGGCATACGTAATAAGACAATCAAAAAGAGTTTGGATGGCGATCTGGAGAGGGCGCGGCTTGGTGTTTGATGAGCAGACTGATTTGAGCAGAGGTGCGAATGAAGATGTCATTGCCACTGACATCAGGAGGAGAGGGGAGAGGATACCGAGGATCATCAACGTTTACGACCAAAAGAACAGGCATTTGGGAGAGAGACCGCCGCGAAAGTTGAACTGGCAGAGAGTCATTCGGCAGGGTAGCACTGTCCTCATGGGAGACTTTAACGCCCATAGCATACGATAAGACCCAAGGTGCCAAGTGCAGCGGGATGCTGTGTTCTGGGAAGAAGTGATTGACAAGAACGGTCTGGAGATTGGAAATGATGGTGAAGCCACCCCCCACAGGGCAAGGGAAGGTCTTCAAGGGAAGTAGGTCATCGACCTGACGCTAGCGAATAGACCAATGAACAAATGGTCCATACTGGCTGACGACGTCAACACAACGGGATCCGACCATGAGGTTATCAAGTGGCAGGTGGAAGTAGACAGGCAGTAGGAGGCGGGCCATGAGAGGGTAGTAGGATGGAATTCAGCTGCAATGACTGAGGAGGACGCGAAGGCAGTGGAGAAGCTATGGATGGAGCTAGCGAAAGAGATAGCTCACCTTGACGCAGAATGCACAGCAGATGACACGGAGCAAGAGGCCGCGTGGTGTCAGGAAGCAATGCGCAACGTTCACAACGCCACGGCAAAGATGGTCAAGATCTGCGCCAAATCGATGAGTTGGTGGAACGCCGACATCAGAGCCAGAAGGATGGCGGTCGGAAGGGAAAAATGCAGGAGACGGCACTTGGAAGAGGCCGCCAAGGCGAAGGCAGAATTCCAGAAGTCGATTCGACAGTGCAAGAGGAAAATGTGGAGTGAGTACCTCCAAAACCTGAGGGGGGCTGAGGTATGGAGAGCAGCACGATACGCATACCCTCGGGCAGGCATGACTGTGGACGCCACAAGAGACAGGGATGGCAAGCAAGCAAAGAAAGCACTGGAGAAGAAGGAGATGCTGAGGCGCGAGTCCTTTACTCCGAATGACGACGACTAGTAGTACGAACTACCTCCCGCATGGAGCGCCCACACATGCAACACAGAGAAAGCAGTTGAATGAGCACTATTTTCTCAATCAGTGAAAGAAGAACCGGGGCCAGACAAGCTATCTTTCCGTGTCATACGGCTGCTCTGGAAGTGGGACAAAGAGAGGATCGTAGGGATTACAATGGCGGCCAGTATCACGGGAAGACACCCATCAGTATGGAAGCGTGCTATCGGCGTGGTGATTTGCAAGCGCGGCAAAGACGAATACACGCAGCCGAAGGCCTATCACTCCATATCGCTGTTGAGCTGCATGGGACAAGTGGTCGAAAAAGTAGTTGCTGAGCTGCTGTCAGGTGAGGCCGACAGGAGAGGACTAATGAGCGACGGAGAATTCGGAAGCAGAAGAGGGCGGTCAGCCATCGACGCAGCGGCCATCATGATTGACAGAGCTCATGCAGCCTGGTGAGATGGCCACATTGCAGGCGTGTTCCTCATGGACATTAAAGCAGCCGTCCCAAGCGTGGCAAAAGGAAGACTAGTCAACTTAATGAAAGTCAGGCAAATGGATGGAGAACTCATACGCTAGACCGAGAGCTTTCTCTCAGAACGAACAGTGGAGAAGGTAATCGAAGGCAATGCCATAGAAAGACACCCAGTTCAAGCAGGGGTCCCGCAGGGCTCACCTGTGTCGCCGATCGTCTTTGTGATCTACACCTCAGGACTGCTCAGATGGGGCGAAGAGTATGTGTCAGCCTAAGAAATGTCTTTGGTCGACAATCTCGGCCGGGTCCCGACTGGAAGCGCTGTCAACCAGGTCGTCACGATACACGAGAGCAGCGCAGTCAAGAGCATAGAGTGGACAAGCAGACAAGGGCTACAGTCTGACACCGCAAAAACGGAGGCACCTCTATTGACACCCCAACGAGGCCACAAGAAACACCTCCGCCCGAAACTGACGGCAAAGATAATGGTTGGAGACGGTTTTATATGGTACAACCGACATGCGACACACTGTCTCGGCATCGGGATGGACGTGCACCTGACGCTCAAGGAGCACCATAACCAGTGCATGATGAAAGCCAGGGCAGCAGAAGCTATACTCCGAACCCTCACAAAGACGTACTGGGTAGTACCAGAGAGCGTATGGGATGTCCAAGTGGCATGCGTCCAAGCTGTCGCACAGTACGGGAGCGATCTGTGGTGGGATCCCAAAGAAGCAGGCAGACGAGACGATCTGCAACTTCTCCTCAATCGACAAGCCAGATCCATCCTGGGAGCGCTAGCCACCACCCCACGAGGAGCGTCAATGAGAGACTCTGGGCTGTCACCCGTGCACGTAATCTTAGAATCCAGACAGCAGCACTTTGCGGACAGGCTAGCGAACACGTGAAGCAACAAGCCACGCAAACTACACCAAAACCCCTCTTCCGGGGCACCACTATGCAGAGCTGTGAAGAAAGAGCACAAGCACGGCCGGACAACTGAAGGCATGAGCTGGCTGCCCCCTGGTGAAGAGTCAGTGGTCAGAGCCGTCATACTGGGCGATGCCTCCGCAGTGAAGAGAGCCGTGCAGCGATGGGCAAGAGGGATTGAAGCCAAAGTAGGAGCGAGAGGTTGGATGTGGTGGAGAGATGGGTCACGCTCAGATGACGGCCGAGTGTGAGCGGCTGCTGTATGCAACAACAGAGCAGAGTGGAGGTCCCACCGCAGCTATCTGGGCACTGGACGAATGGAGGTCTTTGACACCGAACTGTGGGCCATCGGACCCACAATCGAGGAGACAATCGAGAAGAGAGAAATACTGCAAAGAACCGGGGTGAAGATGGTGGCCGTCTTTAGCGATTCATACGCCGCGATTTGGCGGACGGCACATCTGGAGCCAGGCCCCGGACAGCGGGCAGCAAGACGGATCAAGTGCAAGGCGCAGGCCGTCCTCGCCCACAGTAGCAAAAAGGAGATTCACTGGGTTCCGGGACACTCCAGTATCCCCGGGAACGAAGAAGCAGAGCTCTAGCCGAACGTAGCTGGCGACGGAAAGGGGGACACGGCGACATCGCGGCTGTACACCTCGGCGGCAAATACGGCCCGCCGGATCGCCTAGAGAAGGTCAGCAGCCAAAGTGAAATGGGATGCCGACAAGTGCGGCCAGCACTTCGGCTACAGATTCGAGGCCAAGGGGGGGACGAAGAGACCTATCCAAATGCCAAGCGTGAAATCGCCGGCCGCCAGGTTCTTCAGACTCAAATCCGGGCATGCACCCACTGGAGTCTACATATAACGGTTCGGCCAATGTGAGGACGACAAATGCCAGTAGAGCGGCAGTGGAGGCAGGACGGTGGCCCAGACTCGGGAACACCTCTTCCTCCACTGCAGCCGGTGGACAGACAAACACACAATGCGATGGAAGGCTGTGGGAAAGTCGACGGGCTGGGAACCGGGCAGATGCTGACACGTGCAGGTCTCTGAGCTGTTTTCTAGGGATGAGTGTGATCAAGTGGTGATGGACTTCCTGGCGGCTACTGAAGTGGGGAAGTTCCCACTCAAATGAATAACGGGAGGGATGGAGAAGGCACAGAGGCTGACTCAGGTGCGGGGAGCGGCGGCAGTGGGCAGAGATCTCTGCGTTTTCCTTGTATTTCCATTCTTTTCCTTTCTGTTCGGGTCTGTCTTTAAGCTTTCATTTGTCTGCAGGGATGAAGGGTAGCGGGGGGGGAGCTCCGCCATCTAGCCGGCTAGCCCGGAGGCGGAGGGGATATCAGGTCCTGTCATACTCTAATTAGAGTGCATACGGTATGAATAAAACAAACAAACAAAAACTGATCTCCGAAAGAATTTTAGCAGACATGGCAAGGTGGGAGGCCGATAAATGCAGGAAGCACTTCAGCTATAGTCTGAAGGGCAAGGCAGAAACCTAGAGACCTATTTCAATGAGAAGCGTGAAGTCATTAGCTGTCAGGTTTTGTCGACTGAAATCCGGGCACAGGCCCACTGGAGTTTAGCGGAGATAAATAGATCACCGACAGGATGATACATTCTGGTGGTGATAAGAGACAGCGGCCCAGACGCGGGAGCACGTCTTCCGCCGCTGAAGCCGGTAGAGAGACCAGCAGGGCACTCCCGGGAAAGCAGTGGGACAGAACTAGGGCTCGAAAGCGGGCAGATGCCGACATGTGCAGCTCTCTCAGCGGTCTCCATGGAAGAGTGAAACCAAGCGGTGGTAGATTTCCTGGGGGCTAATGAAGTTGGGAAGTTCCCGCCCAGCTGAAAGGCGTTACAGGCGGTGCGCCAAAGGCTGCGGCTCAGGTGTGGCGCAATGGAGGAGCTAGCACGCAGAGTGCCCATAATCAAATCTCCACAGCACCTCTCGGGGCATTCCAAAAGAAACATGTGAGAAACAGCGGCTAAGGCTCAAGAAGGGTAGGAAGAGTGTGAGAAGATATGATACTACGCAGCCTTGAGGATCCAGGTTATCTCGGAAAGACCGAGTGAGAGCAATAGATGGAAAAGATAGAGTGTGTAATTCGTTGTATGATAAGATGGTACAAGATGAGATGAGATGCTCTCTACACCAGGTTCTCACAAATATAGACCCCCCATCGCTCGGTCCATCTCCCTTACCACTGTATCTTCTTTCGTACCCCTCGCCCAGTCCTTCTCCGGTTTCCCTGTATCTCCATACACCCGTCATAGCTCAGTCCTGCGGCAAGCTGAGTGGTGGTGGTGGTGAGAAACTCATTTTCCTGCCACAACTCCTCCCTGGACCTTGGAGCGAAGCTCACCTGTCCGCTTCCATATAACCGTATACCCAGACCCGAACGAACATGAGAATAACACAGACCCAAAGGAAAGACCCAAATGTAGACACAAAGCAAAACCATACACTCCACGGAAGTCAATGAATCCAAACGAAAAATATAAACCCAAACAAAAACCATAACAGCAAAGGAAAACTACGAACTCGAAGGAAAACCATAAACCCAAACGGCAAGACATAACGACTCTCACCCATTGCGCACCCACATCCACCAACCACCCTCCTTGTCTGCCATCCTTTTACCTTGACCACTTGTGAAGTACACAATGTTGCCAAGTTGAATATTGGAGCACACAATCGCCTCAAGCGTCGCCTACAAGGCTGTTGTGACTTGTGCCCGGGTCTCTATACACAGCACGGTGTCTTTGTTTACCGCGTGTTGGAACATAGGTACGGCTTTCTCCCCAATTTTTTATGTGTGGTGTGCCAACGTCTTCATTTCATTGTGCAACATTCTCTTGCAGTCAGGGTCGAAGCCAGCCTAATCCAGGATGTAGCTCACGTTTTTTTCATCCTGAGTGTCATCATTGTGGGAACTGCAATTTTCGCTGCAGGGAGTGGCAGCCCTGTCGGGCTTTGGGGTGGCCTTCTGCTTAGGCTAGGTAGGCTCCTCTGCGGTCCTACTGGCCTCTTTCGCTGTGTGGGGTGGTGGGGTTGTACCAGCCTCTAAATTGGTGGGAGCTGGCAGGGTGGTACTGGCGTCTGTTTCTGTGGGCGCTGGCAGAATCATACTGGCCTCTTCTTCGATGTTAGTGCTGGTTCCATCCTAAGATCCTTCCTCGGCCAGGTCCATCAAAATCCCTCTGAAGTTAGTTACATCCTGTTCCTTTTCCTTTCGGTTGGTTGATGCGCTTGGCGCTGGAAGCATCTTGCTCTTATCGGGGGATGGAGGGGGTATGGGTATCCCATGGTCGGCAGGCAGTATCCTATGGTTGGCATGTAGTACTGATGGCGAGATGGTACAGAGTCGAGTGGCAGGATAGCGGTCATCCATGCCAGCGTAATAACGAAGTGGCATTTGTAACCCCCGGTACCGTTTCAGTCACATTGCTTCTTAGCCGATTCCCTCTTCCAGCTGAGGGCAGCCATCATCTAAGCACCTTTAAGCCTGTGGGAGGTCCACGGAAGTATATCACTTGTTCGTTTTCGACAGCAGGTTCAGCTTGGTCGGACAGTTGACACATGCACGATTGAGATATCTCTTCACAAACCCGGGATCCCTTGATCAGTGTTGTCAACCGTCCCGTCCGTCTGAGATTCCTCCAGGACAGACGGAATGTCGGCCGTCATCCACCGTCATCGGGCGGTTACTGTTTATCTTGAGGCGAGACCAAATCGAGCCCAATATTCTTATACAGGCTTTGGAATTTATAAAATCCTGGGTGCCGAGGGCGTAATCTTTGGAGAAACAGAGTCAGAAATAGTATTGACGGAGCAGATGCTCACGGATCTTGCATCACGGTCAGAATAGTAATTGAAATGATTTTCGTATAATTTTTGTTATCTGCGCTAAGACTTTTCCGTCGACGGCCGTCCTTTCCGTCCGTCCCTGTCCGGCCTCCAAAAGCCGGTGCCGTTCCGTCCTGGCCCAGGACGGACGGGACGGTTGACAACGCTGCCCTTGATGTTTGGTTCGCAATTGCAGTCAAGTGCATCCACTCTGCGTGTCTGCTGGAATCGCTTACAATGTGTTGGAGTTCAGGATGGTGTTGCCTGAGGTCTCCCAGCGTCTTTGCGGCCTGTGTCTTCCTCTGCTGGGCCGTGTGATGTTACGTTATGATCTCCTGTACCCTGCAGGAGGTGACGAGAGCCTTAACGAATTCGCTATATCGCACATAATTCAACTTCTTCCAGTGAAGATTCCTATCCACAAAGTTTGACAGCCATGCAACCTGGGGCTTGCCACGCGAGGAGTATTGTTATTGATTGAACAGATGGCAATTTGTATTGTCATTAAATCTCATTCGCTCTAAAGATGTACCATTATACGAGGAAAAAGTCTTGGCGAAACAGAAACAGCGCGATGAGTCGAAAACAAAGATAGCGACAACAAAACGGACAGGGGCAATCGATTCTGGACATTCATTTCATCCCGGAGCGAGAGTCGCAGCACCGGCGAGAGCGCAGGAAGAGGGCGCGCACACGAACCCACCCAATTCAGTGGAGTTGTGTAATGTCTTGGCAGAAAATGCGATTGTGCAAAGTGTCGGCCAACCAGCAAGCGACGACTAGGACTACCCTAGAAGGGGAATTTTGCCTCCCAGGAGTGATGACCGAAGCCAGAGTAAGCGGGAGCAGTGACTTGGACCTGGGAGAAGCAGGAGATGGGAGGAGCGATGCGCCTATGGAGAGACACGAGAACGGAAAGCGGAGAACGAGGAACGAGGCCCTGCTGACCGCGGTGGCCCCGAGCGTCTGGCGGAGCCGCATGGAGTGGACGACGCGACAGCATGCACCGGTGCTAACGCAGCTGCCCCGAACTGTTGAAAACCTTAGAAACATGCTGGAAGCACAGGCGGCCCGTCAGGAGGCACAGTGGTGAGGAATGATGACATGGATGCAAGAGTGAAAGCAAAAATGGGACACCCGCCACAAGGATGACATACTGTGGGGGGAAGGCATCACAAACGTGATCGCAAATGTCATGAAAGGAGTAGCACCAGGCCAGGAAGCGAGAGAGAAAGAGAGAGACAAGACTGCAGGGATGGACGGTGGCTGGCTAGAGGCCTCGCGGCTTGCAGATACAACACGGGAAGGAGTACCGCAGAAGCACCAACCGCAGAAGCAGCAACTGAAGCTCAGACTGCAGCTCAAATTGCAACCTAAACCCCAGCACGAACGCACCGAAAGTCAGCACCCACACCCGGAAGACAGTGGGAGACAGTCCCACCGTGAGGCCGCAGTCGGAGGGTACCCAGTCGCCCAGGCCCTGCCCTGACGGCCAGATCAAGCATGTCAGAGATACGCCTGATATCACGGACATTCGAGGGTGTACCGCCCCCCACCAGAATGGACCAGGAAATCGCATCGGCGATCAACAGAGGGCTGTTCCACCAGAAGGCCCCGGCCCACATTCGGATCATGAACCCAAAAAGGACCTCTAGGGTCACGATTACGGCAATTACCAACCAGAACGCCACAGCGGCGATGGCACTAAGATATTGTGACGTCATCATCACCGCCGCTCGCATGGTTGACAAGGAGTGATTGACATTGAAGAAACAAAGTCCTGAGAGAGGCTCATGGTCCATTCTGTACCACTCCTAAGGTACAGGGGAAAAGGCACAGAGGGCCTGCAAAAGATTCGGGATGAGATCCACGCTGAGGAAGAAGGGGTAACCATCCCGGTCCAGGTATGATGGCTGCCAAGCCCCCACAGTGTCAAGGAGAGAAGGCAGAAGGGGAGAGCTCGGCATCATCCGTGGTATTCAGAGTAAAGGGGAACCTGGGGGCGTGAAGACTGGTCAAGGAAGGAATCAAGGCAGCGGGAGTATGGTACCGCGTCGAAATGTTCACAAATGCAGGTTCAGTCAGCTGGTGCGAACACTCCTGCGGATGGGGCCAAATAGAGACCCAGTGCAGCGGCAAGCTTGCTTGCGGCAACTACTGAAGGTTGAACCCTACCAGCGACCATAAATGCAACGTTGTGGGGTGCACTGCAAAGCAGGGCGCTCTCTGCGGCCACACACAAGAGAGATGCCCCAATTGCAGAGGTAACCTCAACGCATTCAGCGGTAGGTGCGCGAAGAAGGCTGAACTCACAACAGTGGCACGGGAGGAGAGGAGAAGAGAACCAGCAGGATGAACGGCGAGGGCTGTGGAAGCTGCCACAGGGAATAACAAGATCCCGCTCGGCCAGCAGTCCATTGCACTGGGAGGAGGAGACAGAGTCCGGAGTGAACAGGAGATCGCCGACGCAAGGGTGGAAGAAGTGGGGGAACAGGACATTAGAAAGGGTGAGAGCGCAAAGGCGAAGACGACAGCAGCAGTCGCGATCACCGCGACCAGCATTGAATGTGAAGTTGAATCGGGACCTCCAGCAGCTGCCAATGTATCAGAGCGATCCAGCACAAGTGCGCCAGGTCGCGTGGATGGAGCATGGCCGCACTGGTGACGTGAGTCGAACGGAAGGCGCAGGTGGTATGTCTGCAGGACCCACTGAGAGAGAAAGCAGATGTCAGAATCAGTCACCCAGCGTACGATATCTGTAAAAGAAACAGAGTTTGGACGGCGATGCGCAAGGGGAGCGGCTTTGGAACCAACGAACGGATGGATTTGAGTAAGAACACGCTTGGCGATGCAATTGTGGTTGAAATTGAAACAAGGGAAGAAACGATGGCACAGATTGTGAACATCTACGATCAGAGAGAAGGGGAGACAGGAGAGAGACCTGCAAGGAGATTGAACTGGCAGAGAATAATTCGACAGGAGGGAGGCGAGACGGTGCTTGCAGGAGACTTCAACGCCCACAGCCAATGCTGGGCCCCGAGATGCACAGAACGGAGGGACGCCACATGCTGGGAACAAATGATAGACGAGCACGGGCTGGTAATTGGGAATGACGACCAGCCCACACACTACTGGACGAGGCACGACAGCATGGGCAAATCTGTCATAGACCTGACCCTGGACCACCTAACTTTGGAAAATGGATGATTCTGGATGGGAGCCACACCACAGGGTCGGATCACGAGATCATGGAGTGGGAATTGAAAATGGAGCAGCAGGAGGAAACAGGGGGCACAAAAGTCGTAGGGTCGATTCTAGCTGCCATGTCACAGGAGGATGTGGTGGTGGCTTAGGAGCTGTTGAGAGAGCGGGCGAAGGAAAGAGCCCATTTGGGAGCGGAGAGCATGGGGGACAAGGTCGAGAGCGAGCCGAGTGGTGCCAGGAAACACTGAGCAAGGTACTCGATGCCACAGCTAGGAGAATCTCGACCTGCGCGCACTCAGAGACATGGTGGAATGGCGAGATTATGGAGAAGGAGAGTCACCTTGGGAGAGAGAAGAGAAGAAGGCGCAGGTCGGCAGTGACAGCCAAGGCCAAGGCCAAGCTGCAGAAGTCAGGCCAGAGAGCAATAGACAAGATGTGGAATGACTATCTGAAAAACCTGAGAGGAGCTGAGGTCTGGAGAGCGGCGAAGTTTGCCAACCCAGCAGCACGAATGACCTTGGAGGCCTACCCAAATAGAGATGGGAAGGAGGCAAACACGATCGGCGAAAAGCAAGAGATGCTTAGATCGAATTCTTTCCCCCGAATGAGTACAACCAATACTTCGACCTACCCCCGGCAGGACAAGCACACCAGTCCGTCACTGAGCAAGCGGTCGAGTGACCACTATTCTCGCAGTCTGTCAAAAAAGCCCCTGCCCCGGACTAACTGTCTTTTGGAGCCGTACGCCTACTCTGGAAGTGGGACGAAGAGAGAATCGTGGAGCTGGCGAACGCAGCCGCCCGGACGGGCCAACACCCAGTAGTGTGGAAGAGGAGGAGTGGGGTCATAATCAGCAGGCCAGGGAATGACGACTATACGAAACTCAACGCTTACCGCTCCATCTCCTTGCTTAGCTGCATGGGGATGGTTATTGAAACAGTGGTCACAGAGCTACAGGCTAAAGAGGCTGAGAGAAATGGGCTGCTGAGCGACGGCCAGTGTGGAAGCAGGAAAAGACAATTGGCAATCGATGCGGCAGCAATCCACGTGGGCGCAATCAAGGCAGCGGCAATCAGAGCAGCGGCAATCAACCCGGCGGCAATCAACCCGGCGGCAATCAACCCGGCGGCAATCAACCCGGCGGCAATCAATGCGGCGGCACTCATGGTTGACAGATCACATGCAGCCTGGAGAGAAGGCCGCGGAGCCGGTGTGCTCCTGAAGGACATCAAGGAAGCTTTCCCGAGTGTGGGGAGGGGGAGACTGGTCCATACAATCCAGGGCAAGGGGATTAACGGAGACCTTATACAATGGACGGCAAGCATTCTCTCAGAACAAACCGTTGAAATGGTAATTGAAGGCAATGTCATTGAAAGAAGCACAGTGGAAGCAGGACTAGCACAGGGTTCACTGGTGTCTCCGATCCTCTTCTCAAATTTCACTTCTGCGCTCATGAAATGGGTGGCGGAGAGGGTCTCTGGAATCGAAGGCCTCTCTTTCATGGACAATGTAGGATGGATGGCTCCCGGGAGCAATCTTAGTCAGATCATCAGAAATATGGAAACCTGGGCCAGAGAGAGCATCGATTGTGCGGAAAGGCGGTAGCTGGAATTCGACACGGCAAACACCGGGGAGGTTCTCTGCACACGCAGACTAAGCTCTAAGAAGCACCTTCGCCCAAAGCTATCAGCAAAGATACAAGTTGGGAACGGCGTTGTCAGATTTCACAAGGAAGCGACATGATCGCTGGGAGTTTGGATGGACGCCCACCTGACCTTCAAGGAGCATCACAATCGATGCATGAAGAAAGCTAGAGCCGCAGTGGCATGAGTCAGATGGCTAACATACACGTATGAAGTCGTACCAGCATGTGTACGAGCAGCACAACTAGCCTCACTCCAGGCTGCTGCGCTGTATGGAAGCGAGCTCTACTGGGATCCGAAAAGAGGCAGCTGGCAGGACTACGTTCAGCTTCTCCCAAATTGTCAAGCCAGGTCGACCCTGGGCGCGCTGCCTACAACTCCGAGAGCTGTGCTTATGCAAGACTCAGGGATTACACCTGCGCCAGTGGCCCTCAACGGTCGACAAGAGTGGTTCGTGGCGAGGCTTGCAAACGCATCCCAAGGCTCCAAGTTGAAGGTGTTACGGGGGTGCTTCCACCTAAGTAACTATACTTATCTATATCCGAAGTTACTTATCAGAAATTACTAGGTACACGGCCATTGATCCTATTAAATTTCCCTAAGCATAGCTCCAGACAAAGGGTACTAGTAGTCTGTAAGATCGTAAACGCAACAAGGACAAATATGAATTGTCGTATCAGAAGCTATCAGATGAATAGCAACTAGATCGTATCGTGGTGTAACGTAATACTGACAATGCATATACTTGTATAATTAATCTCGGAGAGTATTATAGTACTTAATATAATGCACGTTGACAGTGCAATATATTCCACGACGTATCTTCAAACCCTTTCATTATTCCTTGATAAATCTGGCGTTCGGATACTATCAGCAATATTATGTCCTAAGCGTAATCTCTCTGGCTTGTTATTCCTATTTTCTTTCTTCCAGATACGTAGCAAGAATATCATTGGAAACTGCTTGTAATAAATTTCTCTGTTTAGTAGTCAAAGGTGTCCCCATAACCTTTCCGGACCTTGTACGAGACATCACAAACAGCTCTTTCTTCAAAGCGTGACTTTCTTTCCGGGACATGCCAACAACTCTCTTAGCACTTTGAATAATCAATGCAGCCCGATCCGACTCGGATTTGCAACTCTCAATCTTTTGACTCTTGTTGATAGTATTATCAATTTCAGATGTTCTATGGATATGGACTCACCTTTCTTTGGGATTCATTTTAACGTTATCTTGAAGCGTAGACGCGACTTCCTTTTGCGAAGACAACTGCTCAACCTTAGATTGTGTCTGATACCCTTCAGTAGGTATTCGGAGATTGTCAACGTGCATAATCAATCCATCCGTAAGTCCAATAATGGATGCTATCCACCAAACACTTTGCGCCACCAAGATATACTGATTCTGTCTGGCATAACAAATGATTTTGTCTAACGCATGAACTACCACGTCGTTTTCGTCTTCGAAGATAATAGTCATTCGTATAAGGCAATACTTCTCAAGCTGCGGGGCTGCAGCTACAGAACGCCAATGGATGTTATATATAATAATAGGTAGATATAGGTGGCAGAAAAACTTAATAATAAATATCGGTTCTCTTCCGCTGAGAGGTATTGCTGTTGTCTTTCGCTGCACGAGCTTGTTCTTTTCATTTCCGGAACAATGTGACCCTTTATATAGAAAGTTCTATGGATGTTACGCATGTGCACCCATATTTCCTTTCCAAGATTCTGTTAGCAACCTGCTTTGTGTCTTACATTCTTTATCGTCCGCATGCGTGCTCAGGCAGGTTGGCACTTGAATGCCCATGGTAGAGATTGCCACACATCCCTTAGGTTATCGTGTTCATGCAGGTGCGGTATTAAAGCGTTCTGCTCCTGATAATAATCAGGCCACACCTGCAAGATATCATATATCAGGTCTTAACTTCAACTTGGACATCTCACTCTCATATGGTTCGGTAATCGGGAACGCTGCCAACATAGTGTACAGACACTCTGTAGCTGATCAATACTGTAGTATGATTGCATCATAGGTTGATGTGGCGGACAACCACTACTATGCCGATATAGATTGAATGACACGCGCTGTTTCATCTCTGAACGAAAGGCTATTGCAATTGCCGTTCCGTCACATATGGACGTGCAGGGATGCTTCGACCTCATATCAACAGTCATGCCACAATCGTTCACTCACATCGCTGCTTAGGCTGGGACCATTCTGTTTGGCCGGCGAGTGCCCAGTGCTCCAACCTTGAATAGGAGATTCGTCTTAAGATCCCATCTAATAGCTTGCAACTAACGAATGCCGTGTCTGAGGGGCGAACTCCTTTGTTCTATCTGATCAGACATAATCACTCCAAAGTTGGACATAAATCTGGTTGATAATTACACGCTCGGCAGGGTTGTACCACTTTCGATCTGGCAGTGTAATTGCATCGCCAAATCAGCTGACGCAGCGTATGCCTTCAATGAATCCGCTAAGCCTAAATTTAATCAATCGAGACGAGTACCACTCATACCCCGCTAAAGGTAATCGTGACCGAAAGTTCTGAGGATGCCTAGGGTAGTCGTTTTGATTGTCAGGTGGCCCGAAGGTTATTTGACTGACAAGTACCCATCATTGGTTATGTCAGGTTACGTATACTCTGTTAAGGGAGAACCCTTAACAGAAGGAGCTCTTTGAGTACCCCACACCTGGGGCACCGGTAGGCAGAGTGGCTAAGATGGAGCACGCACGCGGGAGGAGAGCCGAGACAATGCGCTGTCCAGACCCTGGGGAGAAGCCAGCAGTCAAGACCACCATACTATAAGGTGACACCAAGGCCAAGAGAGCCACCGAGCTATGGGCGAAAGAGAAGGAAGGCAAGTTGGGGTCTAGCACCTGGATATGGTAAATGGACGGATCGCGAACAGATGATGAGAAAGTGGGAGCCGCAGCGGTGAGTCCAAACGGAGATGGCTGGACGGTATTCTTAAGCTACCTGGGCACAGGGCGAATGCAGGTATTCGACGGTGAAGTATGGGTGATCGGCGTGGCACTTCGGAAGTCCGTTGCAACAACGGAAGCATTGCAAGTGCATGGAGTCAGGACAGTGGCGGTCTTCAGTGATTTGCAGGCAGCCATCAGACGGACGGCGCACCTGGACCCAGGGCCAGGGCAGCAGCTAGCAAGAGCAATTAACAAGGATTGTAAGGCCCTCCACACCCAGAGCATCGACGTTGTGATATACTGAGTCCCCGGGCACTCCGGCATCCCTCGGAACGAAGAGACTGACCGCCAGTCAAATATGCCAGGAGAATGTCGAGGGTACCCAGTACCTGAGCGTATATACACTTCGGCCGCGATTAGAGCCAGACGAATCTCGGAAGGAAGAACGGCGGCGAAGACAAAGTGGGAGGCCGAGAGGTGCTCCAAGCACTATGGCTGTTGGCTGAAGTGCAATGCTGGAAGCAAGAGATCCGTCCCAATGACAAGCGTGAAGCCACTGGCAGCGAGGTTTCATAGACTGAAGATCGGGCATACCCCGACTGGAGCGTACCTAAAACGGTTTGGGCATCGAGAGGACGACATATGCTGGTGGCGGAGAGGGGGAGCAGTAGAGACGCAGGAGCATCTCTTCCGCCACTGCAGCCGATGGAAAGACCAACAGACGACACTCTGGAAGACAGTGGGAAAGGCCACAGGCTGGAAAGTGGCCAGATGCCGACATGTGCAGATGTCTGAGCTGTGTTCCACGGAGATATGCGACCAAGCGGTGATGGACTTCCTGGCAGCCACTGACGTCGGTAAGTTCCCGCCCAGGAAAACGAAGGAGCGCGGGCAGGAGGCGTGTGGGCAGGCGGAGCGCGGGCAGGAGGAGCATGAGTAAGGGTGGTTGGAGCGGTGGTCTCTCTTTTCGTTGATCTCTTTTGTTCTTCTCAATCTTTTTGCTTTTCATGTGTCACAGGGGATGATGGGTAGCAGGTGGGATCTCCGCCATCTAGCCGGCCCGCCCGGAGGCGGAGGGGATATTGGGTCCTGTCATACTCTAATTAGAGTGCATACAGTATGAATAAAACAAAACAAAACAAACAATCCACCCAATCATGTGGATTCAATATTATCCATCCCTCTCGTAAGTCGTATCTTCACCTTTTTTTGTTATAGTCCATGCCATGGATCTCCCCTCTTCCCCCCTTCTTCCTCCAATGCGTTATCACTACAGCTGTCTTTCCCAGCAGTATCTGGACGGGTGGTCTGCAAGCACCGGATGCGCGGTGTTGCATTCTGCTACTAGCTCCTTAAACCCACCATATCCACTGCCCGTACACACGATCATGTCTCCCAGTATGCCAACTTAACTGAATACAACCATCGTCCTTCGATAAATTTCCTGCCTTTTACAGCCTGCACCTCGAATTGTTCGAACTTTTCTGATTCCTCCTGTTGTGAGGTGTTACGCGAATGAATGTCTTGAGCCGCTTGTATGCGTTCATTGGGAGTGAAGAACTTCTTGAGTCCACCAGCATCGGTCCAGCGCGCATGCTTTGCTTCATCAAGTTCTGCCTGCCGATACTTGCCCAAGCCCAGGGCAATTTCTGTGACTTGGTAGGGTAGTTGCTACTTAGCATCCAGTTGGGCGCTAAGTGACTGCTCTATCTTGGTTTCAGGCCCAAGATCGAATTCGCCGGTTTGGAAAACATCAGCTGGGAGGTTGGCCGCTCAGTTGAGGTATCGTTTGTGGGCATTTCACGACTAGTGTTAGCAACGGGTCCAAATTGCCGGGTCCGTTCCGGGTTCGGTTCCACCTGAAACCGGACTGTGGTAACGAGTCTTACCACTGGGACAACCCGGACCGTTGGAAATGGGCCGGTTTTAGCGCCAAAAACCCGGCATTTCAGGTTCACAATTTTGGCTCCAATTAAGTATTTGAGTTCAGATCGTACCATGACATGATCAGTACGTACATTGTGCAGTTTTAGCCGCTCTTTCACTCCCCGCTGTCAGATTTGCAATCGGGCCAAAATTCGTTGAGTCACTAGGGAAAGCCCGCAAATTTCGCCGAACATCTGGGGTTATTTCACACTGAATCAACGAATATTGATCCGATTGCAAATCTGAACGCGGGAGTTGGAAGCGCGCCTAACACCGGACAATCTACGTATTCATCATGTCATGATACTTTGAGATCTCAGATACCTAATGGGAGCGAAAGTTGCAGGAACCATAAAATGGAACTGAGGTCCACGTACAACATGGCCAAATAACCGCGGGTTTATGTCCGGTCTGGGTCAGAACCCCGCCAATCAAAGCGGGTCGGGTTTTTGGCCTGGTCTGGAACTAAACCAAACCAAACCACCAGTCAAAACCCAGACCGCTGGAGGGTTACCGGGACCCGTTGCTTACACTATTCACGACTGCTTTACATTATGTATGGCAGCTTCAGTATCTTATCCCAGTGGTTTCAGCTGGTTTCCCGCTAGACGTTAGCTGTGACACTATGTCGTCGATTTCAGGGGTCTAGTTGGCGCTAATCCATGTTGAGTTCTCTGACTCTATCGGATGTACTGCGTCTTTGCCAAACAAACTCCCGAATGATGAGTATCCGGTCTTATGTCTGATGGCGATCAGGTAGGCCTCAAGGACTGCCGGTAGGTGGTAAATCTACATCTCTTTCAGGTCATCGGAGCATGCAGTGAGTTGGGTTAGCGCATCTGCGATCACTCTGTGTCTTCGTTTGAGTACTCCTTTAGGGGTGGCATGGTACGGGGTTATGGTCATCTTCTAGAACTTGCAACATTTGGAGAGGAGGTCGGTGCATTTCTTGTTATCAGCTGCTGTGTCCATTACAAAACCTTCCGTGGTTCTGAACCAAGCAATCATCTCCTTCTACAAGACATCTGCTAATGTCCCGAACACACCTGATTTCAGTCTTTGTGCCTGTGCCCACCCGCTGAGATATTCCCTGGCCACCACAAGTATGTGACACCCGTCCTCCATTTTGGGCTTGAACTCAATATTCATCCCCACTCGCAGCCATTTGTGACTGATCGTTAGGCTTGCCAGCCGGTCATCATACAGTCAAGGCACTGTCATGTCACACTGCGCACACATTTTCACGAACACTTTGGCTTCAACATACATTTCCGGTGACCGGTACCGCTCTACCATCTTTTCAAATGTTCCTTCTCATCAACCGTTCCCACTCAGTTCGTGTGCAGCTTGCAATAATGTTCTATTCGGCTGGGTGCTCACAAACGTCTTTGCGGGCGCATCATTTGTTCCCTGCCACTGGTAGAGTAGTTCAACTGAAATCTGGTATTTGGTCGGTTTCCACCGAAATTGCCGCATTTCGTTCAGAGTTCTTCCTTCTGCCTACCACAGGTTCCCCAGATATCGCTTTATCCCCTTCCATCCCCTGATGAAATCCTCCGCCAGTGATAACGCAACAAACAGTTCGGATGCTCCCTGCTTCCTCCGTCGTTCCGGTCCTTGTTCCACCCATATTCCCCATACTGTTGGTTCAATTGTTTCCTCTGGATCATCCTCTGTATCAGGTTCAGGCTCCATTTCCCCTTGCGACTGCTGTTAGAGGCCTTCAGGGCCTCCTTTCAGTTTCGCTGGAATAAGGACCAGGTAGAACTTGGACAGTCGTATCCACGCAATCCTGCAGGTGAGTAGTTCTCCTGGTAGGCCGTTGGCAGGCAAGTGTAGTTGATGCACAAATGTGTTACCATCTGTCGCCACGAGGAATCTGACCCCATAATGGTAGGAGCGGAACATCTTACGTGCCTTCATCAGCCCACGACAGTCTTGTTTTGCTGCCTCATATCTCTGCTAGGGATGTTTCCAGAGCCTGTATTCATGGCGACACTGGTCCCGGTGCTCATTTTCGTCTACCTGCTACAAGACCGCCCCCCACCCCTCTTCCCTGGCGTCAACTCCCATCACTATTTGTCTGGCGCCATCGCTGAAGTGTAATGACTTCAATGCAGGAGCTTTGCACAGCGCCTGTTGCATGATTGCCATAGCTTCCTTTTCCTAAGGATCATATTGAAGCTCCAAGGCCACATGGGAGAATCGCAACTGAGGGCTTACGACTATTGCGTACTCAGCGATCAGTATTTGATGGAATGTGCAAAGTTCCAAACATTCCCTGCACCTGGTACCGTTCTACCCCCAGGGCTTATTCCTCACCTTGTTCGTCCTTGCAGCCTGGGGCCACCTGCCCGCCTCTCCAGAGACAAACCCGACTATTATTACCCATTTCCAACTCTAGTCGGAGTTGTCTCCCCAAATTGTGGCTCCAGCTCTCTCCACCTTGGCAAGTATGTTATTAAGGTTCTGGACTTGATCCATATGAAACCTTTGAACTGCAGGCAGCCCTGAGATGTCCTCCTCCGCGTATCGAATGTTTGGTCATTTCAATCTGACGTAGTCCACACATATATCCACAATTGATCCCGGGTGGGCATTTAGTATTATCCAAGATACTCTGAGAAATGCTGATACCGGATTGGCAGCTCCCTGTACCAGTCTGGTCGACCGATACATGCCTAGAGTTGTTTGGATGGCCATTGTGTCCCTGCAATCCTTGTACAACATTTTTGCGTCGCACCTGGAGTGAAAGTCAAAACGTGAACGAATGGGCACTCCAGCGAAGGCTCTACAAACCTCTTTGACGTCAGGCAGTGTCTAGGCGTCTTCCCGTTATGCTGAATTGCGCTCATGGCTGGTATGATGCAGTTGTACATCCTATTCTTCTGTGGAACTAAGAAGTCAGGGTTCCAGTATGGGCCCCATGCGGGCTCGAATAGCCCATTCTGAACCATTTCTTGGATAGTCACTTTTTCCACAGCAATGACTTTCTTGGGTTTGCGGAAAGCACGATCTTTGCAGACATTGTGATCAGACTCCAGCCAGAGATGGTGGGGCGGCTCGACTTCATCGCTGATTGTGCCCAGTCCCTCCAATGTCGATGAGTAAGCATACTCTCTATTCAATCGCATCCCCAGGAGGGCCTCTTTCTGTTTTGGTATTATTATGCTCCCTATCCATAGCTGTCCTAATCTCCCAGCGGTCAACCTGCCCCCGGTTGCTCCGGGGGTGAATTTGGGAATAAACCACTCGTCCCAGGTGCCTGGTAATTGTATGGCTCGGGCAGTAGCTCTTGCTCCCTAGTCAAGTGCAGCACCTGGTATACTTCCATCCGGCAAGGGAAAAGGCTTCATGATCTGGGCGACACATTCTCAATGGACAGGCACCCAGGCTGCTTTTGTGATTTCTTCTAAGTCGCACTTGGCCGAATCGAGGGACGAGGAAAAGACATGTATTTCAGTCGGTTCCAGAGAAATGGTATTTTCGAAATCCTGCACAAATGTCGTGGATTCTCTCCTGGTTAGCCTACTCTCTTTCACCAGAGCATCTTCTCCCATCGACCACTCTTCTGCGACTATCCTCTTACCCAACACTCCTACTAGCTGTCCTTCCTTGTCTTGCCACTCTTCTTCCCAATTCACACCCGTTCCCATTAACTTCCTCTCCGCCTGCGATAGCACCCCTTCTTTGAACTACTGTTTTCCTTCTTCCTTGGACATTTCCTGCTCTTTCCCTCTGTATAATACTCTCAATTTCCCTGCATGCACTCTAGGCCTATCAACCAAAAATTTCCCTTCTCCATTTGTACCATTCGAGCCCTTCTTATTCCCATGCTTCATCCCAGCACTCTCCAACCTAATTTCTTCGTAGGGCCAGGGCCTGTCCTGCCGAGTTGCGCTTACATTAACTAGCCCAATTTGATTACCCAGAATGATGGCAAACCTATCACGTTTGTCTCCCCGAAAAGTACTGACAAATGACACCTGCTCTGAACCATGGACAGCGCACATGGTGATCGTGAACCTGCCATCGTCCAGGTTCCTCTCACACTTTCTATCGTATGGTTCAAAAGGGCGGCCCAAGATATCCTGTTCTGATCCAGTTTTTCCTACAATGATTGGCACGGAACTGACCATCCCATGGATGGTATCTGTTACGGACACGGCCACCTTGCTCAAATCTGACCGGTTGCCATCAAGATTCATCACCTTCCAATCGGCACGTTTCCACGTCATGTTTAACTCCCTGCAACCTCTTAACTGATCACACAGATCTCAGATCCATCATTGATAAGCATGGGAAGCTCCTGCCAAAGAATCTTTCTAAGAATGGTTGGAGAGACCTAGGCATACTGGAATTCTGAATATCCGATGTGGTCCTTGGGGGCGGAGAAGGCAGACACTTGGGTGATTCCCAATTGCCTTGGCGCAGCCGGGGTCCTGGCAGCAACTCCTGTGTCTTTGGCAACTGAAACCATATTACTCTTTGGTAGCAGTCGAATGTTCAATTCTCCGGTGTCTCTCTCCTCACAGGTGAGGATTATGCAATCTAGTTGGCTCCTCCCAAGCACTTCGTAATTTCCAGTATTGAGGGCCAGTGCTTTCTTTCAAGAGACTTGAGGACCCTGTGGCATCTTCGGAGTCACGGTTTCAATGTGTAATGGCACGGCTGTATGTGACGTGTCCAGGGCCGGGTAATACCCGCTTTATATAGTCGGCTCGCCACGAGCCTTTGATCTCTAGCGATAATCTTACCTTTATACTACTCTACAATATTGACATCCACGTGTGCAACCGTATCTACTGATATTCCTTCCTACGAGGCCATACACGGGCGTATGCCTTTACACTATTAT
>Ga0307515_10002928_pt1 | contig 36214 bp, 42 predicted proteins | sample 17_EM_MG_FD_194513 | JGI IMG/M metagenome (GOLD analysis project Ga0307515, IMG submission 194513) | Populus trichocarpa ectomycorrhiza microbial communities from riparian zone in the Pacific Northwest, United States - 17_EM | ecosystem: Host-associated > Plants > Roots > Unclassified | place... | reverse complement strand
GGGATGAAGGGTAGCGGAGGGGAGCTCCGCCATCTAGCCGGCTAGCCCGGAGGCGGAGGGGAGATCAGGTCCTGTCATACTCTATTAAGAGTGCATACAGTATGAAAAAACAACAACAACAACAAACAACTCGGGTGAAATCGATAGGTCAGGAGCCGCATACAAGTCGAGACGCATAACCAGCGACGCAAGCATCAAAGCGACACGGAGGTCTTAGAAGCGAGATAGATAAGAAAGATACTCAAGGAAGAGTTTCTAGTGGTCAAGCTACATCACTACTCAGGAGAGTGAAGAGGCGACCTAGTATAAATACAACCTCATCGGTGTCGAAAGCCAAACAATTGGGACTAGGACGAGCGACATCTCACGCTCGGCCTATACAGAACTTAGCATGCCCGTGGATCCCATCAGCCTCACTCTCAGCCTAGCGGGCCTCTCCGGCCAGTTTACGTCCAGCCTCGAAGTCCTAGATCACATATCTGCTACAAAATCCTACGGCTCAGACTATCACCTATTCGTGACCAAGGTCGAAACCGAGAGCCTACGACTCCTCCGCTGGGATCAAGCTGTGGGCCTTGCAGACGGTGGAACACCGCATGAAATTCTACAGGATCGGGCAGTGCAACGGGGAGTGCAACGGGGAGTGCAACGGGGAGTGCAACGGGGAGTTTGTATACTTTTGAGTTGGGCGATCTGTTTTTTTGAGGATTCTGAGGAGGCGAAGAAGTCGCATGGTGCACGCAATATTGAGCGTGTTGAAATAGTGATGCTAGAGAAGCTTGATTGTATCCTATCTAAGAGGGCCACAAGGCCAATATATATCAAAGTGCAAGTACGGCTGAATGCCATCAGCCCGTATCAGAGTCAACAGTCATCTCCAGCCATACGAGACATCACCGTCTCCGGCCATACAAGACATCATCGTCTCCGGTCATACAAGACACCGTCTCCGGCCATACAAGGCTCATCTCGGGCTGAGACCTGTATATGCAATCGAGCGGCCGGCTCGGGGATTCACTGGCATCTCGTTTCTGTCAGGACGCATCCGCTCTCTGCAGATGTTGGGTAGTAACCAGGAGACATCAGTAGCGGTTGCGACGGCTGTCGATCATTTGCGAGAAAGGGCAGAAAGGCGGCAAAAAGAGGCATCGACGTTGAGAAAGGTGGAATAGGCATTCTCTGGAAAAGCAAAGTCGGACAAGCTGCTGCAGGAACTTGCTTGGTTTGTAGATAGGCTTCACGCGCTCGTTCCGATATCCCAACTACAACTACACCAACAACCACCCCGAGCCATGACTCCGCCTCGAGTTGAAAATTTTCAGATTTCAGGAGTATTACAGCTTCCAGCGCCAGCCGTGGGCGGTATTTACATTTAACAAGCTCGTCTAAGAAGAGCCGCATGGAGTAGCGTAGATTAGAGTCGAGTATCCGACGGAGGCGAATGAAACAGGCCCGCCACACCACCTTGGGGGCCGTTGCTGAGGCGAAAAGAAAAATTATGGCGAATGAGAGGTAACCACCGACTTGTCACAAAATTTAATGCCTCGGAATACTAATATGATGACGAGAGGATCTTCAACTCGTGCTCAATCGGCAAGCTAGATCAACCCTGGGCGCCCTCCCCACGACGCCAATGGGCGCACTTATGAGAGAGTCAGGGCTCACACCTGCGCCAGTAGCCCTGGACGCCAGGCAGCAACGATTCACAGCGAGGCTCGCAAGCGCATGCGAAGGATCCAAACTAAAAGCAGTGCACAACCACCCCACATCTGGGGCACCGATATGCACAGTTATCACAAAGGAGCACGAGCGAGGCTGGGAAGCAGAGACCATGCCCTGGCCTAACCCTGACGAAGACCCGGCTGTCAAGACGCTCATACTGTGCGAAGACACAGCGGTTAACAGAGAGGTGATCCGCTGGGCGACAGAAACCCAGGCCAAAGTCGGTACAGGGGTCCGCATGTGGTGGACGCACGGGTCGCGATCCAACGACGGCAGAGTAAGAGCCGCCGCAGTGTGCACGCACGGCGACCACTGGAAAGCCTTCTGCAGCCACCTGGGCACCAGGCAAATAGAGGTCTATGATGCAGAGCTGTGGGCAATCGGACTCGCTCTCTGGGAGTCAGTGAGGAAGGGCGACACACTGCAGACACACGGAGTGACGAAGGTAGCCGTTGGCAGCGACTCCCAAGTGGCCATCCGACGAACGGAGCACCTGGAACCCGGGCCAGGGCAGCCGCCAGCCAGGTGGATTAACCAGATCACGAGGACTCTTCGCGAAGCCGGTATTGAAACAGAGATCCATTGAGTCCAGGGACATACTGGCATCCCCGGAAATGAGGAAGCAGACTGCCAAGCAAATCTAGCATGAGAGGGCCACAGGACAGGCACAGTAAGGGAACGAGTGTACACCTCAGCGGCGAACAGGACCAGACGAATCTCAGAAGCAAAGACGGCGGCGAAGGATGAGTGGGAGGCCGACAAATGGAGCCAACATCAGGGCTACAGGCTGAAAGGCAAAGCTGGGAGCATGACACCCATCCCAATGAATAGCGTGAAGCCTCTGGAAGCCAGATTCTACCGACCGAAGTCCGGACACGCACCAGTGGGCACATACCTACAACGGTTTGCCCACCGAGACGATCACAAATGCTGGTGGTGCGGCGGCGGAAGCAGCACGGCCCAGACGCAGGAACATCTTTTCCACCAATGCAGCCAATGGAAAGACCTCCAGAAGACGCTGTGGAAAGAGGAGGGAAAAGCGACGGAATGGAGAGCGGGCAGATGCCAACACGTGAAACTCTCTGAGCTGCTCTCCATAGAAAAATGCGACCAAGCGGTGATGGACTTCCTGGCGGTCACTGATGTAGGGAAATTCTCGCCCAAAACGAGCGGAGGAGCAACAGCCGGCGGGCGATGGGCGGAGGAGTAAGCGCCGGCGGGCTCTCCTTGATTTCCTCCCTTTTCCTTTGTATTATATATTTGCCACTCTTGGATGCTTTCTTTCTTTTGTCAGAAGGGGACGACGGGTAGTAGGAGGGGAGCTCCGTCATCTCGCCGGCCAGCCCGGAGGCGGAGGGGACTAAGGGGCTGTCATACTCTAAGTAGAGTGAATACAGTATGATTAAAACAAAACAAAATACTAATATGATGCGTGACAGGAAAACGTTAGAGCGCTAAGCAGTCTATTTCTGGTTGCATGCAGGGCAAGGTAGTGCATCCGGCTCATTGGGGGTTTTTTTGAACTAGATGTCTCGCTTAAGCACGTTGAGGAATCTCACTGACCTCCGTTAATCGAGGTATGATGATGTCGCTAGCCGCACTTTCGAGCATGGGGTAATTGCGGCTCTATTGGATGCGGCTTAGCAGTTGTTACTGTTTTTCTCGCTTTAGTTCTTTGATCATCACTGATCTCGCCTGCCATCCCCTACGATTTGTGTAAACTCCGTAGGCGAGCTTGCGAGCGAGGCGAAAAAGTCTGGGCACGAGAGCAGATCATCACTACAGATACATGCGGAATGAATCTTCTATTTACGGATTTCACTCTCGGAATCCGTGATTAGAATTTAATGCTGTATTATATCCCGCTATCCAGACCTTTTCAATGCGAAAAGTCTCCGTACAAGGACGATGATAATTGATCACTGTGATGTGAAAGTTATGGCTCTTCATCGGCCAAGTTCAAAATACCCGATATATGTTCCAAAACCTAGTAGTATAGATGCACAACTCAGCATAGAGGAGATTAAGTCATGTTCAACGTACTAGGCATAGCGTATATATACGAGGTGGTAATTACCCACCGAGGTTTCATCAGCCAAGGGGATCTTGAAGGCTAAGAAGTGCGCATTAAGGACTTGAGTTATGTGCATAGTACGCTTAGCTGAAGCTAAGTGCAACTAGCCATGAGCGAAGCCAGTATATTGTGTGGACAGTGATAAGTGGAATCAAGAAAATGTAATTATTACGACTATGGCACGTCTGTGTTCGTCTATCATGACTTAATCAATTCCAACCGAAGTTTCGTCTCTTTCATCACAGTTTCTACTGATCAGGTGTGTTCCATGAGTTCTATGTGTTACAGATGTACATGGGCCGGATGGTGGTAGAGCCCTAAGGTTTGTGACTGCTCTTTTAGACTTCGCACTTTACTCTTTCCTTCCCTACTATCTTGGATCATCAGCCCTGTACACAGTCATCGCACCATAGTCAATGCACACGGTTCTCCCCATATTGTAATATTATGGAATACAAGTGACCGAGTGACAGGCGATGCATTGCTGTACCGTTCTGCAACAGTTTAGTTCAACCACTCAGCGGTGAGTTGAGAGCAATAGAGAAAGAAAGAAGCTGTATTATCTATCGATACAAAGAGAGAAAATGGCAGGCTTATATACAACGATGAGACCATACTCAGCGAAGCCGTGTACCACAACCAGCGCCCAATGCCGAGCATCACTCCCGAAGCTAGGTCTCCTCCTCAGCATTGGGGCTGTACGCCACCGGGCCAAACTCCTAGCCCACACAGAGACACGTATCTCAGAGCCTGATTGCCCTACACTAGCTGAAGCTTTGTCTCTCCCGGCTGCCGTGGTCATGTACTCATATTTGGCAGCAGTTAGCCACCCCGGAAGTGTTGACTACCCGGCCCGCAGTTTCTGGAAGGCCCTTTGGTGAAGCATCCTAGAGATAGGCCTAACATCGTGGGAGCCAGAAGTGATATCTGCGGGTTTAGTTCCGAAGGGAGCTGAGGCAGAACAAGGGATCACTTGAAAGCTCCCTTAGAGACTGCACTCGTGTGCACTTAATGGTGAGCGTAGAGATGGTGCCCAAGCGTCGTTAGAGACAGTGCTCGAGCGCAATTAGAGGCCTATGTGGGCTGGCCGGGAATCGTGTAACACATCACATTTAGAGAAGCCTCTTATTTATTACGTCATTATAAGTCAACTACCAACTCTATCCATGACTCGATGTTTGGAATATTTATCATAGTTTGCGTGTCGATACTTGATCACGATTAATGACTGAGCCCGAATCGCATCTGTAAAGATTCGTGTTAGTATAGGTCTCACTCAGTCACATGTCACAATGTCTAATTGCTCCTGCGGAGGTCAGTGCACCCAGTAATAGGCGAAGTTAGAAACGGGAAGTCCACCTAGACAAAGAGGATAGGTAAACGCAAGTGCACTTTGGGACCCTCAGAACCGAAACACACTTACAAATACACCCAAGTAGCAATCTGGAGCAAGGAAGTCAAGTGTACCGAGGAGGCAACCAAAGTCAAGTGCACTTCAAACTGGGTAGATGCAGAGTGCACTACACTTACAACCTTACCTAAATATGCACCTAGCCTGGCAGAATCGTTCTTTGCCTCTTTCGTCACCTTGCTGCTGATTATTTGTCGCTTCACATGGAATATCTTTGCTGCCTCGAGCTGTGTGGGTGTACGAAACCTATCAGTGAGATAAGGTGGTGAACCAAGAACTTTAGCACATCGAACTTTTTGTGACTGGCGGTTTTGCGATCTCTTAATTGCATGGATTACAGTCAATGGCTGCCGCTCTATAGAGTCTATACCTATTCAGCTTTAGTTTTGCACCCCCACTCGGCTTTAGACTGGTTGCCTCTAACATTGTTCGCACAGTTAATATCGCTCGGAGTCACTTCCTTAATACGCGGCCCATTGTGCGAATTATACAACTAATGCATGCCTAGCTTTTTTTTTGGTAATCATGATGTATTCAGCCGCGAGCGGCCATGACATACAGATATTTCTTCCACCGCCTCCCCCCAAAATCCCAATCGCTTCCTCAGGTTTTCAGCCCTTGGCAAAGTCGGGAAAGCCGCACCCTTTGTAATCTCCAGGTGCTTTCCCCTTCCCTCCGCAATAAAGACCGCCCAGTGTCACCACCAGGATCTCTACTCGGCTCCCCCTAAACAGCCTTACCGCTCCGAACCACCTCCCGGTTCCCTTCCGAAGAAATAAATAAATTAACTGACCCCCATTCCTTAAACCTGCTTACACCGCTTAGTCGAAACCCCAATTAAAGTTCCTCGCTATCGCCCTCCAGGGTTTATATGATATTATCGCAGTGGCATACCCCAACCGCGAAAGCCACACTCTCAGTAGGCAGGATTCGTAGGTCTGGAACTGACAACTCCGTAGGTCATTCACGGTACGCTGGCCATCATTGGGCTGTGGTTTGGTGGGTGGGTGGATGGTACCAGGCCACACTTGTACTGGTGCTTGCAGTGCCCGAGACGCGGGTCTTCTCCATTGTAGCCCGAAGTGTTGGGGTAGAGCGTGCTGCCCTCAGAGACTCTATTCATTGAACTCGCTGCGCTTTCATACCCTAAAGTCATATCCTCACTGGCATGTCGAAAGCGTCGTATAACTGGCATAAAACATCCGAAAGAAGGCGAGTTGCCCATACTAGTAGGGGGACCACCAGTCGGTGTCAATGCTGAGTGGTATCGAACGGAGTAATCAATGAAGTACACTCACCAAACGGCGAGCGGATGCACACAGGTGAAGGTGTGTCTAATGCATGCCTAGTGGAGTCGCGAATGTAGAGTACCAGTTCAACATACCATTAAAAAAAGCGTGTTTTTGAGATCGTTTAACGTCCGTTGTTTGAATATATAGTATACAGGGTTCTCAGTCCGTCCCGTCCGGAACATACCCAATCATCGACTACGAATTTCCGGACTCAGAATTCAAGCCGGCTTTAGCTCTAGCGCATAGAGTTTCAGGGCTATATCCCTGCAGGGCCTTATAGTCTTTTACAAGCCAACCCTCAAGCTGAATGGTCTTGGAGTGATGGGAAAAACACTCCATCTATATTAACCCGACAATGGGAAGCGCATCAACAGTGGGGGAAAAGCGGAAGTACAGTGTAGGGATTGCTGACCGGATCAGAAGCTTCCGATTATCCCAGTCTGGACAGCCGGGATTCCCACTACTCACCCGGAATAATTTACACCCAAGCTCCAGTAACACCTGCCAGGGCCTTTAGTCGCCCGAACAGGCCCTAGGGATTTCGGCCTTGGCCCAAGACGCCCTAGGCCACACAAAAGGTACACCCGCCCTATACGGTGGTGCTAAGCCCAGTCCAGACAAACGGTTGAGGACTCTTGTAGAACAGTCAAATGATAGTTCTAAATACTGTGAATGGTCTCAAAACGCTTCCATAATAGTCCAAAACGGTAAATAACAGTCCCACGACAAAACCATTTTATCATTCTCAAAAACTTTCTAGTGGTGTTCCTTTACGGAGATACATGTACATATGCAGTTAAACTATCCCATCAGAACCCGGCTTGGCATGACTGCTGGTATGTTCACCTCCCCTTCTCGAACTGGATCATTGCTACTGCGTTACTAATGGCTATGAATTATTGGAAAGACTTCGCAGTATTCATCGTTCTTTATATGAAGAGTTGTTGTTGTTGTTGTTTATTCATACTGTATTTACTCTAGCTAGATTATGACAGACCCTTATCCCCCCCCGCCTCGGGGCGAGCCGGTTAGATGGCGGAGCTCCCACCTACTACCCTTCGTCCCCGCTGACAAAAGAAAAGAAAAGTAAGAATGCAATGTGATGTAATGTAACAGACTGGCCGCTCCGTCCTCCATGCCTCACCCCGGAGGGAACTTCCCGACGTCCGTGGCCGCCAGGAAGTCCATCACCGCCTTATCACATATTTCCATGGAAAACAGCTCCGATACCTGTGCCCGCCGGCACCGGCTCGCTTTCCAGCCCGTTGCTTTCCCCACCTCCTTCCAGAGCTCCCGCTAATTATATGAAGAGTTTGGTAACCCTAACTCCACTTAACTCCTTCCCAACCCAAAACTTCATGGCATTTTTTACGGCAAGTACAGTTTTTTGTTTTAATCATACGGCATGCGACCGCAAGCAGTCGTATCCTTTATTGCTTAACACTAATTACCCCTCCCCAATATATCCCCGCACTTTTTTCAACATCTCTAGAAGTTCTCCACACCTTATTCTTCTCCCGAATCTCCCGAAACAATAAAGAAACCCAACGGCTCCTCCGCTAGGAAATAAATGAAAATAAATCAATTAATCCCCTATATCCAAGTTATCGTCATCCATACGTGCGCAAATCAGCGCTGTGGCGGGAAAATCCGTTTCTCACCACCACCGCCACTCAGTTTGGCAGGGGGAAGCCGGCGGGGGGCGTACGGAGATACAGAGATAACGGAGATGGGCTGAGCGACGGGGAGTATATATTTGGGAGACCCCGGGGTAGATAGACATCATCTTATCATACACAACGAAATACACACTCTATCTTTCCCAGCTTTTGGTCTCACTCGCTCTTTCCGAGATTTCGTAGATCCACGCAATTTGTGTGGTTCCTCACGGCCGGGTACCCTGTCATTTTTTCTCGCCCTCTTCTTACGCTCCTCGAGCCAGAACCGCTCTTTCTCACGAATTCCCTTTGGATGCCGCGAGAGGTGCGGCGGAGTGTTGACGATAGGCCCTCTGCCTTCCAGCTCCGCCGTTTCACCACAGCGCCCTCGCCACATTCGCTGGATTTCATATGATATAATCGCAGTGGAATACCCCAACCGTCCCCAAGCAGAAGCGACGATCTTTCAATGATCAGGGTCTGAATTATCTCCCCTCTGTGAGGTCGACTTTATCAAAGAGTTACGGGGTTTCTGTAGAGGTATGGTAGGTGGATATATTCGTGCCGAGGTCGCAAAGTAAGGGCAATTTAACGGGTGTAACTTGTACTAGTACCTGCAATGCCCGAGAAGCGGGTCTGATCCGTACAGTAAGTACAGTAATGTCAAGCAAATGGTTACATTTTACCAGTATGAGCCACTCCAATTCACGTAAGTGCGTAGGCTCTGTAGAAACTATTCGCATGGGTTAAAGGCTAATCAAGCACTAACCGCCTACACGCGTCCACCCAAAACAAGGAGTATGGCACTTGCGGTGCCAGGGGGAATACTCTTCCGCACGGCCGAGGCTAGTTGCTTCAGGACAAGGCATGAAACCTGAGCAGTTTCTCTAACAATCCGCCCCTTAGTCATTACCTGGTTTTGTTGCGATATGGGGAGACCAGTGTATAGGCTAAAAGAGAACGAGAAGAACTCAAGTTACATACTAGAGAATTATGTCCCTTGTGTCTCACCGGGTGCCTTATCATCAGCCCTGCTTACGGTCAGCTTGTGTCAAGTTTTTATATGCAACAGTTTTCATGGTGCAATATTGCGACAAAATCAGCGTTTTAACTACGATGTTGAGTCGATGCCTAAATCAACCCTGTAGCCTTTAGATTGAGTAGATCTTTAACGCGCGCGGTAATCCGATTCGGGGTGTCGAGAATCCAGAGTAATAATGTTCGCAAGAGAAAACGAGAAGGTTGCACTGCAGTAGACAAGCTTCTACCTTGCATTTCACCACAAGTGCTGTGTTCTAAACAGTGACGTCAACCGTCCCGTCCGTCCGAGATCACTACGGACTGGGACGGACGCCAAAGTAGCCGTCCGTCCGAGGGCAGGACGGAAACGGCGCCGTCTTTTTGAGGCAGGACGGGGACGGACGGCAATGACGGCGAAGTAGCCGTCCGTCCTGGCAAGAATTGGGACGGTTTTTTTTTTGTTTTTTTTTTGTTTTAATCATACTGTATTCACTCTAATTAGAGTATGACAACCCCTTAATCCCCCCCGCCTCCGGGCTGGCCGGCTAGATGGCGGAGCTCCACTCCTGCTACCCGTCGTCCCCTTCTGACAAAAGAAAGCATCTGAAAAACGCTCAAATAGAATACAAAGGAAAAGGGATGAAATCAGGGAGAGCCCGCTGGCTCTTATTCCTCCGCCCATTGTCCGCCGGGTCTTACTCCTCCGTCCATTTTGGGCTGGAACTTCCCGACATCAGTAGCCGCCAGAAAGTCCATCACCGCTTTATTGCACTTCTCCATGGAGAGCAGCTCAGAGACTTGCACGTGTCGGCATCGGCATGCTCTCCACTCTGTCGCTTTTCCCACCTCTTTCCAGGACATTTTCTGCTGGTCTTTCCATCGGCTACAGTGGCAGAAGAGATGTTCCCGCATCTGGGCCGCCATCCTGCCTCCGCAGCTGCACCACCACCATTTGTCTTCATCTCAGTGTCCGAAGCGTTTTAGGTACGTCCCCACTGGTGCGTATCCAGATGTCAGTCGGTAGAACCTGGCTTCCAGAGGCTTCACCCTGTTCTTTGGGACGGGTCTCTTGCTTCCAGCTTTGCCTTTCAGCCTGTAGCCGTGATGCTTACTGCATTTGCTGGCCTCCCACTCAGCCTTTGCCGCCGTTTTTGCTTCTGACATTCGTCTCGTCCTGTTCGCCACCGAGATGTATACTCGCTCTTGTACTGTTTGTTGACTAGGGGTTTGGCCCGGTGGCTTCCCTAGTGTTCGGTGCTGGCGGGCTCGGGCATGTGGCCGGTGGCTTGCGGCCCCCATTGGCCTCACCTGCCCCACCACCCTCGCCTGCCCCCACCAGCCTCGCCTGCCCCCATGACGAGGAGGAGGGTTCGGCACTGGTACTCGGCTTTAGGCTCCGGCTTTGGCAGTCGGCATGGAGTTTTCCTTCTCTCTCTTTCGTATATAAGTCTATAGTTTTCCCTCTCTTTGGATAGACAGACAATTGAGCTTCTTCGTTCTTTCTCTTTTGCTCTCAACACTGTTCCTACTCTGCGGCACTCTCACGCTAGATTCGCTTAACGATTTGCTTCCTCATTTCCGGGGATGCTAGGCTGTCCTGGGACGCAGTAGATATCTGTCTCTATGCCGGCTTTGCGAAGAGTCCTTGCGCACTGGTTAATCCACCTGGCTAGATGCGGCCCTGGCCCAGGTTCCAGGTGCTCCATTCATCCAATGGCTGCTTGCGAGTCGCTGAAGACAGCTACCTTCGTTACTCCTGGTGTCTGCAGTGTGTCCGTTTTCTTTACTGACTCCCGGAGTGCAAGTCCGATGGCCTGCAGTTCTGCATCTTAGACCTCCATGTGTCCGGTGCCGAGGTGGCTGCGGAAAGCTCTCCAGCCGTCTCTGTGCTTGCTGTTAGGTGGATGCTTAGAGTAAATGTACTTATACTTAAGCACAGCCCTAGACCCTATTCTTTTTGAAAGATTCTTAATAATCAATTCCAATTTTTCTCGAACCTCTGATTTCGCTCTTGAGTCAGACACTGCTGCTTCCTAGCTTTCTTAAGCTGCGTCTTCGATTTCGGTAATGGATTATCTTGTCCCTTCCTGGTTCGTCGCAACGGATCACTTATATATTCCTTCCTTGCGTTCTCAGATACCTGTATATAAGCTTCCGTTCTTTCTAACAGAAGATCCTGACGTTGATATCCTGGGTATTGAGAATCTTGTAACATATTGCTTTGTATATTTCGAGGGACTGTGGATTTTTCCTTTCCAGGTAACTTATCCGTATTGGCTGCGGAGGGGAACCTTTGGTTGTCTAAGTAATAGACTAGCACAGGTTGTAACCCCACAATTGCTGCAAGCCACCAGCTGCACTGTGCCGCAAAGAGATATTGCTTCTCGTGGAAGGAATGGATTAACTTTCCTATCACCCACAATAAATAATCGGCTTGGTGTTCAAAGGTTATACTCTTAAGGTGCGGGGCTTCCGCTACAAAAAGCTTATAATATTTGTATGTATATAATCTTCTAATATATATACACATGGTTTGTCGGCTCGAAGCACTCTCATTGGTTGATGGTGGTACATACCATCTTACTGTGGCAAATTACAGAATGCTCATTGGTTGGCAGATGGTCATTTTCGGTCATGATTATTGAACAGTGGCGCTTTGCTTGAGTGTGGCTCTCACAACAGCTATTGGTCAGCAATCCGAGCTGGCTAGACGCAATCTGGGTGGGCTGGCTCTCAACTTGCTGGAAACGATCTAGACGCGTTGGCTGGATGCGATCTGGACGGGCTGGCTCCCGGCTGGCTAGATATGATCTGGACGGGCTCACCCTCTGGTAGTTGGACGCGATCTGGACGGGCTGGCTCTCGAATTTCTGGAGACGATCGAGACGGGTGGACGGGCTAGCTCTCTGCTGGCTGGACATGGTCAAGATAGGCTGGCTCTTGGTCAACTTAATATGATATGGACGGGCTGACCTTGGTCAACTAAATATGATTTGGACGGGCTGACTTTTGGCCAGCTGGAGACGATCTAGACAACCCTGACATACTCACTCTGAGATGGTTCATGGCTAGCTGAATGCGATCTGCACGGGCTAGCTCTTGGCTGGCTGGACGGGCTGGCTCTCGGCTGGCTGGACGCAATCTGGACGGGCTAACTCTGCGCTGGCTGGACGCAATCTTGATGGGCTGGCTCTCGGCTGGCTGGACGTAATGTGAACCGGCTGAGAGCTGGCTGGATTTCATGGGTTTTGGGGTTTAGGATTCTTTTTTACCGAAGGGGGCGGCGAAGCCGCCACCATACCTAGTACCAGAGATAAGTATATTTCGGGCCGGTGTGGACCACAAACGATAATGGTAATGTGCCCAAGCAGCACCAAGCTCGCCCTTGATACCAATGGCCAGCCTAGGAAGTGCCTTTTCTGCTAGGTAACACTTCGCGCTACGAGATAAGAGTGTGCTGTCCGTAACAAGGGCTGAAAAGTGGGCCAGTGCCCATATACATGTTGCTACAATACGCCACGACACCTTCTTGTTGCCCTCAAGCTTCTAAGAGCAAATGCAACCAGAATCTCAAGAATTCGCTACAATCCGACATACCCCAGGGATTGGGCCCAATCGTAGAAGACCAGAAGGCGCAGCATAGTTAGTCTATACGCGATAGTATTCCTTGCTCGTATGCGTACAATGTAAAAATAGATGAATGTTCTGACATGTGGGTAAATTCTTTAGCCCTACACTGCTGCACCGCCGGTCTCGGGTCACGAGGCTATCGGGTCAACCACTGGTACTCTGGTTGCAGAATTGATGGTGTTTGCCAGTACCGTCTTTACCGAGAGTTCGTCCCATGGTGCACCAATGTCTAGCTGCAACCCAAAACCATGGCACCACTGATCGACACACTCTAAATCTATCCAATGAACGTGTTAGAGATCGCTTTCATCTTAAACTAGCTGTCTGGATTGCATTTCATCTATGTTCAGTGTTCAGTTCACGAATGGCAAAGCCCGAATTCGGGCTTTGCTATTCCCTCAGAGTGCCCGCCTCCCATTTCCAACTGCTCGCCGACTTGACTGGACAAAACCGATAGCTTGGATCTAGGGTGTCCCTTAACTTATATTTGGCGCTCATGTTGAATTGGATGTGTTGGGACTCTGATTGGCCGCCACTCTCACCCGCCAATCAGAAGCGGATACATCCGGTCGACTAAGAGCTTAACTTCCAGGGACAATTTTGATTAATGAGATTGTTGGCAACGATGTCAGTAAGCTACCTAAACGAAACCACTCGACAGCGGTACTGCTGTTATAACTAGTAGGGATCAGCTTGGGTCTTTTTTTTTTATCATTGGCTGTTAGCTGGCACGTGTGTTTCTGTGCCTGATTTCCCCACAATATCTCGTACGACCACGACATTCTCAGCCCTAAAATATTTTAACTTGTTGACAGGATCACAATCGGTCTTGCGTTTGCAATGATTCAACCCTGTAAACCATTCACCAGCCATTGGCCTAGGTGGAAGTGCTATTTCTTCGCTATTGATCTTCTTACAAACCAAGGTACGTCATCATGATTGGCGTTGTGCAACCACGGCGACCAAATATGACCAACATACTATACACAGCATCGTGGCCAAGGGTCTCCATCGTCATCGCTTCTGTTTGAAGGCTGAACCAACTATTCATAGACAATCGGTAGTTTTGGTCAATATGCATCATAAAATGAGACACAAACCGGTACGCAGTGTTTTCGTATCCCATAGATCTCGAAAATACTTTTATCGATTTTAAGCACGGCACAGTTTTGGTCACGCTTGCCTCATGGCGGAGTAATACCTCAACGAATAAGGTGTTAGGTTGTGGGAATCCCCTCGAGCCTCTATTGATCCCTCATAGACGAATTTGAGCATAAAAGGCTAGGTTACCTCCTCGTCTACCGTCTCTCTTCACTGCAAACCTCGAAGACATCCGAAAACAGCATTCGCTCTCTTTCAATCTAATCAAGCGTTACTCAAGAACCCGATCAATCCCAACCACAAAAATGAAGCTCTTCGCAATCCTCCCTGTCGTCTTCCTCCCCCTCCTAGCCTTCGCCGCTCCTAACCCGGAACCTGTCGCCGTTGCCGCTGCTGAACCCGTCCCCCTCCCTGAAGCAGAAGCAATTGCTTTTCCCGAAGCGAAGGCCGATGCATTCCCCGAACCAGACGCCGAGGCCGAAGCCGATGCATTCCCCCAGCCACACGTTAAACGCCAGGACGGCCCACCAGTACCAGCACCCACATCCACAGACCGGAACTTCAGATCATCTCCCAGGCCCAGGACAATCACTTGCAGATGCACACAAGACCGCGTACCCTACAGGACCTGCACCAGGAACAACCGCAGACAATGTCCGGCACAGGGATTCTATTCGCGTAGACAACAGGTGACGTTCACCTGCATCACCAACGGCGAGAGGGTTAACGGAAATCGGTGAGTCTGAGTGGCGATTCGGTTTTTTTCTGGGGATTAACTGCTTATTCCTTTTCTTTTCTTTCAGCTACTGGGTTAGAGCCGAAAACGGATATTACTCGTCTGCCTACTATTTCAACCGTTGCACTGGTAGTGGTATGTGCAACTCCTTTCATATTTACAATTATAAATAACTAAACAAAAATTACAGGATATCTTAATTGGTGCTAGGGAAATCTTCTCATCGAGTATGGAGCATGGGAATCTTTAGTCTCTCTTAGTTCTCTAGCTGTCTCTGTCTTTCATGCAAAACGTCAATTGCCGAAATACGTACTGCTTCGATTTCTCTATTCTATACGCAATTAATGATCTCTTTGGATATCTTGTGATAGTCGTTTGCAGGTCCTGTCTGTTCAGAGGTTGAATATATCTTATGTCCTGCTTTCCTTGCACATCAGGTGTTTTGCACATACGAGTATCGTTTAGTAACTATAAGCCCCCAAAATTAAAATACATATTGGATTCATACCGAAGACGTACTGTTGCCTACATTGGCTATACATAATTTGCCTGCGACTAAATCCAAATTACAGAAGAATGACAAATCCGCAAATACACGAGCTATGAGATGATCATTAGGAAAGAAGAGCTCGAGAGACCAAACAGAGGAGGTTTGGATAAGCTTTCACTAAATCGTAACGGAAAATGCTGTGGTGCAAATGAACAGTTTATATTACGTCGTCCTGAGTAGAGCAATAAGTGACTGCTGGACTAACGTTATGGGGGTTTTCGTACCAATGAATTAACAAACCTTTGATGGTTTCTAACGGATTACAGAGCAAATTGATAGCATACAACAAAAGCCGCACATCACGGCAGCCAAATTTATGCCACCCACACCCATTCAAGTCTAGTTTTGATCCTTGTATTTGCACCTGATGCCGTATTGCCGAACACGAGGCTATACGCAGTGCATGCACAGTGGCTTAGCCCTTGCGCTACCACAAAGTTTGTATATGTAGACAAGAATCTGCACCGAGCGGAAAGCCCTCGACGAAAATTTATATACTCTATAATAACACAGGAACAATGACAGCTTTCAACTTCCAAACAATTCTCGTGGTCGGTGCTACCAGCGGCATTGGCTGGGCCTTGGCTGAAAGACTACTGAATAAAGGACGCAAGATGATCATTGTCGGGCGACGACAAGCTAAGCTTGACGAATTCATCTCGCAACACAGTGGCGGCGCGGTAGCAGGCACCAAAATTTCCTCATACGTGTTCGATGTAACCAAGCTTTCCGAAATCGCCGACTGGGCCAAAAAGTGGGTTCCATGTTCCCTATAGAAACAACATCAAGCGGAAGCTGAAACCTCGCGCAGGGTGACAGAAGACCACCCAGATCTTGACGCCGTCGTTTGCAACTCCGGTATCCAGCGGGGCTTCAACTTCTCCAAATCCGAAACAGTTGACCTATCCGTCATCGAAGAGGAAGTGACGACAAACTACACCGCTCACATCTTCCTCACCAAAGCCTTCTTGCCCTTTCTGATGACAACAGGCCAGGCCGGGTTAGTGTACACCTCTTCAGCGCTCGGCCTGGTCGCAGCCCGAACTACTGCGCTACTAAGGCGGTTCTGCATCGATTCCTGATCCCGCTGCGCGCTCACCTGAAGGACAGCAGTGTGCGTGTAATCGAGATTATACCACTGGCTGTGCAGATAGAACTGCATGATGAGAAGTTTCAGCCCGGTAGAGTTCTATCCATGATTAGGGGTAATAGTTCCGATGTACAGACAAATCTGAAAAACGGGCGGTTGATGGGGATGCAGCTGAAGGATTTTACGGAAGAATTATGGGCGAGTTTGAGTGCGGGAAACGAGTTTGATGAATATCCAATTAGTGTCGCGAAACACTGGTATACAAAGATTGAGCCTGCGAGAAGAGAAGGGACGAAGATCTTGCCATTGGCACCAGCGCAGGTTTGATGTGTAGAGGAATGATTATGTTGTAGATGTTTGATTTCAGAGAAATTGGACACTGCGGTAGGTCACGTGACATCCTTGGGTAGTGGGATTAGCCTTCGGATCAGGAGCAGCGGGAAAAGATATTTGTATGGCCGCTAACTAACGGCCGGATTCAAAATGATTAAAACATCAAGGAAACCCTAACCTAATCCTAAAAGGTTCTCACTGCGCATGCATCTTAATTAACGACATTTTTAGCATCGGACGGATGCGAGAGCTGAGACTAAAGATGATCATGATAATGATAATCTAGGTCTATCTATCAAATAGCGGTTAGATCCGCTCACGTGTCAGGTATCAAAACTCGAGGTTGAATTTGCCACTGCCCTAAGGAGAACCCTTCGAGTTAAGTTGCGCCTCCTCACCCGCGACCGCTACGCAACGGAGGGCGTTTCACTTCGAGTACCATAGCCTTTAAACCCGTCTGCCTCCCCTAAACTACTTATGGGTAACAAGGTGGGGAGAAAAGCGGGTGTCAAATTGCTGGGAAAGGAGGAAAATGTATCATACCCGCAAGCGGGTGAATACAATATGATTATAAACAAACAAATCCATAAGCAGTATACGCTTGATATATTCGATAAGCAATAAGTTAAGAGAATATACGACGAGTTTAAAAGGCCTGTTCGTCGAGACTAGCAAACGTTGCAACCTTAGTTAATTCCTTGCTTGTGCCTCAAGCCTGAGGTTATGTTGTCATAAAATGTGCAGAACAACCAGTCAGCCTCGTTGCCAGCAAAGCAAACTTTCAGCTGTGGATGGTCGAAAGTCGAATCCCTGCATCTGGCACATTTTCTCAGGCTATATTACCAGCTTGCTGGAGCGTCCAACCCAAGACCCGTTCTTGTGAAAAAGTTAAGTTGCTCCCTTCCAAACCACTGGACAAATTTAACCACCTCTCCCACTTCTATTACGAAACTACCAGTTTACGCTTAAAACCATCTACTATACGGAGGTTACATCAGCGCGCCTTGTTGTGACGTGGTACCTGCATTGGATGTGCGACACACAGCAGGTCACTAGTTCTAACCCAATGATCGTCGAAAACATTGACAACCAGGCACATTAACCCTACCTCTTCCATTTATGCTACTGAGTACCAAAGCTGACATATGTATAGTCAGCATTCTTGCGATACCAGACCGAACCACCTTGGTCCTCGCTCCACACCGGCCGCATCGACTACGTACGATTGTCACGGTCGATAATCCAAGAATTCGACGATGTATATTTTGCATACGGAACATGGGATACGGCTCTTGGAGGAATGCTTAACTATAGTAATCCGAAGGGCATCACGGAGGCAGGGAAGCGCAAGCGGGACGAGGTATCGCTACCTTCAGAAGTAGAAGAGCCCCGAAGAACACCTCAGCCAGAGAAGGAACGCAGGAATCACAAACGGAACAAGATACACTCCAAAACAGGGGATGCTCTTGCCTCCACGACTGGTGGGGCACTTCGGTGCCCAGTTTTCGAAAAAGCGAAGCAGGGTTTGGCAGAGCACAGGTGTCGGAATTATCGGTTTGAAGATCCTCAGCAGCAGCTGTATGTTTTCCGGGAATTAGAGGGGTATTGTGGGTGCTAACATGAAATAGGAAACACTGTGACGAAGTACATGGCATAACCGCCTGTCCCATTTGCGAGGAAAAGAAGCTGCAACCTACAGCAACACCTCAGGAAACCACTACAGCTAATTTGGGGAGCATATTCTTCGATAACATTGAACGGACGAGGTGGGTGTGTTTCTTATCCTTCGAGCGCAAGAAGCGACACTGAACAGGAACAGGGCACACATTCTTACGACGCATTTGGTACCTTTCTTTTGCTGCAAAAAGACCTTCGGTAGCGCCGCCAAGCATAATAAACACCTAAAAGCGGTACACAAACTAACCAAGGAACAAATCTGTACTCTCCACGGAATGGGCTCAAATCTTGGCCCAGAGATGGCGGCATTGGTCAAACGTGTTGGAACCTCGAAGAGCAAACAGGAGCTGCGCTCGCACTTGTACGATAAGAGTGGCCGGAAAGTTTATGACTCGGAAGATTCCACAAATAGTTAGTCCTTCTTGCTCGTCTACATATACTGAGATTTGGAAATTCTGATGTTTGGCTAGGACTGAAGGAGGCCTATCCGGATTATCCAGTCTCGACTCGGTATGCACAACAGGCGACGTTGTGCCAGTTTAATGATCCGGAACGGACGCTCAACAATCAGTTGCGGATAATGGAGGCACCTCTGCCGATTATGTGTGCAGAGCCAGAGTACGGAAGCCGCATCAAGGCTGCCGGAACGATCCAAGCGCAGTACAGTCACGATTTGGTTCATGGTGAAACCGTCGGCCCGGTTTCCCAGCCATCCAGCTTCATTCCTCAGGGCCAAACACCATCCCTGCACGCCCCCATTCCATATATTGAGATGCCACTATTCATCCACAACCCGGAGGATAAATACGATCCAGAGGCCGACGATTACGAGTTAGCGTTCCTGATGCAAATGGACCGTATCAAGAAATTTTCACCAACTCCGTTCAGTATTCCGGGCACTGAGATACCACTATTTGCCCACAACCCGGAGGACAAATACAATCCGGGGGCCGAAGATTACGAGTTAGCGTCCCTGATGCAAATGGATCGTATCAAGAAACTTCCCCCAACCCCGTTCAGTACGGAATCCCAGAAGTCACATAATAAGCTGCGTTGCTAATATAAGTGCAGTATATGAAGATGATCCATTCTATTGGAACTCTTCGATGATAGACGATGAACCGCCACTACCCCCTCCTTGTAAGCCCCCAGAAAGATTGGCTTGGGTTGACCGCCAGCTAACTGTTGCTAGTGGTTCCTGATAATCAAGAGGACGACATTGTGACAGTCTGCTAAACCACTCTAGATCTACGAGTGCGAATATTTAGGGCTTATTGATAGGTGCTTTTTGTGATTGATGCGATTTGCAGCTTTGGAAGAATATGGAAAACTGTAGCTGTGGGCCTGTCTCTGGTCGAGTTTGTTCCTTGATTCCTTTGTTTCAAACTGTTTGAGCACTCGCATATCTGTCTAGTAGTTCTCCGTTTACTCATAGATCTCCTTGGCTCTATAAACACGCATTTTTAGAGGAACCCTCATTGTTGCGCGGCTAAACCAAGGCTATATTCCTGATCAACCCTGATGTGCACTGCGAAACCCGACATACGACATATCCCAGTAAGTGCGGGGTAGCAAATGAAACCTGATTGAGCACCGTGCAAAAAGAAGGCTCCGGAATGCTATTACAAGTGTTGAGCTGGCGATCGATTCTGACGCCCACGTGCGTGCGCGCAACGCCGTGCAAGTCATGTGCGCAACCAAAATAAGGCTCCCCTGCAAAGTAATGCGGTAGGTGTCCTCAAATACCTCTTAGGAAACCGTCTGCAGGCCTCACCTACATTAGATTTAAGACATAGTAGGGAACGAGGTTTTGTTGACCGTATACCGTAGATGCCCGGTTTTCGGCTATAACGGTTTTCAGCCCTGCAAGCTCATTCGTCGACTAAACAGTCCCAGGCCGCTAATTGGTCAAATATTGTATGATATGCATCATTCTACTCGATTAAGTGGAGAGTGCAACTAACCAAAGAAAACCAGGCGTGTAAAGGGATGAGCAATCGCTTCGCTGAGTATGGAGGGTTAGGGTTGTGCGAAGAAATCACCGAAAAAGTGGATTTTAAACTTGTGGGCACGTATTGCGGATACGAGTAGCTAACAAAGCAGAAATATGCCGTACAACAAAGTATTTGGAACTTGAGATCTTGCTATGACTGAGCCTATCCTCATTCACTTAGGGGCCACCGACGCAAAACTAGAAACTCGAAATACAACACAAGCACATGTGCCTATATAGAGTAAAAGACTTAACTATTGCCGTACAAATCCAATGGAAATAAACCTTAACACCGCCCTAAGATAAATAACAGCATAACTTTTAATACCTTACTTGTAAAGAGCCCGAAGTACAATACAAAGAGAAGTGAAATACCAAAGACGCCTGCTGATATCACAGCTCAGGCGGATACACTTGCTCGAGCCAAGTAGAAACTCCACCACTCTGCGGCTTCCACCACGGTTGTTTTTTCGCGTACAGTTTGACGTCGGCCCGATCACGGGGCGGGATTGCTTGCTGCAACAAACGTTCCCATTCTGGCGTCAACCCCCAGTCCCCCTCCCATTGCTCCATCTTCATTCCCGAGCGATAATGCGATACAATGTGAGCCTTCCTTTCGTTCCAGTCATTGAAAGTACTTCCACAGAAACCACACCTTGATGTTTGAGGCAAAGAACTGACTGACTTTGACCAAGCGTCGAATCCTTCCGGCCACTGTGAGATCCCATGTATACATTTCAAATGCTGTATAAAGTGATCCTTCCGCGTGAATGTCCGCTCTTCCAATGGTTTGTTTGCACATAATCGTGCTGCTTCACCGCATCCACATCCGTATTGATCGACGTATTCCCCTCTAGTTGGATCGTGGACCAGGTCGAATGGTTTTCCGCAGTATGGACAAAATTTTCCGCGAACATTCTCCATGCTGTAAGGTTCGCACACGAAACGCTCCACCGTGAGGTGGACCTCGCGTTCATGACGATGCAAGTTTCCGGTATTGACAAAATCAGCCATGCAGAAAGAACATTGGAATATTCCACGACGTGAGGCCTTTGGATTTCGGGCTTCTCGACGCTTTTTGTATCGTAATGCTTGTTTGCGTTTCGCAATGAATGAAGTGTCGGATGTACTGCTGTAGCTGTTCACAGCGGATATTGAACTACCAGCGCTGTTACTCATAGCATCATCTTCATAGTCTTGATAATTGGCAAGGTTATCCTCCTCAGGGGACGGTGGACTCTTGTTGGTCAACGAGCCCTCGATTATTTCGGTTATTTCTGCGCCTTCGTCCTCTGAACTGCTGCAGATGTACCGTTCGAATGGCGGTAAATCCAATTCTGTAGGATTTCGGTATTTGTGGCACTAATACTCCGTCAGTGATCGCACGGTGTCCCAGGAGCTAAGAAATATCACTAACCTTGACGGCGTGTAGAATCCACTGCCCAAATATTCCACACATACCTAGTCGCTCATAGAGACGAACGTGATTCCCGCAATTTGAACAAACTGCCCGAAGCTGATCATGGGATAGATGTTCCCGCCAAAGTCTAACAGGCTCTATCATAAATAGTCCCATTGAAGAATTGAACCAGGGAAGTCGTGCTCGACAGTAGGCTTCAAACGGGAGGTTGTGGCGATTGCTTGGATCCTCGGTTACCGAGTGATGTTGATGCATATGGCGCAGCAGAGTCCGCAGCTTGCGGAAGCTTTTACCGCAACCTTCAATGCTACATGTATGCGCACCTTCGTAATCGGCATGTGCTTTGATATGGCAGATGTAGTCTTCTATGTCTTCGCAAACCGAATCGCTTAAGGGACAGTTGTATATGTCTGACGTTCTCGGTTGCATGTTCTTGATGTTCGAGTACTCATTATTGGCGACGGTATTAAGTGAGCATGTGGTATCCAAGTTCGAGGGCGGCTGAAAGTTAGCGGTTAGCGGCAGGACAGGGTTGAGGGAGGGTAAGTCTTACCGAAGCAGAGGGCTCAGTCTCTAGCAGCTTATCATGTGGTGCCGGTGCAGGTTTACTGGCAAGGAAATTGTTAAGCTGCGAAAAGTCCTGGGATAACCAGAGTTCAAATTCAGACTCTGGCGCGCCGTTAACATGTTCGGGGGGAGCCATGCTGCAAGAGTTTAGAGTATACGATAGAGCAATATCGATGGCCTAGGCTCGTTCGCGTCGCTTTTTAAGCTGAATTGTTACCCATATATTTGAGTGCAAGGCTGAGATATTGCTGCTAATTCCCTACACTACCGGTCTTTCATAGTTTACGGTTTGGGTCGTGCTGATCAAGATCGTGAATCAGATGGGCAACGGTGCTGCGGGGTCAGGGCCTGCACATTCACGTGTTAGAATATTTCTGCGTCATCTCACACGTGGCGCATCTGATGTGACACGTTGATAGTTTCAGCTTCTTGTCGGATTCAAAGAAAGAGCAGGTGAACATGCAGAGCACCACTGCGCAGGTATAGGGAATGAGATATATCCTCCTCATTCTGGTTGTGTACTTGTTGCTTTCTAGAGTGTTGAGGATCGAATCTCTAAGTATGTATTCTAATCGTCAGTTAAACACGAAGACCGGTCGACGGCCACCCTTTTTCCCTGTGTAGATGTCGATCTTTACCAGTCCATAGTAGTATGTGAAAGTGGAAGTTATAACATTTGTTCGGTGCGGGACGAGATCTTGTGACGCGTGGAGCCGGCGCACGTGACATAGAGTAGCGGGCGCTTAACATGCCTTACTCGGGGCAAGAATAAAGATTCGAACACACCTGTTCTAGCAGTAACCACACGAATCTAGCAATAATTGAGAGCGCCACATGGAACTTTGGGTAAAATGCGGTTTGAATTTCACAAGAAACAGCATAGTTGGTGCACACTGACTTCAGGCTCGGCTCTCCCCCCTAGTCAACACCCTGCTCTCACAGCAAGATCCATTACCCAAAAAGGTGTCCAAAGCTTTATTGCCTGCACCGAGTACCTGAGTCTGAAGTTTGGAAGAGATACTAAACTTTGAGGCGGACAAAATTAACTAAAGGTCGATACGCATGGATCGGGGATCCGTTGCTACAACCATTGGAGAACAACAAACAGCTGCACAGCCCGTATGTACAGTTGGGTGGCTGTAGCTGAGTGTTTCAGAACCACAGCCCTTGAGGATTGTGCAGACTGAATATACCTACTTAATACAGACTTGTATGTATACGTACTTGGTATGTCCATACGTACAGTCTTTTGAAAAAGGAACAGAAAAGGTCCCCAATGAAGAAAATAATTCTGAAACCGGAATAATCATAAAATTTGTAAATACAAACTCGGAGAGTAGCGCCTACAGCTCTGACCGGATGCTAAAATGTGGTGTGTCGATGCGTGCATTTGGAGTACTTGTCATCAGCAACAAATGATACAAAAATAGGCGCACATGCACATTGTGTTGGGTACAGCGAGGAAATCCTGAACCCTCCACATGGAGGGCCAAATACCATTCGATATTAAAGTGCTCATACTTATCTGTACGGGGCGATACAGATGCTTGTACGATCGATTCATTCCCTAGGAAAATCAATAGCACTAAGATATCCTCAGCCCAGGCCCCCTCGTATCGTACTCGCACGAGAAAAGTGAGAGAATACTACATTAGATACGTGTGGATGAAAAGCGCCATTGTTTACGACTATCGTACTATGCGATCTCTACAGAATTTACTAGATCTGTGTTAAGGTTCGTAGTATCAAGCTTTTCTAGCACGGTAGTAATACAGTATGTGCTACTAATTGCATGTCAATATGCGTATCCTAACAAAGTACCGTGGTATTATTGATTCCTCCACCCTCCCCCTCCTATACAATACGTGTACAGTGGAGTATTGTACCAAACACGCATACAATACACTAAAAGTGTGGCCAGTTGACGGGTTCTCTGAGGTGAAGTTCAATCGGGCAATGAAATTGATGTTCAGTACTTTGTATGTGTATTCGGTACAGAATACCGGTGCAGGGAAAGGTGACTGTTTCGCTCCGTTCTATGAACGGTGTATCAGCTAAGGAGACGGCACAGGCGGTATGCGCAACTTCGATCGTTACATGACAATCAGGTTGTCTCCTCCAACGGCAGAATGAATATAGTTGAAAATGCCTATCAGCAGTAGGATCTTAGATATTTGATCCTTGAAACCACCCAAAGTGGTAACTAATAGCCTAAAAATTAGGTTCGGGTCAGCGTTGAGGCCCAAGGTTTCAAAAATGTCCCCTTATAGGACTTTACTACCACTATTAATTAACTGGCTTGGCGCTTATCCTGATTCTTCACTTTATTTTAGTAGTCTCATTCTCATTCATGATCACGGTAATCGGTCCGAGACTTTATTACTACCTTCGATTTCCTAAACAGACGAACATCAATACCCAATTCAAGATGAACCACCAAGAAACCCCTAGGAAGACATAGACATGAGACAAGCATAGTATCCGCCGTGATAACAATAAAATGAAACTTGATAATAGACCACACCGCCTCCATCACTCTCAAACCCATGTCTGCTTCACCTTTCCTATGAAAAGCATATTCAACGTTATAGTTTAATAACGTATGGAAAGACGTACAAAATAACGCATGGAAGGACGTACAAAATAACGCATGGAAAGACGTCCAAAATAGCGTTTACAATAACGCATAAAATGACAAAAAAAATTACAAAAAAAAGTATAGAAAGACGTAAAAAGAGGAAGCTTAGGCGGTAACGTAAAAACGACATTATTGAAGTCCTCTCGGCTGCGGGTGAGATTTTCTTCGCATCCATGGAATTGGAGCTGTAGACTAATTCCTCCATACCGTTGCCATATAGCATTTGCCTCTCTGCCCAGGGCTTCGGCCGCGGATAATAATTAGTATCATCGATATTGGCCTCGAGCTCTAACCATTCGCTCAAACAACCACGACTTATAGCAAAGTCTTTAACTGAGAAATAAGTGTAATGTATTTTGTCCAACGGGTCGCGCGCGTGATTGACTGGACGAAGGAATTTGTCCAGTGCAAAGGCACACACAGTGGCATTGGGATCCGCGCCTTGCTCAAGGAGAACTTTCAATAGCCCTAATTTTACGCCCGGCCTCAAAGGCACCGAATGATCAAGCACTACTGCAAGTATTGGCCTGGAATAGTCATCGCAGCATAGATACCCATTCGAACCGAATGCAGCTACCCCCAGTATACGCACTAGGTCCTTATATGCCGAAACATAACCCGGGGAACCCCAACACAGGCCATGAATGACATTTCGAAAATAGCCTCGCAGGATATTGATCGAGGATGGACACCATTTCTGTGGCGATCCTGCGATCTGGAGTGCTAGTGAGGCCACCGTAGGTCTCCAGTTGAGTTTTATGAGGTATTTAAACCCCACCAAAACTCTACCAAGGGAAAACCATGATGAATCTGTATCTAGGCAAGTATCTTCGAGGCTTTCCATCAACAGACGGAAAAAAGTGTGAAAATGAGTCGCATCCATGAACGCTGGGTAGTCGACACCTAGTGGTAGACTTCCGCAGTTTTAGATTCTCAATCATCCAAATTTTTGGGTCACAGTACAAGACCTACCACAATCTATCGCTTGGACCCGCTGTAACAAGATGTAACCCGAGATCCACGAAATAACGACATACTGGCAGGATATCGTTCTGGTGGATGCTTTCATCACCAAATCTATGCTATAAAATTTGGCAAACATTAGCACACAGTAGAGACAGCGACTCGGATCGAGATGAGGGATTAATACTTCCATAAGCCAATGCAACAGAGTATACCCATTAGTGTTTCTATCTGCAGGCGACGCCAACCCCCGGTCAAACAAACGGCGTATCTCACGGAGATTGCAGGAATACACCGCTTCCCAAATGGGTGAATCGTCACTGATAACGTTCACGCATTGAAGGTTGATCGCGAGGGACGGTCGCTGAAGTCGACAATCGATCCATCGAAGAGCTGTTGCCGCAAATCGCTTATCCCGTAGCCAAGAGGCTGGCGTAAAAAATATATCCATCTCCAGCGTCTCCCTGAGATTTGTCGGTTCGCCGTTCTCTTCTTTCTCGTACGTTTTGACCGTTCGTTCCTGAACCCTTACAACCCCAAACCAAGCGGAAATCCCAAACCAGGAAGAGTAATCGCGTCCAGTTCTTCTGGTAACCACGCGTTTCCTCCTCCAGAACTGGTCGTACCAGGCGTCTTGCGATGTCACAGCATTTATTGGTTTTGTTGCCATCAAGTGTCGTCCATCGTTGCTCACTGGTCCTTGAATATCCTCCCTGTCCCAAACCAAGTGCGTATGCTTGCTTCTGCGGAATTCAGCCCTCACACATTTTTCGATCGTATGCTGGATTGAATTAAGCATATCTGGTAGATCTGCTATCCCGAGCAGTCCATCGACTATGGAGTGAAGCTGGTTCATCGAAACTTCCACCTCGGATACACCAGCGAGAATTCTCCCACCGTCCGCTGATATGGAGGATAACCTATTCTGAAGAACTGAATGGTGGTCGATAGCAAGCTGGCTGCGACTTGTAAGTGATCTGTCGGGCTAGCAAGCCGAAAACCTACCTTGTAACGATAAGCATCGCATTCAGGAGTGTCGTTTTGGCCCGCTCTAACTTTTGAGTATGCTTTGAAAAATTTTTGGTGTGAACTGCAGAGAAAAGCTGTTTCCGAAACCGTTCCCAACTACCTCCCCCCGCACGTGGCTCACGCTCCCGCACCAATTCTACTAAGCCGTCGATGCTGGAGAAACATTGCGCGAGTGCTAGATTCAAATTTTCGGTGACCGAGCTTGACCTGGAATCTCCCAAGCATTGCATACCGCGGGTTCCCCGCAGGATTGCGAGAAGAGTTTCGAGTTCGTCTCGTAACGCTACGACATCCTCTGGGGCATCTTTTATAGCGTGAAAGAGGTTGATGAGGAAGCTGGTGCCTTGAATAAGCTGGCCAGTGATGCCTATAAAGGCCATAGCGCTTGCACCGGTACTGAAAGCCTCCATTGGTGATCATGAAAGTTGGGAAACTGGCTAGAGCTGAAGCTTCTGGAGGGGGGGGATATATGGGAGCGGGGGTCGATATGCATTCAGTACCCTGCGCCTTGTTTAAACCCGGTAACGGTACTATACCTAATATCTTTCGTCTATGCTTGGCTGTGCTGTGGGAAAAGCAAACCAACCCTAACATACCAATCATATATTTGCGTTTAATATAATTATCCACTCATCCATGGCTGCGCGATCTAGTAAGTTTGAACTAAATTTCAAGCGAACTACCTGCGCAAAAAAGATCATTGCAAGGCTGGCCATTATAAAGTGATAAGCCAGGGAAGTCCCCAACTTGTGAGTGACGGAATGACAAGATGGAGCACGCAGTTCGGTGGGTCTAAGTTGCAACCGGCCGATGTATATACCTTTCTTATAGAGAAGAGTACAGGTACGCATAGAAAATGCAAGTCTCGATTAGACGTTCACCCAACAAGGCTTCCGCGCAGCGGGGAAATTGTTATCCGGCCAGCGATAGAGAGCTAGAAAAAAGAAAGCTAACTCTAACATTGCCTGGCACCCGACCTCTCCTTCCTATCACGTGACTTGAGCCTCGTACCTCGGCGTCAAAAATAACTTAGTCTGTCATACAGCTTTTTCTCGCTAGCGCGTAGCCACGCCGTATCCAAGCTGTCTGACAGACTAAAAATAACCCACGCTTCAGTTCGCCGAAAACGGAATCTTCAGCCAGCGTAGCGAATTAGGGCTGGGGTTCCGTTGGCCAGGTAACGCGAGACAAACTTTAACATCGCGGTAGGTAGTCCTTATCCAGTTAGCTATAATCTTCTATCTAATCGGATCATCTAATCATATCATTTCGTGGTACTTCAACTTCAACTCCGAACATATATTTGAAGATGAATTCTAACCTTAAAAGCTTTGTACAACTAATTTATTTTGTATTACTCCACTATCTAACTCATTCCTTGATGTTGAACATAACACTATCACACAGATGAATTTCAGGCACAGGTTCCAAGCTTAATGGTGTGTTGAGATCTGCATTGGCAAAGTACAAATCCATTCTGATTCGTAGTGCATCTACAGAGTTTAGTATTGCTAATGTACAAATCCGCCGTACAGAGAAAGTATGTAGCTCTTGGACAATATTTGGATTCATTTCTTCAAAATTGCCGCAGCTACCAACCACTACGACAGAGTAAAGAAGCGATTGGATAAACATCAACTATTTATGCCCTTATCTATTACCAATTAGAAGAAATGGCCAGAACAGCTCCTGCTTAAACTAAACTCACGCAGGCCATCACGTAATCTTCCTCTTTGGGCGAAACCCACTACTACTGTTACCGCGAAATGTAGCAAAGAGAGCATTCATACGGATAGCTTGTCCGGGGGTAAACTCGTTCATACCTACTCAGTTATTAGCACAGTGACATGTTATATCCCGTCTTCTCTTACAATTATCGTAGGTATAGTCCATGAAATTGTGGATCGGGTCGACGCCAGGCGCAGAACAGGTGTCGCGGCCGATTGGACAGCCATAAGCAGCGGTGGCTTCCGCGGGAGTGTCATCTACGAAGTCTCCTCTTCACTGGAGTTAGCATCTTTCAAACAGATATGCGAGAACCTGCGGTATACGAAAGTTTCAGGGACAACCCGAACCGATATCACATAATCAGGGTTAGTCTTAAGCTGAGGATTCCTCGACAAGTAGGAAACATAAGTAGTAGAGAGAAATTATGGCCTACCCATTGCATCCTCCTTGGAAGGTGTGAAAAAGACCAAACCAGTGCCCAGCCTCACTATTTGAAGATCAGCACTGAAACCTGCGTTTCTACCAAGTATCCTTACTGAGTCAGGGTCCGTCCAAGGTTGTAATTGGTAGTGTTGCCGCCTGGAAGAGTGGTCGAGAGAACCGAACATCCGTCCGTCCTAATTATATCCTTGTCGGGACGGGGCTGAGGAAAGTAGCAGTATCCGAGAGTAATCCCGGACAAATCCTGGAAGTACACATTCAGAGTGCCGTAGTTACCCTTACGTAGGGCCTTTTTCATGGCACTCTCATCCTGGTCATGATACCAATCGCTGTTGGTAGTGCGGGTGGTATCCTTCAGTACGAAACTAATACCAGCGGGTTCATAGTCATTATTTAAGACATCGAGCTGTCGTGGCCTGGTTAGTGAGTTGATACCGGAGGATAGAAGTAAAAGTACCTGGGCCTTGAGCTGTGAATCTGGAATATTCCCCTCTTTTTCCGCTAGTCCGGATCGAAGAACGTGGAAGTACGTAGGGACACGGATCGGGGTTCGAGTTTTGGCAATTGAGAAATCGTTGCTGGAAGCCGCCATAATAGCATTGCTGGCTTGGATCAACCCTTGGCTAGGCTCCCCGGTACCGCACTTTCTGGCGGTAGCAAAGGAAATCATTGCAATTGCTGTAAAGATCGAGAAACGCATATTGCCGGCGGATTAGTCAGATCCGTGATGTGAAAACTGTAAATTGAACCTTTCTGAAGGGATGCTAGGGTAGAAGCATTTTGGAGTGCGGCAAAGAGGCCTTTATATCGACACCCCCCGCAGTCCGTTCGCGTACATATACAACCAACAGACTAGTTATCATCATGGTTTGTACAGCTGAGACGGGGAAGATGCAGATGTGATCCTATTCCAGAGTAGTCAATTCAACTAGGGGGCTGAGATTCCCTCCTACTATCAAACCCAATTTACTAGATTTCAACGATGATCAACGGCAGCTTATCTCTCACTCTAAATGCTCTTACACCCTATACTCGATAAATATATCGGTCTTCAGACCCAAATCCACTTGCTAAAGATGCAGAGAAGGAGTTGAAAGTTCGACGCAAACGCACGTACCCGACGCCACTATCTGTCTTCTGCCTACACACATGTTGTACTTTCAGGCTTCTTTTCCTAGATTGGGCAGGTACAAAGTCAAAAGGATCAAAGTAATTCAAGCGATGGAGCGCTTGTAGACGATGCAGATTGGATGCATAAAACCCTGTTTGATGTACAGCACTAGAGAGAGTTGGTGATGGCAGAAGAGTCGAGTGACAAGAAATTCTTTCAGACGAATTCCTTCTTCCTCTCCACGCCTAAGATGAGAAGGTTGAACTGATGGGATTGATGGAATGACCAGTACTGTAATACTAATGACATCTCTATATTACTTTTATAATCACTGTTACTAAGAGTTATGCTAGAGTGTTAAGATCAGCAAGGGCTGAGCGATTTTCGATCCGGTATGACTCCGAGTGATAATAAAGCACCGAGTGATTACCGGGGATGCTTAGTGAAAAGATAGCCTAACAGACTTCAACGGCATTGACTCTTCCAGTATGTTTCTGTGTGTTTTTATTCCACTATCTGCTTCATCTTTGCAAGCCTCAACAGCGGCCTCCTTAACGCTTCGTTAGATGTCTCTTAGCATGCTGCGAATACGGCTGCCAGAGTTTTCCATCCAATCGTTGCCATATCTGCCTTATGCCTGCGAAGACCCGCTAAGCAGTCCTTAAGCTTGTGAGAGCCAATGGAGGGATTCCGGTGGCTTTATGTAGTCAGATTGTCGAAAGCTTCATCGATCGCCTGAAACCTTCCAGTGCGTTAATGACTCCGCAAAATGTCAGACCTCACATTCCGGGCCATCCACAAGAAAGTGGGCTTTTGATGTTTGCCACCTAGGCCTGCACCCTTTGTCCGGCAAGCCCAGCTTTCCCGATAGCGGTACGCGAACTTCATTTTTGAAAAGGTTGATGATAGGACCAAATTAGAGCCTCCTTTCATCCGTGACGTGATATCTTGAGTCATGATTAAGATAACTATGTACAATAAGAACCCAATAAGATATTCCAGAAGCACAAACACCAAGTACTGTATCCTGAATTGACGATACCATAGATATTAACACGAATAGTTTGCGCGTCTTAAGGGCGGGTCTTGCGTGCATGTGCATATATAGGCTATAATGTCGCTTCGAGTATATCCCGTATTCACCCCAGATCCTACTGCTATCGTTGATCTTCACAAACCGCCTTCCCCAACCCATATTGCAATGATAAAGAGTCATCATACAATCGAGAGAGTGTATGTGCATCATAATCCTCCCCCTCTCGTCAACCCAGCACTCACTTTCACCTCTTCCCGTCCTAACCAAGCAAGGGCTGCACTAGCCTTTACAATTGACCCATGAGTAAATCCTGCCCTAAATACCCAGTAAATGAATGATGCATGTGTTTTCGTCTTCCTCAGGAAACTGAACTAAGAAAAGTGGCAGAAAGGGTATGCAATAACATCTATAAAATAGAATCATCTAACCTGGGCCTTCGCAGTCGGGGGGCGTGGTGTTAACCCATCTGTTGACTGCAAATTGATCGTAGTTGGTGTTGTGGGTGATTCTTCCATACATGACGTTCTCATTGCCACATGCTTCTCTCCTGTCGTACTCAATGACAGGTTCGAGGTGCCGTTCACGTATTTGGTTCCCAGCACCGCTGGCGAGACCCAGGTGAGTTCACTTTCGCTCTCCGTTCGTTGCAAGCGGTTTCTCTGACCCCTAGGCTCCAATTCAAGGTCCTGCGTCGACATGCCACCATTGTGATAACTCATCAAAATATTAGACAACCTCAGCCCATCATTTTCTGGGACATCATCACTCGGTGACCGCGAATCAATGAACTTCCTCAACAGCACCCGAAAACTCGGTAGACACAACATGAGTATCGCGCAGGACCCTTCGGCGTAAGATGCAAGGCGGCCGTTTTCGACCCGTTTTTTTATTTCTTCGACGTATTGAACGAGGGTTCCGGTTTCTTTTATTTGTATTGTGTGCTTCTGGCCAGTAATGCGGAGGGCGTAGCTAATGAAGGAAATGCATAAGGTTACGCCACCGATGGCGAAGATGAAAAGGATGCCTATGCGTTTGGAACGGTGCATCTGGACACCGTGGAAGATGAGGATTGGGATAAGGAGGACTGTCATGGTGGTACCAGTGAGAAACAAGGGTGAAAGAGATTGAAGATCATATATATAGGATGGTGATATATACCAAAAAATTCTGTTATCAAGTGTGTTGAACTACCAACGTGGACACAGAAAGCCGAAACATTTGCAGTGCATAGATCTTCCGTAAGAGTCCTTCGCCGCCCTTGATTAGAAAACCAAACACCCCAATAACTAGCAAGGCAGGGCTGCGTACCAGTTTAAGTACACGGGGCGACACCACATCGTGAACATTACCAGCACCCCAATAAACGTTACCCCCAGTACGCCAAGCGTAAAATAGACAGTATATCGGATGTATTTTGGCATGTACTTAGCCATGTCCCAATAAAGGCACATGAAAGCGTACTTGACAGACCACATCACCACTGCCTGCCGACATTTCCATTCAGCCCTGGATTGCCGCGAGACCAAGGAAGAAAGCATACCCATATCGGCATTTCATAATATGCCATCTGGGAAGGTGGTGCGTTAGCCGAGGCCATACATTCCAATTCTTAGGCTGAAAGATACCTTGAAAGAAATCACATTCAAATCCTTCCTTGCAGAGTAGCGCTTTTCTTCCGGAAGCTTCTTCAGGTTGATGTACCGTATATGGATCCATATTTCGGCCAGTAATCCAATTGCCCCTGTGAGAGTAGCGATAAGAAATAGAGACTCGTGAATTATCGATGGGGTCGACCAAACCCGCCCTGGCGTTTTGTTTCTCAAATTGAAGTAGATCCGTAGTCCGACTACGATAGGTACGTAAAACGAGACGCATATTATGACCGCTAAGTCGACTTCTGGCGACATTATTGCATAGAATTATGTCGTTGAAGTTTTGTGCAGCTGGACAACTGCCTGGAGGCACAAGAGATTGTATAAGGGGACGGCTCCCGTATTATATCTATGTGAGCAACGGCCCACAGAGTATATGTACCTGTGAGCATGCGTCGATCTTAATCACAAGTTATATCCTGAAGAATTTCTTCCTGCCGTCCCAGCTAATTCAACCAGTCGCACATTGTCAACAGTAGTAATGCAGCCTCCCCAGGCTTTGTTACATCGTACAGAGTAAGCAAAATCAGAGCCAAAAATAACAATTCTGTAAAGTAGGTATAACAGTTGTAACGATGTAAAGTTAAGTTTACCCCGTAGTTTCGTGGGCCCGGTTCGTCGTTAGCACATCCGGCTGAAACAGTCTTGCATGATATCAATAGAAATATCACCTGTTATACTCGCAAATGGAAGGTGATAACGGAATGCTTAATCCATAGAAGTTTATATAGATCGAACTAAAACATTACTGGCCTGGTTTCTCCGTTGACAAGCTTACCAAGTGTGCCGAGTGTGGGGGAGTGGCTACATGCAGGAACATGTCAGATAGACCATGGACGCCACACATGATTGATACTATACCGAGATATGAACAACGAATAGCGGTCTAAAGAAGACAGATTTTTGTTAGCGAACGAGGGCCAAATGACGGATTTGTGGAACGAACCGAGGTAATGACGCATACTCCAAACGGGTACGAGACGGTGTGATACCGGTAGTGCAAGCAGGTTGTACTTTAATTGTTGACAATATCTCCGGGAATTGTGCACTGTCTTCAGTCTGTATGGCCATTGGCAATGCTTTAACCTCTAGCTCTTAGCTCGGGCCACCAACTGCTCACTGTACATGACCCGATGACAAGATGACCAAACCCCTCCCCAAGCTGCGAATCACATCAGAAGCTGACTGGTGACGTTCGTTGTTCATCTCTTGGTACAGTACCACCCAAATTTTTATCTTATTTAGAAGTAGAGTACAAGAAATAATGATTAACGGCCACTTGTGAGCTCTATGTGCCCAAATTCATTACAAATTAGGGTATCTACTTCGTATTCGACATATACACCTGTCAATAAGAGAGAAGACAGTGGCGAGTTTATCAGCTTCCCTGAACAAGAAAGATCGAGCGACTTGAAGCACAATCGGCGTAAAATTGGGTCCTTAGTGCCTGTTGAATACTCGACGCCGTTGTTATACGGTAACTATTTGTGCGCAGAGGATTTGTACAGCCTCAGGTTGTGAAGGGATTCACTAATGACCCTAAGATATGGTGGGTATTTCATTGCTCCATAAATTATCAAATAATTTGTACAGATTTGATAGCGAAGCACGCAATCTCCTTTCCTTCAACAGGGAAGACCTCCGCGTCGGGTTGTGGAGAATTTGGAGCTGGCATACCAGTCACGACAAGTAGAATTTTAGCGCTGTTGGAGTTGCACAAGATGTGAACGGGTGAGTGCGAGTCCCAGAATCCTGGTACATGCATGCTACAGAAGAAGTCTTCAGCCGTGCTTGCCGCGAGTTTGTCGAAGTTGAAATCCTAAACTGCAGCTGTAGAATCCTTCGCTTATGGCGTGGGATAACGGTGGCTATGGAATCTATTGGCTCTAAGGGACTGTATGCCGATGTAGTTGATGCAATTTGGCAATTGGGGGCTGAAGTATCACAGCTTTCTTGTTCCCTGCAACTGCTACTATGCTGTGAGCTCAGTCGATTCGGGTACGGAAAGTTAAAACCCCGACTCCATAGCTTTCAACTCTAGCTCCAGCTCCGGCTCCGACTTGGCTTTGGCTCCGACTTGGCTTTTCAACTTGGCTTGGTGTAGCGTGGAATCACGAATTATCCGTAGAAGCTAGCACACGAATGGCCTAGACGCATCGCATCTGGAGGTTGGGAATATCGTTTGATATAAACTCGGACTGAGTTCAAGGGAATGGTAGCACCACTTTGGAGTAGGAACTTCACCTCAAGTCTCGATCTGTGCGCGGTATACGATACCATACCACTCCGCTCAAACGGAAATCGCGATAGACGAGGACGAATGAGATATTAGCATTAGCTGTAGATTTTCGGTCCGCATCTTGGTCTCGTGCCCAGTCCGCAAGCTCTGGTCGAGCGAGGCAACGAGAGACTGGGGACGAGACAACCGCATCTTGGTGCGCCAGTTTTATCATAATTTCACCCCTATTCCTGTCTCTCGGTTTGTCCCAACTGGCCAATCAACTCAACGCGGTATGCCCCTGGTCCATGCAAGTTGGGAAAAGCGCGGATAATGGGGATTAGTTGGTCAGGCAATGAATTTCGGATAAAGTGAGAATACGAGAGACCGTGCAAGAGATATTCTTCTCTGGAACGATATGCATTGCATGTTACATCATGTGATCAGTCGTATTAAAATCATCACTCATAAGTTATGAGTCATAACTTGAAGCCATGATGTATCGGGGATTTGGTTCAACATCCGCTTGGACAGTCTTAATATGAAGCTGATAGGCGTCAAGGGCAGCCCAAGTCCACTACCCGTGAACCGCGGAGAGGCATCATGTCAAACTAGTCAGGCCTGGTGTGTAGGTAGCCTTTGTTCTGGCAGTCAGTGCTCTCTCGAGATCTCTACTCAACAGTACAAACTATGTTAATATAATGGTTTAGAAGTTCTGTACTCTACTTCATCCCAACTGCATGGTTCACATTAATTCATCTACGCAGAACCCTTAAGCAACAAGGGAGGGTCGCCACCAGCGATGGCTTTGGAGACAGGGCCATGGCCAGCGGTGAGACGAAAGCTGTGCATACCTCAATCTCTCTGCATGAACAATACACTACTGTACTGCTCCATTCGCCTCTTTTCCCTCGCAAATTAGAGCACACAAGAGGAAACCGATCCAACCAGGCCAAGATCACAATGAATCACTCGCATTATTTACCCAAATCGTGTTGAAATAGTGATGCTAGAGAAGCTTGATTGTATATTATCTAAGAGTGCCACAAGGCCATATATATATGAGTACAAGTGTGAATGCGTGCGTACGCATCTATGTATAGACTTTTCAGGCCGACAGCAAT